>Ga0160495_100420_pt1 | contig 22050 bp, 20 predicted proteins | sample DID4MG_4_FD_108251 | JGI IMG/M metagenome (GOLD analysis project Ga0160495, IMG submission 108251) | Enriched soil microbial communities from UW Madison campus, WI, USA - DID2933_E24_FP4 MG | ecosystem: Environmental > Terrestrial > Soil > Unclassified | place: USA: Madison, Wisconsin | collected... | reverse complement strand
TTTTATACGCCTCGACTTACAAAATATTTATCCAATTTCTGCAATTTACCAGCGATACTTGCATCGATCTGCCTGTCGCCTACACGAAGTACAAAGCCACCGATCACCGTAGCATCAACATTGTTCTTCAACAAAACCTGCGCGCCGATTTCCTCGGAAATTTTCTCTTGTAGACCTTTCAAATTAGCTTCCGACAACGCCGTGGCAGAAACAACAGTTGCATTGACGATACCTTTTACTTCGTTGTATTCACGAATGAATTCCTTCAAAATATCAACCAAAATAGCCGCGCGTCCTTTATTAACCAAAATGGAAAAAAACGAAATAATTAGTGGATTAACCTTATTTTCGAAAAGTGCAAGCAGAATACTGCGTTTCTTGTCACCACTAATAATTGGATTCTTTAAAACCGCTTGGACTTCGGTATTGGACTTCAGTATCGCAATAATCTGCTCTACGTCCGACTTCACTGCATCCAAGTTACCTTGTTCTTGCACGAGTTCAAGTAGTGATTTTGCGTATCTGGAGGCAACTGTAAAAATTGACATGCTATTAAATTAAAAATTAAAAAATAAAAACTAAAAAAGCTTACTCGCTCTTCAATCTTAGTTTAATTTAACATCCTTCAACAAGCCTGCAACGAATGCTTCTTGTTTACCTTGGTCTTCAAATTCTTTTGTTAACACTTTGCGGGCGATATCCAACGAAAGGGAAGAAACTTGATTTTTCACTTCGGCCAATGCCAAATTTTTCTGTTCTTCGATTTCATTTTTTGCTTGCTCCAAAATTCGCTTACTAGACTCTTGCGCTTCATGTTTAGCCTCGGAAACAATCTTATCTTTAAGTTCTTTCGCCTCTTTCAGAATCTCGTCACGCTCTGCACGTGCTTCTTTTAACAATTGCTCATTTTCGTTCGTTAAACGAGCCATCTCCAACTTGGCTTTCTCGGCTGATGCCAATGCATCGGAGATACCTTTCTCACGTTCTTCCAAAGCATTGATGATCGGCTTCCAGGCAAACTTACCTAAGATAAAGATTACAATCAATAAAATGATAATTTGCCAAAAGAACAAACCATACGAGAACTGATTAATTAATGCTTCCATTGTATATAGTCTAAAATATAAGGTGTTATTTTTTGTTCTTTAAAAAAGCACCTTTTGCAACCAACCGTTGCAAAAGGGTGCTTTGTACGATACATTGGATTATTTACCTAAGATTAAAGCACCGAATGCTAAACCTTCTACTAGGGCACCAATGATGATCATTGCAGTTTGAATTTTAGATGCTGCTTCTGGTTGACGAGCGATAGCTTCCATAGCTGAACCACCGATTTTACCCAAACCTAAGCCTGCACCGATTACGATTAAACCTGCTCCAATTAAGTTGTACATAGTAATGAATTTATAATATAAAATTTAACAAAAAATGCTTAATGATGTGCATGTTCCTCAACGGCCATCCCAATAAACAAGGAGGATAACATGGTAAAGATAAATGCTTGCAGAAAGGCAACCAGCAATTCCAAGAACGTCAAGATCAAGGTTAAAACCAAGGATACACCGATACTACCAGGAACGGTTAATTGCTGTTGAAATAAATATACAATGGCAATAAGCCCCATAACCACCGAGTGCCCTGCTGTAATATTCGCAAAAAGACGAAGCATCAAGGAGAAAGGTTTCGTAAACATCCCCAAAACCTCGATCGGTGCTAACACAAACTTGAATGGAACAGGCACGCCTGGCATCCAAAAGATGTGCTTCCAGTAATCTTTATTTGCTTTGAAATTTGTAATTAAAAAAGTGAACAGCGCTAAACACAAAGTAATGGAGATATTGCCGGTAACGTTGAAACCTAGCGGTGTTAGCCCTAATAGATTCAACACAAAAATCAAGAAAAACACCGATAATAAGTAAGGCATAAATTCTTTATAACGGTGACCGATGTTAGGCATCGCCATTTCGTCGCGAACATAAAGCACTAGTGGCTCTAACGCTCGGCCCACACCGCTAGGCAATGCGTTCGGCCCTTTTTTATAGGTGCCCGCCAAGCTTATGAAGCCCCAAAATAAAAGCGCAGCAGCAAGGAACAAACCAACAACATTTTTGGTAATCGAAAAATCCAGTGGCTTTGCATTTGTTGCATGATGATGCTCATCAAAAGTCAATGTTCCTGCAGCATCCGTTTTATAGATTTTGCCATGATGCAACGCATAGTGTTGGCCATCTTTCTCCACAACCGTCTCTCCGTGATGAAACTCGCCAGAAGAGAACACTTTAAGACCACCATCAATCAGAATAACAGGCAATGGAAAACCATAGTGCTTTCCTGCTTTTTTATCGGTAAACAGCGAAAAATAATAATCGTCCTGCAAGTGATGCTGACTGTATTCCTGGATTTCATCCGCTTGGGATTTAGGCTCCTCGCTATGACCATGACCTGCTTCTTCAGCAGCACGAAGCGGGGCAAACGGGGCAACAGCAAAGAAGATTACTGCAAAAAATAAAAGTGCTCTTTTAAGACTCACCATTTTCGATTTACTATTGAATGATAAAAAATTTTGCGCAAAAATACAACTTTATTTGGCATTTGTTAACAAATGTTAGAACTTTTTATATAATTACTTTTCAACAACCCTTACCTCTTGATTTACAAGACTATAGGCCACAAAAATATCGTACAGTAAAAAGATAAAAAACGCCACCAAAAAGTTTAATTCTAAAAAGTCATTTTCAAAAAAATTTAGGCCGGATTGAATAAACAAATAGCTTGCTACAGCTTTAATCAAAATGCAACCCAAAAACACCATGCTCAGGTAGTTTTTCATCGCGAAATCCGTCAACAGCAAAAAAATTGCCACCAATAGTGAGGCAACAAATCCAAACGTATAAATACCCATCAACGTGTAATCGGTTTGCAACCAATAGGCATCCGTTCCTAATTTTTGCAACACCAACGCATGAAGACCATACCCTAATCCTGTTATCAGCAACAGTAATATCCCGAATCTCACGTAATTACTCATTCTTATTTAAATAATTGACCTGTCTTATAAATTGATACATCGATATGATTACGCCCAACATGGTCAAGCCTTTCATCCACCATCCCCCTTCAACCGCATAGCGAACATCTAACCAGGCGCCTAGTCGATAAAATAAGTAGATCGTCACCCCCATCTGTATTGGCATAGATGTGAAAACTAACCATTTGTTCTTCGCGTTACTTCCCTTTTTTTCTTCCATCAGCAAACTAAAAGGACTCAAAGATAGGATTTAATACGCAGAAACTATCCTGCACACTCTTGCTTTCTAAGATTTATTGTAAGAAAGAAGACAACACACTAACCAACCGTATTTTCCAATACCTTCTGTCCTATTTTTATATCGGGATAATCGAAATCAGCTCCCAAGATCATCTTCAGTTCAGACGAAGATTTTTCCGGATTTTGGCGGATCACATCTAATATTTTATGGAGTTTATCTTCGGCAATGAGATCGGTTGCATCCACTTCTTGCCCAACATAATTAATGAGATGTCCATAGATGGTACCCACCACCATATCACGCTTCTTAGCAATATCTTCGATACTCAGACCATCCATAAACATATCGAGCGAAATAGCCTTCGTATCTTTGATAGCTTCGTCATCATTCGTTGATTTTACCGTATTATCTTTTGTTTTTTCCTTGGCGTGGAGCGAATCCACAACAGCGGAAAGATCACCTTCCTTCGTCAAGATGTCCGCGATGGTTAAACAATGCGCAAGCTGTTCTTTCTTACGCCTGAAATCGAGCAATAACGAACGTAATTCTTCAATATATTTTTTTGTCCTTTTCTTAACCTTCCATTCTTCGATGTGCTGTTGTGTTGACAGAAGGATATTCGTATCGAATTTTGGGAGAAACCAGCCTACAGCGGATTGCGTACGCTCACAAATCTTGCCATAATCCAACTGATCTTTATCCCGAAGCATGGAGTATAGCTGCGTAACAAACTTATTTGCCACTTTTTCCTGTTCCTGCAATGCAGTGATCAGTCCGTCAAAGTATACCAATGCTGCTTCTTTGCTATCAATGTTGCGCTTGGTCAACGACTCGCGCAACTCCTGTGCACCTTCCAACAAGGTCGTCCAACGGAAGCTCTGCAACAAAATCTGTCCTAAATATTGACGTTGGCAGAGCTCCAGCACTTTGGCCACTTGTTCGCCAGGCTGCATACGCTGCATAAAGTCGACCACTTGAAAGTCCGTGCGTATCGAATGCTGGGGAATTTTTGATTTCAGCACTAAACCATCTAAGCCCGTAAGTCGGCTCAACGCGACATAAACCTGCCCTGCCGCAAAGGAAGTACCGGCATCAATAACGGCTTTATCAAATGTCAATCCCTGGCTTTTATGGATCGTGATGGCCCAAGCCAAGCGGAGCGGATACTGCGAAAATGTTCCCATTACCTCCTCCTCGATCTTGTCCTCTCCTTTATTGTAGTTGTAACGGATGTTTTCCCAAGTCTCCCGTCGTACGACAACATCCTCAGATCCATCTTTAAAACCTACGACAACTTGATGCTTGTCAAGCTGGAGTTCCTTCACCAAACCGATTTTTCCATTGAAGAATTTCCTATCTTCGCCGCTATCATTCTTTATAAACATAACCTGCGCCCCAATTTTGAGCGGCAGTGTTTCCTCAGCAGGATAGGACGATTGTTGAAAATCATCTTTCACCACTGCTTTTACATTGTGCAATGTTCCGCCCAATTGAAGCAACTGCTCCTGGTTGATGCTATCAGCAAGTTTGTTGTGGGATGCGAGTGTTATAAACTGCTCACCCTCTTTTGGGCTGAACCCCTCTTGATAGTGGGAGTTAAGATAATCCAAATCTTGTGGCGTGCATTGATTGTTCCGAATATTGTTCAACAAGCCTATAAAATCGCTATCATTCTGCCGGTAAATCTTGTTCAGCTCCAATAAAATGGGAGGATGTTCACGCAGGACTTTCGCATCGAAGAAAAATGGGCTGCTGTAATGCTGCCGCAGCAGCTGCCACTCATGATCGCGAACCACCGGCGGCAATTGATACAAATCACCGATAAATAACATCTGCACACCACCAAAAGGCCGCATATCCCGCCGTACTGATTTCAAGATCACATCGATAGCATCGAGGGTATCCGCCCGCACCATGGATACCTCATCAATAACCAGAAGTTCCAACTCTTGCAGGATAGCACGTCGCTGCTTTGTCAACTTAATCGTGGAAAAGAGCCTGCTTTTGTTATATATACTACTGTCGTGCTCGTCCCATTTTAGGGGGTAATCTTCAATGAAGATCCCAAAAGGAAGCCAAAACAGGGCATGTAAGGTCGTACCGCCAGCGTTCATCGCTGCGACGCCGGTAGGCGCTGTAACGGCCATTTTCTTATATGAATTTTCGCGTATATACTTTAAAAAAGTGGTTTTCCCCGTTCCGGCTTTTCCGGTCAAAAATAAATGTTGATTCGTTTGATTGACAAACGAAACGGCCTGCATAAAGGCTATATTTTTATCGTCAACTTTTGGCTGTCCCATGAATGAATTCCTGATGATGAATGAGGGACAAAGATAACAATATCTATCCGTTCGTCGGGATGAACAACAGCACTATTGCAGAGCACATCGGCAAATAAACGGTGTAAATTGGCTTAAACGCTATATTTCGACCTATTAACCCAATAGAGAGCCTTTTTTATTTTGTGTATTTTGGGAAAACAGCTAACTTCACGGCAAATACACAAGACATGGCAGAACATATTGATAAAGGCGAATTATTTAGCCAAATTGAAGAAAAATTGAGAAGCGAAGGTTTCCAAATTGACAATATCGACCAAACGAGACCGTGGGGTGGTTTTTTTGTGATCAATGAAGATCAGGCACAGCAGTTTGCAGATCAGTACTTCGATGGATTAGATGTACAGGGGCTAAAAATTTCCGGCAAATTAAGTCCGAAAATTCTTATTGTTGCCCCAAACAAACGTCTTTCTTGGCAATACCACCACCGCAGAGCTGAGATCTGGCGTGTGACACAAGGGGAAGTTGGCGTCGTGACAAGTACCACCGATGAAGAAAATGAATTGAAGCGCCTAAGTGTAGGTGAATTTATACGCCTGTCACAGGGCGAAAGACATCGCCTTATTGGATTAGAAGGGTATGGCGTTGTAGCAGAAATATGGCAACACACGGATAGTGAAAATCCTTCCGACGAAAGCGACATTGTACGCGTACAAGACGATTTTGGAAGATAAGACTTTCAAAAAATATAACAAAAAGGGAAGGTGACGTTATGCACTTTCCCTTTTTGTTATTTATTGAATAATGATTTCAGCGAATCTAGAAACGAAAGCTTTGCTATCGCTACGCCCAAACCATATGCGCTCCTAGCTATTTCGCTATATTTCTTTCGCAGGGATGGAATATCAGCCACAGCCAATTCTACATTCGACAAGGGAATAAATTCAATATCCGCTAGGGCCTCAACTTACTGCCTTTCTTTTTCAAAATATATCTAAATTCACTTGATCATCGCTGACGATCTGTACGTTTGCATCTTCAAAGGTCTCGCATTCGTGATTGGCAAGCTCGTTCTCTAGGGGCCAAAGTCCAAGAGATCCTGTTGTTGAATGGAATAGGCCATCAGATTGTATTCTGTATTTGCGTATCACCGGTGTCGTGTTGCTTCTTTTAATCGGCAAATCAAGGTATGGTTAGAAAAACCCATATCGTCATTCATATAATCTATAAAGAACAGCAAATTTCAGGAATACCGTCTTGTTTGAACATAGGCATCCTTCGGCTTTTTTTTCTATTTTTGTTCTCGAAGAAAACTAGCGTAGCACTACATGACGACATATAACGAAGACAGTATACGGTCTTTAGACTGGAAAGAACACATCCGCCTGCGTCCAGGTATGTATATTGGTAAATTGGGAGATGGATCTGCCTATGACGATGGTATCTATGTGTTGTTGAAAGAAATTGTGGACAACTCTATTGACGAATTTGTCATGGGAGCAGGAAGGACGATCGACATTACCGTTCACGAAAACAAGGTGGCAGTGCGCGACTATGGTCGTGGAATCCCTATCGGTTCGGTCGTAGACGTCGTATCCAAAATAAATACTGGGGGAAAGTACGACAGTAAGGCTTTCCAAAAGTCAGTAGGGTTGAACGGTGTCGGTACGAAAGCGGTCAACGCGCTATCAAGCCAGTTCGTTGTACAGTCCTATCGCCAAGGTATCACTCGGATTGCACAATTTGCCTGTGGTGAACTTGTTGCCGATGAGCAGAAAGACACTTCACAGCGTAACGGTACAGCGACGAGTTTTTTCCCCGACGAGTCCATTTTCGTAACTACAAATTCCGACCGGAGTTTGTCGAGAACATGATTTGGAACTATGTTTTTCTGAACGCCGGTCTTACGGTCAATTTCAATGGACAGAAGTATGTGTCCGAAAATGGACTTAAAGATCTCTTGGAGCGCAATATCGATACCGAGTCCATGCGTTATCCAATTGTCCACCTGAAAGGCGAAGATATAGAAATCGCACTCACACACGGGCAACAGTATGGAGAAGAGTATTACTCTTTTGTCAACGGTCAACATACAACGCAAGGAGGAACACATCAGGCATCCTTTCGAGAGGCCTTGGTAAAAACCGTACGTGAATTTTACAAGAAGGAATTTGACGCCGCCGACATCCGATCATCGATCATTGGTGCCATCGCCATAAAAGTGCAAGAACCAGTGTTTGAATCGCAAACAAAGACAAAATTGGGATCGCAAAGTATCGGACCAGACGGACCTACTGTGCGTACCTTCATCAACGATTTTATTAAAAAGGCGCTCGATGATTACCTGCATAAGAACCAAGATACGGCAGATGCCTTGCTGAAGCGCATCTTGCAGTCGGAACGGGAGCGAAAAGATATCGCAGGCATCAAGAAATTGGCCAACGAGCGTGCAAAGAAAGCTTCCTTGCACAACAGGAAACTGCGCGACTGCAAAGTGCATTTTAACGATAAGAACGAGCGTAATCAGGAAACGACATTGTTTATTACCGAGGGTGATTCCGCCAGTGGCTCGATCACCAAATCGCGTGATGTGCAAACACAGGCAGTTTTTAGTTTAAAGGGAAAGCCCCTGAACTCTTTCGGTATGTCCAAAAAGATCGTTTATGAGAATGAAGAATTCAACTTACTGCAACATGCCTTGAATATCGAAGACGGGTTGGACGGATTGCGCTATAACAATATCGTTGTGGCCACCGACGCTGATGTCGATGGGATGCACATCCGTCTTCTGCTGTTGACCTTCTTTTTACAGTTTTTTCCGGATTTGGTAAAAGCCGGACATGTTTCCATTTTACAGACGCCGTTGTTCCGGGTGCGAAACAAGAAGGAAACGGTCTATTGTTATTCGGACGAGGAGCGGCAACGCGCCATCGCAAAACTTGGAGGCAAACCTGAGATCACGCGTTTCAAAGGTCTAGGGGAAATTTCACCATCGGAATTTGGTCTTTTCATTGGCAAAGACATCCGTTTGGATCCCGTAATTTTATCTAAAGAGAACAAATTGCCGCAGTTAATGGAATATTACATGGGTAAAAACACACCAGAGCGTCAAAGACATATCGTCGAAAACCTCCGCATAGAGGTCGATTTAGAAGAAGAACTCGCAAAAGCAGCTGCAGCCTCCTAGAGGTTGCGGCTATTACGCACAGAAAGTATGCACAACCAAACCCTAATTCTTATCCAATGTCAAGATGCCGTTGGACTTGTGGCGGCGATCGCCCAGATCATTGCCAAACATCAACTTAATATCGTCACCATGCGTGAATTCGTGGACGAGGAGAACAAAAAATTTTTCTTGCGTATAGTGTGTAGCGGCGTACCTGCCGAGATTCCCGCACTGCAGGAAGACCTCCTATACAGTTTACCCGCACAGGCACTCGTGACCATTAATCCCGATCGACAAAAAAAGATTGTCGTATTGGTCACCAAAGAACACCACTGCCTCGCCGACATCCTTGTACGCCATTTCTTCCAAACACTCAACGCCGAAGTGAAAGCTGTTGTCGGCAATTACGACTGCTTGAAAGGTTTTACGGAAAAGTTTGATATTCCCTACCATTTGGTGTCGCACGAAGAGAAAAGCAAAGAACAATTTGAACAGGAGCTAGCGGAAATCATTGAGCCCTATCAACCTGATTACATTGTACTGGCGAAGTTTATGCGTATCCTATCGCCAAGCTTCGTCGCTCGCTTTGAAAACAAGCTCATCAATATCCATCATTCCTTCTTACCAGCCTTCATCGGCGCAAATCCCTATCGACAAGCGCACAAACGCGGTGTAAAAATTATTGGCGCCACGGCACATTTTGTGACCAATGATCTTGACGAAGGACCAATTATCGTACAGCGCACAAAATCCATCAACCACAGTTACGACGTACCTAATTTGGTGATAGCAGGAAAAGAAATTGAAAAAGCAGTGCTCAGCCATGCCATACAACTACTTATGGAGGATCGTGTGATGCGGCAAGGAAATAAGACGGTCGTTTTCGAATAAAGGTTCCATATCATACTAAGATCGCCTGTAGTAAAGTCATTGTAAGAGCTAAAGAAACAAGCGGATTGCTGCGTAATATGTTACATTGTTGGATCCCGCCAGAATCCGGAAATTGACTAACAAAATGATTGATATCATTTTTTCGTAAGGGCTCCATTATTTTATGACCGACTGTATTTGCCGTATTTCGTGGTTATACTACAGCGATATGAAACATGGTTTCCACATTCCAGTATTAGGACTGGCATTTTCCATAGACACCCCGATTAAGGTAGCTAAATTTGGCATCAATTCGGTTCTTTCCATCGTCGACGACGAGTTGATCGAGCGTATACGCTTGTTCTACCTAGCCAAAGGCGGCAAGCAACCTAAGCCAATTTCTAAAAAAGAAAATGACTATCGAGCAAAAAGAATAACGGCCTACCTTGACCTGGTCAAGCAGTTGGTAGACGACGATGTAAGTCGGATGAAAAATACCGAATTTACTATCGATTCCGATTTGAATAAATATTATGACCTTCTTCCGAACGATAGTGCTGATAAGCAAATCTATCTAACCATGCTGCAGCTTGAGGAAGGAATGGAACGAGCAACGTTGGCCAATCAGCTTAAGAAACGTATACAGGCTGGCGATATCGATGTAAATATTATGTCGAAAGTAGACAAAATGAACATCGATCAGCAAGGTGATACGTTAGACGATAAGTGTTCGGATGCTTCCGCGGCCCTTCGTGGTTTCGCCAATTCTTCATTAACGTCTTCTGTTGTACTCTCTGCAGGCATGAATCCACGTCTATACAACTATCTCGCCGAACTTTCTCCATTTCTCCCCAATGAGATAGGAATACTCGAAAAAAAGATCACCTTGAAAGTTTCCGATTTCCGGTCGGCCAACATACAGGCAAAATATTTGGCAAAAAAAGGAATTTGGGTTTCTGAGTTCCGCGTGGAATCTGGATTAAACTGCGGGGGCCATGCTTTTGCGACCGACGGATATCTCCTAGGTCCTATATTAGAAGAATTTAAACAGAAGAAAGAAGTCCTATTAACAGAATTATCTGCTATTTACAAGGAAGCATTAGCCCAAAAGGGCTATAGGCAGATTGCTGATTATGCGATACGATTCACCGTACAAGGAGGAATCGGGACGGCTGACGAACAATCCTTTCTGCTTACCTACTACGGCTTTGATAGCGCAGGCTGGGGATCGCCATTTCTATTGGTACCCGAGGCCACGACCGTTGACGAAAAGACCTTGGATGCTCTTATGCGAGCGGAACAGAAAGATTTCTACTTAAGCAACGCATCACCACTTGGGGTGCCCTTCAACAACTTCAAAAAAAGTAGCGCTGAACAAGAGCGTCTTGCGCGCATTCAAAAAGGCCGCCCAGGAAGTCCTTGCAAAAAAAAATACCTCATCACCAATACAGAATTCTCCGCAGAGCCAATTTGCACCGCCGCTCGCGTATATCAACATGCCAAGATAAAAGAGTTGGAAACAAGAGAGCTTTCTGCGCCAGACTTTCAAAAGGCCTATGAGAAGATAACCGAGAAAACCTGTCTTTGCGAAGGCTTGGCAACGGCAGCTTATACAAAATACGGCATACAAAAAGCAAAAGAGAGCGCAGCGGTCGCCATCTGTCCCGGTCCCAACACTGCGTTTTTTCAAGGCGTCTACTCTCTTCAACAAATGGTCGATCATATCTATGGTAGAGTACCTATCGAACTACGTAACCGCCCCAACCTATTCATTAATGAGCTACAGCTTTATGTAGACTATCTTCGTAATTACATCCAAGAAGTGGCGCATGATGCTAAAAAAATAAAGTTCGTCGACAAATTTAAAGCGCAGTTGCTTGATGGGATAAACTATTACCGCACACTTAGCAAGCCCCTCAACAAACTTGGATCATTAAACGTTCCCGCTTTCCTTTCTGGATTGAAAGCCTTCGAAGAGCAACTTTTGAAAATCCAATCCGCATAAAAAATGGGACCTTAATCTATTGGGGTCCCATTTTTTATATTTTTCGCTAATGCGAGCAAGGGCAGTCTTCACAACAGCTGCCAAACACTTTACTTCGCTACTTTGCGGAATTTACCAAAAACGCCAAGCGGCAGTTTAACACCAGCGGTGGCCTGTAGATAAAGTTCGCCGATTTCCAGGTTCTCTACGGCGGGAAACGATGTCCTGATCAAATTCTCCACAATCACGGAAGAAAAGCCCAAGGAGTAAGTATTTAAAATTAAGAAGTGCTCCTTAGGATCCAGTAATTGAACGACATCACGCATCATCTCCATGATATGGTCTTCGAGTTTCCATTTTTCACCCTTTGGCCCATGTCCATAGGCCGGAGGATCTAAAATAATACCGTTATACTTATTCCCTCTTTTCAACTCGCGCTTTACAAATTTCAATGCATCTTCAACCACCCAGCGAATGTTATCGATACCGGAAAGCTCTTGGTTTTCATTGGCCCAGGTTACCACCTGTTTAATGGAATCCACATGTGTCGTATCTGCTCCAGCGGCCTTAGCAACCAATGAAGCTCCTCCCGTATAAGCAAAAAGATTAAGCACTTTTGGCTGTGGAGTTTTGAAAGACTTTACCGATTCCGAGATATAGTCCCAATTCACGGCCTGTTCCGGAAAAATACCTACGTGCTTAAAGGAAGTCAAGCCCAAACGGAACTTAATGGCAATATCGTTATTTTTGTAACTGATATGCCAGCGATCTTTAAGCTTGGGATCTTTCTTCAACCAATCACCTGAAGTGGCAGAACGCCCTTTGAAACGGATATGGTGCTTTTTAGTCCATTCGGATTCGGACAATGTTTTCGGCCAAACAGCCTGCGGTTCGGGACGAATTAAGATTAAATCGCCAAATCGTTCCAATTTCTCAAAATCACCGCAATCGATAAGTTCATAGTCAGCCCAATGTTGCGGAGTGAGCAGCTGAATAGTTGTTGTTGAAGCCAAAAGTTAAAATTCAAAAGTTAAAAAAATCCACGTATGAAAACATCCCGTGGAATCAAATAAGTCTACAAAAATATGAACTTAACGGCTACTTATCAAATCGTATGCTATTCGCCTATTTAATTGTTGACCGCGCAGCTTTCATCAATGGGCTGGCAAAAACAAAATCATTCAGTTCCTGCACATCCGAGCGAAGCATCTCTTCATTAGATCCTTCCCAAAATTTTTCACCTTTGTAGAGAAACAGAATATATTCACCTATGCCCATCACCGAGTTCATATCGTGCGTCACCACAATAGTCGTACATTGGTATTCCTCGGTAAGCTCCTGGATCAGTTCGTCGATTAGAATGGACGTTGCAGGATCGAGCCCTGAGTTAGGCTCATCGCAAAAAAGATATTTAGGGTTCATACTTATGGCGCGTGCGATGCCCACCCTTTTTTTCATCCCACCCGAAAGTTCTGCGGGATACAGCTTGTTCTTATCCTTCAGATTGACCCGCTCCAAACAAAAATTTGCGCGATCAATTTTCTCCTGCCGGCTCATGTCCGTGAACATATCCAAGGCAAACACTATATTTTGTTCGACGGTCATGGAGTCAAACAAGGCCGAGTTCTGAAACAACATCCCTATCTCGCGGCGAATGGGCACCCGTTGTTCGAAATCCATGCCAGTAAACTCTTCTTTATCGAAGAAAACCTTGCCTTCTTCCGGTTCATGCAAGCCGACAATACATTTCAACAAGGTACTTTTTCCCGATCCCGAGCCACCGATGATCAAGCTTACTTTTCCGGGTTCGAAAATAGCATCAATACCTTTCAATACATGGTTGTCCCCAAAAGATTTATTTATGTTCTGAATTTCAATCATACGTTATAGCATCAAAGCGGTAATAATGTAGTCGGAAGCGAGAATGGATATACAGCCAATCACCACAGCCTTCGTTCCTGCTTGACCAACCTCTAATGCGCCACCGCGTACATAGAAGCCCATATAAGCGGGCACCGTAGTAATAATAAAGCCGAATACAAAAGCCTTGACCAAGGCAACGGTCACGGTAAAACCATTGAAGCCGCCCTGAATCCCTTGGATGTAGTCGGAAGGTGCCACCGCGCCAGAGAGTGAGCCTCCAAGAAGACCGCCCGAAATCGCACAAAAAATGGCAATAATAACCAATACCGGAACCATCACTGCCCCAGCGATAACCTTAGGCAATATCAAATAGCCCGGCGCATTGATTCCCATGATCTCCAAGGCATCGATCTGTTCGGTAACGCGCATGGAGCCTATCTGTGAGGAAATGGCCGACCCGACTTTGCCCATCAGCACCAAGGCAGAAATAGTGGGTCCTAGTTCCAAAATATTCGAATCGCGATTGATTTGACCAATCACCGTGGGCGGAATCAAGTCAGAAACCAACTGGAAAGCGATCTGTAAGGTCATTACAGCGCCAATAAAGGTAGAAATGATCACGATAAGCCCAAGCGAACCTAAGCCTATCTCATTCATCTCATGAAAAATTTCTTTTATATATATCTTCCATTTCTCGGGCCTTTTGAAAACCTTGTTCAACAACAAAACATACTTACCAAAATGGTGGAATATCATAGAGTACCTATCGCTTTAAATTAACATCATTGCAAGATACACATTTGCGGGGAAGAAATTTCACCGACACAATGCTTTCTTTTACCGAAGATATTAACAATGTAACCTAAAACTGGTTTTATAAAAAATTAGTAAGTTATAGTTTTGACCTATATATTTACAGTGAATTAGAAAATATGGAAAACAAAATCACCTCCGGAATTTGGTTCGTCTTTATTGGCATCATTCTTCTCTTGCACAACATCGACGTTATAAACTTCAACTTTATTGCTACGCTCAAATATTGGCCGTTACTGATCGTCATTGTGGGTATAAACTTGATGGTACAAAACCGGATGTATGGAAACTACATTAAGATAGCTGCTAATGTACTTTTTCTGGGCTGGATTACCTATGTGGGTCTAACGAGCCCTTCAAGTCACTGGACTTCCGAGCTCTTGAACAACCGCGATATTAAGATCGGCGACCTCGATGATGACGCAGAACTGCTCAACAGCGTACAAACCGAAATAGACAGTTCTGCCGATGCTGCATCCTTGGAGTTCAACGGAGGCGCGGGGAAATTTGATATCCGCGGCGATAGCACATCTAAATTGGTGAGCGCGCATAGTGAAGAGGATAACATGGGCATGAATATTCAATCGAAGGTGGAAGAGGGAAAACAACGGGTGATACTGAACGCCAAGCCAACAAACGACAGCAAGAAAACGGGCAAGGTATTTATAGAGATCAATGAAAAAAAATCGTGGGATCTAGAATTTAACTACGGGGCGGCCACGATAGAAGGCGACTTAACGAACGTTCGGTTCAACAACCTAGAGATCAATACCGGTGCGAGTAATATGAATCTCAAGCTGGGTATGCCGCAGTCAGAGTCATCCAAGATAAACATTGCTACCGGAGCTTCTAAAATACATTTTAACATCCCTAAAGAAGCAGCGATCAGTGTAAAGTATTCGTCGATCCTCTCCAAAAATTCCTTCGAGGGCTTTAAAACCAAAAAAAATGGAAAAGCGCTTACTGCGAATTATGACGAAGCTGCAACGAAGTTTGACATCGAGCTCGACGGCGCCGCCAATACATTTACAATTACCCGCTATTAATATAAAAAATAGCTAACTTTGTGACTAGGCATGGACACAAAAGACGCAATTCATTTGGCAGGGGGTTACTGTAACTCCAAAACGACATATAGCAGATTTTTAACGCGAGAAGTCAAGGTTGGAAATATTCCTATGGGCGGAAACAATCCTATTCGTATCCAGAGTATGACCACCGTAGACACCATGGACACCATCGGCTCGATCGAACAGACGATACGCATGGTAGACGCTGGCTGTGAGTATGTGCGCATCACTGCGCCGAGTATCAAGGAAGCGGAAAACCTCGCCCTCATCAAAAGTGGGTTAAAAGAACGAGGCTATGATGTACCGCTAGTGGCCGATATACATTTCACACCTAATGCCGCTGAAACAGCCGCCCGTCTCATCGAAAAAATACGCATCAACCCCGGTAATTATGCCGACAAAAAAAAGTTTGATCAGATCGATTATACGGACAGTGCTTACCAAGCCGAACTGGAACGTATCTACAAGAAGTTTTCGCCATTAGTGAACATCTGTAAAGAGTATGGTACCGTCATGCGCATAGGCACTAACCATGGATCGCTTTCCGATCGTATCATGAGTCGCTACGGCGATACGCCAGAGGGCATGGTCGAATCCGCTCTTGAATTCATCCGTATATGTGAAGATCTGCGGTTCTACGATCTTGTGGTATCGATGAAATCTTCCAATCCACAGGTGATGATCAGTGCATATCGCCTTCTCGTAGAGAAAATGGTAGCCGAAAACATGAACTATCCGCTACATTTGGGCGTTACCGAAGCGGGAGACGGCGAAGACGGTCGTGTAAAATCAGCGGTGGGCATTGGCGCACTGCTGGAGGATGGTCTTGGCGATACCGTGAGGGTTTCGCTGACCGAGGAACCCGAAAAAGAAGCGCCGGTAGCGATTGCATTGGTCAATAGATATGCCAAACGACGGGAAGCAATGGAACGGGAAGCACCGCGTGAAATTGTAAGCTTAGGCAACCACAGCAACACTTTGCCTTACGAAGCCAAAGAAGTAAATGCTTTCGTTGGAGGCGCACTAGTTCCTAGAGTCGTAGTCGATATTTCCAAATCTAATCTTAAAGATCCCTTTGTGTTGGATGTTGTGGGCTATCGTTACGATGTCCTGAACGACAAATACCATATGGGCGATCAGTCCGTAGACTTCGTTTATCTAGGCTCAAATTTGCCTTCTTTCGTTCTTCCTGGCAACTTAAAGGTTATTTATGACTATGAGACCTGGTTAACGTTGGAAAACAAGGCTAACAAGCATCCGTTTTTTGACCTTGCAAGCTATCAACAGGCAACCGCACATGATCCAGCCTTAAATCTCATTCGTATTTCAAACGACGATCTTGTTTGTGAAGCATTTGCCGATCTGAAGATCGATAAAACGGTGGTATTTGTGCTAGAAACCGACCATCTACATGGCATGGCCGATCAACGTCAATTTTTCATCAATTTTCAGACGATTGGTTTAGATAGCCCCGTCATCATCAAACGATCGTACCCCGCGGATGAATTTTCCGGCCCTGTTGGAAACACAATGGATCCAGAAGAACCGATATCGAAGATACAGCTTTATGCAGCGACAGATTTAGGAACACTTTTGGTGGACAGATTAGGATCAGGTATATGGATAGATTCTCCTGCTACGCCAACGGATAAGGTAGCTTCCCTATCGTTCGGTATACTGCAGGCCACGCGCTCACGTATATCTAAAACGGAGTATATCTCCTGCCCTAGCTGTGGGCGTACGCTTTTCGACCTGCAGGAAACCACACAAATGATCCGCAGTCGCACCAGCCATTTAAAAGGCTTGAAGATAGGCATCATGGGATGTATCGTAAATGGCCCGGGAGAAATGGCGGATGCCGACTACGGTTATGTGGGAGCCGGGCCGGATAAGATAACGCTATACCGTGGAAAGGAAGTCGTGAAGAAAAATGTTAGCGCAACACATGCCCTTGACGAGCTGATCGAGATCATTAAGAACGATGGCCTTTGGGTAGAAGAAGCGCAAACGACGGTTTAAGCGGAAAAGTCAAAATCTTCTTTTTTCCAATCTGCTGCATGCCGCAAAATGATCTATCGAATTTGGGGATTAACGTACGGAAATACGCTTAACGACAGTTTCTGCCCCTGAGGTAACGCGAACAAAATAAACGCCAGTGGTCAACTTCCCATTAGAATCGAAGGAAAGGTTTTGCATACCAGCGTCTAAGCGACCGTTCATTAAGTTGAGGACTTCGTTTCCCAAAGCATCCATTACCTTAATGGTCACTGTACCCTGTTTAGACAATTTGAAGTTGGTGGTTATCTGTTCGGCAACCGGATTGTAGAAAACCTTAACATTATTGATAAGCTTTTCACCATCTTCCTCAGGTAAACGGTAAGAAGTAAATTGATGAGCGGCTGTCTTGATAAAAATGCTAGGAGAATGCGAAGTAGCTTGTACTCCTTGCAGCATAAAAATGCTTGCAAAGGCAACAAAAGCTATTTTTCTCATCATTCCTTTCATTTTTTTTATATGTAGATATAGGTAGTTGGTATAAAATCACAATTTCCTCCCGCGACATCTAAAACCCTCTCTCACAAAGTTAATTGTTTTACTATCATCTCGCATACGATTTTTAAAAAAAAAATCCCATTTAACAATTTTTAACAAGATTATTCGTTGTGCATATTTTTGTATATGTTTGACATATAATTTACTGTAATTTTGCAGGATAATTTTGTTTTGAATGAAAACCCATAAGCATCACGATGCACATAAGCTCAGCTTCGCTGGCTTACTGATTAGTCTAGGTATCATTTTCGGCGATATCGGCACATCCCCGCTCTACGTTATTAAAGCTATCTTCAACAAAGGAACCATTGAGGAGGATCTCATTTTAGGTAGTCTTTCTTGTGTATTTTGGACGCTGACCCTGCAAACGACGATTAAATATGTTTGGATAACCCTTAATGCGGACAATAAAGGCGAAGGCGGTATTCTTTCCCTGTATTCTTTGGTTAGAAAAAAAGCGAAATGGCTGATCATACCCGCTATCATAGGTGCCAGCACCTTGCTGGCAGATGGTATGATTACGCCAGCAATAACCATTTCATCCGCCATAGAAGGACTTGCGATACGACACCCTCAGGTGCCGACTGTGCCCATCGTCGTGATGATCATCACCCTCTTATTTGTTATCCAACGCTTTGGTACATCCATCGTGGGACGCATCTTTGGCCCAATGATGTTTATTTGGTTCAGCACGATCGGCATATTGGGAGCCATGTATATTAAACATGCGCCGGAGGTATTTTATGCTTTAAACCCGTATTACGCCATTTCAACCATTATCAACCACCCCAACGCCCTATTCTTGATCGGTGCGATATTTCTTTGTACCACGGGGGCAGAGGCCTTGTATTCCGATATGGGTCATTGCGGAAAGTCCAACATCCGCATTAGCTGGATTTTCGTCAAACTAACGTTGGTACTGAATTACTTTGGGCAAGGCGCTTGGTTGATGCAACATGCGGGCACGCAAATGGGCGAAAAAAACCCGTTCTACGCCATTATGCCGGAAGGTTTTGTTGTGTATGGTATCGCTATCGCAACCATGGCCGCTGTCATTGCCAGCCAGGCCATGATCTCTGGATCCTTCACCCTTATTTCAGAAGCCGTGCGGCTGAACATATGGCCTAAAGTCTCCATCCGCTATCCGAGCGACCAAAAGGGACAGCTATATGTTCCATCCATCAACCTGATTTTGTATGTTGGCTGCATGCTTATCATTGCGGTGTTCAGGGAATCATCCAATATGGAGGCGGCCTACGGTTTAGCGATCAACTTAACCTTTATTACGACTACCATCTTGATGTGTATATTCTTGGCACGCGTCCACATTCCAAAAATCTGGATTATCGTGTTCGCTATATTCTATTTCACCATTGAGGTGGCTTTTTTAGCGGGAAATTTGGTCAAATTAACACATGGCGGATGGCTCACACTGCTTTTAGCAACGACCCTGTTTATCGCCATGTTCTCTTGGTATGGCGCACGGAAGATAAAAAACAGCTTTGTGCGGTTCAATAATATACGAGATTACTTCCCGATCATCTCGGAACTTAGCGAAGACAAATCTGTCCCGCTGTTTGCCTCCCATTTGGTGTACTTGACCAGTGCAAACAATAAAAATGAAATAGAATCGAAGATCATCTATTCCATTATCAACAAGAAGCCGAAGCGAGCGGACGTTTATTGGCTTGTACATGTCGATGTGATGGACAACCCGCATACACGCGAATTCGTTGTGGAGCAGCTTATCCCAAATAAACTGATCCGAATAGACTTTAAACTTGGATTTAGAGAGGAACAACGCATAAGCCTGCTATTTCGTAAAGTCGTTGAAGACATGGTCGAAAAGGGAGAGATTGACATTACCAGCAATTACGAAACCTTAAAGAAACATAAGATCGCTGGCGATTTCAACTTTGTGGTGCTCGAAAAGATGATAGCCAAAACACATGATCTTAAATGGCATGAAAAGATCATTCTGGAAATCTATAAAATTCTAAAGCGCTTCAGTTTATCTGAAGAGAAGGGCTTTGGCTTAGACAGCAGCTTCGTGACACTAGAGCGCGTTCCACTAAATATACCGACAACGAAAGAGGTCAAATTAAAGAGACTTAACTAAGTTAATTGTAACTCAGAAGGCAGAGAAATAACTCTTTCAGCTTACAGTAAGCAATAAGCTTACATTGCAAAACAATAAGGGCGGCCTATTTCGATAAGCCGCCCTTATTTTATACCGTATTTTCTTTTAGTTTGAGGCCTTATTCAACTTGGAATGTTTATATCCATAGGCAAAGTAGAGCACAAGACCGATAACTAACCAAAGGATAAAGATTATCCAGTTGCTCGCTCCAAGTTCGCTCATCAAATACAGGTTAATCAAAATACCGACAACAGGTAATAGAGAAAACCGATATTTGAATCCCAGGACAGCGAGCAGCACCCAACTGAGCCAAAAGACCAGCACCAACGACTTATGTTCTACGATCTCGGTCAAGGAAAGTGTACGCCATTCCTCTATAGTCCCCTGCGCATAAGTGAACAGCAATATCCAAGCGAGAACAAAGCCAGTACCAATCAGATATTTACCATTTATATAGGGGACTTTAAACTTGGATTTGGCTGATAAACCAGCATGGTCCATATACAGCACGCCGGCACAAACCAAGATAAACGCGAAGAAGGTACCGACACTGGTCAGGTCGACAAAAAAATCCATCTTGAAAAACAATGAAGGAACGGCCACAACAATCCCCGTTACGATAGTTGCATAAGAAGGTGTCTTATATTTCGGATGCACGCGTGCAAATCGCTTGGAGAGCAGTCCATCGCGGCTCATCGTCATCCAAATTCTAGGTTGCGCCAATTGATAGACCAGTAAGGCACTGGTAATGGCAATCACAGAGGTGACCGAAACGATACCCGCCATGTGATCGAAACCTACATATTTAAAAACGAAAGCCAGTGGATCCTTCACATTAAGTTCGGTATAATTTACCATTCCGGTAAGCACCAAGGTGATCGCAACATACATCACCGTACATATAATCAAACAAATGATCATGGCTCGCGGCAGATCGCGCTGTGGATTCTTGCATTCTTCTGCCGTGGTCGATATAGAGTCGAAACCGATAAAGGCAAAGAATACCGCGGCAACAGATCCCATCACGCCACGCAGTCCATTTGGTGCAAAGGGCGTCCAATTATCCGGCTTGATGTAAAATATACCTCCCACGACGACAAGAATGATGATACCTACTTTAATCATCACCATGATGTTGCTAGCACGCTGCGATTCCTTAATCCCGATATAAACGAGCCAAGTTACCAAGAGGGTCACCAAGCCAGCAGGAAAATCAAAGATAATAGGGATGTCGCCTATTCGGGGAGCCGTCAGATAAGCTTCCAGCCCCGATTTGTCTGCGGCATTCAGCGTACCCATTCCATCCGCCAAAAACTTGGCATGGGCATCCACTGCATATCCGGGGGCCATGGTTAACCATTTTGGCAGAAAAATACCAAACCCTTCCAGCATAGACACAAAATATTGTGACCACGATATCGCGACTACCGTGTTTGAAACAGCATACTCCAGCACTAAAGCCCAACCTATAATCCAAGCGAACAATTCGCCGAAGGCAACATAGGCGTAGGTATAGGCGCTTCCCGAGACCGGAACCGTGCTGGCAAATTGGGCATAGGCTAGGGCGGTAAACACGCAGGCAAAGGCCACAAACACAAAAAGTAGCGAAATAGCGGGACCGCCTTCAAAACTTGCAAGACCAATGGTACTAAATATCCCAGCCCCTACAATAGCGGCAATGCCGAGCGAAACCAGATCCCGTACGCCCAATACCTTGGCCAACCCGCTCCCCTCTTGCGAATCCAGCAAAATTTGATCAACGCTTTTCTTCCGGAAAAGTTTATTTATCATATCAGATTGTTAATAATTCATGCTCAATGAACACAAAAGTGGTAAAATTTGAGCTAATTAGCTCAAATTATCTTGGACATAATGAAATATATCCAAATAATCGCCTAGAAACTGTTGTTTATAAGATGTCAAGCAAACGGTTAGTCGATCAATGTCATCTAGGCTATGTTCAAATACCCAAACCCTTTTACAAATATTAAATAAAGCCTGCGCAATATTACCTATTTCTTGGTATTGGAACATATATTTTGA
>Ga0160495_100418_pt1 | contig 22178 bp, 21 predicted proteins | sample DID4MG_4_FD_108251 | JGI IMG/M metagenome (GOLD analysis project Ga0160495, IMG submission 108251) | Enriched soil microbial communities from UW Madison campus, WI, USA - DID2933_E24_FP4 MG | ecosystem: Environmental > Terrestrial > Soil > Unclassified | place: USA: Madison, Wisconsin | collected... | reverse complement strand
CGGTGATCAGGTCCACATAGCGCTGGCGGTACTTCTGCTCCTGGTCGGCCATGCCGTGGAACTTGTCGGGCAGCGGGCGCAGGCTCTTGGTCAGCAGGCGCAGGCTGTTCACCTTGACCGACAGCTCGCCGGTCTTGGTCTTCATCAGCAAGCCTTCGGCACCCACGATGTCGCCCAGATCCCAGTGCTTGAAGGCCGCATACAGCTCTTCGCCCACAGCGTCACGGGTCACGTAGAGCTGGATACGCCCACCCACTTCGCCCAGCGAGCCATCCTGGATCGTGGCGAAGCTGGCCTTGCCCATCACCCGCTTGAGCATCATGCGGCCAGCTACAGACACATTCACCGGCGTGGCTTCCAGAGACTCGTTCGTGGCAGCGCTGTGTTCCAGGTGCAACTGGGCAGCCTTGTGGCCGGGCTTGAAGTTGTTGGGGAACGCAACGCTACCGCCGTTGGCCTGGGCTTCGCGCAGAGCGCGGAGCTTTTCGCGGCGCTCGGCGATGAGCTGGTTGTCGTCCTGGGGGGGGAGGGTGGTGGTGGTGTCAGACATGGAGAGCCGCCCGCAAATGGAGGCGTTCAGAGGCGTTATTCGAACCAAAACCTGTTATTTTAGTTTTTTGCACGTGCCGTGGGGTGCTTGTACCCGTCTGAGCCCGGATAATTTGCCGCATGTTTCTTAAAGCGGGCCTCCTCTCACTGCTGTTGCTGCTGGTCAGTCGCGTATTGGGGGTGTTACGTGAAACAGCATTGGCCGCTGCTTTTGGCAGCTCAGGCATGGCAGATGTGGCCATCGTCATGTTGACCCTGCCGGATTGGCTTGCGGGCGTATTCGTCAGCGGTGCGTTGGCCTATGTTCTGCTGCCGCATTGGGCGAGAGAGTCAGCCGCGCAGCAGAATGCCACACAACATCGGGTGGCCAGGTATCTGCTGTGGGGAAGCATCCTGCTTGCAAGTGTGATGATGGCGACCCATGCTTCATTGGGGTCTCTGCTGGTGCCGGGAGTATCTCTTTCCCTTGAGGGCTCAGTCGGTCAAGCGGTTGTCTGGAGCGCTCTTGCCTTGCCAGCCGCCATGCTGGCGGGTCTGTGGGCAACGCGGCTGCAGCATGAGAGGGACTTCCTGGGCATGTATAGCGCGAACCTGGTGGTCAATGGTGTGTTGATCACAGCCCTGGTCTTTTGGAGCACGCGTGGATCTGCGACGGGCGAAGGGGCGGTGCCAACGTTGGGTGTCTTTCTGTTGGTAGCGGTCTTCATGAGGCTGCTGTGGCAGGGCTGGCGCATGCGACCGCTGTACCGCCATGGCAACTCCCCGCCCTCTTCTTCCATCGCGCCTGGCCCTTTGCCCGGCTGGCGCATCTGGATATGGGCGGTTTTGGGGGCCGGTCTGCCACTGACCTTGCCCTTCGTGGCGCGTACCTTCGCGTCTGGCGCGGGTGAGGGGGCTCTTGCTACCTTCAACTATGCATGGAAACTGGTGGAGTTGCCGTTGGTTCTGGCGATCCAATTGGTGGCGTCGCTGGCTTTCCCCGCCATCGCCCACGCCCACGGTAGGCAAACCGACTCTGAAAATTCAAACGAGGAAGCGATGGCATCTGCCGTACGCGGCGCCTTGATATTGGCCTGGACATTGGCCTGCGCAGCAGCAGCAGCGTTGTTGGTGGGGGCTCCCGCTATCTCCAGTGTGCTCTTCGGCTGGGGGCGCATGCAAGCCTCAGCTTTGGTGCAGATTGCAGCCTGGGGTAGTGTGGGTGCCTGGGGCTTGTTGCCGCAAGCACTTTTGGCAGTAGCTTTGACAATTTTGGCCACCGTAGGGCGCATGCGTTTTGCAGTGCTGGCCTATGCGCTCGCCCTGGCGATAGTGCTCGTTGCTGGAGTCATGGGTTACACGGCGGGGCACCAGTTGATGTGGGCTCTGAACGCGGGGTTCCTTGGTGCTGCGGTGGTGGCTTGGGGTGCGCTGGGCGTGCCTGCCATGCGGCGCTGGGTTCCGGTGAGGGCCTTACTGTCGCCCTTTTTCATGCTGGTGGCCTGGGTGGCCGCGACGCAATGGCTTGGCCTTGCAGGAGCAACGCCTTCTTCGATTTCTGGATCAAAACAGGTTCAAGCGTTTCTTCTATCTGTGGTAGCTGCTCTCTTTGTTATAGCGTCTGGTTGGTTCGTTGGCCCCGGATTGCGCCAAGCCCTGCGGTCATAATCCGATCCCAACCATGATGGATTTTCTACAGATCACCAATGACCCAGATCTGGCGCGCCGTTGCGATGCGCTGCCCGGTATGCGCTTGTTTGTCGATCTGGAAAGGAATGGCAAGGCCGCGCGCCAGGCAGGACGTAACACGTTCATCAGCACGCACCAACCCGAGGATGTAGGTCGTATCAAGGCTCAGTTGCGGCGGTCCCAGTTGATGGTGCGGGTGAACCCGTTGCACGAAGGCACGGCCATGGAGTTGGACACAGTGCTGGCGCAAGGTGCCGACTCGGTGATGTTGCCCATGTTCCAGACCCCCGACGAGTTGCGTGCCTTCAGCCGTATCGTGGCAGGGCGGGCTCCTATCGTGGCGTTGCTGGAGACGGCGGGTGCACTGCATTCACTGGATGCTTGGGCGGATACCCCGGGGCTGTGTGAAGTGTTCGTGGGGCTGAACGACTTGCATCTGTCGCTGGGCTGCAGATTCATGTTCGAGCCCCTGGCGCAGGGGCTGCTGGACGGCGTGGCACTCAAGGCTCATGCGTATGGATTGCGCTTTGGTTTTGGCGGCATCGCACGATTGGACGAAGGGCTGCTTCCGGGCCGTGATGTGTTGGCTGAGCATGTTCGCTTAGGCTCACGAGGCGTGATTTTGTCGCGCACTTTTCATCGACCAGACGAATCGGGGGCTGCCGTGCACACCTTTGAGGCCGAGGTTGAAGCCCTGCGGCAGTCTGAGCAGACCTTGTCAACGCGTACGCCAGAGCAGGTCGTTGCAGACAGGCTACGTATCAGCAGTGTGATACGTTCTATTGCAACGTCCATGTCCGTGCGGACTGTAGAGGCAGTGGATTGAAGCGCGGCGTGGATATCGTGCTTTCCTTGGTGGCGCTGCTGGTCCTGAGCCCGCTGCTGTTGGTGGCTGCGCTGGCGATTGCTTTAGAAACGGGTTTTCCGGTTCTTTTCCGGCAGACCCGCCTGGGTCTGAATGGCCAAGAGTTCGGCATGTACAAATTTCGCAGCATGGTGAAGAATGCGGCTCAGATGGGTCCATATTTCACCGCTGAAAATGATCCGCGCATCACCCGCGTTGGCCGCTTCATACGCCGCACCAGCATCGATGAACTGCCTCAGCTAATTAATGTGCTTACGGGTGAGATGAGCTTAGTCGGCCCGCGTCCCGACGTGCCCGCTCAGCGCAGCCTATACACCGACGCTGACTGGGCGCAGCGTTGCAGCGTGCGACCCGGTATCACAGGGCTGGCTCAGGCCCTGTACCGGTCCGATTCGACAGAGGTGCAGCGGCTCGAAGCCGACCTGTGCTACACACGCGAAGCTTCGCTCTGGCTCGACCTGAAGATCTGCTGGTGGACATTCAAGCGCCTGGGCGGCCAGGGCGCGAACTGAACCATGTGCGGTATCTTTGGCTACTGGGATCGCATACAACAGTCGTTGGACGATAAAGTCCTGCGCGGTATGGCGCAAGCGCTGGTGCACCGCGGACCGGACGACGAAGGCATCCACCACCAGCCCCAGCGGGGTGTAGCTATCGGCAACCGGCGCCTGTCCATCATCGATCTAGGCGGCGGTCACCAGCCCTTTGTCAGCGACGACGGCTTGGTTGCCGTGGTGCAAAACGGCGAAATCTTCAATCACTTGGAGTTGGCCGCCGAGCTGCGCTCGCAGGGCGTGCGTCTGCGCACGCAGTCGGACACCGAAGTCATCCTGCGCCTGTACGAGCGCGAGGGCATCTCCTGCCTGAGTCGCCTGAACGGTATGTTCGCTATTGCCATCGACGATGCGCGCGAAGACGCGTTGTATCTGGCGCGCGACCGCATCGGCGTCAAGCCCCTGTTTGTGTACGACGACGGCCAACGTATGCTGTTTGGCTCTGAGCCCAAGGCCCTGTGGCCGGCCGTTCGGCGCAAGCCTGGTATGTGCCTGGAAGCAATCCATCATTACCTGACGTTCAACTATGTCCCTGCGCCGTGGACGGCCTACGAAGGCGTGTGCCATGTCATGCCTGGCACCTGGCATAAATACACACGGGGCCGCCATGTGCAGACGCAGCGCTGGTGGAGCCTGGCAGACCAGCGTGAGCAAGACTTTGAGTTTGGCGATTGGTCCGATGAGTTCATTGCTTTGCTCGACGATGCCACCCGCATCCGCTTGCGTGCCGACGTACCCTTTGGCGCTTTCCTTTCGGGCGGGGTCGATTCGAGCACTATCGTCGGCCTGATGGCGCGGCATGTGAGAGAGCCAGTCAAGACCTTCTGCATTGGCTTTGAAGACCCGCGCTACGATGAGTCCGCCTTCGCTCTGCAGGCCGCTCAGCGTTTTGGTTGTGACCATACGATGGAGGTTGCCGAACTGAATATGTTGGCCCAGTGGCCCCGTGTGCTGCGCCATCTGGATCAGCCGCACGGCGATGCGTCCTTCATGCCCACCCTGCGCGTGAGCGAGCTGGCAGCAAAGCAGGTCAAGGTGGTGCTGACCGGCGATGGCGGCGACGAGCTGTTTGCCGGCTACGACAAATACGCCCAGTTCTTCGCACAGTCCGATGCATTTGTCTTGCCACAGGCCGCGTTCGAGCGCGGGTATTTCGACAACATTTCGCTCTTCAGCACCAAGGCCAAGGCTGCGCTATACCGGCCCGAAGTGCGCGCGCAGCTGGCCGGCATCGACAGCTTCACCGCTGCGGCCCAGCCCTGGTTTGCCGAGGCGCAGCACTTCGACCGCATCAACCAGGCGCTGTACATGGACATGCAACTGCTGCTGAGCGGCAACAACCTCGTCAAGCCCGACCGCATGGGGATGGCTGTGAGTATTGAGGCGCGCACGCCCTTTCTCGACTGGCGTGTGATGGAATTCGCCTTCCGCTCGCGTGGAGCGAGCAAGCTCTCGGTCAGCGGCGACAAGAAGCACTGGTTCAAACAGGCTGTGGCACCGCTGATTGGCAAAGATTTGGCTTATCGCAAGAAGCAGATGTTTACCGTGCCGGTGGGGGAGTGGTTTAAGAGCGAACTGTACGGCTGGCTACGCGACAGGCTGATTCGCAGTGAGTCTATGTGTGAATTGTTTCAAGCGTCAGTAGTGACGGCGATGCTGGACCAGCACCGCGATGGTTCATCCAACTTCACGCGCGAGCTTCGCGCGCTGGCGGCGCTTTCGATTTGGAGCGAGCAGGCGTGAGGGTCCTATGTGTTACGTATGGAGGGGGGCACATCGCGATGATGCTTCCCGTCGTCCGGGCCCTGCGCGCCATCCGGCCGAACGTGCATGTGGACCTGATTGCACTGACCACGGCTAAGTCGGCCGCGGCGGCAGCGGGAGAGAGGTCACTAGCCTTCTGTGATCTTATGCACTTGGCAGATGAACCATTTGCCAAGGAATGGGGGGAGCGGCTCACGGTGGGCAATACTCATCCTGCAGTGGATCCTGCGGAGACGGCCGCTTATATGGGTGTCAACTACTGGGATCTGACCCGGCAGCACGGTGCCGATGGTGCGCGTGTCCTGTACGCGCGTGAAGGGCGGTACGGCTTTTACCCTATACATTTTTTTCGCCGTGTCGTTGCATGCCTGTCCCCCGACGTAGTTGTAGCGACCAACTCGCCGCGCAGCGAGCATGCGGCGCTGGATGCCGCGATGGACGCGGGCATTCCCACTCTGTCGATGATCGACCTCTTTGCGATGGCTGGCGATCCGTACCTGAGGCGGGCGCGCCATGCAGACCGCGTGACTGTTATGTTGCCTCAGGTGCGGGATAACCTCGTCACTGCCGGCATGGAAGCCTCGCGGATAGTAGTGACGGGTAACCCCGCATTCGATAGCTTGTTCGATCCGGCGCAGCGCCAAGCAGCCATGGAGCTGCGCCGCTCGCTCGGCTGGGACGGCCTGAAGATATTCCTTTGGGCGGGGATCATCGAGCGCTTGCCGAGCGAGGGAGGCGCTGTCGCTCCCGGCACTGCCTTTGGCGAGGCGGTGGAGGCGGTGCTGCGTCGCTGGTGCGCGCGCCGCCCGGATGTCGCGGCCATTGTGCGCTACCACCCGAACGAGGCGCACCACTTCGCCGCGCAGCCGCCTCAGGAGCGCGTGCATCTTTCCCGGCCACTGCGCGACCCGCTGCATCCGCAGATCCTCTCCGCGCGCACCGTGCTCGTTACGGGATCCACTGTGGGTGTCGAGGCGGCTAGCGCGGGTGTGCCGGTGCTCTCACTGGAGTCATCCGGCTCGAATAGCGTTATGAGTTACGAGAAACTGGGGATTAGCCGCGGCGTGCCTTCTCTTGAAGCCCTAGAGGCCTGCCTTGATGAAGCCGCTGATTCGACGCCTAGCGTGAAGTCTGCGGAAACACAGCCTGGGCCGGCCAGTCCGAGGATCGCGCAAGAGATCATCGCCCTCGCCGGGCGCTGACGCTGCCTCGCGCCTCAGGCGAGGATGTCCCAAGAGACGGCACGGCCCTTCTCGAGGGCAGTGCGTGCTTTGTGCTGCAGCACCACGCCGAGGTATTTTGGCGCCAACCCGAGGCCTGGGCGGATCGCGCGAACGTTGCTTTCTGTGAAATGCTCGCCAGCGGCCATGTCTTCCACCACGTAAAGCGACCGGCGGTAGCGCAGCGACTTAAGCTCATCTGCAGTAGGGCCGTATTGCACACTGCCCAGGCTGCGCCACGCACGCTCGGTCTCGTCAACAAGTACGCGGAACTCCTGCGGCTCCAGCGAGAAGGTGGAGTCGACGCCACCGTCGGCCCGTGCCAGCGTGAAATGTTTCTCGATCACGGTGGCGCCGAGAGCGACGCCCGCGACCGCCGCGCCCACTCCCATCGTGTGGTCCGAGAGGCCCACTTCGCAGCCGAAGAGATCGCGCATGTGCGGGATGGTCCGCACGTGTGTGTTGTCTGGTGTGGCAGGGTATGTACTTGTGCACTTGAGCAGTACGATGTGCTCCGCGCCTGCCTCGCGCGCGGCTTGCATAGTTTCGTCCAGCTCCGCAGCCGTCGCCATACCTGTAGAGATGATCAGCGGCTTGCCGGTGGCCGCCACTTTTCGAACCAAAGGTAGGTCTGTGTTCTCGAAAGACGAGATTTTGTAGCAAGGAACGCCTAGTCCCTCGAGGAAGTCGACTGCGGTTGCATCGAAGGGCGTTGAGAAGCCAACTATTCCATGGCTACGGCAACGTTCAAAGATCGCCTCGTGCCATTCCCAGGGCGTGTGGGCTTCTCGGTAGAGGTCATAGAGAGTGCGGCCGGTCCAAAGGTTGGCCGGGTCCGAAACGAAAAACTCGCCGGTGGCGAGGGGCAGCGTCATCGTGTCAGCGGTGTACGTCTGAATCTTCAGACCGTGCGCCCCGCTCGCAGCGGCGGCATCGACGATAGCAAGCGCGCGATCCAGCGAGTGGTTGTGGTTGCCGGACATTTCTGCGATCACGAATGGGGCGTGGCCGGTGCCGATCTTGCGGCCTGCGATCTGGAAAGGTTTCTGGCTCATCGGGCTTCCTGGGGGGCAGGTGCGGGAGCGTAGGCTTCCTTCTCCTTGTAGAGGAAAGACATGGCGACGCGCTCGGATGGGTCGGTCGTGAAGTGCCGGCCCGAGTGGGAAAAGCTGCGCTTGGCGAACAGGTGGTAACCCGCCGACCCCGTGAAGAGTGCGGGGTAGTCCTGTTTGTAGGAGAAGAGGCCCTGCCGGTGGTGGTATTCCCGCCGGTGAGGCTGGTGCGGATCGAAATCGAGGATGACGAGGAAGCCGCCATACTTGAGAACGCGATCTGCCTCGGCAACCGCAGCGAGCAGCTCAGTGCGGCCCACTAGGTAGAGGCAGAAGCCGAAGTACACAATGTCGAAGCTCGCGTCTGCCCAAGGTAGCTTGTCGGCCGTGCCGGTGCGTAGGTCGACGCGGCCCGAGGCGCCGAAGCGCTCGCGGCCATAGTCAATCGCCTTGCCAGAGGGATCGAGCCCCGCGGCGCGCGCGTCGAAGAAGCGGGCAAGCCAATCGGTCTTATGCCCGTCGCCACAGCCAATCTCCAGAAGGCTGTCGATTTCATCCCGGAAGGGCGCGAGCTCCGATACGAGGAGCTCGCATTCGAAGTGGTTCTCATGCGCCTCGTAGGCGCCCCGGTTGCGTTCGAACCAGGCGTCGCCCTCCTTCTCGATGAAGGCGCTGGTTTGCGGTACGGCTAAAGTCATGCGGTTACACCCGGAGGAGATTGACGAGGAAGTAGACAACGGGGTCGTAGTGGTTCGGCACGCGCTCGTAGTCCAGGAACAAGGCTGCATCCGCGATGTTCCAAGATACGTGCCCAAGCAGCATCATGATCATGAGCGTGCGGGGCGCGCCAATGCGCAGAAAGTGGCCTTCGACCGTCTGCTCGCGCGACGCCGACGTTACCTCGGCGCTTCCCATCGGAACCAGGAAGACCTGCGCCATTTCCGGAGAGTCGAGTACAAGCGTCCAGTCCGGGTAGATGCTGTTGGCCTCCTGGTAGTCCCAGAGTCGTGCGCGGGCCTGGCGCACCAGCCGTTCGAGTGGTACCCCAGACCCGAATTCGAACTTCTCGTGATCGTAGCGGTAGTTGGCCGTGACGCTGTCTAACCATGCCTGACGCTCTTCATCTGTGTAGTTGCGGTAGGGTGCCTCGGGTTGGTAGCGGCCCGTCTCGAAGTCGAAGCGCTGCCCGGAGTTGACGAGTAGCAGGCGGTCAGTCAGGCCGGCCCGTTCGATCGGCCCACGCATGGCTGCGGGCGTGGTCGGGTGCGCGACGAATTCGTTGAGCGCTGCCCGCGAGCCTGCGATGGCGTACTGATCGGCGAAGGGCATGACGCGTTTTGGGTCGAGGGCCTTCACCGTTTCGATGAAGGCTTCGCCACGCATGGAGCGGATGCGGTCGCGCTCGGCGCGCTTCTCTTCGTCGGAAAGATTGACGTAGCACGACGGGTAGCCCGAGCCGCCCGAGTAGGGGAGCATTGCGAGGTCGGGGCGGCCATAGGCTGAGCGCACGTACTCGATCATCGCTGGGTGAGGCTGGCAGTCGTTGGCGTTGAAGATGACATACTCGTCCCAGCGCAGCACGAGCGCCGAGTCGATGGCGCTCGCCATGGCGTCTGAAGGGTCTGGTTCGACCATGTCCACGACGAGACCTGGCTGCAGTTCCATCGGCGAGCGCGGCGGGATGACGCAAATGTCCCGGAACCCGAGCTTGTTGCGGATTAGGAAGTCGACGACGAAGTTTGGTTTACGGCCCATCACGAGAACGACGGCGTTGCGGTCGAGCCGCTCCAGCGTCCCGAGCGAGCAGTGGTCCTCGTGGATGTGAGAGATATAGATGTAGTCGAGCCTGCCTACGTCCTCCACATGCGCGCTGAGCGGAGGGAAATGCACCCAAGAGCCGTGGAAGATTCCATCATCCAGCCAAGGGTCCATAAGCATCCGCACGCCACGGTGCTCCAGGATGGCCGTAGCGCCGCCGAAGTTGAACAGTTCCATACGCTTCGCTTCCTAGCGCGCCACCGCGAATGCAACGACTTGGCGACCCAGGTTCAAGCCAGCGAGCGCGCGGTAGTAGTCGCGCATCTCCCTCGTCTTGCCCTGGGCCCGCAGGTTCGCCTCAAAGGCCACGCGTTTCTGGTGACACGTGCGGCCGAGTTCGGCGTCGCCGACGTAGCGGTCACCCATGAGGAGGAACATCTCTAGCGGGAACGAGGCTTCCAGCACGCGGACCTCGAACCCGTTGCCTTCCAGCAGCTCCTTGAGCGTCGTCCCGCTGAAGTAGTTGAGGTGCGCAGGCGGTGCGACCCACCATTCCCGCAGTCCATGTACGGCCTGTCCAGCCGTCTGGAACGTGTTGAACTCGTTCGGGACGTCAATGACTAGCACGCCGCCCGGGCGGATAACTTTCTCTCGGATCTCGCGCACGACGGCTTCAGGGTCAGCGAGGTGCTCGAGGACGTTGAGCAGTGTCACGGCGTCGAAACGCTCGCCGAAGACGTCCATGCGTTCCATGCCCGCCTGCTTCACGGTCAGGCCGATCTTCGTGCCGTGCGCGATGGCTTCTGGTGCAGGATCGAAACCGTAGCCCACCACACCACACGACTGCCAGCGCGCGAGCGCCTGGCACCATCCGCAGCCGACGTCCAGCAGCTTCGTCCCTGCGGCCGGCCGTCCCGACAGCTCGACGATGGTCTCCAGCAGGTCGTCATAGTGGCCCTCGTAGAAGCCTCGGTCCAAGTCGATGGTCTGCAGGGCGGAATCGTTCAGGCCCTGGTAGCTGGCGGCGTAGAACTCCTGAGCGTAGTAGCGTGAGATATCCTCAGGCGAGGGCGTGGGGTCGATCTGCAGAAAGCCGTAGCGGGAGTGTTTCTTCAGCGATTGGGTCATGGGTCGATGCCTGCGTTATCCCCTCCCGCGATATATCGAGCGAGGCCTTTCCAGCCGATGTTGGCGACCACATCAAGTACGGAGAGGTGGCTCACGAAGCCACATGCGCCCTGCTGTGGGTAGGCGGAAGCGGGAAACTCGTCGAATTCTAGTTTGATCGCCGCCTGCTCCTTGAAACCGTCGGTCTCCAGATACTCCCGAGCGCCTGGCGGAGAGATGTAAGTCGTGGCGCCGAGCAGGCCGCAGATGGATAACACCCGTCCGGTGCGTGCACCGCCGACGCCAAGCGTGCTTGAGCGCAGACGCTCTGTGACGAGGCCCATCACCTCACAGCAGTGCTCGATCAATGCGATGTTGAGGAGGGCTAGAGATGTCACTTCTGTACTTCTGGCGGCCAGGCGCATGAGGGCCAGCGCATCGTCCGCGTGGGGATGCCGTCCGTAAGCGTTAGTGACGAGCGCGAGGTGCTTGCGGCGCCAGTGCGCTGCGTCTTCCACCTGCACCTCCAACAGGGTCTCGCCCAATCGTAGGCGGCGCACCGGGACGGTGAGCCAGTGCGCCCGCCCGTTCAGCAGGACGCGGTTGCGCTGGTGCCAGGTGCCGCGTTCGTACTGCGCGTCGTCCAGGTACACGAAGCGGTCGGCCCGCGCCACCAGCCGCAGGTAGCCCGCCCAGGGCATGTAAGTGGGTTGCATGATGGCGACCTTCATCGGGCCAGCCACTCCGCACGCAGTAGCGCCCAGCGTTCCTGGTCGAGGAAGCGTCCGTCCTCCAAGATCGACTCGCGCTCGAACCCCTCGCTGCGGAAGCCGAGGCTCCCATACAAGTGGCGGGCGCGGGGATTGTCGTCTCGTGTATGGAGCCAGACGCGGTTCATGCCCAGCGACCCGAAAGCCTCTGCGAGGCCGAGTGTCATGGCGCGGCGCCCCGTGCCCCGGCCCTGTGCACGGACCTCGCCGATGTAGATCTGCAGGTAGGCGCTCGCATGCCGCTGGTTGAGGTCGAGCAGGAAATTCCCGAGATGCGCGTCGTCCGCAACAATGGCCCAGGCGGCGAGCCCGGTGCGCTGGAGGCGCCACTGGCGGTGGCCTTCCAGGGTGACGGCCCGCGTGATGCCGAAGCTGGCGCGGATGGCCGGGTCGTTCAACCATTGTACGGTGGCCGCATCGTGTTCGTCCGACCACGGGACAAGGCGTACGCTGGTGGCTTCGCCGCTCACCGTACTCGCTCCGCCATCCAGCCGGCCAGCCGCTCGGCGCCCAGGCCGTCCACCGCCCCTGTCAGGCGGCTGCGCTGCGAGCGCAGTGCGGCCGCGTTGCTGAGCCAGCGCGCCAGCGCGCCGCGCTGGCCCTCGCCGAAATCGCAAGCCTCCCCGAGATCGAGCAGCCAGCCTTCGCTCGCTAGGCGCTCTATCACGGGGCGCTGCGATGGTGCCGTGGTGACGCATGCCGTGGGCAGCCCCAGGCAGAAGCGTTCCCACAGCGTACCGCCGGGTGCGCCCACCGCGCAGTCACAGCGGGCCATTGTCGATGCCACTTCGCGAGTGGCTACCAAGGCTTCGAGCCGCCCGCCGGATGCGTCGGCGAATTCGCGCAGAACCTGGGCGGATGGGCCTTCCTGGCCCAGTACGGCGATGACTCGGGCGCTGGCGAACCAGTCGAGCAGGGCTTTCGCGATGGGAAGGGTAGCACCGGCAGGGTCGGTCCCTCCGAGCGCGAGGTGGATACGCAGGCCACCTCTAGCCTCCGATAGCGTTCGTACATTGCCGATTCTGGCTGTGGCGAACTCCTCCCGCAACAGGCACCATGTCGGGCCGAGCAGGAGCTCGCAGCCCTCGGTCGAGAGCGCGCGATAAGCGGCGGCCTCCGCGCAGGGAGAGGGGTCGAGTACGGCGTCCACGGCGAGCGGCCGGTTGGCGAGGTCGTCGATCGCAAGGAGCCTGGGAGCGGCCCTGCGGACAGCCTCATGCCAGCGCGCGTCGAGGCCGTAATGGTCGATCACGAGCCAGTCGGGCCGTAGGGTTCCCAACGCGCGCAGTGTTGCTGCTGCATCCTCGCGGGCCTCGAGACCTTCGGGGATGAGGCTGGTTTGGTGGCCGGCGGCTTCTATGCCCGCGACCCAGTACCGTAGCGTTTCCGTACCGACGAAGTGGCAGTGAATACCCCGGGCGTGCAGGCGAGCTGCCAGTGCAAGGCAGCGGCTGAGATGACCCTGGCCTGTCGCCGGCGACGCATCAGTGCGGAACGCGACACGCAGCATCATCTGATCTTGAAAAGCGGCTCCAGCGGCTTACAGCGCAGCAGCTCGGCCATGCGCCCCTCAAGCGCGCCAGCGCGCATGAGGGGGAAGACCTCGTCGTACACGGTTAGGAGGTCGGTGATGTCCTCCGGGGTATGTGCGAAGGTGAGGTTGTGCGTGCCGTAGGCAAGAATGCCGCGCTGGAACATCTCCTGCATAAATAGCGTCTTGCTGTGGAAGGAGGAGCAGCCGGGGACGTCCTTGAGAATCAGGAATGACCAGCTAGGATGCCCAGTCGACGTCATCAGCTCCTGCGTACCGTGTTTGTCGATCAGGCCCTGTACGCCCGCCATGAGCTCGGTACCGAGCTTCGTGAGGTACCCGGTGACATCCTGGGATGCGACCTTGTCGAGCGTTGCGCAGGAGGCGGCCAGCGAGAGCGCTTCGCCGCCGAAAGTGAACGAGAAAAACACTTCCTCCATGAACTTCATCACATCGGCGCGCCCGGCAATCGCCGCCAGGGGATACCCGTTGGCGAGACCCTTGCCGAAGCAGGCGAGGTCGGGCGTGATGCCCAGGAACTCCTGCGCTCCTCCGGGGGCATAGCGGAAGCCGGTGATCGTCTCGTCGAATACCAGCAGCGCGCCGTTCTTGCGGCACAGCTTTTGCACCTCTTCAAGGAAGCCAGGTTTGGGCTCTGTGATGTTCATCGGCTCCATCACGATAGCCGCTATCGCGCCCGGGTGGGTCGCGAAGAGGGCCGCAAGGGAGTCGATATCGTTGTAGGTCCAGCTGTGCGTTAGGCTGCGCACTGCCTGGGGCACGCCGAGGTTGCGCGCGGTGGAGCCGATATACCAGTCCTGCCAGCCGTGGTAGCCGCACACCGCGATGTGATCGCGGCCCGTGAACGCGCGTGCGACGCGCACCGCGCCGGCTGTGGCGTCCGATCCGTTCTTACCGAAGCGTACTTTCTCGGCGCAAGGCACCATACGAACGATGCGCTCGGCGACCTCGATCTCGATCTCTGTGCTTAGCGTGAAGATTGTGCCCTTGCGCAGCTGCGTCTCCACGGCCGCGGTGACGTCTGGGTCACAGTAGCCCAGCGTGACGGAGGCGAGGGCGTTGATGTAATCTGTGTACTCGTTGCCGTCTATATCCCAGACGCGGCTTCCCTTGCCATGGCTGACGAAGTATGGAGATACGCCATATGGGTACTGCGTGCGGCTCTTGCTGAATGTCTGTGCGCCGAGCGGGATCACCTTTTCGGCGCGGGCGAGCATTGCTTGTGATTTCGTGAATATCTTCATTCCATATCCTGAGGGGCCGGCGAGGCGTCTCGCTGCAGGGACTTGTAATAGCCCTCATTGCGCAGGATCCCGCTGTTGATAGTGGCCAGCATTGGTTCATTGTCCAGCAATTGCAGTACGTCTTCCATTGAAAAGCGCGGATTGCTGGGGTACAGGCGCTCGAACACTTGCGAAACGAAAACAAAATCACGCGCCTCGTCGACGGTCCAGCGAAGCGCGGAGAGGTCGGTCCCGTTTCTGATCTCGCCAAGGCGGAAGCGCTCTGGCCGGCTGTGGACGAAAGCGGTAACGTGCTCGCGCTCGCTGGGCAGGCGTGCCTCGGCTGCTGCCGCAGCGAGCACGCAAGCGCGAAGGCATTCGGCGTCGAGACCATCGGGAAAGGTGGGGGTCAGCGCGCTGGAGACATAGTCGAAGCCGCCTTCTAGCGCCTTGTGTACTACGCGGTCGATGACGACGGGGTCGGCGAGGGGACAGTCGCCAGTGAGCCGTACGATCCATTCGGGAGCAAAGGGGAGCGCGGCGCCTGCGAAGCGGTCTAGTACGTCGTCCAAGCTGCCCCGGTGCACGTCCACGCCCAGGGTAAGGCAGAGATCCCAGATCGGGTTATCACTCACGTCGGCGCTGGTGGCGACCACCATGCGTGAGATGGTCTCGCAGCGCCGCACCCGCTCGATCTGGTGGGCAAGCAGCGGTTTGCCACAAGTGCGCAGCAGCGCCTTGCCAGGCAGGCGGCTTGAGCTCATGCGCACCTGGAGGATGGCAAGGACGGGGGTTGCGCTCATGCCCCTCCCCAGCGGCGCGGATCTATCCAGGCAGGGTCGTCGTTGGCCCACCCGCTCCAATCCAGGACGGGCGCCGATGCGAGCGCTTTCGCGATCTGCTGCAGCTCCTCCGCTCGGGTTACTCCGATGACGGCTACCCCGAGCGCAGGATTTGAGCGAAAAAAGCTCATGCATGCCTGTACCGGACTCATACCCTGCTGCTGCGACCAGTTTTGAAGACGTCGTACCCATTCGCCGCTCCCGGTAAACCGGCTTTCCACAAACGAGGGCGGAGCCAGCAGCAGGCCCTGCAGGAACAGAGACCGGGCGTGGATTTCCACGCCCATATTGTGCAGTGCCTGCGCTGCGGGCCCGCGCACGAGTCGCTGGTCAGCAATGCTGGCGGGAACCTGCACGATGTCAAAGGGGCGCTCCGCACGGCCGTACAGCGAGAAGAGTGCGTCGACTTGCTCCTCGTCGTAGACGGAGACGCCTACCCGCGTGGCCGTGCCTTCTTCACGCAGAGCCAAGAGCCAGTCGTGGAGCCGTTCGCCGCCAGGGACGAGAAGATCGTCGGCATGGTGAACCAGGAGCGCGGCTGGCTGTCCGTGCCGTATGCCGAGCCGCGACCGGGAGCGTGCCCATGCCACCTGGAACGGCTCGAGGTCGTCTGCTCCGAAGCACCTCTTGTGAATCGCAGGGGTCTTGGTGATGATTTCCCAGGGCGCATCCGGCTGGCCGCCCAAGAGCAAACCGAGACGTTCCTCGCTGTCACCGTAGCCGCCCGCAGTATCCAAGAGTGTCCAGCCGCACGCGGCGGCTTCGGCAAGAACCTCCTGCGCCGTGTCGTTGCCGAGGCGGCCTCTCGTGTTAGTGATCCCATAGTTCAGCCCGAACTGCGCTGTTCCCAGCGCGATCCTCTGGTTCGTAGAGACAGTCATCGCGGTGCCACCGCTGTCAGCACTGTCTCGATCACGGTACCGAGCTGTTCCGGCGTGATGGCTGCGTACATCGGAAGTGAGATCGCTTCGCGGTAGTATGACTCAGACTTGGGGAAGTCGCCCCAGCGGAAGCCTAGCGCTTGGTAGTAGGGCTGTGTGTGGATCGGGATGTAGTGAACGTTAACACCGAGTCCGGCCTCGCGCAGACGGGCGAATACGGCGTCGCGGCCGCCCGCGAGGCAAGCGGGAACGCGGACGGGATACAGGTGCAGGGCCGATCGACAGCCTTCGTCCGGTGGCGGGAGGCCGAGGTCGCTTTTTGACAGGGCCGTATCGTAGGCGTAGCGGACTTCGCGGCGGCGCTCTACAAAAGCGTTGATACGGCGCAGCTGGCTGCGACCCAAGGCTGCCTGCAGGTCGGTGATTCGGTAGTTGAAACCAAGTTCGATTTGTTGGTAGTACCAAGGGCCATCGGGTTCGCTCGTCATCTGAGCTGGGTCGCGCGTGATCCCGTGGGTGCGGAACAGACGCATGCGCTGAGCGAGTTCAGCGTTGTGTGTTACCGCCATACCGCCTTCGCCGCTCGTGATGATCTTGACCGGGTGGAAACTGAAGACCGTGATGTCCGCCAGCCCGTGCCCACCGACCGGCGCGCCCCCAAGCGTTCCGCCGATGGCATGCGATGCGTCCTCGACAATCGCAAAGCCGTATTCCTCAGCCAGCGCCCGGATCTCACCCATGCGACATGAGCGGCCAGCAAAGTCTACGGGGATCACGACCTTCGGCAACCGGCCTGCAGCGCGCGCACGGGTGAGGCGTGCTGCTAGGTCGCTGGGGTCCATGTTGAGGTCATCACCGATGTCGACAAAGCCGACATCAGCCCCGCAGTAGCGGGCACAGTTGGCCGAGGCCGTGAAACTGTTCGGACTGGTCCATACGAGGTCGCCCTGTCCTACACCAAGCGCCGCGCAGGCCATGTGCAGCGCGGAGGTGGCGCTGTTGACAGCGATGGCGTGAGGAGCACCGCAGAATAAAGATGTTTCCTTCTCGAAACCCTCTATTTCGGGACCTTGCGTCAAGTAGTCCGAGCGGAGCACCCGCACGACTGCTTCGATGTCTTCGCCGTTGATATCCTGGCGGCCGTAGGGAATCATGCTCAATGGCCCAATCCGCTTTCCATCGCCTGCGCATTGAATGCGCGGATCTCGGGGACTGAGAGAAAGTGCGTATTGTTGCCGGAGTGGTACTCGAAGCCTTGGGCGACCGGCGTTCCCATCGCGCCTTGGGCGTCGGTGACGTAGTCGAGCGTCTCTCCGTAAAACTTGATCGTGGGACGAATGACGTAGTGGTTCTTGAACTCTAGCGTTAAGTGTGAATCATCGGCCGGACACATGATTTCGTGAAGCTTCTCACCGGGGCGGATGCCGATTTCGTGCTGTGCAATGCCGGGCGCCATGGCATTCGCAAGGTCCACCATACGGATAGAGGGGATCTTGGGTACAAAGATCTCTCCTCCATGCATGCGGGTAAATTTGTCCAGAACAAAATCGACGCCCTTTTGGAGGCTGATCCAAAACCGTGTCATGCGGCTGTCTGTGATCGGTAGGCTATTTGCGCCTTCTGCCAGAAGTTTCTGGAAGAGAGGCACAACTGAGCCGCGCGAGCCGACCACATTGCCATAGCGCACCACTGCGAAACGGGAGCGGCCGCTCCCCACCAAGTTGTTGGCCGCTACGAAGAGCTTGTCGGAAACCAGCTTGGTCGCGCCATACAGGTTGATGGGGTTGGCCGCCTTATCAGTGGATAGCGCGATAACCTTCTCAACATTGTTCGCGATCGCAGCCCGGATGACGTTCTCTGCGCCATGAATATTTGTTTTGATGCACTCCATGGGGTTGTACTCTGCCGCAGGCACTTGCTTAAGGGCTGCAGCGTGAATGACGTAGTCGATGCCCTTCATCGCTTGAGCAAGGCGCTCGTAGTCGCGCACATCTCCTAGAAAGTAGCGCATGCTTGGGTCGTTAAAGCGTTGTGCCATTTCGTACTGTTTCAGCTCGTCGCGCGAAAAAACAACAATGCGCCCCGGCTTGTTGTTCTCCAGCAAGGTCTTGACATACTGCTTGCCGAATGACCCGGTACCCCCGGTGATCAGGATAGATTTTCCGCTAAACATATTATTGGAGGTGCATACTTCGAGTTTTTCGGGCGCTGGGCATGTTTGCCAGATAATAGTCGAAGTCAACAGGCCGGTAGGTTTCGGTGCCCGTGTCCATATTTCGTCATCTCCTGATATCCCAGTGCTGCTGAAGCAATCACGCCTTGCCCGTTTTTTGAGCAGTCCAAACCCACTGCAGATCGGTGTGGACGCGATTGTTGTTATGGCTGCTTGGTGGATGGCATTCCTACTGCGCTACAACTTCGAAATCCCCTCGGAAGTTCTCCCTCTTGTGTTGCGTACCGCAGCGATTGCTACGGCCTGTTTTGTCTTCGGACTAGCCTTGCGGCGTGTGTATCGGCAGGTCTGGCGATTTGCTGGACTGCCAGAACTGCGTCAACTCGGTACCGGGGTGTTACTAGGGGCACTTTTCACGGTCGCTGCAATCGTGATGCTGCGTTACTCTGCTGTGCCTCGCTCAGTGCTGGTAATGCATCCCATTTTGGTATTAACCTTGCTTGGAGCCTTGCGAGCAGGTTGGCGAACGCTGATCGAGCGGCGACGTACGCTGGCGCTGCCGGGTACCCCTCTTCTGATCATTGGCTCGTTACAGGATGCTTCAGACGCCCTGCGTACCCTTGGTGCTCTTAGTCAGTGGGTTCCGGTTGGGATCCTTTCACCGGTGTCGGCAGAAGTCGGGCGTTCAATCCAGAACGTGCCGGTGCTAGGGGAGCCTGTGCACATTGCCCGTGTAGCTGGTGCCATCGGTGCGTATACGGCTTTAATGGCATGTCCCCCGGGTTCGCAGGCAAGGCGCGATGCTTTGCTGCACTCCACGGGCGTGGGCCTTGCTCTTTTGGCGATGCCTCGCCCAGACGAATGGATGCGTCCGTCGACTGGGCCACGCCGCATTGAATTGGAGGATTTGCTCGGGCGCGATGCTGTTGCTCTTGACGTAAAGGGGCTGGCGGATCTGCTTTCCGGTCAGACTGTTTTGGTTACAGGGGCCGGCGGTTCTATAGGGGCCGAATTGTGTCGCCAGATTGCGCGCTTTGGTGTTGCGCGCCTTATTTGCGTGGATATCTCTGAGTTCTCCATCTACCGCCTCGAGCAAGAGTTGCGCGAAGCACACCCGCAGATGATTGGCATGTACTACACCGCTAACGTGCGCGAAGTTGAGCGTCTGTACGCCATTGCGCGCCTTTATCCGCCGAGTGTGGTTTTCCATGCGGCTGCCTACAAGCATGTTCCGCTAATGGAGTCGCTCAACGAGATCGAAGCGCTGCGTACAAATGTGCTGGGCACAATGAACGCTGCTCGTGTAGCGGGTTTGGTAGGGGCGGCGCGGTTTGTGCTGATTTCTACCGACAAGGCAGTCAATCCGACGAATGTGATGGGTGCCAGCAAGAGACTTGCTGAGCAAGTGATGCAGGCTGTGGCTTCGGAATACCTGGATACGCGTTTTGTTGCGGTGCGATTTGGGAATGTTTTGGGTTCTAGTGGATCGGTTGTTCCTTTGTTCACTGATCAAATTTTGCACGGTGGGCCATTGACTGTGACCCATCCAGATATCGTCCGGTACTTTATGACCATTCCTGAGGCTGCCCAATTGGTCTTGCAGGCAAGCTTGATGGGGAATTCGCGTCAGATTTTTGTGCTGGATATGGGAGAACCAGTCAAAATCGTCGAGTTGGCCAAGATACTGATTCGCCTATCGGGAAAGACTGAGCAAGAGATTCCTATTGTTTTTACTGGATTGAGGCCCGGCGAAAAGCTTTATGAGGAACTTTTAGCCAATGGAGAAACGACAGAGGCCACACCTCATCCTAAGCTCCATGTCGCAAAAATTGACACTTTTGGTTGCATAAATCTGGAAGTAGTTAGCCAGAGTATTTCGGACTTGGGTGCTGAGCCGTCAGCGTCCGCACTTCGCGCTTGGTTGCAGAGCCAGGTGCCAGAGTACGTAGCACGCTAAGGTGGGGTGGCTGTGGCGTGCCTACTGCGCGATCCCCGTCCGCTCCAGCACATCCCCCACCAGTTCCAGGCGGACCAGGGGGTTGTCTAGCTCCATCAACCGCTGTTTCAGCTCCAGTGGCACTGGCAGCAGTTCGCACCATCGGTTTGCCACCCAGCCGCAATCGTTCAGTTGTGCTGCAGTGGGGGTGACCAAGTGGGGCATGTCTGGGTCGCGTACCTGCAGCGTGTGCAAGACCTGCGCCAATGCAGTTGACGCCTTTTTGAGATCGTCTGGAACCGGTACTGTCAGATCCTGTTCGACGTGATCGACGTCAGCAATCCAAAGGCCGTGCTGCAGGTGATGGCGTTGAGTGATGCGAAAACGCTGGCTACCTCGGCACAACAGGGTGACCAGTCCGGGCTGGGGTGTCTCCAATTGCTCGATGATGGCCAGGGTACCGATGTCGTTGAAGCGTTCTTCTGGCGCTCCGGCTTGGCGCACTTCCTGGCCTTGGGTGAGTGCAACCACGCCGAAGGGGGCGCCTGTTCGGTGGCACTTGCGCACCATGTCCAGGTAGCGCACCTCAAACACCCTCAGAGCTAGCACTCCGTCCGGGAACAAGACAGAGCCCAGGGGGAAAAGCGGCAGGGACGACAAGGTGAGGGGTGGGGTCATGGGCGCGTGGATGCCTTCGCCCGCTATCATCCCATGACACCGTCGGCTTTTGCTGCACACCACTGTTTTTGTCTCATCCATGCTCTATCAGATCGCCTCTTTCCTGCTCGATGTTGTTGGCGGCTTGCTGACCGGAGCCTGCCTTTTGCGGCTGTACATGCAGTGGCAGCGGGTGCCGTTCTCCAACCCGGTTGGTGGGTTGGTGTTTGCGTTGACCGATTGGCTGATCATGCCGTTGCGCCGGGTGATACCTCCCGTGGGGCGTTGGGATGTGTCGAGCCTGGTGGCAGCGATGCTGGTGCAGCTGGTGCAGTACGCGTTGTTGACCTTGCTGCTCGGTGCGGGATCGGCATGGGCGTGGTTGCCCTGGTTGGCCTTGTTCGGGCTGCTGCGCGTGGCGGTCTCGGGGCTGATCGGCCTGCTGATTGTCTATGCCGTCCTGTCCTGGGTACAGGGTGGCCGTTCACCGCTGGCGGATGTGATCGCGCGCCTGTGTGAACCTGTGTTGCGTCCTTTTCGGCGCGTCATTCCGCTGATGGGCGGCTTCGACCTGTCGCCATTGGTGGCGCTGGTGGTGCTGCAGGTTGTGATGATTGTTCTGGGCCATTTGCAGGCCAGTGTGATGCGTTAAGCATCCCAAAGGCCCTATGCGCTAGCCAAATATGCTCTGTTTGCTATTGAAAATATAGCAATGCCGTGGTGAGGCCTCACTCAGTCCCCTTTTCGGGGACCGGGTATTTACATCACCGCGTCAGCAGGCAGTCGTTGCAGCATAGCCAAACTGCTGGCCACCGTGTTGCGCAGTTCGCGGCGGTCGCAGATGAAGTCCACCGCGCCCTTGGTTTGCAGGAACTCTGCACGCTGGAAGCCCTCGGGCAGGGTCACACGCACAGTGGATTCGATCACGCGCGGGCCAGCAAAGCCGATCAGCGCCTTGGGCTCGGCAATCACGATGTCGCCCACAAAGGCAAAACCTGCGCTCACGCCACCCATGGTGGGGTCGGTCAGCACGCTGATGTAGGGCAGACCCTTCTTGGCCAGGCGGGTCAGCGCTGCGTTGGTCTTGGCCATCTGCATGAGCGACAGCAGACCTTCCTGCATGCGGGCGCCGCCGGTGGCGGTAAAGCAGATGAAGGGCACCTTTTGCTCGATGGCGGTTTCCACGCCACGCACAAATCGCTCGCCCACCACGGAGCCCATGGAGCCGCCCATGAAGTCGAACTCGAAGCAGGCTGCGACCACGTTGATGCTCTTGACCGCGCCGCCCATCACGATGAGGGCGTCGGTCTCGCCGGTGTTCTCCAGGGCCTCCTTCAGGCGTTCGGGGTACTTGCGGCTGTCCTTGAACTTGAGCGCGTCTACGGGCAGCACTTCCTGGCCGATTTCGTAGCGGCCTTCAGCATCCAGAAATGCGTCCAGTCGGGCGCGCGCGCCGATGCGGTGGTGGTGGCTGCAGTGGGGGCACACATTCTGGTTGTGCTCCAGGTCGGCCTTGTAGAGCACCGTTTCGCAGCTCGGGCACTTGATCCACAGGCCTTCGGGCACCTGACGGCGCTCGGTGGGGTCGGTTTGCTGGATTTTGGCGG
>Ga0160495_100416_pt1 | contig 22202 bp, 13 predicted proteins | sample DID4MG_4_FD_108251 | JGI IMG/M metagenome (GOLD analysis project Ga0160495, IMG submission 108251) | Enriched soil microbial communities from UW Madison campus, WI, USA - DID2933_E24_FP4 MG | ecosystem: Environmental > Terrestrial > Soil > Unclassified | place: USA: Madison, Wisconsin | collected... | reverse complement strand
GTCCAAGCAATGGGCGCTAAAGATCCAGTCGCGCGCCGTGACAAGTACCACAACGACATCCTCACCGCTCACTTCGTGCTGAACCCGGATCGCTTCGACGTGGTGGTGGCCTCCAACCTGTTCGGCGACATCCTCTCCGACCTCGGTCCGGCCTGCGCCGGCACCATCGGCATTGCGCCCTCGGCCAACATCAACCCCAGCCGCGAGATGCCTTCGCTGTTCGAACCCGTCCATGGCTCCGCGCCGGACATCTTCGGCAAGAACATCGCCAATCCGGTCGCCATGATCTGGTCCGGCGCGATGATGCTGGACTTCCTCGGCGACGGCCAGGGCAAGTACCGCCAGGCCCACGACGCCATGCTGGCCGCCATCGAGTCCGTGCTGGTCACGGGACCGACCACGCCGGACCTGGGCGGCAAGAGCAACACCACGGAGGTCGGGCAGGCGATCGCGGCTGCGATCTGAACTGCGCTGAGCGCTGCGACTGTCATTGACCGCCGCGACCGGTCACTGCCATCCGGCCAGCGGCGGTACGCGCTCATCCCGTCCGCACGAGGCGATTTCCCTGCGATTGCAGCATGTCAATTTGCGTAGACATGTTAGGATTACTGCAACTCAATTTCTCGCGATCGGCAGGTTGGACATGACGGCAAGGCTGGACACGGCAAAGCACTGGGTGCTGGCGCAATTGCTCTTCTGGGGCATCGTGCTGGCGCTGATGCTGGAAGACGATGTCGCCATGCTGGCCATGATGATGAGCTGACGCGACGCCAGCCCCGATATGGATAGCGTGTTTTCCTTTTTTTCTGCGCGGCGCGCAGCGCTGCTGCTGGGCGCTGTGCTGGTCACCACTGGCGTGGCTGCCCATGCTGAATGGTCACCGCTGGGTGACAACAACATTGGCAGCTTCTTCATCGACAAGAGCAGCATCGTGAGCACGCGCAGCGTACGCCAGGCGCAGATCCTGCTGAACTGGAACCGGCCACAGCTATTGATGGGCCAGGGCAGCAAGACCTATTACCTGTCCGAGATCTCGACCGCCTACTTTGACTGCAGCAACCGCCAGTTGGGCTTTGGCAGCCGCAAGATGTACGCCCAGGCCGATGGCCGTGGCCAGTTGCTGCTGGCCCCGCAACTGGCGTATTCGGACGTGAAGCTGCAAGATCCCATCCCCGGATCGACCGGCGAGCGGGCCATTGAGGCGGTTTGCGGTAAATAATTTGCGCGCCGTAGAGCATTGCCCATGTTCAGGGCTTGCTCCTCGAAGCGAAATCGGACATAATTGCCGGCTTGCGTCGCCGGGATGGCGGAATAGGTAGACGCACGGGACTCAAAATCCCGCGCCGCAAGGCGTGCCGGTTCGATTCCGGCTCCCGGCACCAACAGAATGCGCACCCACATGGGTGCGTTTTTCTTTTTCAAATCAAGAATTCAGAGTAAATGTAAGTACTACAAACATCTACTCTTCGTACTGACCTGCGTCGGTAATTTGCTGCTAATCGGGCAGACGGTAGAAGATGTTGAGCTCGGCGGCCTGATCGGCATCGATGGAAAGGCCAGAGTGTTGTTCGGGAATGTTCATTCTCCCAGAAATGATTATTGCCCAGCTGCGGGCGAAATGGCGTCCCACTTGATGATCTTGGCCTCGCCTTGCGGCATCGGTGCCAGTTGATGAATGACCTGTCCAGGCAGAAGATTGCTGCGCAGGTCGTTGAGCAGGTCCTGCACACCACCGTAAGGCGCCACCAGGTCGATGATCCAGACCTGATCGCCGCTCTGCCAGTCGGAAGGAGCGAGTCGGTGAGGCGCTTGGCGATAGCGTTGCGCCACTTCAGGCGACAGCCTGGCCCAGCTGACAAATGCCAACGGCATCTGTTCACGCATGTAAAGCTTGGCCTGATCCAGAACCAGTGGCGGCATGACACGCCATTCCAGGTCACTGATCAAGCTGTGGCGTGTTGCCCCCTGTTGCATCATCAACCAGGTCACGGGACCCAGTACCGGGATCTTCTGGCTGACCCGGCGGGCCTGCTCCATCGCCAGTTCCACCAGTTCAGGAAGCTGCTCGGCGGAAAACTCTTGTTGTGTATTGATCATCAGTACTCCATCCAGGTAATTCAATTACGGGCCGGAACCGTCATCCCTGCTGTTGGCGCAGCCCGCTCCATCAAGGCTTGGCAGCCTGCGGCGAAGGCTTGCGTACCATCATCGTATCGATCTGATAGATATCCTGCTCGGTAAGCAAGCCGGCCAAGGCTTTCAGCTTCAATCCCTGCATCAGGGTGTCATATTTGGTTTTCACAAGATCACGCTGGGCCGTCGCGAGTTGCTGCTCGGCGTTGAGCACATCGGTATTGATGCGGGTCCCGATACGGTAACTCACCTTGTTGGCTTCCACCGAGCTACGGCTGGACTCGACCGCAGACTCCAGTGCATCGATCTGCGACTGGCCGCTGTCGAAAGCGGTAAAGGCCTGCTTCGCGCCCGTGACGGCCTGGCGACTGGCGGCTTCCCAGTCCGACCGCGCGCGATAATAATTCGCTGCCGCTTCCCTCACGCGCGACTCGGTAGCACCGCCCGAATAGATCGGAATATTGAGTTGCACGCCGACCTGGGTCGAACGATAGCGCGTATCGATGTCGGCTGGCGAACTCAAGCTGCCCGATGAATAGTTGCGGCCGTAGGATGCAGTCATGTCCAGCGTAGGAGCATGTCCGGCACGATTGCGATTGATCTCCTTGCGGGCGACCTCCTGAGCGGCAAGCTGGGCGCGAACCTGCGGATTGTTCTCGCGCGCAGCACTGATCCAGGCACCCAGCTCCGCCGGTGCCGGCTTGGGCAATTCGACATCCGCCTTCAGTACCAGAAGCCGCAGTGCTTCCTCCCCGGTGATCCGTTCGTACTCGGCACGTTTATTGGCCAGGTCGTTCATCGCAGCGACACGCTGAGAAGTCGCCAGATCGAAGCGCGACTTGGCCTCGTAGGTATCGGTAATGGTTGATACCCCGACTTCAAAGTTGCGCTTGGCCAAGCCGAGTTGCTGCTCCACTGCCGTCAGTTGAGCCTGTGCGACTTCAAGGCTCTCTTCGGCGACCAGCACGTCAAAATAGGTCTGTGCCACGCGCAAGACCAGGTCTTGCTGGGCCTGTACAAAGATCGCCTCGGACTGGCGTATCTGGGCATCGGCCTGTTCGTAGCTGATCCAGTTGGCCAGGCGGAACAAGGGCTGGCTCAGTTGCAGCGACCAGGCCCGGGTACGCGCATCACGGGCCAGATAAGGAGCATTGCTGAAAGAGGTATCCCCCTTCTGGGAGTTCGCATTCCAGCCCGCGCTGATGGTGGGAAGGAGCCCCGCACGTGCCTGCGGCAGTTTCTCCTGGGTCGCCTCCAGCGCATGACGCGCCGACTCGAAGACAGGATCCTGGCGCAGCGCGCTGCGGTAGGCTTCGCTGATGGTCTGGCCGTGGGTCGGCATCACCTGCGCGCACAATATGAGAACGGCTCCTGCGACAAGAGGCCAGCCAAAGTTGGCGGGACGGCCAACGATCAGATCAACGCTCACGCAGGGACTCCTCCTTGTAACGCAACATGGGAGCGAGGAAATATTCGATCATGCGTCGTTCATCTGTCTTGATATCGGCCGTTACATTCATGCCAGCCTGAATACGTCCCTTTTTGCCATGTACGGCATTGGGGGTCTGGACTTCTTCTAGCTGGATGCGCACGGGGTAGATCGGCCCTTGCTTCTGGTCCATCACGGCATCGGTACCGACCCACTGCACCTTGCCCTCGATGTAGCCGTAACGGGTGAAATCAAAGGTCTCGACTTTGGCAATCACACGCTGGCCAACTCGCACATGTCCAATGTCACGGTTGTTGACCTGCGCCTCCAGTTCCAGCGGGGAATGGTCCGGCACGATGCTCATGAGCGGCTGGGCAGGAGTTACCACACCTCCGACGGTGGTCACGGCGAGTTGTTGGACCACCCCGTCAATAGGCGCCTTGAGTACTTGCAGGTCGCGACGCTGGGTGGCCTTCACGAGCTCCTGGCGCGCAATATTCTGCTTCTTGACCGCTTCCACCAGCTCGGAAGAAATACGCGCACGGAATTCCGCCAGCGCCTGTGCCTTTTGCTGGACGGCCGCACGCCGGCCGGCATCCGATTCCTTGAGACGGTTCTGCTGGATGGATTCCTCTTTCTGCAAGTTGATCAGTTCCAGCTTGGTCTCGATCAGTCCAGTCTCGGCAATGTGGCCGGTCTTGGCCAGCTCTTCGCGCATATGGTGCTTCTTCTCCACCAGCGGCAGGCTATTGCGGATCTGCTGGACATTGGACGCCACGGCATCGAAATCGGCCTGGCGACGCGCCACATCGGCGTCCAACGATGCCATCCTGGACTGCTGTTCAGCAAGTCGGCTGGTCAGGATGGCCTGCTGGTTGGCCAGGATTTCCCTGGGAACGTCGCTGCCCAGGCTGAAGCGGGAATGGCTGGCCAGCAAGGCATTCAGGCGTGCCACATCGGCTTCGCTTTCCCACAACTCATACTGCAGGCGCTGGCGGTCTGCATCGGTGGTGGTCTGATCCAGGGTCAGCAATGTCATCCCGGCCCGCACCTCCTGACCATCCCTGACGAAGATTTCCTTGACCACGCCGCTCTCAAGCGGCTGGATGATCTTGCTCTTGCCCGACGGAATGACGCGTCCCTGCGCCGATACGACGATGTCGATATGCGCAAGGAAGGCATAGATGATCGCCAGCAAGGCAATGCCGCAGATGGTCAGGCTGACCATGCGGGCGATGTAGGTCGGCGGCCTGGCCTGGATACTGATGGCGGCCGTGGAAAAAGGATGGACATGCTCTTGCGCCACGGACGCCTGGTTGACGGTCTGCAGTTCAGGCATGGGCCACCTCCGCCGGTTTCAGAGCCATGACCGGGGCGCTGCCCTCCAGCACCTGATGGGCGTTGTACAGATCGAAGTAGCGGCCCCTGCGCGAGACCAATTCCTGATGATGGCCAGTTTCGATGATCTTGCCGCGTTCCATCACCAGGATGCGATTGGCCAGGCGCAAGGTGGACAGGCGATGTGCAACGATGAATACCGTGCGACCACGGCAGATATCGGCCATGTTGTCGTGTATGACGCGTTCTGATTCGTAATCCAGGGCCGCCGTGGCCTCGTCCAGCAGCAAAAGCCGAGGGTTGGTGACCAGCGCCCGTGCGATGGAGATACGAGCGCGCTGGCCACCCGAAAGCTTGCTGCCGCGTTCACCAATGACCGTGTCATAACCCTCGGGCAACTCCAGGATGAACTCATGGGCTCCTGCCAGCTTGGCGGCATTCATGATCTCTTCCATCGGCAACTGGGCATTGGCCAGGGCGATATTGTCGCGGACCGAGCGGTTGAACAGGATGTTGTCCTGTCCCACCACGCCGATCTGGCGACGCAGCCAACTGGTGTCAACCAGGTTCAGGTCGATGCCATCGACCAGGATGCGGCCACGCTGGGGCGTATAGAGGCGCTGCAGCAGGCGTACCAGCGTCGTCTTGCCAGCCCCGGAGACGCCGACCAGGCCGATGATCTCGCCAGCGGCCACGTCCACGGTGACAGCATCCAGTACATCGGGACCATCCTGACGATAACGGAACGAGACGTCGCGCAGACTGATATCCCCCCGGATGTTCGGCGGCGTGGCCCGGGTAGGCTGGAAAGCGGGCTCGGCCGGGGCATCCATGATGTCGGCCAGTCGCTTGATCGATACCTTCATCTGCGTGAAGTCCTGCCACAGGGAGGCAAGCTTGAGGATGGGCGCATTGACCCGGCCCGACAGCATGTTGAAGGCGATCAGTCCACCAACGGTCAAGTCACCGTCAATAACCAGCCGCGCCCCCGCCCACAGCAGGATGACGGTGAGCAGCTTGCTGGTGAGGGAAATGAACTGGTTGGTGGCGCTGCCCAGGTGGCCGCTATGAAATGCCACATTGACGTAGTCACCCAGGCGGCGTTCCCAGTCACGCTGCCACTGCGGTTCCACGGCCTGCCCTTTGAGGGTTTCCATGGCGGTGATGGTCTCCACCAGGAAGGTCTGGTTCTCCGCACCTAGCGCGAATTTATCCTCCAGCTTCTTGCGCAGCAGCGGTGTGATCAGCAATGACGCGCCAAAGAAAATCGGCAGGGCCGCCAGTACCACGAAGGTCAACGTCGGGCTGTAGTAGAACATCACGCCCAGGAACACGATCGCGAACAACAGGTCCATCCAGCTGGTCAAGGCCTGGCCAGTGAGGAAGTTGCGAGCGTTCTCCAGCTCGCGCATGCGGGCCACAGTATCACCGCTGCGGCGCGATTCGAAGAAGGACAACGGCAGATGCATCAGGTGCCTGAACAGCTTGGCGCCCAATTCCACATCGATACGGTTGGTGGTATGCGAAAACAGATAATGTCGCATGCCCGACAGCACCACTTCGAAGATCGCCACCCCAACCATCGCAACCACCATGACATCCAGTGTCGACAGCGAGCGATGCGTCAGGACCTTGTCGATGACGACCTGGAAGAACAGCGGCGTGATCAGCGCAAAGATCTGCATGAACAGGGAGGCCAGCAGGACTTCACCCATCAGCCGCCGGTACTTGCGCAACGCCTGCCAGAACCAGCTCACGCCGAACTTGTGCGCCTCGGTACGATTCTGCTCATGGATGCTGATACGACGCGCGGCCTTGATCCAGCGTCCGGTCCAGAGGCTGCCGAACGCCTCCAGGCTCATCTGGCGCGGCTGGCGCTCGCCGGCCACCTGCACGATCACCTGGCCAGCATCGATGCGGCCCAGCAAGAGGAAGCGACCGTCGTTGCCTTCAGCAATGAGCGGCAGCATCCCAGCGGCCAGCTGGACCAACTTACCGGTCTCCATGGAAGCGTCAAACTCAAGGTCATGCAAGGCCCGGATCATCTCGGGCAATCCCATCGGCTTTGCCGGATTCGAAAAATAGTGCGCCAGTTGCTGCGCATCCAGGCTCAGGCCATTGAGCTGCGCAAACAGGCGCAGCAGATCGAGATTGGCGCTGTCGCCGCCGCTACGCTCCCCTTGCTCCAATACGGGGGACGGACCTGTTGGCCCATTCTTGTCCATCGTCATCACTTCCCCTTGTTGCTTCAGTCGCTAGTATTTGCGTTTCAGGCCGGTTGACGGTGCGTCAATGGCGTCATGAAGTTGGAACCGCAGTTGCGGAAACCCAGGTGAGCCATGAAGCGATTGAAGCGTTCCTGGTCCACATCCACGCTCATGTTGATGCACAGCTCCGACGCATTGCGGTTTTCCGCCCAGCGACGAAAGGCGATCAGCAGCTTGAGCGCGGCCGAACTTCCGCGATGCTCCGGCGCCACGAAGAAATAACTGTCCTGGGCCACCAGTGCATCACTGAAAAAATAATCAACCACGTAGCCGGCCAGCATACCCACGGCCTGCCCCGCCTCGTTGCGCGCCAGCAGGATGCAGCCGGCAAGGGGATTGCTGATCAGTTTCTCCAGCGAGGCACGCGTCTTGGCAAGATTCATCGCGTACACCTTGAACCTTGACTCCTGATGCATCCTGCGCCCCAACGTCATCAGGTCATCGATATCCTTCAATTCCGACAAATAGATCTTCATGGGTTGATTGCTCACGTACTCAATGCGATATCGGCCACGCGCGCGGCGGGTTCATGGACTGCACCTTCGATGGATGTCCCTGTATCCACTACGGCCAGGCTGATGCTGTGATCGCTGGCGGGTACGAAGGACAAGGGCTCCTCCACCAACACCGGACTGCTTGCCACCACCTGATTGAAGAGCAATGCCATTTGCCGTATCGCCACCAGATCGTCCATCGCTGCCGACGCATTGTCGGGATGACCGGCAAGCTCAGCGAGCGCAGACGCCACCGAAGCCTGCGCGGTCTGCGTGGCCTCCATTGTCTGTGCCAGCTCTACGGGTGGCGTAGCCCCAGGCACTGCCCCGTTCGATACTATGACTGGTGGATCGGTGGTAGCTGCGGCAACAGCGCCGGACACGCTAGCAGACGATGGATGCGCCGCGGCCAGTGCCGCCTTGGCCGCATCGGGAAACGCTGTGATCTCGCCACCAAACATGACGTCGGCGGCCTGGGCCGTGTGGCCAACCGCAAAGGCCACGTCACTGGCCCCGAACACCACGTTGCCGTTGTTGACTTCCGGCGTGCCGTGACGTTGCAGCCCGATGGAGGTGATTCCCATCTGGTCGAGCGAGATGAACTCGCCGGCGTCCTGCACGCCATTCTTGTTGAGATCGCGCAGCATCCCGAAGGAGGACCACCGCACATCATGCGCGGTGAGCTTGCCATCATCGTCGCTATCGAAGGCCGCCAGGCCATCGAGGTCGGTCTGAGCTCCTTCCTTATAAGACACGAAGGAAATTTCCTTGCTGTCGGTGATATGGCCGTCGAGGTTGGCGTCGAATGCCAGGATGCCATCGTCAGTCGATGCCCAGCCTATGCGTTCGCGCCAGCCCTGGCCATTCAGGTCGGCAAACATGTGAGAGTCCTGCGGCTTGACCAGTTCGATGCCGTCGCCGTCCAGATCAACCACGATGGGGCACTTGCCGCCCCCGCCCCCGCCCGCGCTGCTGCCCACGTGTGCGGTGGAAATCATGGCATCGACGCTGGCTCCCTGGGCATCGGTGACGCGCATGGCGAAGGGATCGGAGCCTGAATAAGGATCGCCGCTATGGCTGTAGTACTGCCATGCGCCCTTTTCATGCACCGCGTAATTGCCGGCCTGCGTGTGATCGATATCGGAGGACGAAGTCGTATTCGTATATTGATTGGCCCAGGCATGACCGTGCTGAGGCCCACTGGCAATCGAGAAGCTCAGATCGGCGGTGCTCCCATCCACGTCATAAGCGATGACCTTGCCGTTCTGCCGGCTGCTATCGTCAAAGACGTTGTAGCCCTCCTGACCCACTGCGTCCATGGCATCGACATAGTCGATGGCAATCGGACGCAACTGGCCGCTGCCGTAATAGCTCAGCCCAATGGCATTGCCGTTACCGTTTAGCAGGTCATTGGCCCTTGAAACACCGTCCAGTCCGGTGATGACGTCATAGGGGTTGGAAGCCAGGGCAATCGCAGTCGCTTCATCCTTGACCGCGTCCAGCCGCCACCCTCCATGAGAGACCCAGCCACCTTCATTGACCTGGACGACCTCGGCCCAACGATAACCATAGATAGGACGCCCATACCAGATATCCTCGATGACCGGTGCATCATTAACTGCCTGCACGTTCAGATAGGCGATAGCCCAGGTCTGGCCGCCCTCGCCGTCCGACACCTGATACTGGAAGCTGGCGGTGCCATAGAAATCCTGCGCGGGCATGAAACGCACGCTACCGTCGCTCTGCAAGGATACGGTGCCATGACTGGCATTGCCGACAGCCGACACCGACAGGCGCGACAACGCGGTCGAATCGGGATCGGTATCATTGACCAGCAGTTGGTTGGCAGCAACGACAAAGGCCGTATCCTCAAAACCGATGAAGCTGTCATCGACCGCGACCGGATTGACATTGATCCGGGAGAAATCGATCTGCGTCGTCCCCACCACTTCCGCGCCGTCGGGGTCCCGCACCACGTATTCGAAGCTGCCGGTGCCGGCATAGCCGCTCTCGGGGACGAAGGTGATCGTGCCGTTGGCATTGAGCACCACCGAGCCATGGCTGGCATTGCGCACGGCCACGATGGACAGGGCGTTGGGGTCCTCGACGTCGGTATCGTTGGCCAGCAGTGCCGCCTGGGTCAGGGTATAGGTCACGTTGCGCTTGCCGCTGAGCAGCTCGTCGTTGACCACCGGCACGTCGTTGACCGAGTTGAATTGCAGATCGACGCGCGCCTCGCTTTGCCCGCCAACACCGTCATCGACAACATAGGTGAAGCTGGCCGGCCCGAAATAATTGAGGTCGGGCGTGAAGATGATCTCGCCATTGTCCAGCCGCACCGTGCCATGCGAAGCATTGCCTACCGAGGTCAGGCGCAGCGCCGAATGATCATTGTCCACGTCATGGTCGTTGGACAGCAGCCCCTCCATCGAGAAATGCAGCACCTGATCCTCGTCCGCCGTCGCCGTCTCACCCTGCAGCCGGGGCGCATCGTTGACCGGATTGATCTGCAAGCTGGCCGTTCCCACGGTGAAGCCGCCCACGCCATCGGAGACCGTATAAGTAAAACTGGCCGCACCGAAATAGTCGGCATCCGGCACAAAGCGGATAGAACCGTCGGGATTGATCGAAACAACGCCATGCGTCGCATTGTCGACCGCAATGATGGTCAGATCGCTATGGAGGTTGTCCACATCCGAGTCATTGGCGAGCAACAGCGCCTGGTCGATGGTCTGGACGATGTCCTCATCGAAGGCGACCGTTTCACCGACCACATCGGGTGCATCATTGACCGGTGCCAGGTTGACCACCGTAGTTCCCACCACGCGCCCGCCGTTGCCATCGTCAACCGTATAGGAAAAAGCGGCGGGACCAAAGTAATTGAGTTCGGGCGTGAAGCGCACCGTACCATCCAACAGCAGCTGCACGACGCCATGCTGAGCATTGCTCACTGCGGTGATACGCAGGACCTGACCGTTGGTGGCGATATCCACGTCGGTGTCATTGGCCAGCAGGAAGGACTGGGCGAAATCAAGGACGACATCCTCGTCACTATCGACCTGCTCACCGGTCACCACCGGCAGGTCATTGACCGGAATCACAGTCAGGTGCATCGTCCCCGGGACTTCGTACCCCTCGCCTCCTGCACTGATCAATTGTGAAACATCGCGATCACCCACCCAATAGGTAAATTGGGCCGGACCGTTGTAGTCCTGGTCGGGAATGAAACGGATGATCCCATCCGGATCGAGGAACACCTGTCCATGCTGCGCCTGCCCCACGCGGGTGATGCGTAGCACGTCGCCGTCAACGGGCGTGTCCACATCGCTATCGTTGGCCAGCAGGTCGGCGGCACGGAACATCAGGACCGTATCCTCGTCCCCGGCAGCACGCTCATCCCGCACCACTGGCGCATCATTGACCGCAGCGATGGAAAGCGTGGTGGTCCCCACGCTGGACAATCCGTACTGGTCAGTGACGGTGTAGTTGAAGCTGGCCTGGCCGTGGTAATTCGCCTCCGGCAGGAAGACAATATCGGTCTTGCCCTCCGCATTGGTACGCAATGCGACCTGGCCGTGCGTCGGACTGAAGACAGAGCTGATGCGCAACATCTGCTGGTCCGGAAACGCCGGGAAGTTGATCGTGGAGTCGTTGCCCAGCAACAAGGACTCGGGCAGACGCAAGACGATATCCTCGATCCCGTCAATGCGCTCACCCACCACGCTGGGGTAATCGAGCACCACCTCAGCCGGCACCGGCTGTGTAGACAGTGCCGACGCAGCGCTTCCGCCCGCCGGGATACCGGCACCACGGACGCTGCCGGCAGCACTGCCTTGACCACCGGCACCCGATGCAGTGCCGTCGCCACCGGTTCCGCCCGTCCCCGGGAACATCACCAGTGCATTCGGTGCCGATGTCACCGCACCTGATACCGGATTGGGCAGCAGCGTCGCAATGACGGAGGCCGTCTGGGTGCTCGTCGCAACGGCGCCCGCCACATGGTCGGCCAGCACTTCACCGGCACCGCCAGCGCTTGAGCCCGTCACGCTACTGCCGGCCAGCAGTGCGCCAAGGTCGGTGGACGAGATGGCACTGCCCACTGCATTGGCTACCTGGGCGATACCGCCGAGGGAGGCCGGGGTTGGCGTCAGCTCCGATGCCGCCGCCATGGTAGGCCATTGGGTCGCGGCCGCCGCCACACCTACGGCCACCAGTGGCGTGCCCACGCTACCGAGACCAAAGAGGCTGTTGTCGGCATTGCGGATCATGTCCTCGGTAACCTGCCGCACCTGCTGTGCTGCCGTGGTCGCGCCATTCGGCACGAAGGCCAGCGGATTGCTGCGCACCTGGCTGGCGGCGGTATTGGCAGACGCCTGTGCCGCCCCCTGCCCGCTGGTGGCCGCTCCGGCAGCGCCGTTGCCAAGACGGGCATCGCCCGCGTTGAGGGTGGTATCGGTGCGCTGACTGTTACCGGCCAGGGTCTTGCTGGTGGTCGATTTGATATCCGTATTTCCGGCACCGATGAGGACCTGCCCGCCATCGGTATCGGCATCACCGCCATGGGTATACGCGGCCTGACCGTCGAATTCACGGGTATTGATGGCATGCAGGATGGTCTGGCCACCCTCCTGCGATTCCAGCAAACCACCCGCCGTCATCATGTAGGCCACGCCCTTGACGTCGCCCGTCAATTGCTGGACGTTGAGCGCCACCGTGCTGCCGTCGGCCTTGACCAGCACCGGCGGATTGCTCGCAAAATTGATTGCCACGATGCCGGCTGCCGCCATCGACTGCAACTCACCCGCCGACGTGGCTGTGGCCGTTTGTGAGACCCCATCATGATTAGCGTCGACCCAGACCTTCAGCGCCGCAAAGGCCGGATCACGCCCATCGATCAGGCCATCGCGATTGGCATCCAGCCAGCCCAGGCTGTTGCGTTCCAGCGTGGAACCCGCATCCAGATTAAGCAGCTCACCCGCACTGATCTTGCCATCGCCATTGAGGTCGATGCCCAGCAGGCCCTGGTTGGCCGAGATCCAGTCGGTTTTCTCCAGGTAGCCATCGCCATCGATATCCGCGTACACCGGCCCGTTGGCCGCTGCGGCAGGCGTGGCCACGGCGGGGAAGCTCAGCGCCGTAAAACTCTGCGTCAAGTGCTGCGCGTCTTCCACCGGCATGCCGGCGCGCTCGCCCGGCCTGGCCGTGGCCGACACCCCGTCCTGCTGATAGTGCTGACGCACCGTCTCCGCTTCCCAGGCCGGAACGACCGATTCCATGGCGTGCTTCATGAAGTCGCCCACCAGGGTCTCGCCGGTACCGTCCCCACGACTGCCCGCACCGTCGTAGTAGCGCGTCTGTTCCTGGCCGTTTTCGTCTACCCATTTCAGGTAGAGATGGCCCTTGGCGCCGTTGGCCAGGTTGAATCCATCCGGATCGTACTGGTAGCCCACCGACGGCAGGCGCGGCGTGATCAGGCCATAGAGCGGCTGGCCGTTGGCATCCACCATCCCAGCCAGTTGCGATTGCAGGCCGCTGACCAGGTTGTTCATCCAATTGTTTGCAGTCGCGCCGCCACCATGGTTGTTCTGGGTCGTGATGACGTGAGTGGTTCCGTTTTCATCCCAGATCGCTTGCGCCTGTCCTTCCAACATCGGTTGATCAGAAGAACTGCCAAAGAGGCTGCTGACGATAGAGAAGATCGCGACGGCTACGCCGATATAGGGATTGATGAGTCCGACCGCCGACATCATGCTCAGCGCCGACGAAGCTATGGATACGGGATGGCCGGACTCGATGGCCATGACCAGGCCAACACCGGCCGCCACCGTACCCAGGCCCTGTGCAGCCGATCCCAAGGCACCGGTGGCGTTGCCGGCCTTGTCGATCAGCTCCAGCCCCTCTATGGCAGCATAGAGCTGGATGCCCTGCGCGCCCAGATTGGCCGAGGATTGCAGGATGCCCAGCGCATCTCCCTGCTTGATTGCATCAGCCAGGTTCATGGCGGCAGACACAGCCCCCAGTCCCGAGCCGATATTGCGCAGTGGTCCCGCCAGAGAGGCCAGCTCCGGAGGTAGGTTCGATCCACCCAGCGTCATCATCTGGTTTACCATGGACACCCCGGCCAAGGTGGCCGAGAAGGTATTGCCGTTTTCCAGGGCTTGGATCAGCGAGAGAGCGCTCTGGACTGCACCGAAGCCGACTTGCATTTGCTGGGCTTGCTGACGCTCGGTGTCGCTGTAGCCCTTGAGGACGACCTGGGAGCGACCATCGGCACCAACTTCGAATCCGTTCTCGTCGCTGTCGAGGTAACGGATGACGGAGCCAGATCCGTGCCAGGCTGAATGCCGATCTTCGAACCCGAATTTGTTGAATCACTCATTTGAGAACTCTTCAGTTATTTTTAATCAGGTCCATGGTCCTTAGTAAGACCTGTCGAGATGTAGATGAATGTTCCAACCCTGCGCCGAATAGGTTCATTACAGCTCATACTCCAAGCCGCTCGCCTCATGTTCCAAACCACACGAAACGGCTTGCTTGGCACAACCCTTCGCATATAATTGCGCCGCACAGCGACCACCTCTCCGCTCCTCATGTCCACCACCATCATTTCTGAGCCAGTGATACCCAACCTCAGATCATCAGGCGAGTGCGTGATTTCTCTCCACATAAATCCATACTGCGCCTTGGATTCGTTAGTCGGCGTTACCATGCGCTTCTGCAGAACGTAGCTATCTTCGTACTCTCTCCTACATCCAGAATCATATTTCTCGCAGTTCATGGGAGGGCGGGTATCTACAGGGCGCGGGATCATGAAGACCTCATCATCATTGATCAAGGTCACCAGCCTTTTCGGCTCAGGCAATGGAGCGTATCCGTATCGGATCAAACTGTAACCAGGATATTTCTTCCGCTCTTCTGCATTCATGGGACGCTCAAAGAACAGCGCAGAGCCGCTTCTCTTCGCATGGTATGCATTCCATTCAGCGACCGGATATTCAGTCCCATCTTTTGCTAGATATCGTCTGTTTATCCAACGACCCTCAGGCCCCACATCGCCAATCATATGCCGAGGCTTCAAAGCTCCCGTCTTGGGATCTTGAGTCCGCCCCCAATCAACTACGCCAAATTGCGGAATACCGCCATCATATTTCTCACTAACAGTAATCCGGTCCTCCACATAGCTGTTGATGGCCTGAATCCAGAACATGTCATAGAGCTTGTTGTTACCCACATAGAAAGGTCTCGGGCGCAGGTTGATCAGCGACACTGGCTGCTCATCCTCGACCTTCTTGTACACGAACTCACCCGCCCCGCTTTTGCAGAGATGCAAGAAGTAATCGGTGACAACTTTGTCGTCGGGACTAGGCTGAGCATTTTTCAGATCGAAGTCCTGGGGCCTTGCTTCCATAGGTGGCTTCGGCCACTCCGGTCGCTTGACCTGCGGATGCGGCCAGATCGCCTCCGGCACTTGCTCACGGCAAGTGATCTGATTGCGCGCGTCATTCTGCTGAAAGCGGTCTAGCGCAACACCGCGCGCCGGATAAGGCGGTCGAAGCGGCTCGTAATACGAGAAATCTACGTCCGGATCCGCCGTGCAACCTATCGGCAACTGACTATCAAAAAACGCCTGGTCGTAATAGGTAGCAGCCGCGTTCGCCAACGGTGACGCACATAGACAGGCCGCACACCACATCCCAGCAATCCAGCCGCTTATGCTAGGCGGACGGTTGATTCCACCCAGAACCGGATCGACAATTTTATTTATGTATTCGCGCACACATCACTCCCTGACGATTGCTTTTCCAACGCACTGCCCGGATTAACGGCCAGCGATCCAATTTCAGCAAAACTGATAAATCATTTTCTTTTTTCGGCGAGCTCACGGCTATCACTCAACAGCCTGCCGCCCAACCTGCAGAACCGCAGCGACGTCAACTTCAACGACTTCATCATCACCCCTCAAGTCACATTTCGTAAATATTGGAAACCGTCAGCTTGCTGACCAATCCTATAGATGCAGTAATTTCTTTAACTTGTTCGGGAAACAGATCGGCAAATATCGATACTCATCTCACATAGATTCGAATCGACACAAAAACTGAAGACGGATACGTTCAAAGTGGCTTAGTGCATCGCATAGAAAATCCATGGCCTGCGGCAACAGTCTCGCGGAGAAACCGCCTCACCCAGCCCAATATTCCTTATGAAATTTCCGCCCCGCATATAGACGCTATCGCGGCCGTCTCCTCGCTTAAGGCACTGCAGATGAAGGATTCTTCCTGACGGTGAATCCGATGCTGCAAAAGCAATCAGCATTCTGGGCTGAACAGTGAACCGCACGGCATCCACTGCATCCGCATACAACCCGCATCGCCGCCATGGCCTTGCGCAGGTGGCACCACGGCCCGCGCTACTGCTAGTTCTCACCATCTGACCATCTGAACAGAACGCTCCGACGGTAATCCCTCCAGGCAAGAATTCAGCCCTTTTGATGCCGTGGAAAGCCACCCCAACATTTTTTTCCACGACCGTATCATTTTTTTTATCGAGGCTATATAATCGCCCCTCTCTGAAAAAAGGCAGTTCTGAGAGCGCTCAACATACCCGTTCAGAACGGCGTTTTTGAAGACAAGGCGAGAACCGGCAACAGCAAACAACATTGCCCGGACTGCAACCAATACGTAAGAAAAAGGCCCTCGCATGCGAGGGCCTTTTTTATGGCCGGAGGTTTTGCAAACATTTTGTGCAATCGCACCAAAAGCCCCATCCCTACAGGAAACTTATCCCCTATTTGTGTGCATAAACCTGTGGATAAGCAATTTTGCCACGACGCCAACGCCGGCCCGGCCTGCCCTCCCAATAAACCGCACAAAAAATAGGCAAACTCCGAAGGTAAATCTAACTGCCCGGCCTTGTCGCCATGGCATCGCGCAAGGCTTGCGCCAGGGTGGCGGCCGCCGGCTTCAGCACCCTTCCCTTCAGGGTGATCAAGCCCATGGCCCGACTCAGCACCGGGCTCGTCACTGGCCGCGCCACGATGCCCTTGTAGGGTGCGTTGCGGATGGCCAGTTCCGGCAACAAAGCCACTCCCAGTCCGGCGGCGACCAGGCTGATGGCGCCGGCGACGTGATTGGTCTCGTACTGGATCACCGGGCGCTGCGGCACGCGCGAGAAGGCGTTGTCGATCAGGCTGCGGTTGCCGCTGCTGGAAGAAACCGATACCAGCTTCTCGCCCGCCAGTGACTTCCAGCTCAGGCTCGCGTGAGCAGCCAGGGGATGGTGCGTGGGCATGACAGCCAGGTAGCGCTCCCGCGTGAGCTCGGCAAAATCGATCTCGGCTTCCTGCGCGCCAATGAAATTGACGCCGAAGTCAGCCTCGCCCTTGCGTACGCTCTCCAGCACATCGGCCGCGCTCTCGTCGATGATGCGCACCCGTACGTTGGCGTGGCTGCGCGCATAGCGCTTCAAGACCTGCGGCAACAGATTGTTGGCCACCGAGGGAACACAGGCGACGGTGACATGCTCGCGCCGCTGCGCCATGCGCTGCTCGACGCTCTTGACGGCCAGCTCCAGTTCTTCCATCACCACCTGCGCATGGACCAGGAACAGCTCGCCCGCAGGGGTGAGCGAGACGCGCCGGGTGGTGCGATCAAACAGTCGCTCCTGCAGGGCCTGCTCCAGGTTCTCGATGCGGCGACTCAGCGCCGGCTGGGTGATGAACAGGCCCTCGGCTGCGGCGCGAAAGCTGGATTGGCGCGCTACGGCGATGAAGGCTTGCAATTCGGCAGTCTCGATATTGATGCGCATTATTTATCAATCCTTAGATTAAATGCATTTAACTTTTCAAAGGATACTCCGCAAACTGCCGTGTTTTGAACCGAAAACCATATTGATACACAGGAGATCGCATGAAAAGCATTCTGTCTTCCAAGCCCCTGCAACGTAGCCTGCTGACCCTGCTCATTGGCGCAGCCAGCAGCCTGGCCGCTGCGGCCGATATCCACGTGGTCAGCTCGGGCGGCTTTGCGGCGGCCTACAAGACCTTGGCCCCGGAGTTCGAACAGAAGACCGGCCACAAGCTCATTTCCGGCTGGGGTCCGTCCATGGGTGAAACCCCGCAGGCCATTCCCAATCGCCTCAAGCGCGGCGAGCACATCGATGTGGTGATCATGGTCGGCGATTCGCTGGATAAGCTGGTGGCCGAAGGCAAGGTCTCCAAGACCGAACACAAGCTGCTGGCGCTATCGCGCATCGGCCTGGCCGTCAAGGCGGGCTCGCCGCGTCCGGATATCTCCACCCTCGACGCCTTCAAGCGCACGCTGCTGACGGCCCATTCGGTGGTCTATTCCGACAGCGCCAGCGGCGTGTTCCTGTCCACCAAACTGTTCAAGCGCCTGGGCATCGATCAGCAGATGGCCTACAAGGGCCGCATGATCCCGGCAGAGCCGGTGGGCCAGGTGGTGGCGCGCGGCGATGCCGAGATCGGCCTGCAACAGATTTCCGAGCTCAAGCCGGTCAAGGGCATCGACATCATCGGCCCCATTCCTGAAGCAGCCCAGCAACTGACGCCATTCTCGGCAGGCGTGGTGGTCGGCGCCCGCGAAACCGAAGCGGCCAAGGAACTGGTCCACTTCCTGGCCTCGCCTGAGGCACAGGCAGCGATCAAGGCCTCCGGCCTGGATCCAGCGCCGCGCTGAGCACGGACTCAGGCAAAGAGAGAACGAGAGAGACTGACATGACCACAACCACTACAAACGCCAAACACTCCAAACACTCCAAGCTGTCCACGGTCCTGCGGGTCACCAGCGGCAACTTCCTGGAGATGTTCGACTTCTTCCTGTACGGCTTCTACGCCAGCTACATCTCGAAGACCTTCTTCCCGTCGGACAACGAGTTCGTCTCGCTGATCCTGACCTTCGGCACGTTCGGTGCGGGCTTCCTGATGCGTCCGCTGGGTGCCATCATCCTGGGCAGCTACATCGACCGCGTGGGCCGTCGCCAAGGCCTGATCGTGACGCTGGCCATCATGGCCATCGGCACCGTGCTCATCGCCTTCGTGCCGGGCTATGCCACCATCGGCGTGGCCGCGCCGATCCTGGTGCTGACGGGACGATTGCTGCAGGGGTTTTCAGCGGGAGTGGAACTGGGTGGCGTGTCAGTCTATCTGGCCGAAATGGCCACGCCCGGCAACAAGGGCTTTTACGTGAGCTGGCAGTCGGCCAGCCAGCAGGCGGCCATCATGGCCTCTGCGCTGATCGGCTACCTGGTCAGCCAGTCCTTGTCGCCGGTGCAGATCAGTGAGTGGGGCTGGCGCATTCCCTTCTTCATCGGTTGCATGATCGTGCCGGCCATCTTCATCATCCGCCGCTCGCTGCAGGAAACCGAGGAATTCCTGGCGCGCAAGCGTCATCCCAGCTTCGGCGAGATCATGGCTTCGATCGCGCAGAACTGGAAGATCGTGGTCGCCGGCATGATGATGGTGGTGATGACGACCGTGTCGTTCTACCTGATCACGGTGTATACCCCGACCTTCGGCAAGAACGTGCTCAAGCTGTCGGCCTCTGACAGCCTCATCGTGACCTTCTGCGTGGGCCTGTCCAACTTCTGCTGGCTGCCCATCATGGGCGCACTGTCGGACCGCGTGGGACGCCGTCCGGTGCTGGTGGCCTTTACGCTACTGACCTTGCTGACGGCTTATCCGGTGATGTCCTGGCTGGTCTCCGACATCAGCTTCAAGAATCTGCTGATCACCGAACTGTGGCTGTCCTTCCTCTACGCCAGCTATAACGGCGCGGCGGTGGTGGCGCTCACCGAGGTGATGCCCGCCCATGTGCGCACGGTCGGTTTCTCGCTGGCCTATAGCCTGGCAACGGCGATTTTCGGGGGATTTACGCCGCTGGTCTCGACCTGGCTGATCGAAACCTCGGGTGACAAGGCCGCCCCCGGTTACTGGATGAGCTTTGCTGCAGTCTGCGGACTGATTGCTACCCTGGTGCTGTATCGCGGCAAGGGGGTAGCTGCGGTTGCGGCCAAGAACGCTTGAGCGATCAGACGAACGACTGAGCGATCAATCGAACGCACAAGCGCATCAGCAAACGAGAATGAAAAATGGCGGACCCGAGGGTCCGCCATTTTTTTCTGCTACCGACTACTACCGACTGCTGCTTACTTCTTGCGCTGCGGCGGCAGGTCGGTGCAATGCCCTTCGGCCACTTCAGCAGCCATGCCCAGCGACTCACCCAGGGTTGGGTGCGGGTGGATGGTCTTGCCGATATCGACGGCGTCAGCGCCCATCTCGATGGCCAACGCCACTTCACCGATCATGTCGCCGGCATGGGTGCCGACGATGCCGCCACCGATCACGCGATGCGTTTCGGCGTCGAAGAGCAGCTTGGTGAAGCCTTCCGAACGGCCATTGGCCACGGCACGACCGGACGCGGCCCACGGGAAGTGGCCCTTCTCGATCTTGATGCCCTTGGCCTTGGCTTCGTCTTCGGTCACGCCGACCCATGCCACTTCCGGATCGGTGTAAGCCACCGACGGGATCACGCTGGCGTCGAAGAAGCTCTTCTCGCCAGCAATCGCTTCGGCCGCGACGTGGCCTTCATGCACGGCCTTGTGCGCCAGCATGGGCTGTCCTACCAGGTCGCCGATGGCGTAGATGTGCGGCACGTTGGTGCGCATCTGCTTGTCCACGGCGATGAAGCCACGGTCGGAGACAATCACGCCGGCCTTGTCGGCCGACAGCTTCTTGCCGTTCGGGCTACGGCCCACGGCCACCAGCACCAGATCGTACAGTTGTGGCTCCGGTGCGGTAGCACCCGCTTCGGCGGCCTCAAACGTCACCTTGATGCCTTCCGGCAGGGCGTCCACGGCTACAGTCTTGGTCTTGACCATGACGTTGTCGAAGCGCTTCTCGTTGAACTTCTGCCAGACCTTGACCATGTCGCGGTCTGCGCCCTGCATCAGGCCGTCCATCATCTCGACCACGTCGATGCGTGCGCCCAGGGTGGAATAGACAGTGGCCATTTCCAGGCCGATGATGCCGCCACCGATGACCAGCATGCGCTTGGGCACCTGACGCAGTTCCAGTGCACCGGTCGAATCGACGATGCGCGGGTCCTGCGGTACGAAGGGCAGATTCACCACCGACGAACCGGCGGCGATGATGGCGTGCTTGAACTGCACCACCTTCTTGCTGCCGTCAGCCGCTGTGACTTCGATGTGGTTGGGACCGGCGAACTGGCCGTCACCGTTGACCACCTGCACCTTGCGCGCCTTGGCCATACCGGCCAGGCCGCCGGTCATGGTGCCGATGACCTTGTCCTTGTAGCCGCGCAGCTTGTCGATGTCGATCTCGGGCTTGCCGAAGGTGACGCCGTGCGAGGCCATGGCGGCGGTCTCGTCGATCACGGCAGCCACGTGCAGCAGGGCCTTGGAGGGAATGCAGCCGACGTTGAGGCAGACGCCTCCCAGCGTGGCTTCGCGCTCGACGATGACGGTGTTCAGTCCCAGGTCAGCAGCACGGAAGGCCGCCGAGTAACCACCAGGACCACCACCCAGCACCATCACGTCGCATTGCACGTCGGCACTACCGCCGAAGCTGGCAGCGGTCGGTGCAGCAGCCGGCGCAGCGGCAGCCGGTGCGGGTGCCGGTGCGGGTGCGGGTGCTGCTGCCGGTGCCGGCGCTGCGGCGACTGCGCCGGAGGCTTCCACCATCAGCAGCAGCGAACCCTCGGCGACCTTGTCGCCGACCTTGACCTTGATTTCCTTGACCACGCCCGCCTGGCTGGACGGGATTTCCATGCTGGCCTTGTCGGATTCGACCGTGATCAGCGACTGATCCACCTTGATGGTGTCGCCGACCTTGACCATCACCTCGATGACTTCGACTTCCTTGAAATCCCCGATATCGGGGACCTTGACTTCAGAGAGACTCATTGTCCTGACTCCGTAATGTTCTGTGGTTCGCTAGTGGCTGTCTTACAGCAGCGACTTGCGCAGGTCGCCCAGCACCTCGGCCAGGTAGGCCGAGAAGCGCGCGCCCATGGCGCCGTCGATGACGCGGTGGTCGTAGGACAGCGAAGTCGGCAGCATCAGGCGCGGGGCGAACTGCTTACCATCCCACACCGGCTTGATGATCGACTTGGACAGACCCAGGATCGCCACTTCCGGCGCATTGATGATAGGCGTGAAGGCGGTGCCACCAATGCCACCCAGCGAGGAGATGGTGAAGGTCGCGCCCTGCATGTCGGCCGGCTTGAGCTTGCCGTCGCGAGCCTGCGCGGACAGTTCGCCCATTTCGATGGCGATCTGGCCGATGCTCTTCTGGTCGGCGTTCTTGATGACCGGGACCACCAGGCCGTTCGGCGTATCGGCGGCGAAACCGATGTTGTAGAACTTCTTCAGGATCAGGTTCTCGCCCTTGGCATCCAACGAGGAATTGAAGGCCGGGAATTTCTTCAGCGCCGAAACGCTGGCCTTGATCACGAAGGCCAGCATGGTCAGCTTGACCGGCGACTTGGCCTTGGCGAAGGCGTC
>Ga0160495_100413_pt1 | contig 22217 bp, 19 predicted proteins | sample DID4MG_4_FD_108251 | JGI IMG/M metagenome (GOLD analysis project Ga0160495, IMG submission 108251) | Enriched soil microbial communities from UW Madison campus, WI, USA - DID2933_E24_FP4 MG | ecosystem: Environmental > Terrestrial > Soil > Unclassified | place: USA: Madison, Wisconsin | collected... | reverse complement strand
GGCCATCATCAACGCCGATACCACCCTGCCGGCCATCGTCCCGATCCCGATTCCGCGTCCGTTCAACTAACGGCCAGCGCTTCAAAAGCCCCTCCTCCGCCTGTCGGCAACTTCTCCGCGCCGAGAGATGGCGGCAACGGGATGAGGGGCACCACGCACAGGGCTTTTCAAGGTCCTGCCGCTTTTGTATAAAGCGATCAAATCGATTTAAATTTCCCCGCCACTCCCGGAGAAACGTCCATGTCTCGCCAGAAATGCATCGCGCTCATCGCGCATGACGAGAAGAAGGACGACATGGCGGCCTTTGCGGCGCGGCACGAAGCAATGCTGTCGCAGGCGCGGATCGTCGCGACCGGCACAACGGGTGGACGGGTGCTGGAGGCCTGCCCAAGCCTCGACGTGACGCGGCTCAAAAGCGGACCGCTCGGCGGCGACCAGCAGATCGGCGCCCTCATCGCCACCGGCGAGGTCGATCTTCTCATCTTCTTCGTCGATCCGCTGACGCCCATGCCGCACGACGTGGACGTGAAGGCGCTGATGCGGCTCGCCATCGTCTACGACATCCCGATGGCGCTCAACCGTGCGACGGCCGAAGATCTGCTCGTCGCCGCCACGACCGGTTGACGGCATCCCTCAGCGACGGTAGCGAAAAAGCGGACCCCACCAGCAGAACGGAACAGCTCGATGGCACGGCCGGCCGACAACGACGCGAATTTCCCCTTCCCCATCCTCGTCGGCGATATCGGCGGCACCAATGCGCGCTTCTCGCTTTTGCTCGACGCCTTTGCCGAGCCCAAGCAGTTCCCCATCGTCCAGACCGCCGATTTCGCCAATATCGACCAGGCCCTGCAGCAGTGCATCCTCGACAAGAGTTCCGTGCAGCCGCGCTCGGCCATTCTGGCGCTGGCGGGCCCCATCGAAGGCGACGAGGTACCGCTGACCAATTGCCCCTGGGTGGTCAGGCCGCGCGACATGATCGCCAATCTCGGCTTCGAGGATGTGCTGCTGGTGAACGATTTCGAGGCGCAGGCGCTTGCCGTGGCCTCGCTCGACGACGCCAACCGCGAGAAGATCGGCCCCGGCACGGAGCGTCAGACGGCCTCGCGCGCCGTGCTCGGCCCCGGTACGGGTCTCGGTGTGGCCGGCCTGGTCTACGCCCGCCACAGCTGGATCCCGGTGCCTGGCGAAGGCGGCCATATCGATGTCGGCCCGCGCAGCGAGCGCGACTATCATATCTGGCCCTTCCTGGAGCCCATCGAAGGTCGCATCTCCGCCGAACAGCTGCTTTGCGGCCGCGGCATCATGAACATCTACCGTGCCGTCTGCGCCGCCGACGGCGTGGATGCGCCGCTGCAGAAACCGTCCGACGTTTCGGCCCGGGCGCTGGCACAGGACGACCGTGCCGCCATCGAGACCATCGCGCTGTTTTCCACCTATCTCGGCCGCGTGGCGGGCGACATGGCAATGATCTTCATGGCCAAGGGCGGCGTCTTCCTCGCGGGCGGCATCTCGCAGAAGATCCTGCCGGCGCTGCGCGGCCCGGAATTCCGCGCCGCCTTCGAGGACAAGGCGCCGCACAGCGCGCTGCTCAAAACCATCCCGACCTATGTCGTCACCCACCCCGTCGCCGCGCTCGCAGGGCTTGCCGCCTTCGCGCGCATGCCGGACCGTTTTGGTGTTGCAACCGAGGGACGCCGCTGGAAAAGGTGACGTCCCACGCCGCGCCGGACAGCCCGGCAGAGTAGCCAAAGGGGGATGGAGCCCCTATAGAGCGGCCAGCAGGGCGGTTTTTCCATCGTCCTCCGTCAAGACCGTTCAGGAAGCAAGTCATTGGCCGATCAGAGTCGAACCGAGCGCAAATCCATCAGTTCCGACACCGTCGCCACCGTGCTCAAGCGTGTGATCGCCGAAAACGGCCGTGATCACGTTCGCGGCTATGCCATGGCGATCGGCTGCCTCGTGGTGGTCGCGCTGACCACGGCCTTTACCGCCTGGATCATGGAATCGGTCGTCAACGAGGCCTTCGCCAACAAGCGCGCCGACCTCGTCATGATCATCTGCGGCGCGATCTTTGTGGCCTTCGTGCTGCGCGGCTTTGCCACCTATTTCGAAGCCGTCATCCTTTCGAAGATCGGCAACAATATCGTCGCGCGCTACCAGCGCCGCCTCTATTCGCACCTGATGGCGCTTAGCGTCGGCTATTACAACGAATCCCGCTCGGCCTATCTGGCCGCGCAGATCAGCCAGAACGTCACCGGCATTCGCGACGTGCTGAACATGACGGTGACCTCGCTTGCCCGCGACGTGCTCACACTCGTGGCGCTGATCGGCGTGATGATCTCCAAGGACTGGCTGCTGACGCTGCTGGTCTTCGTTGTCGCGCCGCCGTTGCTGCTTGGCCTGCGCTATGTGTCGAAGCGCCTGCGCAGCGCGACCCGCGACGCCGTGGAACTCAACAGCCACGTGCTGGGTGCCATGCAGGAGACGGTGCAGGGCATCACCATCGTCAAGGCCTTCACCATGGAGGCCCAGCTCAAGGACAAGGTCGAGACCATCATCGGCCAGGCGGAAAGCCGCTCGAACCGCATCGCGCGGCTGACCGAGCGCACGGCACCGATGACCGAGACCTTCGCCGGCTTCGCCATTTCGGGCGTCCTTGCCTATGCCGCCTATCGCTCGATCTATGACGGCGTGATGCCGGGCGCGTTCTTCTCCTTCGTCACGGCACTGCTGATGGCCTACGATCCGGCGCGGCGCCTCGCCCGCCTCCAGGTCTCGCTCGAACGCGCCGCCGTCAACGCCCGCATGATCTACGAGATCCTCGACATCCAGCCGCGCCAGGCCGACCGCGCCGATGCCAGGCCGCTGGCGATCAGCGATGCGACGATCACCTTCCGCGACGTGCGTTTCGGCTATACGGACAACGACACCATCCTGAAGGACGTGTCCTTCACGGCGGAAGGCGGCAAGACGACGGCGCTTGTCGGCCCCTCGGGTGCCGGCAAATCCACCGTCATCAGCCTCATACCGCGCTTCTACGATCCGGCGGCGGGCGAAATCCTGATCGACGGGCAGGACATCGCGCATGTGACGAAGCAGTCGTTGCGCAACGCCATCGCCTATGTGTCCCAGCAGCCCTACCTGTTTGAAGGCACGATCCGCGACAACATCCGTTACGGCCGGCCGGACGCCACCGATGCCGAGATCGAGGAAGCCGCGCGCCATGCCTATGCGCACGACTTCATCCTCGCTCAGCCGCTCGGCTATGACACCCCGGTCGGCGAAAACGGCGTGACGCTCTCCGGCGGCCAGCGCCAGCGGCTGTCGATTGCCCGCGCGCTGGTGCGCAACGCACCGATCCTGCTGCTCGACGAGGCCACCTCCGCGCTCGACACGGAATCGGAGCAGGCGGTGCAGAAGGCGCTCGACGAGGCGATGAGCGGGCGCACCGTCGTTGTCATCGCGCATCGGCTGTCGACCGTCGTGCGCGCCGACAAGATCATCGTCATGCAGGCCGGCCAGGTCGTCGAGGAAGGCACGCATGCGGCGCTTGCGACGCGTGAAAACGGGCTCTACGCTCGCCTCAACAACCTTCAGGCGCCCACTGCCGGCGCCGCGCAGACATCACAGGAAACGGGAGCCGGAATATGAGCGGCAACGCAATGAAGCTGGTCGTCGTCGGCGCAGCCGGCCGCATGGGCCAGACGCTGATCCGCGCCATCAACGCCATCGAGGGCGCGGAACTCTTCGCCGCCATCGAGCGCGAGGGCTCGCCCTTCGTCGGGCGTGACGCGGGCGAACTTGCAGGCCTCGGCCCGATCGGCGTTGCCATAACGGACAAACCGCTCCAGGCCTTTGTCGCGGCTGAAGGCGTGCTCGACTTCACCGCGCCGGCCGCGACCGTCGAATTCGCCGGCCTCGCCGCGCAGGCTCGCATCGTGCATGTCGTGGGCACCACCGGCTGCTCGGCTGCCGACGACGAGAAGATCAAGGCCGCCGCGCGCCATGCCCGCATCATGAAGTCGGGCAATATGAGCCTCGGCGTGAACCTGCTCAGCGTGCTGACCGAGACCGCTGCGCGCGCGCTCGGACCCGATGACTGGGACATCGAAGTCCTGGAAATGCACCACAAGCACAAGGTCGATGCGCCCTCCGGCACCGCACTGCTGCTCGGCCAGGCCGCCGCCAAGGGTCGCGGCATTTCGCTTGCCGACCATTCGGTGCGCGTACGCGACGGCCATACCGGCCCGCGCCCTACCGGCACGATCGGCTTTGCCACGCTGCGCGGCGGCTCCGTCATCGGCGAACACTCCGTCATGATTGCCGGCGAGGGCGAGACGGTGACGCTGTCGCACAGCGCGACAGACCGCACGATCTTCGCACGCGGCGCAGTCCAGGCGGCGCTGTGGGCGCGCGACAGGAAGCCCGGCCTCTATTCGATGCTCGACGTGCTCGGGCTCGGCTGATCCATCGACAACACGCATTTCGCACCGTTTTCGGAACGGTGCCGCAACCTCGGGAGACAACCTTATGAGCGGAACCCTTGTCCTCGTTCGCCACGGCCAGAGCGAGTGGAACCTGAAGAACCTCTTCACCGGCTGGCGCGATCCTGACCTCACCGCGCTCGGCGTCGAGGAAGCCAAGACGGGCGGCAAGGCGCTGGCCGAGACCGGCATCAAATTCGACATCGCCTACACGTCGGACCTGTCGCGCGCCCAGAAGACGCTGAAGATCATCCTCGACGAAATCGGCCAGCCGGGCCTCGAGACGATCCGCGACCAGGCGCTGAACGAGCGCGACTACGGCGATCTCTCGGGCCTCAACAAGGACGATGCCCGCGCCAAGTGGGGCGAGGAGCAGGTGCATATCTGGCGTCGCTCCTACGACGTACCGCCGCCGGGCGGCGAAAGCCTGCGCGACACCGGCGCCCGCGTCTGGCCCTATTACCTCACGGAAATCCTGCCGCGCGTGCTGCGCGGCGAGAAGGTGCTGGTCGCCGCGCACGGCAATTCGCTGCGCTCGCTGGTGATGGTGCTGGACAAGCTGAGCAAGGAGGAAATCCTCAAGCTCAACCTCGCGACCGGCGTGCCGATGGTCTACGTGCTGAACGCCGATTCCACGGTGAAGTCGAAGGACGTGCTCGGCGACATGTCCGGCGCGCACTGAGCCGCGCTCACGACGGACCAAATTTTGAACCCCGCCGCATCCGGCGGGGTTTTGTTTTGCCTACTGGATGAGAATGGCGCGGAAGTCGTTGACATTCGTGCCGGTCGGGCCGGGCACGAAGAGATCGCCGAGCGCCTCGAAAGCCGTCCAGCTGTCGTTGCGCGCCAGGAATTCGGCGGCGTCCTTGCCCTTGTCGGCAAGGCGCGCGACGGTGGTGCCGTCGGCGAAGGCGCCGGCATTGTCTTCCGAACCGTCGATGCCGTCCGTATCGGCGGCAAGCGCGGAGAGGCCTTCCAGACCATCCGTGGCGCAGGCGAAGGAGAGCAGGAATTCGCCGTTACGGCCACCCTTGCCCTTGCCCCTGATCGTGACCGTCGTCTCGCCGCCCGACAGGATGACGGCGGGTTTGCGGAACGGCCGGTCGCGGCGCACGACCTCGGCGGCGATGGCGGCATGCACGCGGCCCACCTCGGCCGCCTCGCCCTCGATGGCGTCGGACAGGATGACGGCCTCGACGCCGGCCTTGCGGGCGGCTTCGGCCGCAGCGTCCAGCGAGACGGCGGCCGATGCGACCAGCTTCACATCATTGCGGGCAAAGCAGGCATCGCCCGGCAGCGGCGGCTCGTCCCGGCCGGCCTCGATATGACGCATCACGATGTCCGGCAGATCGAGACGGTAGCGTTCGATGAGGCGCAGCGCGTCGGCGCGGGTGGTCTCGTCGGCAATGGTGGGGCCCGAGGCCACGAGGGCGGGATTGTCGCCGGGAATATCCGACACGACGAGCGAGACGACGCGGGCGGGATGCGCCAGTTCGGCCAGCCGGCCGCCCTTGATGCGCGAGACCTGCTTGCGCACCGCGTTCATGGCGCTGATCGGCGCGCCCGATGCGAGCAGCGCCTTGTTGACGGCGATCTCGTCGGCCAGCGTCAGGTCACCAGCCGGCGCCGGCAGCAGCGCCGAGCCGCCACCACAGATCAGCGCGACGACGAGATCGTCGGCGGTCAGATCGCGCACGGCGGCCATCAGCCGGCCGGAGGCCGTCAGCCCGCTCTCGTCCGGCACCGGATGGGCGGCTTCAAGGACCTCGATGCGCTCGCAGGCGACGGCATAGCCGTAGCGCGTGACGACGACGCCGGAAAGCGGCGCATCCCACAAACGCTCGAAGGCGCGCGCCATCTGTGCGGCGCCCTTGCCGGCGCCGATCACCACCGTGCGGCCCTTCGGCTTTTCCGGCAGATTGGCAGCCAACACCTTCTCGGGATCGGCGGCGGCGACCGCGACGGAGAACAGATTTTCGAGAAAGGCACGCGGGTCTGCGATTACGGGCATCTGGCTCCTCCGGGTCTGCGCTGCACTTATAAAACATAAGCCCTCATCCGCAAGCCGGCGTCGCCTCCCGGATGGCAACGAAGCGGCGGGACGAAGGCTATGGTTCGCTGGCGGAGGGCCATCGCATGCAGATGGGGCGGTCGCGTTTGAAAATGAAGCAAGCCACCTCCCCCTTCTCCCCGTCGGGGAGAAGGTCGCGGCAGCGGGATGAGGGGGTGGCACTGACGATCGAGAGCGAGCAAGCCCCCTCATCCGCCCTTCGGGCACCTTCTCCCCGTGGGGGAGAAGGGGGAATAGCAAACCTCGTCTTCATGCCTATGCGATACCCCAAAGGGTGCCGGGCGGGGCTCCCCTCCCCGCCCGGCCAGGCCGTCGTCAGGCGACGGCGTGGTTCGCCATGCGCTCAAGCGCCGTGACGAGACCTGAGTGATCGAGACCGGCATCGCCATGGGCGGCGCACTGGTTGAACAGCTCCTGCGTGGCCGCCGTGTTGGGCAGCGAGACGCCGAGCGCCCTGGCGCCCTGCAGCGCGAGATTGAGATCCTTCTGGTGTAGCGCGATGCGGAAGCCGGGATCGAAGGTGCGCTTGACCATGCGCTCGCCATGCACTTCCAGAATACGCGAGGAGGCGAAGCCGCCCATGAGTGCCGCGCGCACGCGGGCGGGATCGGCACCGGCCTTGGACGCGAAGACCAGCGCCTCGGCGACGGCCTCGATGGTCAGCGCCACGATGATCTGGTTGGCGACCTTGGTCACCTGTCCGTCGCCGCAATCGCCGACCAGCGTGATGTTCTTGCCCATCAGCTGCAAGAGCGGCAGCGCCCGGTCGAAACTTGCCTGCGATCCGCCCGCCATGATGGAGAGCGAGGCGTTGCGCGCGCCGACCTCGCCGCCCGAAACCGGAGCATCGATATATTCCGCCCCCGTCTCGCGGACCTTTTTTGCGAATTCCTTCGTCTCGATGGGCGAGATCGAGCTCATGTCGATGACCAGCTTTCCGGCGGACAGGCCGAACGCCACGCCGTTCTCGCCGAACAGCACGTCCTTCACCTCCGGCGTGTCGGGCAGCATCAGGATGATCGTATCGACGCTTTCGGCCAGCGCCCTCGGGCTGTCGACCACCTCAAGGCCGTTGTCGACCAGCTCCTGGCGCGGCCGCACGATATGCCGCGACGTGACGACCGTGTGTCCGGCGTCCTGAAGATGACGTGCCATGGGCGTGCCCATGATGCCGAGGCCGATGAAACCGATATGTGCCATAATGAACTCCCGATCCTGAAACTCTTTGCCGGCTCAGTGGCCGATATCCGTCAGCCAGCCGAGGCCTTCGGCTGTGGTGGTGCGCGGCTTGTATTCGCAGCCGATCCAGCCGTCGTAACCCAGTGCATCCAGCGTGCGGAACACGAAGGGCCAGGCGATCTCGCCGGTGCCCGGCTCGTTGCGGCCGGGATTGTCGGCCAGCTGGACATGGGCGATCGTCGCCTGATGCTTCTGGAACGTGCCGATCAGCTCGCCCCCGGTGCGCTGCTGGTGGTAGAGGTCGTACTGGATGAACAGGTTGTCCGAGCCGACCTCCGCGATGATGGAGGCGGCCTGATCCGGCGTGTTGAGATAGAAGCCCGGAATATCGAACCGGTTGATCGGCTCGATCAGAAGCCGGATTCCGTGTTTTTCGAATTCATCCGCCGCCAGCTTCAGGTTGGAGACGAACGTCGTGCGCAGCACATCGTCGGCGACGCCGACCGGCGCGATGCCGGACAGGCAATTGACCTGCCTGCACCCCAGCGCCGTGGCGTACTCGATGGCCGTCGCGACGCCGCGGCGGAACTCGTCGATCCGGTCGGGCAGCACGGCGATGCCGCGCTCGCCGCCGGCCCAGTTGCCGGCCGGCAGGTTGTGCAGCACCTGCGTCAGGCCGTGCAGATCCAGCGCCGCACGCAGCGCCTCGCGGTCGAAATCGTAGGGGAAGAGATACTCCACCCCCTCGAAGCCGGCCTTGGCGGCAAGCGCGAAGCGCTCCATGAAGGGCACCTCGTTGAACAGCATGGTCAGGTTGGCCGCAAATTTCGGCATGTCATCGTCTCCCGAATTCAGTCCAACCCACACTTAATCCAGCAGGGCCGCAAGTGTCGCCGTCGGCGCATCCTCGCCGCGTTCGGCCAGTTCCTCGAACTCCACCACGGCGTCGATGTCGGCGCCCATGGCGATGTTGGTGACGCGCTCGAGGATGAACTCGATGACGACGGGCACCTGATGCTCCTTCATCAGCCGCTGCGCGGTGGCGAAGGCTTCCTGGAATTCGTTCGGGCTGCGCACCCGAAGCGCCTTGCAGCCGAGGCCTTCGGCGACCGCGACGTGATCGACCCCGTAGCCGGCTTCCGAATCGGCCGTGGCGTTGATGTTGTCGAAGGCGAGCGACACTTCGAAATCCATGTTGAAGCCGCGTTGGGCCTGGCGGATCAGCCCCAGATAGGAATTGTTCACGACCACATGCAGGTAGGGCAGCCTGTGCTGGGCGCCGACGGCCAGTTCCTCGATCAGGAACTGGAAATCATAGTCGCCCGACAGCGCGACGATGGGGCGGTCCGGATCGGCCGCACGCACGCCGAGTGCTGCCGGCAGCGTCCATCCGAGCGGGCCGGCCTGGCCGCAATTGATCCAGTTGCGCGGCTTGTAGACATGCAGGAACTGCGCGCCGGCGATCTGGGAAAGGCCGATGGTCGACACGTAGCAGGTGTCGCGGTCGAAAGCCTTGTTCATTTCCTCGTAGACGCGCTGCGGCTTGAGCGGGGTCTGGTTGAAATGGGTCTTGCGCAGCATGGTGCGCTTGCGCTCACGGCATTCCTCGCCCCAGGCGGACCAGTCGCGCAGCTTGCCCGCGACCTTCCATTCGGTGGCAACGTCGAGCAGGACCTTCAACGCCGCGCCCGCATCCGACACGATGCCGAAATCCGGCGTGAAGACGCGGCCGATCTGGGTCGGCTCGATATCGACATGCACGAATGTCCGGCCTTCCGTATAGGTGGCGATGTTGCCGGTGTGGCGGTTGGCCCAGCGGTTGCCGATGCCGAGCACGAAGTCGGACGCGAGCAGCGTCGCGTTACCATAGCGATGCGAGGTCTGCAGGCCGCACATGCCGGCCATCAGGCGGTGATCATCGGGAATGACGCCCCAGCCCATCAGGGTCGGGATGACGGGAACGCCGACGATCTCGGCGAATTCCACCAGCAGGTCCGAGGCATCCGCATTGATAATGCCGCCGCCGGCCACGATCAGCGGCCGCTCGGCCGCGTTCAGCATGGCGAGCGCCTTTTCCGCCTGGGCGCGGGTCGCCGCCGGCTTGTAGGGCTCAAGCGGCGCATAGGCGTCGATGTCGAATTCGATTTCGGCAAGCTGCACGTCGATCGGCAGGTCGATCAGGACAGGGCCGGGACGGCCGGACCGCATGGTGTGGAACGCCTTCTGGAAGACATAGGGCACAAGGCCCGGCTCCATGACGGTGACGGCCCATTTGGTGACGGGGGCGGCGATCTTGGCGATATCCACCGCCTGGAAATCCTCCTTGTCGAGGCGGGCGCGCGGTGCCTGGCCGGTGATGCAGAGGATCGGGATCGAATCGGCGGACGCCGAATAGAGGCCGGTGATCATATCGGTGCCGGCCGGCCCCGACGTGCCAATGCACAGACCGATATTGCCGGCGCGGGCCCGTGTATAGCCCTCGGCCATGTGGCTTGCGCCCTCGACATGCCGGGCAAGGATGTGGCGCAGGGAGCCCCGCGCCTTCAGCGCCGCATAGAAGGGATTGATCGCGGCACCGGGAACGCCGAAGGCACAATCGATGCCTTCCTTCTCCAGAACCAGCACCGCTGCATCGACAGCTCGCATTTTCGCCATGGGATTTCCTCCGTCTCTGATGACAAAGGTATCGCATCCCGGGCGGTGCGCAATCATAAAATGGAAATCAATCCCATTATGTGGAAATAAACATTTTCAACAAATCTGGAACAATCGATCCGGGGCGGCTATGTCATGACGGCGGTGACAGGAGAAAAGCGCATGGCGGAGCATCAGGAAAAGACGCGGGGACGCCCCGGTCGCAAACCGGCGGCGGATTCGGCGCCCTCCTCCGTGCAGGTGCTGGACAGAAGCCTGAAGCTGCTCGACCTCGTCGCGCAGGCGGACGGCGCCGGCCTCAGCGACCTTGCCGACCAGTCCGGCATGGCGCCTTCGACCGTGCACCGGCTGCTGACCTCACTTGCCCAGCATGGCATGGTCGCCCATGACGCGGAGACCGGCGCCTGGACAATCGGCGTAAAGGCCTTCGAGATCGGTACCGCCTATCTGCGCTTCCGCAAGCTCGGCACGATCAGCCGGCCCTTCCTGAAACAGCTGATGGAAGGTTGCGGCGAGACGGCCAACATCGCCATCGAGGACGACGGCGACGTGGTGTTCATCTCTCAGGTGGAAAGCCATGCGCCGATGCGCGCCTTTTTCCGGCCGGGCCGGCGCGGGCCGATCCATGCCTCGGGCATCGGCAAGGCGATCCTGTCGACCTGGCCGGATGCCCGCATCGAGGCGCTGCTAGCCGGCCGCACGCTGCAGCATTTCACGGAAAAGACCCGCGACACGATCCCGACGCTGCTGGACGACATCGCGGCGATCCGCACACGCGGCTGGTCGATCGATGACGAGGAGCATACGCTCGGCATGCGCTGCGTGGCCGCGCCCATCTTCGACGAATATGGCGAAGCTGTCGCCGGCATCTCCGTCTCCGGCCCGGCCGTTCGCCTGCCCGACAGCAAGATCGAAGCCTTCGGCCCGGTCGTCATGGCAGCGGCGGCAAGCCTGACAAAGGCGATGGGCGGGCGTTCCCGGCGCGCTTGACTCCGGCAGCTCACACGTCAGTCTGCAGGACAGGATAAGAGAGGATTCTACGATGACCCGTGCCCGTCTTGCCATCGCCGCCGCCATTTTCATCGCCGTCGGCCCGGCGCTGGCGAAAGTCCCGATCGTCAACGCCACCTGTCCCGGAAACATCGAGGTACATGCGGACGAGGGCGGGCCGATCTACATCAACGGCAAGGAAGCCAAGCTGCACGTCTTCAACGACAACTACTACGAGGCCAAGGGGCACGGGGTGACGATCTCGCTGAGCATCAACCCCGACGGCTCGGCCGCCGTCTCTTATACGGGACACGGCGGCGCCAACGGCATCTGCACCGTCAAGTAATCAGGCGTTCTCGAGCTGGCGGCCCGTCGCCGCCTCTCCCTTCAGGCTGCGCCCCTTCATCGGCTTGCCCGCGACATAGACCTCCGCCACGCAACGATCGTCGCCCATCGTTTGCAGAATGAACAGTTCCTCAAGCAACGATTTCGCCGTGCGCATGCGGTATTCCATCGCCGATTTGGCGCGGGAATCGAGCACGACGATATCGGCCTCGGTCCCTGCGTCGAGGGTGCCGATCTCCTTTTCCAGCCCGAGCGCACGGGCATTGCCCAGCGTCATGCGGTAGAAGGAATTGAACGGGGTCAGCTTCTGGCCGTTGAGATGCAGCACCTTGTAGGCCTCGTCCATCGTTTCCAGCATGGAGAAGCTGGTGCCGGCGCCGACATCGGTCGCCACCGACCAGCGGGCACCCGCCTTGTCGAAGCGGTCCCGGTCGAAGAGCCCCGAACCGAGGAAAAGGTTCGACGTGGGGCAGAAGACGGCGACGCTGCGCGTTTCCGCCAGGACGCCGATCTCCCGGTCGCTCAGATGGATGCAATGGCCGAGCAGCATGCGCTCGTTGAGCAGGCCATAGCGCGCATAGATGTCCGTATAGTCCTTCGCGTCCGGATAGAGCGAGGTGGCAAACGCGATCTCGTCGTCGTTTTCCGAAAGATGGGTCTGGACGTAACAGGTCGGATTTTCGGCGACGAGCGCCTGGCTCATCTCCATCTGCTCCGGCGTCGAGGTGATGGCAAAACGCGGGCTGATGGCATAGCGAGCGCGGCCGCGGCCATGCCATTTCCCAATCAGCGCCGCCGTCTCGTCATAACCCTGCTGCGGCGTGTCGCGCAGCGCATCCGGCGCGTTGCGATCCATCATCACCTTGCCGCCGATCATGCGCATGCCGCGCGCCTCGGCCGCCGTGAAATAGGCGTCGACGCTTTCGGGATGCACCGAGCAATAGGCGACAGCCGTCGTCGTGCCATTGGCCAGAAGTTCGTCCATGAAGCGATCCGCCACCGCGCCGGCATGGGCGGCCTCGGCGAATTTCTGCTCCTCGACAAAGATATAGGTGTTCAGCCATTCGAGAAGCTGCGCGCCATAGGACGCAATCGCCTGCGTCTGCGGGAAATGCAGGTGCGTGTCGATCAGCCCCGGCAGGACGAGGTTGGGCCGGTGATCGCAAATCTCGACATCGGCGCCGGCGCGCCGGCGCACATCCGCATGATCGCCTGTCTCGACGATCCGTCCGTCGCGCATGAGAACGGCACCGTCCTCGAAGTAGCGATAGGAGGCGGTGTCGTCTATGCCCTGTGGTTCGGCCACGAAGCTCAGCACGCGGCCACGAATGAGACGTTCGGTCATTGGGTTTTCTCCCCGTTTACGGCGCTTTCGTACCAGGCGACGAACAGGCGGCGCTCCTCGTCGGACACCTGGGTCACGTTGGCGGGCGGCATGGCATGCGAGCGGCCGGCCTGCAGGTAGATTTCGCGGGCATGGGCGGCGATCTCGCCGTCGGTCTCCAGCACCACGCCCTTGGGCGGCGCGACCATGCCTTCCCAGCCCGGCTCCTTCGCGTGGCACATGGCGCAGCGACCGAGCACGGTATCGCGCACCTTCGGGAAGGTCTCCGCCGTCACGAAGGGCTGCTGGGCGGCCGAGACCTTTGCGTCCGCAGCCTCGCCCGTCAGCACCTTCGGCACCGTGGAGAGCCACATGATGGCGACGAAGAGAAGCGCGGTGACCAGCCAGGTCCAGGTCGGGTTGCCGGCGTTGGCATGGCGGGTGTTGAAATAGTGGCGGATGGTGACGCCCATAAGGAAGACCAGCGAGGCGATGATCCAGTTGAATTGCGTGCCGAAGGCCAGCGGATAATGGTTCGACAGCATCAGGAAGAGCACGGGCAGCGTCAGGTAGTTGTTGTGCGTGGAACGCTGCTTGGCGATCTTGCCGTATTTCGGATCGGGCGTGCGGCCGGCGATGAGGTCGGCGACGACGATCTTCTGGTTGGGAATGATGATGAAGAACACGTTGGCCGACATGATCGTGGCCGTGAAGGCGCCGAGATGCAGCAGCGCGGCGCGGCCGGTGAAGAGCTGTGTGTAGCCCCAGGCCACGAAGACGAGGATGAAATAAAGCGCCACCATCAGCCGCGTGTTGTCGTTGCCGAAGGGCGATTTGCAGATGAGATCGTAGAGGATCCAGCCAATGCCGAGCGAGGCGAGCGAGATGGCGATGGCCACGGGCTTGGAAACGTCCAGCACGGCCGGATCGATCAGATAGAGATCCGCCCCGGCATAATAGACCAGACAGAGCATGCCGAAGCCGGAAAGCCAGGTGACGTAGCTCTCCCATTTGAACCAGACGAGGTGCTCGGGCATGTTGGCCGGCGCCACCAGGTATTTCTGGATGTGGTAGAAGCCGCCGCCATGCACCTGCCACTCCTCGCCATGCGCGCCCGGCGGCAGCGCGGGATGCTTCTTCAGGCCGAGATCGAGCGCGACGAAGTAGAACGACGAGCCGATCCAGGCGATGGCGGTGATGACATGCAGCCAGCGGACGGCGAACATCAGCCAGTCCCAGGCGATGGCGTATTCGTACATGGGGGCCTCCTCCCGATCTTCACCGGCTTGTGTGCCATCAAGTGATTTTCGCTGAAATCCCGGGAAGTCCCGAACACTTTCAAAAAAATCTATAAGATGGACGGCTCTTTGCTCTACACGGCGATGTGGTAGAAAGACGCATGTCCTATCTCGATAATGTGCGCGTTTTCGTTCGCGTGGTCGAACTCGGTACGCTCTCTGCGGCAGGGCGCGACCAGCGCGTGACCCCGGCCGTCGCCAGCAATCGCATCAAGGAACTGGAGCGCCATCTCGGCGTGCGGCTGTTCAACCGCACGACGCGCAAGCTCTCGCCGACCGAGCACGGCCGCGTCTTCTACGATGGTGCGGTCAAGATCATCGAGGCGGTGAACGAGGCGGAAGGCGCCATTGCCGACCTGTCGCGCAACCCGAAGGGCTCGCTCAGGATCACCGCGCCGCTCGGCATCGGCCGGCGCCTTATCGCATCGGGCATTCCCGAATTCCACGACCAGTATCCCGATATCGAGGTGCGCCTGCGCCTGTCCGACCACAATGTCGATATCCTCGCCGAAGGCGTCGATATCGCCTTCAAGCTCGGCGTGCTCGAGGATTCCAATCTGCGCATGCGCGGCATCCTCAAATGCGAGCGCGTGCTGTGCGCGGCGCCCGAATACCTAGCGCGCCGCGGCACGCCCGCCAACGCCGATGCACTGATTTCCGACAAGCATGACTGTCTTCTGCTGCGCTATCCCGGATCGAAGGAATATTACTGGACGCTGGTGACGGCCGAGGGCCCGCGCAAGTTCGAGGTGGCCGGCCCCTATGACAGCGACGACGGCGACGTGCTGACCCAATGGGCGCTGGAAGGCCGCGGCATCATCAACAAACCGCTGTTCGAAGTGAAGGCGCATCTTTCGGAGGGCCGCCTGGTGGAGATCCTCAGGGACGCCCCGCCCGCCTCCGCCCAGCTCGCCGCCATCTATCCGCACAAGCGCTTCCAGGACCCCAAGGTCCGCCTGATGATCGACTTCATGGCCGAACGCTGTCAGCGTCTGATCGGCAAGCTGCTCGATGATGAGCCGGCTGGCGCCTCTCCGGCGGACTGAAGGTTTCCCGCCCGCCACGCCAGCGCCGCCGTCAGGATTTCTGCGGCGGCCAGTGTGGCGATGACGGTGGGGCGCTTGTCCTTGACCGTGGAGCCGCCGATGGGGCAGACGAGGTTTTCGATCAGGGCGGGGTTTGCGCTTTCGCGCGACAGCCAGTTGCGGAAGGTGGCGCGCTTGGTTTTCGATCCGATCATGCCGACATAGGCGGCGTCAGGCCGTTTCAACGCCTCGGCGGCGATCAGGAAATCCAGCGCGTGATCGTGGGTGAGGACGACGAAGCTGCTGCCATCAGGCGCATCGCGCACCAGGGCTTCCGGCATGGGCGTCAGGCAGGTTTCGATGCGCGGAACGGTCGAGGCCTCCAGCGCATCCTCGCGGGTATCGACCAGCACGACGCGCAGCGGCGCAAGCGACAGCGCCATGGCCAGCGCATCGCCGACATGGCCGGCACCAAAGACGTAGACATGCGGGCGCGACGCCATCTCGCTGTCGCTTTTCGCGATCAGCCGCGCTGCGATATCAGGCGTGACGGCTGCAAAGGACAGGCCGACGCGCCCACCGCAGCACTGGCCGATGTCAGGGCCGAGCGGCACGGTCATCGGTTCGGCGGCAAGGCCCGAGCGTAGCGCCCGGCGAGCCTGATCGATCGCCATATATTCGAGTTGGCCGCCGCCGATGGTGGCGAAGATCGCCCGTTCCGACACCAGCATCCAGGCGTCGGTGTCGCGCGGCGTCGAGCCCGCCGCGCCCGTCACCTCGACCAGCACGGCGGCCGGCACGCGGCGCAGGAAATCACGGATATCTTCGCGCGCGCCGGACATTGCCCTAGCCCCGCTTTTCGGCCCTGAGGCGCTCGATGGCCATCAGCACGCGTTCGGGCGTGGCGGGCGCATCGAGGCGCGGGCAGATCGAGTGGCCGGCGACGCTTGCCACGGCATCCGACAGCGCATGCAACACGGAAAGGCCGAGCGGCAGCGGCGGCTCGCCCACCGCCTTCGAGCGGTGGATCGTTGGCTCATAAGCCTCCGACCAGTCCGTCAGCGCGACGTTGAAGATCTTCGGGCGGTCGGAGGCGAGCGGGATCTTGTAGGTGGAAGGCGCATGCGTGCGCAGCCGGCCCTTGCCATCCCACCATAGCTCTTCCGTCGTCAGCCAGCCCATGCCCTGGATGAAGCCGCCCTCCACCTGGCCAATATCGATGATCCGGTTCAGCGAACGGCCGGTGTCGTGCAGGATGTCGGTGCGCTCGACGACATATTCGCCGGTCAGCGTGTCGACGGAGACCTCTGAGCACGCCGCGCCATAGGCATAATAATAGAAGGCGTGGCCGCGCCCCTTGGAGCGGTCCCAGTGGATTTTCGGCGTCTTGTAGAAACCGGCGGCCGAGAGCTGGACGCGGGCCACATAGGCCTTCCTCACGAGATCGTTGAAGGCCATTTCCGCATTGCCGATGCGCACCCGGTTGGGCAGGAACACTACCTGGTCGCGCGGCACCTGATGGCTTTCGGCCGCAAAATCGATGAGCCGGTTCTTGATCTGGCGTGCGGCATCCTGCGCGGCCATGCCGTTCAAGTCCGCGCCCGAAGAAGCCGCCGTCGGCGAGGTGTTCGGCACCTTGGCCGTGGTCGTCGCCGTGATCTTCACCCGGTCGAGATCGATCTGGAACTCCTCGGCCACCACTTGCGCCACCTTCAGGTGCAGGCCCTGGCCCATTTCCGTGCCGCCGTGGTTCATGTGCACGGAGCCGTCCGTATAAACATGCACCAGCGCGCCGGCCTGGTTGGATTCCGTCTTGGTGAAGGATATGCCGAACTTGACCGGCGTCAGCGCGATGCCGCGCTTGACGATGCGGCTCCCGGCATTGAAGTCGGCAATGGCCCTGCGGCGACCGGCATAATCGGCGCTTTCCTCCAGCTCCGCGACGATGCGCTGGATGATGCAGTCCTCGACCTTCTGGTGATAGGGCGTGAGGTTGCGTTCCCCTTCGACGCCCATCGCGTCGTAAAAATTCAGCTTGCGGATTTCCAGCGGATCCTTGCCCGTTGCAAAGGCGATCTCGTCGATGACGCGCTCGGCGCCCACCATGCCCTGCGGGCCGCCAAAGCCGCGGAACGCGGTGTTGGAGACGGTGTTGGTGCGCAGCAGCGCGGTCTTGGCATGCACATGCGGGAAGAAATAGGCGTTGTCGCAGTGAAACAGCGCGCGGTCGCCGACCGGCCCGGACAGATCGGCCGAAAAGCCGGCTCTGAGTGCAAAAGTATAATCGACGGCGTGGATGCGGCCTTCATCGTCGAAGCCGATATCGTAATCGATGGCGAAATCGTGCCGCTTGCCGGTCGCCACCATGTCCTCGTCGCGGTCGAGCCGGAGCTTCACCGCGCGGTTCAGGCGCTTGGCGGCAATGGCGGCAAGCGCTGCGCACTGGTTGGCCTGGGTTTCCTTGCCGCCGAAGCCGCCGCCCATGCGGCGCACCTCGATGGTCACGGCATGGCTCGGCACGCCCAGCGCGTGGGCGACCATGTGCTGCGTCTCGCTCGGGCCCTGCGTCGAACAGTATACGAGCACCTCGTCATCCTCGCCGGGCACGGCGAGCGACACCTGTCCCTCGAGGTAGAAATGATCCTGCCCGCCGAGACGCATGCGGCCCTTGATGCGACGCGGGGCGCTTTCGAGCGCAACGGCCGCCTCGCCGCGCTTCAGCGTGAGCGGCGGGAAGACCTGCGGGTGGGTCGCGGCATCGAGATCCCAGATGTCGATATCGGCAGGCATTTCCTCATAATCGACCTTCGCGAGGCGCGCGGCGCGACGCGCCTGCTCGCGCGTCTCGGCGATCACGCAGAAGATCGGCTGGCCGTAGAACTGCACCTTGCCGGCGGCAAGCACGGGATCGTCATGCATGCCCGATGGCGAGATGTCATTTTTGCCGGGAATGTCCGCATGGGTCAGCACGTCGACGACGCCCGGGGCGGCACGCACCGCCGAAAGATCGATCGCCCGGATCGTGCCATGCGCGACGGTGGAAAGGCCGAGCCCGGCATGCAGCGTGCCGGCGGGCTCGGTGATGTCGTCGATATAGACGGCGCTGCCGGCGACATGCTTGTGCGCGGAATCGTGGCGCACGCTCGCATGAACGCCGCCTTCGATCTTCTCGGCCTTGAGGTCGGGGGTGTGCTTGTTCATGGCCTCACGCAGCCTCGTATCTGGACACCTGGGCGGGTGTCGCGGCGGATGTCGTTTCCAGGAAGAACCGCATCAGCAGGTTCCTTGCGACCAGCGCGCGGTATTCTGCCGTGGCACGCATGTCGGTCAGCGGCTGGTAGTCCTCGGCATATTTCGCCATGGCTGCCTCCACGGTGGCCTCGTTCCACGGCTGGCCGATCAGCGCCTTTTCCACGGCAAAGGCGCGCTTCGGCGTCGCCGCCATGCCGCCATAGGCGATGCAGATATCCTCGACCGAGCCATCGGCGGCGAGCGAAAGCCGGAAAGCCCCGAGCGTGGCCGTGATGTCCTCGTCGCGCCGCTTCGTCACCTTGTAGACGGCGAAGCGCTCCGCCGCCTTCGGCACGGCCACATGCACGGCCTCGACGAATTCGCCCGGCTGGCGGTCCTGTTTGCCATAGGCGATGAAGTAATCTTCAAGGCGGATGGTGCGCCGCTCCGCGCCCTTGCGCAAGGTCAGCGTGGCGCCGAGCGCGATCAGTGCGGGCGGCGTGTCGCCGATCGGCGAGCCATTGGCGATGTTGCCGCCGATCGTGCCCATATTGCGCACCTGCTGGCCGCCGATGCGGGCAATCAGCGGGCCGAGTGCCGGGATCTGCGCGGACAACGTCTCGAAGGCCTCGCTGTAGGTGACGCCAGCGCCGATGGACACCGTGCCGTCCTGCACCGCGATCGACTTGAGTTCGTCAAGCCCTGCAATGAAGACGACGGGCGTGATGTCCCGCATCTGTTTCGTCACCCACAGGCCGACATCGGTGGAACCGGCGACCACGGTCGCGGTGGGCTCGGCCGCCAGCAGAGCCGCGAAATCGTCAAGGTTTGCCGGCACCACGAAGCGGTTCCTGCCGGTGCCCATCTCGACGCGCGCGCCGTCCTTCAGCGCCTTGAGCCTTTCGATCATCGCAGCGCGCTCGACAAGCAGCGGGTCCTTGTCCGTGCCGCCATAGCTGGAAATGGCGCGGGCGGCGCGCAGGATCGGCTCATAGCCGGTGCAGCGACAGAGATTGCCTTGCAGCGCCGTCTCGATCTGCTGATCGCTTGGGTTCGGCGCCTCCATCCACAGCGCATAGAGCGACATGACGAAGCCCGGTGTGCAGAAGCCGCATTGCGAGCCGTGATAATCCACCATGGCCTGCTGCACGGGATGCAGCGTGCCGTCGCGCGCGGCGACATGCTCCACCGTCACGACGTGACAACCGTCAAGCGAGCCCATGAAGCGGATGCAGGCATTGACGCCCTCATAAACGAGGCTGCCCGCCGGGGTCAGCCGGCCGATGAGCACGGTACAGGCGCCGCAGTCGCCTTCCGCACAGCCTTCCTTGGTGCCCTTGAGCAGGCGCGAGACGCGCAACCAGTCCAGCAACGTCTGGTCGGGCGCGACATCCCGCAGCGTCACATCCTGCCCGTTGAGGACGAAGCGCAGTTCGGAGCGGATCGTTGCGGCTGTCATGGCTCTAGCTCCCGCGATAGGTGGAATAGCTGAAAGGCGAGACGAGAAGAGGGACATGGTAATGCGCGTCCTCGTCGGCAAGCCCGAAACGGATCGGGATGATATCGAGGAAAAGCGGCCCTTCCGCGCTGCGGCCGAGATAATCGCCGGCATGGAAGCGCAGTTCGTACGTGCCGGCCTTCATCGTTTCGCCCGCAAGCAAGGGCGCATCGCAACGCCCGTCGTCATTGGTTTTCGTCGTGGCGATCAGGTGGAATGCGTCGCCGTCTACCCGATAGAGATCAATGCGCAGGCCCTCTGCCGGCCTGCCGCGCGCCGTGTCCAGAACATGGGTCGTGAGCCGCCCGGCTCCTTGGCGATGAGACTGCATGTTACCCTCCCGAACACAATGCGCCTGCATTCACTATCTGTCAGCCCCAATCCGCTGAAAAGCAGCGAGATCGTTCGAGACTTTCAAATTTTCCGGGGAAATTACGCGCGCGGTTTTCGGCTAGACATGCGCCATACCAACGTTGGAGGAGCGTTCATGCGATATTGCCGCGACATGCATGGCTATGGCGAGACCCCGCCGGCAGCCCAATGGCCCGATGATGCCCGCATCGCCGTGCAGTTCGTACTGAACTACGAGGAGGGCGGCGAGAACTGCGTGCTGCATGGCGATGCGGCGTCCGAAGCCTTCCTTTCGGAGATCGTCGGCGCGGCGCAATGGGCCGGCCAGCGCCACTGGAACATGGAATCCATTTACGAATACGGCGCGCGCGCCGGCTTCTGGCGCCTGCACCGGCTGTTGACGGAAAAGGCCGTGCCCGTCACGGTCTACGGCGTGGCAACCGCGCTGCAACGGTCGCCGGCGCAGGTCGCCGCCATGCTCGAGGCCGGCTGGGAAATCGCCTCGCACGGCCTCAAATGGGTCGAGCACAAGGACATGCCGGCCGACGAGGAGCGCCAAGCGATCGCCCAGGCGATCCGGCTGCACACGCTCGTCACCGGCGAGCGGCCGCGCGGCTGGTATACCGGCCGCTGTTCGGTCAATACCGTCGACCTCGTCACCGAGACCGGCGGCTTCGACTATATCTCCGACACTTATGCCGACGACCTGCCCTACTGGTACGAACACGCCGACCGCCAGCAGCTCATCATCCCCTATACGCTCGACGCCAACGACATGCGGTTTGCCACACCGCAGGGTTTCAACAGCGGCGACCAGTTCTTCAGTTACCTCAAGGACAGTTTCGACGCGCTTTATGCCGAGGGCGCGGCCGGCAGTCCCAAGATGATGTCGATCGGCCTGCACTGCCGGCTGATCGGCCGCCCCGGCCGCGTCATGGCGCTCGCCCGCTTCATCGACTACGTGCAGAGCCACGACAAGGTCTGGGTTGCCCGCCGCGTCGATATCGCCGAGCACTGGGCGAGGACCCATCCGCCGCAGGCCGTGGCCGAGCGCCCGTCGCGCATGGACGAGGCGGCCTTCGTGGCACGCTTCGGTGATATTTTCGAGCATTCGCCGTGGATCGCGCGCCGCGCCTTTGCCGGTGAACTTTCGCCGGCCAACGATACGGCCATCGGCCTTGCCGCAGCCCTCACGTTCCAGTTCCGTGCCGCCAGCGCCGAGGAGCGGCTGGGCGTGCTCGTCGCGCATCCCGATCTCGCCGGCAAGCTGGCGCAGGCAAAGCGGCTGACGGCAAGCTCGACCGAGGAACAGGCCTCCGCGGGGCTTGATGCCCTGACCGACGCCGAGCGCGACCGCTTCACCGCGCTCAACGATGCCTATGTGGCAAAGTTCGGCTTCCCCTTCATCATCGCCGTGCGCGACAACACCAAGGCGAGCATTCTCGCTGCCTTCGAAAAGCGCATTGCCAACGACCGCGACACCGAACTCGCCACCGCCTGCAAGCAGGTCGAGCGGATCGCGCTGCTGCGGTTGAAAGCCCTGCTGCCAGGCTGACAAAGGTCTGGTATCCATAGGGCGACGGGGCATCTCCCCACCCCGTCGCCATCACATCCGGACGGCAATCGTGCCCGTCCGCATCTGGCCGTTGCGCCGTGGGAGGAAACATGAAGACCATCGACATAAAGCCGCTGACCCGGGAGGCCTTCGCGCCCTTCGGCCAGGTCATCGAGCAACAGGGCGCGCACCAGTTCCCCATCAATGCGGG
>Ga0160495_100412_pt1 | contig 22337 bp, 23 predicted proteins | sample DID4MG_4_FD_108251 | JGI IMG/M metagenome (GOLD analysis project Ga0160495, IMG submission 108251) | Enriched soil microbial communities from UW Madison campus, WI, USA - DID2933_E24_FP4 MG | ecosystem: Environmental > Terrestrial > Soil > Unclassified | place: USA: Madison, Wisconsin | collected... | reverse complement strand
TCGTCGATGGTGATGGAAATCCGCTCACCGGAGTGACAGTAGCGGAAAAAGGCACAAACAATTCGACTCAAACCAATACCGATGGAAGTTATTCCTTAGCCGTATCATCTACGAGTACAATGCTGGTGTTCTCGTCCGTGGGTTTGGAAAGCCGAGAAATTGTAGCATCGCGAGCCGCTAATGTCACCTTGAATGCTGCTGGTAAAACGGTAGAAGAGGTGGTAGTCATAGGTTACGGTACGCGTAAAAGAGCCAATATGACAGGTGCAGTCGCACAGGTCGATAAAGAGCTTTTAGAAAATAGACCATCCCCGACAGTAGTGAATATGCTACAGGGAGCTGCACCGGGTTTGGTCGTATCCCGTAATTCGGGAAGACCCGGGGCTCAAGGTTTGAACATTGAAATTCGTGGTTCTAGCAGTGCAAATGGCATTGTAGCACCACTTTACGTCATTGATGGAGCTATAAGTACCGCGAGTGCCTTTACCGCAATTAACCCTAACGATATCGAAACTATCTCTGTTTTAAAAGATGGCGGATCAGCTGCAATATATGGTGCGCAAGCCGCGGGTGGTGTCATTTTGGTAACCACTAAAGGTGGAGTTCCCGGTAATGCAAGAATCACATTTACGAATAACACCGCATTCCAAACCCCAGCAAATATTCCTGATCGCTTACCCCTGGTTGAGGAGATGAATTATATGAACTTAGCTCGTGCCAATGCGGGATTACCTCCCGAATATACTCCCGAAGACTTGAACTATGCGGTCAACGGGCCTACCTTCGTTGTCAACCCTGCGAATCCGAATCAATGGCTTACGTATAATCAGGAAAATTTATTGGACTACGTAGTTCGCGATTCTTACGGTATGTTTAACAATAATTTGCAGATGAGCGGCGGCTCCGAGAATGTCTCCTATATGGCGTCCCTTGGAAATATGACTCAAAATGGTATGCTTAAGGTCGGCGATGACCGTTTTGAACGTTGGAATGCAAGAGCAAATATTTCTGCGAAACTCAATGATTATTTCAAATTAGACCTTAGGAGCGCTTACATTAATGAAGCCACAAACAATCCGGTTACGGGTGGATTCGGAATCGATGGTGGTGGGAATGGCATCCTAAGACAGTTCTTTAGTTCAAGAGCACGTTTTCCAATATTCAACGAAGATGGCACATACTTCCGAAGTGGTACTTCCTCTGCACTTGGTTATGCTTTGCTAAGGGAAGGCGGCTTTGATCACAATCGAAAATCTAATTATACAAACAATATCACCGCCACGATCGGAAACTTCGTTGATGGACTTCAAATTCGGTTGATCTATGGACGAGAAGATATTAGACAGCAAGATAGAGTATTCAATCGAACAGTCACGTATTATGGCGGACCAAACCAATCTCTGGTAACCTATCAGAATAACCCCAATAACTATTCGATAGACAACAGCTATACGACGCAGGTGAATTATCAAGCATTAATTGACTATAATTTTTCTATCGCTTCTGATCATAACTTTAGCTTACTGGGAGGTTACCATTTTCAAGACTTAGATTATCAGAGTCAGTATGCGTTTACGAGAAATCTGTATGTAAATGATAATCCAAGCTTAAACTTTACGGCAGATCCAGCCAATAAGTCTAATTCTCAAAATTATTACGGTTGGGCCATGCAATCTTATTTTGGTCGATTCAACTACGATTACAAGGGTAAGTATATCTTTGAGACAACGATTCGGAGTGACGAGAGTTCACGACTGTCACCCGAATCTAGAGTGACCATTTTTCCATCGTTCTCTGCCGGCTGGAATATTACGAATGAAGACTGGTTTGATGTATCAAATGGTTCGATTAACGCATTGAAGCCACGCGTAACATGGGGTAAAGTGGGATCTCAAGGAGCTCCGGGGGTTATTGGTTATTTCGATTACATCGCGCAGTTGGCGGCTGGCACCAACTTGATCTTGAATAATGCCCAACAAGCTTTTCTTTCTCAAAGTTTATTACCAGCTATTGGTCTTCAATGGGAAATCGTAGAAACCAGGAACGTCGGGATTGATTTCGCTTTGCTTCATAACAAACTTACAGGATCATTTGACTATTACCATAAGTACAACAACAATATGTTGGTGCCTGTTGCTTATCCACAGACGGTTGGTATCGGTGTTCCAAGATCAAATGATGGACAGTTGAAGACCTGGGGATGGGAACTCTCATTAGGTTACCGCGATAAAATCGGGTCGGAGCTCACCTATGGCATCACGGTAAATTTGGCAGACAACCAAAACAGACTAATCAATTACGGGGGAGCCCGTAATGCTGTGTCGCCAGGAGTCAACAGTCTTGTAGAGGGCTATGCCCTGAACTCAATTTGGGCCTATAGAGCAGACGGGTATTTTCAAAATGCCGAAGAATTGGCAAATGCACCGAGCTACGAACGTTTGCTGAATGTCAATGGCGTTCCGGGCATAGGAGATATCCGTTACGCGGATCTCGATGGCGATGGAATGATCACCCCAGGCAATTCAACATTGGATAATTTAGGTGATCTTGAATATCTAGGTGATACCAATCCTAGATATCAGTACGGCATCAATATCAATATGGGATACAAAGGTTTTGATTTCAGCATGTTCGTGCAAGGTATAGGAAGGAGGAACTTCAAACCCAGTAATGAGTTGATCCAACCAGCAATACAATCGTGGTACTTACCTATGAGCTTTCAAACGGATTATTGGACCGAAGACAATCGTGATGCAACTTTTCCAAGACCATACCTTGCCGCTACGCATAATTACATAAATTCAAGCCACTGGTTTATGAGTGGAGCATATGCAAGACTAAAAAATGTGCAGCTTGGATACTCGTTGACGAAGGATGTGCTACGTAGATTACCAGTTTCCAGAATACGTTTGTACCTATCCGGAGAAGATCTATTTACTGTTTCAAGACTAGGAAATGCATTTAAAGGGGTCATAGACCCAGAAATGAAGCCCGAAGATGGCAAAGTTTCACCATACCCGTTTGCCAAAACCTATTCATTCGGTATAAATATTGACTTTTAATTCTCTTCTAATGAAACTTAATAAAAAACATATAGTATACGGCGCGCTAGCTATGATCCTTATGGCATCTTGCGACGTCGAAAGAGTTCCGGAAACCAGCATTGCCGATGTTAATTTTTGGAACACACCTGCAGATTTACGCCTAGCAGCAAACTATTTTTACACCACACTGCCGGGCTTGACCAACACCGATGTGCAGATGGACAATTGGGGGGTGGATGGCTATGCTAATGAAAACAACAATTCGATAAGTGATGGATCTCGTGTTGCTCCCGCATCGTCCACCGATTATAGCTATTCTGGAATATTTCAAGCTAATAAATTAATTGAAAAGTCTGAAGAGGTATTGGCCAAAGGTGGTGATGCAACGCAGGTCGGTTGGTACGTAGGCGAAGCTCGATTTTTTAGAGCATGGTATTATTTTGCGATGCTCAAGCGCTTTGGAGGTGTACCTTTGATTACCAAAACCCTGCTGGTAACTGATCCGGAGGTCTACAGTCCTAGAGCTACACGTGATGAGATCTTAACATTAATTTACGCTGATCTGGACTATGCAATTAGCGTACTGCGATCTGCTGATCAACTCCAGACTGCAGGCGAATATGGACGTATTTCGAAGACTGCGGCTCAGGCCTTCAAATCCAGCGTCGCATTGTTCGAAGGCACACGTGCGAAATACCACAACTACGGTGATCACCAGATGCATCTAAAACTAGCATACGAATCTGCAGCTGCTGTCATCGACTCAAAAATGCATGATATATACAGTACACCTGGTACCGGTAATAATGGACAAGTTGTTAATAATGCTTATTATAACTTGTTTCAAGAGGTCGGTGAAGGCCGCGCTAATAGGGAGAACATCATTGTACGGCAGTATGGTGTAAATCTGCAGCAGCGCATTAGCACTACCCCTGTTCAAAGGTTTTACGAGTCGGGCGTGGGGGTTACGCAGAATTTTGTGAATAATTATTTGATGGCAGATGGCTTGCCAATCGATAAATCTCCTTTGTACGTTGCGCCAACAGCCGCAATGAAGCATATTGAATATTTCGAGAGGAAAGATCCTCGTATGAGTTTCACTATTTTCAAAACTGGAGACGAATATAATGGATCGATGAACTACCGTTTGCCAAACCCCTCTTTACAACGCACCGGTTTTAATATTCGTAAATACGCCAAAGCGAACTTTTTCGATATCCAAGCATCATTGATTGATAGACCTATACTTCGATATGCAGAGGTCTTGTTGAATTACATAGAAGCGGCGTATGAATTGAATGGATCTGTTTCAGACGCTGATCTAGACGAAACTGTCAACCTGATCCGCAGTCGACTTCCTGATATCAATATTGGAACAGCGGGAGCACCACATTATGTCAAGATGGCTAAATTGTCAAACGCATTTGTCGCAGCCCACGGGTTGAATATGCGTGACGAAATCAGACGTGAACGTCGCGTTGAATTGTCCTACGAGACAGGGTTAAGTTATTGGGATCTGATCCGATGGAAAACAGCTGAAGTGGAAATGGTTAAGCCTATTTTGGGAAGTTATTTCTTCGAAGATTTCAAAACAAATCAATGGTCTGCAACAATTCCAGTCGATGACAACAATTACATCCTTCTGCAAAGAGCGTCGTTGCGAAAATTCGACCCGAAAAAGGATTACTTATGGCCGATTCCTTTAGACGTCATAAATAGAAATCCAGATGTAATTAAACAAAATCCGGAGTGGTAGCCTACGACCATTAAAACACACGAACTTTATGAACATGAGGCGGTTTAAAAAGATCCCTTAAAAACAGAAAGACCCCTCATTGATAATGGCGGGGCTTTCTGTTTTGTCCTATAGATGTTGCAGTCCGAAACTCCATTTTCGACTGTCTAAAAAACTGGTTGACGGCAAAATAGAAGCCGAATGGACGCCTTTTGCCAAAGAGGGCCAAGTGGAGCTTTTCCTCGCACCGAGCAATACCTTTAAGGAGAAAGGGGTAGCACAAGCGGATAGCTATACGTCCCTTGGCAAAGTTGACCTCGCCAAAGGCAAGGCTTCTATAGCGCTACCCGCAGTGCTTGCCGGCAAAAAGTTTTATAAACTGGTGCTCTCCGCAGAACATAATGCGGTAAACCGATGGATAATTCCCTAACGGGAACGTTTCTTGGGTATGATTTTTTCGACCGCCTGCAGGAGTGTAGGCGGTTTTCTTTTAGGCAATTTATTGTACGACAGCCGCGTGATTGGAATTCTTCAGTTTCGGGTGTAGCTACCTAGGGGAAGAATACATCTGCACGGCAAGCAGAGACCTTTTTTTAACTTACGATTAGTTAATCTCGGAGATTACACCTTAAAAAGCTGATCGTTTTCAGACAGCCTTAATATTATATATTTTTCAATATCTATATAGGCAGGTATTTTATCTCTTACAATTGGTAAAATAAATTGGCAATTGATGGAATTAGCTAAATCAACCAAAATCGTACTTAATTGATTGTCATGCATATTTTCCAATTGATCATGCATGATAAAATGAACAAATTTCATATCCAATTCTTCGGCAAATTGAATATAAGCAAAATCAAAAGCGGCTATCTGTCCTTTTTTCTTACCTGTACTTGGATTTCCTTCAATATTTGTAACGATCAGATCGTAACCTTTATCGCTTTTTTGTGTACTTAACAAATATTCCTCACCATATAATTCATGGGATATTTTTGTAAAGTACTTATTAAAAAGTGTTATTCTCTTTTGAATAAGATTATCTTTTGAATTGATTTCTGAATTGATTGTTTCCAATTCTTCATTAATTCGATCCATTTTTTTGTTGGAAGTGATCCAATATTTTTTTCTTTCTTCTAGATTACCCTTCCGTTCAAAAAGTAAGTTTAGATCAATCAAAATTTTATCATAGTCGTCACTATATTCAGAAGCACTAATAAACTCTGACAACTCTTTTTCCCGCGTTCTAAGTGTATTGATTTCTTTAGAAATTAGCTTCAAAGATTCAATGATTGTCGGTAGCTCCTTTTCAATATACTTGATTTTTTCATCAATTAAATCATTATGAAATTGTACTGTTTCCTGAAATGAAACTTGTAACTTGGGAATCAGCTTTGAGGCTTTATTATACAGTAATTCTATCTGACGGACGTCAATATTAGTTTTCTCTTTTTCCAGATCTTCTTTACTTTCAATAATTAGCTCCTTTCTCATATTCAGCCGGCTAAATTCTGTTGAAAGTTTTGAAAGCCTAAGTTTCAGATCATTCAGTTCTTGTATTTGTAACTCAAATTTCTCATTGAAATTGAAGTTGGCTTTTATTTGTTGGAGTTCTTCAATCTTAGAGCTCACAAGTTCTAACTGTTGCTCAATCAATGATAATTCACCTTCTTTTTTTAGTCTTTTCTGAAAATTCTCTTCACGTGTTTTTTCCTTTCCTAAGAGCTCTTTTTGATTGTGTGTATCGGTATTAATTCCTAGCCAGAATAGAAACAATGCCTCATATTCTTCTACTTTTGTATATGGATTTAAGACTTTTACGATATTGATCAATTTATTTTTTTCGTCCCTAATATTTTTTGAAATAATCTGCTTGAAAGTAGGTTTTTCTACTTCTGTTTTGAATATTAGTTCCTTTAATCTTAAGTCGAACTCTTTATTATTGGTTATATTTCCTCCATTGACTTCCTGCAGTTTTTTACTGTTTTTCAAGAAGTTCTTTTTGATTATAACTGATTCGGTAGGAAAATCTAAATCATCGACAATTGTCAAAGTTAACACCAATTCTGTATTAACCAGAAAATCTTTTATTACACTGTTATCTTGCTCTTTAAATTCGGCATCCTGATAAATGTTTTTACCATCAGAACCTAAACAGAAATCAACAAGTCTTAATACGGTAGTTTTACCCACATTATTACCTGTAGTTTTTCTATCAATATTAGGAGTTTCATCTACAATCAAATTGAGCCCTTTTCGGAATTTAATCGTGCGAATTTCTCCAAGTTTATTTTCTATTACAAGGTCTTTTAAAAACATTTTTTGATCTTTCCGTTATCCCCCTTGGTTACTAAACCCAAAACAAATAACCAGTCTAAAGTTAGCGAATATAAGTTTATAGTAATGTCTTGCTTTTTATTAAACAACTTATAAAGTTCCAAATAATCAATTTCATTCCTTTTTTTAGAAAGGATATCAATCAGAATCCCTCCTAAATAGTATAAATCTCTTTCTGGATTAATGTTTTTATCAATAATCATCTTATGCTATTTTAGGAGGTTCTTCTAAAATGTTACAACGCATAAACGCATCAACAATTACAATCATTAAACTAAAATCAATCGTTTCTTGATCAAATCCCTCTAATTTGTTCGGCGCATTATCTATTTTCTCCCAGATTTCTTCAATTACTTTATCAAAAATACTATCTGCATTCTTTTTAATTTCGGCGAAATCGGAATAATTTTTCTTTATCTTGGTATATGCGCTTTTAATATTATACAATACCAACTCCTTCTTAGTGGAGCCTTCTTTTTCGATCTCTTCATAGATTTTATTTAATTTCCCTTGATATGGTGCAAATTCTCTAATTACGGTTTCATACCTTACAACATTGTTAAATGAAATTTTAACATCAGGACTAGGAGCATTTTCTGCCTCTTTTAAGTCAAGCACTTCATCCATTTTGGTTCCAATAGCGCTTATAACTCTATTCAAAGCTAAAGGATATTTTGATAATAAATTTTTACCAGATATTATTTCTATGATTTTTTGCTCATGATCACTTTTCCATTTTTTTAACAGTCCAACGGGGTATTTTCCCTCATTCTCTTTATTATCAATTATTGTGTGGTGTTCATCGCACAATAAAATTAAATTACTAAAACTTCTACGTTCTTCATTGGTCATTGATTTGTTATATCGCGGACCTTCTGCACTTGCGGCTTCGATATGACAAATTTTACTGACAATAGAAATCCTATCCTCGGCTATCAGTTTTTTTGTGCAAGCTGGATTTGCACATTCATTGCCAGAAAGAGTATCTAACCGTCTAACTGTATTAGGTTTATATTGTCTCGCGTTGTCTTTCTCCTTTTTCAATGCCATAATCTATGCAAAGTGTCGTTGCAAATTTAATGATTTTTTTCCGGGTGCCCTGTTTCAAAATGATAAGCATTTGTAATCTTCCCTTAGCTAGCTACACACAAAACTAAAGAATTCCAATCAGAATTTCTATTGCTATCCTGTTGGAATGTGGGAAACTCAGAGAGTTTTTCATATTTCAACAGGAACTCTGTCGGTGTCAACTGCCCAAGGAAGAATGGGGTCTTTCATTATTGTACATCCATGCCCACGCACCTGCGTATTTTCTTATATTAGCCAATCTGTCAAACATATAGCTATCAAGCACATCCTGTCTGAAGGTTCTGTTAAATCCTTCTATCAAACTATTTTGTGTAGGCTTGCCCGATTGGATAAACTCCCACTGTATGTTGTGCTGCTCACACCCGCCCCGAATAAACTCAGCAATAAACTCTGGCATTGTCCGAACGGATCTTTTCGGGTTTGCCACGCCACTCCAGCAGTTTATCCAGCTCCCCGATTACCCATTGCGCCGGTAGGCTATTATACAATGTAATGGAAAGCGCCTCCCTCCTGAAATCGTCTATGACGTTTAGTGTACGTATCGTTTCGCTGCCTGCAAACAGCTGCATATAGGCGTCGACCGTATTGCGAAAATTCCTAGAACGGAGTCCATTTTACGGTTACTGTAACCGTCTAGGTGTAAAGTGAGTATTTGTTTTAAGTCCATCGGATCAAGTTTGTTGGCCATATCGCTGTATTTAAATCGACAAGGTAATTCTTTCCTGATCTTTTTGAAGTGGCACAATTCGAACCGTGATATCCAATCATGATCTTAATGGCTTAATAGATTAGATATTATTTAACGAAGATTAGTAATAGAGATCCTACTCACTTGAAACGTGCAGAGTTTAGTGAGTGGGAATCTTTTTACATACAAAAACAGGCGACGCACCGATTAACTTAATTAACATCAATAGATAACTTGCTCAAATTTAGACACCTAGAATATTTATGTTTCGAGCTTTACGTTTGACATTTCCATATTTATTTAAGTTCAAAGGAACGAATTTGACTCTTAAACCGTTAAGATCATTAGTTAAGCCAAATAATTCTGGACTAAAGTCAAATTTACCCCCTATATAACTTTGGTTATCTTCGTCTGAATGTATTATTACATATTCGTTATACAAATCAACTCTTGTAATTTTTCCTGTAATAAAGTTCCCTAAAAAATTTGTACTACCTAATAATGAATTGATCTCAAGCTGAATGTCAGGGTAGCTACGAAATATATTGTCAAATCTTCTATTTTTAATGAAAGGTTCCAGTATTTCTTTACATTCGTCAAATCTCTTATTAGCAATGTGAATTTTTGCCAAAATAATACTGCACTTTATAACATATCTTATGCTTTTATATCCTTGTAAATCTTTTTCAATACAGAGTTTAGCATATTCTTCACTATTTCGATGATTTCCCTGAATAAAGTAAAATTTGCTTAATTTGTAAAGCGTTTTAGCTAAAGAACCACTCGACTTATTATCATTGTGGTCAATACTTTTACTCTTTGTCGCATTTTGTAATGCTTCTTGCAATTTTTCTTCCGCTCCTTTAAAATCCCTCTCTTTGGTTAGTATCTCTGACCACGATATCAACGCTTCTGCAATACTGGTTCGACTAATGATCTCATGTTTTTTAGTTATAGTATTTGAACCATTATCTAATGCTTTTGTAAAAAGATGGAGAGCATTTTCATAGTCTCCGAGCCTAGCTCTAGTCTGACCATAGGCATTTAATATAATTATACTATCAGGAGATAATTCAGATGCCTTTTTATACATGCCATCAGCGTCTTGAATTTTACCAGATTTTCTTTTAATATTCCCCCATAAGAGCCAAATTTGAGGATCATCAGGATTAAATTCAGATGCTTTTTGCATTAATTGATCTGCTTCGAACAGATGATCCTCTTGGGATTCCATAACAGCCCAATTTCTATATGCCGATGAAAATTTAGGAGCTATTTCAATTGCTTTTTTATAATTAATTACAGATTGCTCATATAGGCCAGATTGATATTTTTGAAATGCAGATTGAACAAAAATTGCTGATATTTTTTCTTCTTCTGATACCGCGCCAAGATTCAACAAACTAAACCTATACTCCCTTTTTGCTTGTTCGGAAGCTGCTACTGTTTGTTCAACATCATTTATTCTTTTCAATATAGATTGCTTTAATTCAGTATTTCTCGATAACTTTTGCCTAATAAATCCTTTTGTAAGAGGTAAAATAAAAAACTTGCTGGATATTTCATCTTGCTCATTTTTGAACTGTTCTGGTATTACCAATGACACCAAAATTAACTCCTCAATTGCATCATCAAACTTGATACTCTCCATTTCAACAACATATCTTAATAAGCTAGATGTTGGAGCTTCTTCAAAACAGCACAAAGCAAATAGAATTGTTTTGGCTTGTTCATTTAACATATCGAATATTTGTTCAAAACAAAATTTAGATATGTCACCTGACGCGTCATCAATTGAATCGATGATCCTATTGATCTCTCTTCCTCTAGCGACTTGACCAATTACCCATTTTATAGCTAATGGATAATTTGAAACTTTATTCACATATTTTTTTATTATTTTATCATCAAGCTTAGCTAAAGAAAGAATTTGTTTATCTTTCGCTATTTGTCTAAAAAGAAAAACCGCTTCTTTCTCTTTTAATTCACGTAATTCATATCTTCTCTCAACTTGCCCCATTCCCTTTCTGCTTGTTATAAGAAATTTTATTTTTGATGGAGCGTCAATGATAAAGTTCAAAATCCTTTCATCAGATACTGTTTCTAAATTGTCCACAACAATTAAAGGGGAATCTGTCAAGTCCAATAACTTTAAAGCTACTTCCTCCTTATTTAAGGATATATCATCTTCTTCAATTTCAAAACCAATAACATTAATTATAGTGTCAAGAAGTTCTTCATAGCTTTTAAATGTTGGTTCAATGTCCTCAATGCCAAAGGGGGATAACTTATCTTCTTTTGCACTTAACCAAACAATTAAATCAAATTTTTTTTCGCCATGCCTTTGTGTTAAATCCTGTATTACTTTTAGCGCAAGGGATGTTTTACCAACGCCTCCTGCCCCTGTTATTGTGATAACAGGAAATTTAGAGCTATTCAAATACTTTGAAATCTCTTTGATATCTTCGTCTCTGCCAACAAATCCACCTTCATACTCAAAGTCTGGTATCGGTAAATTGTTCAAAATCCCGTTTGACTCGAAAAAATCTATATTAAAATCTTTTGGAACTTTTATAGCTATTGATTCAGGATCTGTATTAAGTTTTTCAATTAAACTTTTTAAAATACCTTCTGAATCAATATACTTAATTAATCTCTCACAGTTTTCAATCAGTTTATCTAAGTCTATAGATGTAAAAAAACCTTTAACATGGGCTATTTTACACCTTAAGGAATAAAGAGTGGTCATAATTTCTTGGAACTCTTTTTTGTCAAAAGGCGCTAATGAAAATATAACTTTAAAATTATCTTTAAATGATACAATTTCCGATAAATCTGGAAAATCACTATTATCAAAAAAATCCTTCGGATCATCCCAAAAGAGAATTTCGGATTTGTCATTTATTTTGTTTACAATCCCTTGCGGAATACCATCAACAAAACTATTAGACAATGATGTTAATTTGTCAATTAACAATTTTCTGAAACATTCTTCAAATCTTGAAATAATTGTATATCCAAAATCTCTTCTATTGTAAATATTTGTCAAAGTAATTTATCTAAAGTAACGGTAATAAGGCATTCCGTTTTGGAATTACCGCTGTTAAGATACGCCAAACTAAACAAAAAAGGAAGCAGTATTTCACATACTACTTCCTTTTTTTTTCTCGTAGTCTGTAATACTTAAAGCTTTGGTAACTCCTCACTTCGTAATAGCCTCCTCAGTCTTTTGAGCAAGCAAAAATACTCATTCAAAATCCAACTGCTCTTAGTGTTTGGCTCGCCTGCAGATCGCTCAGGCTACGATGTTATCATTATTTTAGAGGGCTAGGAACCCGGTCTCATGCTGAGCAAATTCACCTATACAGTTTACCTATACTCCGAACATATTATAGAATCACGATATCGCATTTATTCTCTGCGATTTTCGTTCAGTTTGCCGGTTGCGATCGAAAAACATTAAAGTCTCAATTTTCTATTTCTTCTGCTTAAACAACCAATGAGGTATTTCGTTATCTAGAAGCAAGAGAATCGTAATGTTATCATGATTCAATTCTGTGAAAGTTTTAAAAACCACGTTTTTATTACCTTTTAATTTTTGAAAAAGCTCTTCAGACCCCGCGTATGGATTTACTGCATCCTTTTTCCCATGAATCAAAAAAACACTTTTTTGTTTGAGCAAATGGATGTTTGAGAAATCCGGAACAGCGGCAACCGAGACAATAGCCGCAAATTTATCGGGCGCAAGGTTTAAAATATTTTGGGCTGTTGATCCGCCCATCGAATAGCCTATAAGATAAATTCGGGATTTGTCCACGTTGTATCTCTTTTGAAAATCATCCAAGAAGTTCAGCACCACATGTATATCATTAAAAGGCACCGATCTAAGCGATCCATCATCAGCTTTCGAATACGTTGATGACCGCTCTTTAAATTGAGGGACAATTACAAAAGCAGAATACCTATCATAGACATCTTCTCTGATCCATATTTTTGATAGATGCTCCAGCTGCTTTTCATTGTCATTCCCGATCCTACTAGAATTATGAAAGGCAATAATAACTGGATAACTCTTGGAGCTATCATAGTTTTTTGGCTTTAACAATCGATATGGCAAACTCCTTTCTTCTTTTGTATAGGTATGTTTTTCGAAAAGATCATTAGACAATTTATTAATGATATCCCTTGTACGAACGAACGTCAAACTATCCACTTTTGTGCTATCAGAAAAACGAGTTTGCGCGTTTACGTCGAACGCTATCAGCGCAAAATTTATAAAGAATAGTGCTTTTATTTTTTTAAGCATAATGCCACTTGGTAATCACTTGTAATCTACTGAGGTTTGCAAAAATATCGTCTACAATCCCTTGTCTTTCTCCGATATCATTGAAGCACGTTATCGCATATATCTTCAAAGATTTCCACTTAAACCGCAAGAACGCGAGCGGATTGAATCTTGAGACTAAATGTATTGCGGAAATAGGAATGAGGTATCAATTAATATACTGATATAGCTTTATAGCGGGAACGGATGTAAAGTCTTTGAGATTGAGCGTAAAAAGTTGAATATTATGGTAGATAGCAAAAAGATTTGTCTCCTATGTTTGTGTCAAGCAAATGTAGAAGACATTTTTTGTTTTATAGATTTGTTTTATAGTGAGAAAAGGAAGAGTTAAAATTTGTCTTAGTAGCATTTGTAGTATACTGTTTGTGAGAAATGACCTTCCTTTTTTTCGCTTCCTAAGGCAGAACAGAATGTAAAGCAGAATTACAATCCAGCTTGAATATCCACCAGGAGACAAGTCCAAGGGAAGTTTCACTATTGATTTAATTCAATAAGAATTCATTATGAATACACTCAAGCAGGTCATTGGTATTGACGTAGGGAGCAAGGAACTCGTCGTTTGTCTTGGAAAGATCTTCGCCAACCTAGATAAAAAGCTGTGCCATTATGGTAATTTTCGAAATACGGATAAAGGTCTGGTAAAGCTACAGGAATGGGTTCAGGCTCATACTTCAGCAGAAAGTGCTATTCATTTCGTTATGGAGGCCACTGGTGTTTATCACGAGAAGTTGGCTTACTTCTTGGAATCCAAGGGGTATACAATCAGTATTATCTTACCTAATAAGATCAGTAATTATTTCCGTACACTGGAGATAAAGACAATAACAGATAGAACCTGTTCAGAAGCTATCACCCTATTCGGCCTTGAACGCCACCTTGAGTTTTGGCGCAGACCAGATCCCACCTATAAGAGGTTAAAGCAACTCACGCGTGAAAGAGATCAGCTGGTTCAGGAACGTACTGCCGTCAAGAATCAGCTACATGCAGAGCAAACAGAAGCCGAGCCCAATACAAACTCCTTAAATAGAATAAAAGAACGAATAGCGGTACTGCAAAAACAGGAAAAGGAGGTGTTGACGGAGATAAAGCTCATTGTTAAAGAAAACTCTGTACTTAAACAGGAAACGGATAACCTTATCTCAATTCCTGGAATTGGGCTGCTCACTGCGGTAACAGTACTAGCGGAAACAAATGGTTTCGAGATGATTAGAAATAAAAAGCAGCTAGTAAGCTACGCCGGACTAGATGTGAAGGAAAAGCAGTCAGGCACATCAATTCTAGGCAAACCTACCATATCTAAGCGAGGTAACAGATATTTGAGGAAATCCCTGCACTTACCAGCACTGGCTGCCATAAGGCATGATGAGCATTATTCAAATACGTTTACAAGGCTTGTATCAAAACATGGTATTAAAATGAAAGCAGCGGTAGCTGTGCAGAGAAAACTGCTTGAACTGATGTTTATTATTTTCAAAAGCAAACAGCGGTATGACTCACAGTATCATATCCAAAAACAAACATATAATCAAGTAGCTACAAAATAGGGCAGCTACGAGAGCCACCCTAAAACAGGCTGGTACAAGACCGCCTAAATTGTAAAATTATAAAAAATAATCAATGCTACACTTGCATGTTAACACAGAATCTCACAAAGAATCAGCACCATATGTCTTCGTTCTCCTTTCACGAGCCATTTTTCTGATATCTTTAATATCTATATCATGTTTCGCCCACATGCCAAAGGATTCTGCAAAAGGAGGTACTAGATCCTCTTTCTTCGATACCGTATCCTTCACTTCTACATCGATACCCCAAGACTTGAGAAAATTGACGATGGAAGCAAGTTTTTCTTGGTCAATCTTGCCTTTTAAAACTAATTCTGTCATCACTTTTTTCGTTAAAATACTATAACAAATATAGGGAATTAAATGCCTAAATAACGAAATGGTTCCTGATAACTTAAATGCCATTATTTATCAATATCAAGAAGTTATACATAGAAAATGGGGCAAGCATAGCCAAATAGCGCGATGCTGACGCATACACATAAAAACTTTTCAATGAATAGCTGGCAAGCATAGGAACAGTCATGACTAAATATCAAAACAGCAGAAACAGCTCTTCAAAAAAAAAGCTTCCCTATTTCTAAGAAAGCTTTTGTGACCCCGCTGAGGTTCACACAAATATTATCTATATGTATCCGTTTATATCTAAAACCACCGTATAAATGGCTCGAAATATATCCCTCATAAATTGTACTAATTTTTTTAGTATTTATTACAACTCATTTATATCTTTGTGTATCGTCAATACTGTGTGCAGAAACTGTGTGCATAATCTATAGATAAAAATGGCTATCCCTAAAATATACTTCAAACAACGCAAAAATGAGATAGATGGTCAGTTATACCTGTATTACTCTTTTGCTGGAGTTCGTTTGGAGTACTACACCGGATTTCGGCTTGAAAAGAAGTATTTCAATACTGGATACTTTAAAAGCAATACAAAGAAGCCCGTTAGCTCAAAACATCCCCAATCCGATTTTTTTAATGACACTCTTTCTGAGATGAGCTTATTCTGCATCAATCACATCACAAACAATCGTAATATAGGCAAGGATGGATTATCACGACTTTTAGACATCGAATTTAAAGATAGGATCGAAGTTCAGCCAACCGAAGCCGTTATGCACGACCTCATCAGTTATGCGCAGTTAGTAGTTTCCGAAAGAAAATCCGGTTTGCGGCTGATCATCAAAGGGAACCGGCAGGGCCAAAAGTATAAGGCAGATTCCCTAAAAAATATCGAGACAACAATTTTCCAGCTGAAAAATTTCGCAGCGAAGAGAAAAGTAGACCAGCTGCCTTTCAATACGATCGACAATTCCTTCTACGCTAGTTTCCGCAAATTCTGCATAGAAGAGCAATCCATGCGTTTAAGCACGTTTGCTACTCGGATCCGGGATATCAAGATGGTGATGAACGAGGCCAACGAATACGGAGTGACGGACTTCAAAGGTCATCTTTCCACCAGGTTCATAAAGCCGGATTACGAAGCCGACACCATATCGATCAGCCCTGCAGATATTGACAAGATACATGCACATACTTTTCAGGATCGATACAACAGGGTAAAGGATCTTTTTTTGATAGGCTGCTACAGCGGTATGCGCTTTAGCGATTATTCATCGTATGAAATTACGGACGTTGAAGATCGATTTTTGAGGCTAAAACAGGCAAAGACAGGAGAGCGCGTGACAATTCCGGTAATGAAGAAGCTTCGGGAAATTTTGAACCGGTACGACGGCAATTGGCCGCCCCCAGTGAGCAATCAAGAGTTCAACCGCACAATTAAGGACATCTTTAGGTCTACAGCATTAAAGATCGATAAGAACATTACCATACAGGTAGATGGCGTACCGAAAACCGTTAGGCTCAGTTCCATGGTCAGCAGCCACACAGGGAGAAGGACCTACGCCACAAACATGTTTATTGCAGGGGTGCCCACGCTTTTAATAATGAGCGCCACTGGCCATAAAACGGAAGAATCATTTTTAAAGTACATTCGAGCAACCAATGAGGATAAATCGCGGCTGCTCGCTGAATGGATGGATAAGCTTGATCTTTAGTTACTCACCTTTGTCATAAACATCACGAACAAGCTTGTAAACGATTTTCTTAAGCTCGTCGTACTGCTTGCTCAGGTCATCGTAGTCTTTTTTAACGGTGCTGATGTCGGCAACCAAAGTAGACTTATCCTCTTCTCCACTGATCATGGTTCCTTGCCCGGTGCAATACCAATTGATATTGAACTTGTATTTGTTGCGCAGGATCCGCAAGTGATGGAAAGTTAACGGGCTTTCCCCTTTTTCCGCGCGGCTGATGAATGGCTGCTTTGTACCAAGCACTTCCGCCAGTTCCATTTGGGATATTTGGTATTTCTTCCGGAATTTAACCAATCGAGCTGCTTCCGCTTTGTAGTTTAGCTCTTTTTCCTCGCTCATATTTTTGAGAAATTGAATTTTAGATTTTTGAAATATAATCCGTCCGCCACTTTGAAAAGATGTTCAGTATTGAAGGTCAAACGATAATTGGACACGATAGCTTCGTCCATTATCAGTTGTATGTACTCACCGATATACTCGATCCACAGCGTGTCGGTATCTTGAATATTAATGTTCAATACTCCATCGGTTTCGCCAGTCTCATTATCCCTCAAAGCTGCCAAGACATTTACCGACACTAATCTGGTCCTGCTGGGCCTCGGCTTTTTTCCTACGACCAGATAAACCTTATCATCGCCGGTGACTTTAAATATCTCGCGCTCCTGCAGGTGTTTTTCGACGAGCTCCGAAAGATCGATCTTATCTTTCACGTTTTCGTAATATGTATCCATTAAATTTCTGATTCTCTTTTTACAATGTTGAACACGTAAGACACGTCCTCCAGGTTGAGTTCGAAGTCAGGGTAAGCCCCTTTGTCCTCATTCAGTGAGTGGAGCGTCAAAATACCCTTTTCAACATCGTGCGATATCAATTCTTTGAAAATGATACCATCATTTTTGGTAACAAAAACGTAGAACGGGTACTTGTGCGTGTGAAAACGTGAACTCCAAAGCTCTTTCTTAAGCTCACGACCTATAATAACGTCCCCATGAACAAACGTTATGCGGCGATCAACGTCCATGCTGTCGCCTATGACGCGGAATGCGCGATACTTTCCTTTGTGATACTTGTAAACAGTCGTTACAATGTATTCTTGATCTTCCAGATATTCCGCATCTGCGAAACCTGTTAAATATCCAGCTTTGGCCGTCTCCGGCACTAGCGGAACTTTCATTCGATATACCCCCGGTGAAATTTCGTAAAATTTAGTGTTACCTTCTTCGTCAAACATTGACATTTCGTCGTCAGCAATTGCGCCAAGACCTTTACCATTTGGAAGTAAAAAGCCCGAACCTTTTGGGCTGGGCATTTCGCTAAAAGAATCTGTATCGGACGACGTGGAAAGTCGATCCACGTCTTCTTGATACTTTATGTCCGACCTACCCATGAGCCACTCGATGTTATACTCGGGGAAGGCTTTTTTTATTCGCTCGAGTGATTCGCCTCTCATGCCCGCGGCTTCCTCCTTTGAGTACTTGGTTACCTTACTTAAATTACCGGGGTTCATTCCCATCGCAGCAGCTGCAAGCTTCTGAATTACGTACTTTTCGAGTATTGCGGTCTTTAAGTTTTTAAGCATTGTTGAAAACTAGTTACAATTATATTTGTTTAAAGTTGTATGTAATTGTATTTTTGTTGTATCAAATAATACAATCACATATAACTTATTTTACAACAGTATTAAACAAATATAGTACCTAATTGTCATTTATGGAAATTTTAGACAAAAATATACAACTTACTATGAGGGAGAGTCTCTTGTCGTTGGTGCCCGAAAAGCAGTGTTTACAGCTTCCTGAGAAGAAAAAACAGTCTATACGCAATACAATACAGCTTTTAAAGAAGGATTATCCCGATATTAAGTTTAGAACAAAAGTTGACGAAGGCTTTATAAAAGTGTGGCGCAGGAATGTAATTAAGAGGCGATAAGTACAATTTTTCGGTCAAATTGTCCAAGAATGTCAGTGTTAAAAAAGATTATCAAAAATATATTTTACAATTATTATTGTATCTAATTGTATTTAATTGTATCTTTGAATATCAATAAGAAAAAGCCCTGTTGTAGCAGGGCTTAAAAGTAACACACACCGGAAGGTGCATGTATTAACACAGACCAAAGATATGGAAAATTTGACAGTTATTAATGGCAGCAATTGCGATTTTGTATTTATCGACCATGAAAGCGACAAAAATGGTATCACTGCTTTCTTCGTTCCTGTAGACTTATATGAAGATGGTTTTTACGAAGATCATTCTTTGATACCAGTTAGAGTAGAGTATGTTTCTCAAGGTGCCGATCGTTATGTTGGCGGCTGGGAAACGCCAATCATTCAAGAGACATCAATTAGCCCTGATAGCGAGTATTTCGACTTTCAAGAGGCTGAAAAAGCCGCCCTTGAAGCAGCAAAAGAAATTATCGTAATGTATGAGTATTCAAAAGCATGAGCACATGATATACACATTGGTTCCGCACGGTACCGAAGTAATCTTCATCGATATTGTAGACGGTGAAGAGGTGATCTACGAAGATTTTTTCGACCATCACGATGTCGAAGCGATCAAAAAATCGCACCTGAAATATAACTAAAAAGCATATTAATTATAAAAGTAACACACACAATGAAAAATGTATTCAATTATCTAAACAGCTTGGTAGAAGAGAATCTATCATCCGTTGAAAGAGCAGTCATCTATGAGATGATTGTATTCTTCCTGCAACTAGTAGCCATTATGCTATTCATGCTTGCATTGATCTTAGGTTCAGTTTATCACTTTAAATACTAAAAGCTATGGAAAGCATGGATTTGTACAATAGTTTAAAGAGCGTTCCCCAGGAATACACGAAAGAGATTAAAGGCGGACGCTTGAAAGGTATGACCGACATTAAACCCCAATGGCGAATTATGAAGCTAACCGAAGCTTTTGGCGCTTGTGGATTCGGATGGAAAGTTCAAAACGTTCAGTTCTCATACGAGGTCAAAGGTGATGAAACAGTTTGCAATTGCAGTCTCGAGTTCCTATACAAGCTTGACGGAAAATGGTCGGCACCAATTCCGGGATTTGGTGGATCAATGTTTTCTACCGTCGAAAGTAAAGGTGTTTACGTGTCGGATGAGGCCCAAAAAATGGCGTACACAGACGCAATATCAGTAGCGACAAAGATGATCGGACTTGCTTCGGACGTATATATGGGGCATGCTGGCAAATATGCTGACAACGAGAATAAAGGTGATAACGATCAATCGAAAGGGACATCAACGCCAACACCTGTAGGTATCGCGCCAACACTCGCCAAAGTAATTAGCAGTGCTGATTCAGCAGCATCGTTAAATACAATTTGGAACAACAATGCGAAACTGCAAGAAAACAAAGACTTTATTAAGCTTATCGCAATGAAGCGCATTGAATTTGCATTGAGCAAAGAAGATCTGTCTAAAATATTTGACGAGCACCAAATCTTGCACGCCGATATTGACTTCGTAACGGCGTTGGGCGCTAAGAAAAAGGGATTTATTAACTCAGATGCTCAACAAAAACAAACAGCGTAACCATGTCACTATTTGAAATAATCACACCAGAGCAGCTGACGGAACTTTCGGAAGCAGAGAAAAGAGAGCTGTTTGTCAAAAATCTGATCAAAGATTTTAAGAGTGGGGTAGCTAAACTTAGCTACTCTGCACTTTCCAAATTTAAACGTAGCCCTAACGCCTTCATCAATTACAAGATGAAGAAGTTCGAGACCACCGACTCGATGCTATTGGGAAAGCTCGTTCACGCGCTTGTACTGGAACCGGAAACAGTAGATCAAGTCTATTACACCGATGAAGAAAAAACTAAAGAAATAGGCGGCGCAAGCCCAAGATCAACCAAGGTTTATAAAGAATGGAAAGCAAAGCAAGCAGAATTATATCCGGACAAGGAACTTGTTTCTTCCGATCTTCTTCGCCTTGCTACACGCATGGCAAACGCAGTGCTCAATAATAGAGCAGCCAAGCACATACTTAGCCAAATCCACCAAACCGAGCACAAAATAGAATTTGAGCACGATGGAATTAAGTTTACTTCTTTCCTAGACGGTTTAGGCGAGATAATCCTTGATCTTAAAATCTGTACCGATGCTGATCCGCGTAAATTTCAGCGGGATATCATCTACAACAACTATCACATTCAAGCTGGCGTGTATACTACCGCTGTAGGCGAAGTTCTTCCTTACTACATCATTGCGGTTGATCGTGAATGCGAAGTGTCTGTGCATCACCTTATGGAAGATTTAGTTATGAAGGGTATCTCAATCTTTGAAAAGCTTGTCACAGAATTTAAGCAGTGCTTGCATACGGAAAATTTCGATGAATCTTTCGACTACCGCGCGTACACCGAGGAAGGTATTTATAAAATGGACGTTCCACCTTATCTAAACTAAAATGGCTAAAATACTATTTTACGACCTTGAGACTACCGGTACCATGTACTGGAAAAACGGCATCCATCAGCTATCCGGCATGGTGGATATCGACGGCGTGGTGAAAGAAACATTCAACATCAAGATGCAGCCTAATCCAAATGCAGTCATTAGCGACGAAGCCTTAAAAATAGCCAATGTTACGCGCGAGGATATCGCCGGTTACGGAACGGGGATGATCCAAGGCTATGAGCAGTTCATCAAAATGCTAGGCAAGTATGTTGGAAAATTTGACAAGAAAGATAAGTTCCACCTTTGCGGCTTTCGCAATAGTGGATTTGACGATCCATTTATGAACGCCTGGTTCAAGCAGTGCGGCGACAATTACTTCTTTTCTTGGTTTTGGGGAAACAGTTTAGATGTAAGCGCAATGGCATCGGAAAAATTTAAAGACGAGCGATCAAAAATGCCTGACTTCAAATTGAAAACCGTTGCGGCTAAGCTTGGTCTTGAAGTCGATCCAAAAAAATTGCACGATGCAATGTACGACATCGAATTGACGCGAGAATCATACTACAGGCTATGCAAGATGTAATTCAAGTAAGCATCGATAGTTTGCTATTAAACGCCTGCAGACTATCAGAGAAGGCCGAAAACAGCGCCATGCACAACTTAATAAAAGGCGAAACGGATAAAGTCACACATCTAGCGACCGTCCGGCAATTAACTGGAATCGTAAAGCAATTAAAAGATCGTTTCGATGGACAACCACGACAAGAGCCTAGAGAGGCTGATAATTATCAGTACCCAGATTGGTGAAGCAATCAGTCAAGAGATCGATCGAGATAATCCCGACGAACTCATCGGCAAACTACAAGAGCTTGCTGCCCTTCAAAGTACGGCATCGTACGCTCTTGCTCTTGCGGAACAACTGTACAACACCAAGATCGCTAGTTTTCTTGTAAGCGGACTATATGCGAAGTATTCTGCCACCGATAGAAAGCTTGTCTTTTCTGAGTTGGCGAAAGACGAACTG
>Ga0160495_100410_pt1 | contig 22475 bp, 18 predicted proteins | sample DID4MG_4_FD_108251 | JGI IMG/M metagenome (GOLD analysis project Ga0160495, IMG submission 108251) | Enriched soil microbial communities from UW Madison campus, WI, USA - DID2933_E24_FP4 MG | ecosystem: Environmental > Terrestrial > Soil > Unclassified | place: USA: Madison, Wisconsin | collected... | reverse complement strand
GAGTTCTTCTTCCCGCTTGAGCGCCGCGGCATGACTGGCAAACGTTGCGACCTTATAGACGCCGTCCGGCTGCTTGTCGCATTCGATGCCGCCGTCTGCGATCAACGCGCGAACAGTATCGAGACCGTGCCGGAGTTCGCCGAAATAGGCCTGAGCGACATCCGGTCCATACGTCTTGACCAAGGTCGACCACGGCACACGCCCACCCGAGATACGGGCAAAGCTGCCATTCCGCCCACTGCACCCCCATGCGGAAGAGCGCGCCTCAAGGACAGTGGCCGTGATTCCATGATCACGCCCTAGAGCCAATGCCGCCGACAGGCCCGTGTAACCGCCACCAATAATGGCAACATCCGCGTCAATATCTCCCGCGACAACACCGTCATCCTCAGGTTCGTTTGTGCTGACCTTCAACCAGTACGAGTCCGGATTGGACTGTTTCTGATCCGGGAAGGGGTGAACTAGAGGATCGTACATCACGGCCTGCTATCGCTATGCGATATTTATATATCGATAAACTTATATCATTATAAAACTTTCAATTTGTCAACATCGATAATGAGTATGCTCTCATTCATTTGTGGCTCAACGACGGATTGATGAGACTGGCCGATCAAGCATGCTTCTTGCTCTCAAGCCTCACCGTGTTGAGCGCAGCAGAATGTCGGCGGCCTTGAACGGACAAATCACCGCTCACAACGGCGCTCACCGGTGGGATATGAGACGTGCTCGGCACGCCCAGAGCTGCGCCGTCGAACAGGTATGGAGAGGTTCTCAGGGAGCCTGGCTCGCAAGCCTGCGCCTACTGTAGACAATCTCTGGCGACGCCAGAAAAATCAACGCGTCCAGACGTTTAGTAGGACTTCGATGAACTTTTCCGCTGCCGGCGACAAGGGGGCGCTGCGGCGGCGTACGATGCCGATGGTCCTTGTGACGACGGGGTCGATGATCGGACGGGTCACCAGATAGGGGTGCTCCTCCTGCGGCGTGGCAAGCCGCGGCAGGACGGATATTCCGAGCCCGGCTTCAACCAGACCGAGGGACGTGTTCAGATGCGTAACCTCGTAGAACCAGTTGAGACGCAGGTTATGCTTGGCCAGAGCGCCATCCAGGAGCGCCCTGTTACCGCTGGAACGGTCCACCACCACCAGTGGATAGCCGTCGAGCTGGCGCCAGTGGATTTGATCGAAGTCAGCGAGAGGATGGTCCTTGCGGATCGCAAGCACGAACGGATCGTCGATGAGCGGTTCGAACGACAGGTCCGGATCCGAGTTCCCCATCAGATTGATGCCGAACTCCACCTCTCCCCGCGCGACCGCTTGCAGGCCTTCATTTGCGGTGAGATCACGTATACGGAGTCTTATGTGCGGGTAATCGTTGCCGAATGTCTTGATGACCGTCGGCAGGAAGTAAAACGCGGCGGTAGGCACGCACGCCATCGTGATCAGTCCACGACGCTGAGAGCCGCCTTCCTTCAGAGCGAAGAGGGATCCATCGAATTCCTCCAGCATGCGGCGAACGAGCGGCAGCAATTCCTGTCCGGTCGCCGTGGGCGCAACGTGCCGGGTGGTGCGATCGAGCAGCGGCGCGCCGATGGATTGCTCCAGTTTCTGAATGCGTCGCGTCAATGCGGGCTGGGAAATATGAAGGGCCTCGGCAGCGCGGTGAAAACTTTCGAGATCGACAACAGCCTGAAAAGCACGCAGATCAAAAATCTCGCAATTTATGCTCATGACGCATCAATCCCTTCAAACATTGCATTTCACAGCTATCCCACATTTCGCATATTGCAACAAGACACCCGATTAATTCGGGTTACGCAATATTGAGGTGAGGAAATGAACGATCTGATACGCATTCCATGCGTCCTGATGCGCGGTGGCACGTCGCGAGGCCCGTTCTTTCTTGCTTCCGATCTGCCTGCCGACAGGGAGCAGCGCGATGCGGTCCTTTTGTCCATCATGGGGTCGGGGCATCCCCTCCAGATCGACGGAATCGGCGGGGGAAATCCTGTAACGTCGAAGGTCGCCATCATCGGCCCCTCCAGCGTTGATGGGGCGGATGTCGACTATCTCTTCGCTCAGGTGCGCACCGACAGGCAGATGGTCGATTATTCGCCGAATTGCGGCAATATGCTGGCCGCTGTCGGCCCGTTTGCCATCGAGGCCGGGCTTGTCCAGGCGAGTGGGTCGACCACGCTGGTGCGTATTCACAACGTCAACACCAAGAAGATCATCGAGGCCAAGGTTCCAACCCGCGACGGTGAGGTCATCTATCTCGGCGACGCATCGATCGACGGCGTTCCGGGACTGGCCGCGCCCATCGCCCTCACCTTTCTTGACGCAGCAGGCGCCAAGACCGGCAGACTGTTTCCCACGGGAAATCCTTTGGATATCATCCAGGGAATACCCGTGACATCGATCGACTGCGCCATTCCGATGGTTCTCGTGCGGGCGGAGGATGTCGGTGTCTCCGGTTATGAAGATGCTCCATCCCTGTCGGCTAACCACGAATTGATTGCGAAGCTGGCATCCATCCGTACCGAGGCGGGCCGCCTGATGGGGATGGGCGACGTGTCCGATATGGTGATCCCGAAACCGGTCATCCTTTCGGCACCGCGCAAGGGCGGTACCCTGTCTGTCCGCTACTTCATGCCGAATGAATGCCATCCCGCTCTTGCGACCACCGGCGCTGTCGGCATCGCAACGGCGGTGGCCAGCATGGGTACCGTGGCCTCGTCGATTGCCGGCGCTACGGAACTGCCGGTCTTGGTTCGTATCGAACACCCAGGCGGACGCATCGACGTCCAGCTGGAGACACGAAACGGGGCCACTGTCGCGGGCCTGGTAAGGACCGCGAGACGACTTTTCGAAGGTCATGCCTTCGCAAAGCCCAAAGAGCGTGTGGATCACGCTGCTTAACGCGCTCTGGTGAGGACCGGAGCATTTAACGGAGGAAATTCATGCGCAAACTACTTCTGGCGACTGCCGCTGTGCTCGCCCTGACCACTGCTGCCCACGCCGATTCCGTTCGTATGAGCGTCGGCTCCTACAACCTGAACAACCTGCCCTTCCCGGTTGCCGAAAGCCTCGGTTTCTATAAGGAAGAAGGTCTCGACGTAACGATCGAGAACTTCGCCCAGGGCGGTTCGAAGGTGCTTCAGGCGCTCGTTGCCGGGTCGACCGACGTCGCTGTCGGCTTCTACGACCATACGATCCAGATGCAGGCGCAGGGCAAACACGTCATCGGCTTCATCCAGCTCGCGCGCAACTCGGGCCTCGTGCTCGCAGGCAAGAACGACACGGATTTCGACCCTGCCAAGCCGGAAACGATCAAGGGCAAGAATGTCGGCATCACCGCGCCGGGTTCGTCGTCCGACTTCTTCATCCGCTACTATCTCAAGCAGCACGGCCTGACCGACGATGACATCTCGATCATCGGCGTCGGTTCGGGTGCCGCCGCCGTTGCAGCCCTGCAGCAGGGCAAGATCGACCTTCTGGTGAATTACGACCCGGCCGCGACCATCGTCGTCGAGCGCGGTCTCGGCAAAATCCTGATCGACGCCCGCAGCGACGAAGGCGCGAAGGCCGTCTACGGCGGCATCTATCCGACATCTGTCCTTTATGCGAACCAGGACTATATCGAAGCCAACCCGCAAGTCATCCAGAAGGTCACCAATGCGACGCTCAAGGCGCTGCACTGGATGAAGGATCACTCGGCCGAAGAAATCGTCGCCAAGCTGCCCGAGGACTTCGTGTCCGGCGATAAGCAGACGTATATCAAGGCCGTCGAGAACGCCAAGGCGATCTTCTCCGAAGACGGCAAGTTCGTGCCGGCGGATCTGGAAACCCCGCTGGCCGTTCTCAAGAGCTTCAACGAAAGCGTCGGCAACGCCACAATCGATCTCGGCGCGACCTACACGAACAAGTTCGTCGAGGCTGCAGGCCAGCCCGCGAAGAACTAAGGAAAACCATCATGTCTATTGCAGCAGCTAAAATCGAGGCTGTGTCGCAGCCCGGTCTGCCTCCGATGGTCACGATCGACGACGTCACGATGGCGTTCGGCTCGTTCGTTGCGGTCGAGAACGTCAATCTCACCGTTGGAAACGGCGAGTTTCTGTCGATCGTCGGGCCGACCGGGTGCGGCAAGTCGACCATCCTCAACGCGATCGCCGGGCTTTTGAAGCCCGCGAAGGGCGAGGTCTCCATCGACGGAGCGCCGGTCAAGAGCGTGCAGAACAACATCGGCTATCTCTTCCAGCAGGACGCCCTCCTGCCTTGGAAGACGGCGTTCCAGAATGTCGAGCTCGGCCTGATGTTTCGCGGCGTGCCCGTCGAGGAGCGTCGCGTCAAGGTCATGGCCTGGCTGGAAAAGGTGGGCCTGAAGGGCTTCGAAGGCCGCTTCCCGCACCAGCTTTCGGGCGGCCAACGCAAACGCGTCCAGATGGCGCAGGCGTTGATCACCGAGCCGAAGGTCATCCTCATGGACGAGCCGTTCTCGGCGCTCGACATCCATACGCGCCACTTGATGCAGAACGAACTGCTGCGCCTCTGGCAGGAAGACCGTCGCGCCGTCGTCATGATCACCCATGACCTTGAGGAAGCCATTGCGCTGGGCGACCGCGTCGTCGTGCTGGCGGCAGGTCCGCGCAGCCGCGTCATAGAAAGCTTCGGCGTGGATCTCGAACGTCCGAGAAACGTCTCCGAAATCAAGCTCGACCCGAAGTTCATGACCCTTTACCGCGACATCTGGGCGTCGCTCAGGGGCGAAGTGGAGAAGTCCTATGCAAGCCGTTAACGTTCGTCTCATCCAGGTCGCGCTTCTGACCGTGCTTCTGGGTGGTTGGCAGCTCGGTGTTACGACCGGCGTCATCGACCGCTTCTTCTTCCCGGCACCGCTCGACATTGTTCAGCAGGTCATCACCTGGGTCATCGATCCCGGCTTCTACAAGCATGTCGGCATCACGCTGAGCGAAACCGTGCTTGGCTACCTGATCGGCACCGGCCTCGGCGTCGCCGCAGGTGTCTGGCTCGGCCTGAGTCCCTTCACGGCCCGCATTCTCGATCCGTTCATCAAGGCCATCAACGCCATTCCGCGCGTCGTTCTCGCACCGATCTTCGTGCTCTGGCTAGGCCTCGGCCTATGGTCGAAGGTGGCACTGGCCGTAACGCTCGTGTTCTTCGTGACATTCTTCAACGCCATGCAGGGCGTGCGCGAAGTCAACCCGGTCGTGCTGTCCAACACCCGCATTCTCGGCGCTCGCCGCTCCGACCTGCTCCGCCACGTCTACTTCCCGGCGGCAGCCAGCTGGATCCTGTCGTCGCTGCGCACCTCCGTCGGCTTTGCGGTCGTCGGCGCGATCATCGGTGAATATCTCGGCGCGTCTGCCGGCCTCGGCTACCTGATCGCCCGTGCGGAAGGCAACTTCGATGCAGTCGGCGTCTTCGCCGGGATCATCATCCTCGCGGTGTTCGTCCTGATCATCGACCTGCTTCTCGATGTCGCCGAAAAGCGCCTGATCACCTGGCGCCCCAAGGCCGGCGAAGAACGCCCGGCATGACCGGATCAACGAACGTCAGATAGTCCTTGGGCGGCCTTGTGCCGCCCATTTTCTTTTGGGAAGTGCAGGGAGGCATGGCTCGGCCAAGCCCCCCTATTGCAGTACGATTAGGCCTTGCGGCAGAAGCAGGAGAAACGGATTGCGACGTCGCTATTCTGCTCCAGCTTGTCAATCTTGCCGCGGATCGTCGTCGCTTCCTCGAAGCGTCCGAGCTTCTGTAAACACTCGTGGTAACCTTTCAGGCTCCAGATGTTGTCAGGATGCTGGCAGGCGCGCGGCAGAGAAGCGTTCAGCGCGAGATCGGCCTCATAAACAGCTAGCGACTTCTCGACATGGCCCTGCTCAAGCATCAGCGCTCCGAGCGCATGACGGGCCGGCTGCATCCAGCCCCAGGGCTCGTCGTAGGGAAGCGCATCGTCAAGCGCGACGGCGTTTCGCAGATGCTCGAATGCTTCGGCATAAGCGCGTTCGCGATAGGCTATCTCACCCAACATCATTTCCCGCGCGACCGCCAGAATGTCGATGCACCGGTTGTTGAAGAGATAACGGCTTTCCTGAACGCGCGCGAGCGCAGCATCGAACTCGCCGGCGCAGGCCTTTGCCTCCACGACATTGCCCAGCACGCCATGGGCAACCGCCTTGGCATACCAGATCATCGCCGTGGTGACGCTGAACAGTGTTTGATCCGAGGGGAGTTCTTGTGCGATGATGTCCTTCCACCGGCCGAACCGGACCAGCACGTGCTGCTTGACGGACACGAAGCTTTCGAGCCAGTCGGCCATCGGCGGGGATTCGACGCGCAGCAGTTCCTCCGGCAAGGTCGCCAGCATTTCGTCCGCGGTGGTGATGGCCGTCTGATACTGGCCCGCGAACATCGCGCCATAAATCTTGAAGTGGAAATTGTGGCACCGATAGAGAGAGTAGAAATTGATCGGGCCGCGCAGCTCGAGATACTTCTTATCTGCCTCGATCGCCTTCGAATTGGCATCGATGGCTGCCACGTAGTCGCCGACGAGCACATCGATATGGCTCGGCATATGGTTGAGATGGCCAGCGTCTGGGACGAGATTGCGCAACGCGTTCGCCGCGGCGAGTGCCCGCTCGGGATGCGGCGACATCTCCATCGCGTGGATGTACATATGAAGCGTGCCCGGATGGGACATACCTCCGTTGGAAAGAGCCTTTTCCAGAACGTCGAGGACTTCCTGCGTATCCGCGCCTTCGGCGATGGTGCCCTTGTTGATGTCCCACAACTGCCACGGCGTGCGGTTCATCATCGCCTCGGCAAAAAGGGCAGCGATTTCAAGATTGTCCGGCAGCTGCTCGTAGGCCTTGCGCATCGCGTTGGCGAAGTCGTTGTTCCATTGATCGAGGTCGCCGCCGGGAGAGCCAGACTGATACCGGGTCGGAAGCGCTTCGATCAGCAGCCTCTCGACGAGCGTCGTTCCCTCCCTTAGCACCATCGCCTTCTGGGTCATTGTAAAGGCTTCATCAATGGACTTTTCCGCGTCAACCGGATCGAAGGCGGCCCATGGCTTGTTGTAGTTGCAGCCGAGAACGAAAGCCTTGCCCCAATAGGCAATCGCGCAACCCGGATCGGCCGCGATCGCACGGTTGAAGCATTCATATGCCTCCTGATGATTGAAGGCGTAGCAGAGCATCAGGCCGCGATTAAACCAAAGCTCAGCTTCTGCCGAAGATGTGGTTACGGTGACGGTGTAACTGCCGAGATCGAAATAATCCGATGCCATTTCATTCTCCATTCCAATGAACTGTCTGCTCTCGTCCACGACTCCACGGCGGCGTCGAACATACGGCTTTCCCGTCGCGATCAGCCTTTTGTGTCACTGCCCGCGTGAAAATTGAAGACCGCGCCCTCTTTGATGCCGCTCGGCCAGCGCGTCGTCATCGATTTCAGACGGGTGTTGAAGCGCACGCCTTCCATTCCGTGAATATGGTGATCGCCAAACAGCGAGCGTTTCCAGCCACCAAAGGAATGGTAGGCAACAGGCACGGGGATCGGCACATTGACGCCGACCATGCCAATGCGCACGCGGGTGAAGAAATCGCGCGCCGTATCGCCGTCACGGGTGAAGATCGACGTGCCGTTTCCGTATTCGTGGGCGTTTATGAGGCCGACGGCCTCGTCATAGGATTTCGCGCGCAGAACCGACAGAACGGGTCCGAAAATCTCGTCCTTATAGATCGACATGTCCGAGGTGACGTTGTCGAACAGGCAGCCTCCGAGGAAGAAACCCTCCTCATAGCCCTGCAGCTTCACCCGACGACCGTCCACGACGAGCTTGGCACCGGCACTTTCGCCTTCGGCGATGTACTTGAGTATCCGGTCCAGACTCTGGCGCGAGATGACAGGGCCCATGTCGGACGCGGGATCATCGAAGGGCGCAACCTTCAGAGCCTCGACCCGCGGGGCTAGGACTTCGATCAACCTGTCCGCCGTCTCGTCGCCCACCGGCACTGCAACGGAGATTGCCATGCAGCGTTCACCGGCCGAACCATAGGCCGAACCGATCAACGCATCGACGACCTTGTCCATATCCGCATCGGGCATGACGACGAGATGGTTCTTTGCGCCGCAAAGCGCCTGGACACGCTTGCCGTTGGCGGTACCCCGGCTGTAGATATACTGCCCGATTGCGGTCGATCCTACGAAGCTGACCGCATCGATATCCGCATGATCAAGAATTGCATCAACAGCCTCCTTGTCACCGTTGACGACGTTGAATACGCCGGCAGGCAGGCCCGCTTCATGCAGCAGCTCCGCGATCCGCATCACCACGGACGGCGCCTTCTCCGAGGGCTTCAGGATGAAGGCGTTGCCGCAGGCGAGCGACACCGGATACATCCACAATGGGACCATGGCCGGGAAATTGAACGGCGTGATGCCGGCGACGACACCGAGCGGCTGGCGAATGGAGAAGCTGTCGACCTGCCATGCGACCTGCTCTGAATACTCGCCCTTCAGAAGATGCGGAATACCGCAGACGAACTCGACGACCTCGATGCCACGGGCGATCTCGCCCTTGGCATCCGCCAGCGTCTTGCCGTGCTCGCGCGACAGCAAAGGGGCCAATTCGTCGATGTAGCGCAACAGGAGATCGCGGAATGCAAACATCACCGCAGCGCGCTTCGCCGGCGGCTGCGCGCCCCAACGGACCTGTGCAGCTTTGGCGACCGCGATCACATCCGCAACGTCTGCTGCGCTGGCGAGAGCCACCTTCGCCATCGCCGTGCCGAGCGCAGGGTTGAAGACATCGGCGCTACGCTCGGAATTGCCGGCCCAGATCTTGCCATCGACGAAATGCTGTACTGTGTACATGTGGGATTCCTTGTTTGGATTTCGGCTCGGCGCGCAGCGTCGGCGCGCCTAAGCCAGGAACGGAATGATGGAAAGCCTCAGGAGAGCGCCACGAGCTTTCGATTGCGCATGCGCGCCCTGATCTTCCAAACCGACAGCAACAGGATGATCGCGTATACGACCATGGCGAGCTTGCTGGAGATGAAGGCGGCGGGATCACCGCCCGATAGGACGAGTGTGCGGCGGAAATGCTCTTCGAGCAGTGGGCCGAGTACATATCCGAGGAGCAATGGCCCGAGCGGGAAGCCCGCCCTGCGCGCCCAGATACCGAAGAGACCAGACAGGACGACCAAGCCGACATCGACGACATTCAACCGGATCGAATAGGTTCCGATGCTGATAAACATCATGATCATGGGATACATGTAGCTGGTGGGAATACGCAGCAGCCGGACCCAGACACCGATCAGCGGGATATTGAGGATGACAAGGATGAGATTGCCGACCCAGAAGCTCATGATCAGCCCCCACACGACCTGCGGGTGATCAAGGATAAGGCGAGGACCGGGCGCAATGCCGTGTACGATGAGCAGGCTGAGGATCAGCGCCATCGACGCCGAACCGGGAACGCCCAGCATCAGGGTTGGGATGAACGACGTGATGCTCGCGCTGTTTGCAGCAGCTTCAGGCGCCGTCAGCCCCTCGACGGCCCCCTTGCCGAAGCGGGACTTGTCCTTGGCGACACCGCGCTCGAGACCGTAGGCGATGAATGTGGAGACGGTTGCGCCGGTGCCCGGCAGCGCGCCGAAGAAGGCGCCGACACCGGTGCCGCGCAATATCGGACTGACGATCCGACGCAGGTCGTCGCGGGCCGGCAACATCGACCGCATCGTCACCGAGTTCACCGGAAGCATCTTACTGTTGTAGCTCATGATGAGTTCGGCCACCCCGAACACGCCCATTGCGACAACGACCAGGCTTATGCCGTCCTTGAGTGTCAACAGACCGAAGGTGAAGCGGTCAGCACCGGAATCGACATCGACACCGACGAGGCCAAGCACGATGCCGAACGCCGCCATACCCAGGCTCTTGCTCGCTGCGCTGTCGGACATCGCCGTCGTTGCAAACAGTCCCAAGGTCATTAGGGCGAAATATTCAGGTGAGCCGAAAGCCAGCGCGACCTTCGAGATGGCGGGGGAGAAGATGATGGTGATCACGATGCCGATTGCAGCACCGCCGAAGGCTGCAAGCGTGGTCAACAGGAGAGCAACCCCGGCCCTCCCCTGACGCGCCATCGGATAGCCGTCAAGGCAGATCACCGCCGCATCCGTCTCGCCCGGCACATTCATCAGGATAGCGGTTATCTTCCCGCCGTAGCTGGTCCCGTAATAGATGCCCGCGATCATGATCAACGCGAAACCGGGCTCGATGTGATAGGTCACCGGAAAGAGGATGGAGATCGCCGCCAGTGCGCCAAGCCCCGGCAGAACGCCGACGATCATGCCCATGACCACACCGAAGGCGCAATAAAGCAGTCCTTGCCAGGACAAAGCCACGGAGAGCCCGAGAACAACGTTGCTGAGTATGTCGTTCATGCTTATCTCCCGAATGGCCAGTTTATGATCGGCACAGGCACCGACAGAAGCACGGCAAACATGAGGGTTGCCGCCGCGGCGGCACCAGCCGCCAGCAGCAGGCGTGCCGTCCAGGAAAGCTTGTTTCCGATGGATGCCGTGATGAATATCTGCGCAAAAATCGCCGGCGCGAGACCGAAGTTCTCCACGAACAATGCGAACACACCCAATGCGAGGATGACGAACAGGGCGACCTTGAGATCGAACCGCTCCTGTTCTTCTTCATCGGGCTGAACCACGCGGGCAGGCAGCTCCCCGGCACGGCTTTTCCAAGCGATCGTCAGTGTCGAGACAACCCCGGTCGCTGTGATGAACAGTCCGAGCACGAGAGGAAACGCGCCGGGCCCCGGGCGCGAGATGGAGCCCATGCGCAGCGTCATATATGCGTATGTCACGACCGCGAGGCCGACTCCCAGGATAAGAACGCTGGGCCAATATCGAGAACCAAAACCTGCCTCTTCCATCGAATCCTTCTCCTGAGAGGGGTTGCGATCAACGTGCGATAAATTCCCTGAGCTTGTTCAGGTCGCCTTCACGTTCTCCGAAGCCCTTCAACAGATCGAAGAAGGACTCGGTCTTCGCGACACCCAGGACGGGAGAGACGAGCTCGGTGAATTTGCTGTGATGGTCGTCCCATGTGAAGGGGCGACGCGGGTCACCGAACGGGATTTCCGATACGGTTTCGATCTTTTCACCGTTTTCCAGATAGACCTCGAGCCTCGTCTCATCCTCCGGTTGATCCGGTTCCACGATGGTTTCAATCTTCTGAAGAAGGTTCAGGATCTCCGGATCCTTGGTGATCTCGTCCTTGAAATCGAACGGGCCAAGATTGCGGCCGACCAGGGCCATGGCGATGCAGAACGGAATACTGAAGCGGCCTTCCAGACCGGTCTTTGGATTGGTCTTGCCGGCGGTAACCAGCGCCGTTCGGTCGAGATAGACGACGATACGTTCAATGGGGCGACCGTCGATCAGCGGGCGGGCCGCAACGGCAGTCTCGGCCGGCGTATGCGTTGCGCGGCAGCTTGCATAGCGCTTGTAGCCGGTTTCAAGCAGCTCCCACCGTTCGATGAAATCGAGTTCAGGGATGACGAAAGTGTCGTCTCGCAGGAATGCGCTGAGCCAGCCGTTCTGCTTCTCATAGAGCTGATGACCGCCGATGAAACCTTCTTTGGCCAGCTCCGCCGACAGGATACCGTCCATCGCAGCCTTGCCGGCATGGAACGGCTTGCCATGTGTTCCGAACGAACCCAGCAAGCCGCTTGCGGTCGTGGCCACACAACCGAACGCATTGTCGATCTGACGTGCATCGAGGGCGAGGATCGAACTGGCAGCAGCTACCGCGCCCATGCGCCCGACCATCGATGTCGGATGGAAGCCTCTGACCTGCAAGGTGCGGCCGACGCCGAAGGTGCCGCCACCGCCCAGCCGCGCCATGACTTCGTAGCCCGTGACGAAGGCAGTGATCGCCTGCGCTTCGGTGCTGTCATACTGCTGTGCCATGGCAAGAGCGGTCGACCAGCACGGCCCGGACGGATGGCCGCAACCCTGGCTGTGGGTATCATCGAGATCCATCGCATGTGCCATGGTGCCATTGGCCAGCGCCGCCATCATCGGCTGCGTGCTTCCGCCAAGGATGATCTGTGCCTTGCCGGGCATGTTCCAGTGGGCAGCGAGCTTGCGGGGTGAGGATGCGGCGGCATCGTTCACTGCCGCGATCGCGACACCCAGATAGTCGACCAGAGCTTGTCTGGCAGCCTCCACGACCTCGTTTGGCAATGCGTCGAACCTGTTCTCAGAGACAAACTTGCTCAGCTGAGCGCCACGCAGGAACTCGGACATTATATTCTCCAGTTTTTGTAAGATTGCGGGCCGATCGTGATATGTGCCCGATGCAAATTTGGCATTGGCCGGCCCTGATGGCCGGCCGTTACAGTCAGGAAGACTATTCTTGGATCATCTTGGCGGCAGCCTGATACTGAACATACTGCGTTTTCAGGAGCGCCTTGAACTTTTCAGGACCTGCGGCATCGACCTGGAAGGAGGTTTCCGTCTGCAGTTTCTTGGCGACCGTCTCCGAATGAAGCGCCTTTGCGATAGCGTTGTTCAGGATTGCGACGACGTTGGCGGGCACGCCTTTTGGCGCCACGACGCCATAACTCTGGATGATGTCGTAGCCGGGCAATGTCTCTGCAACCGTCGGGACGTCAGGAAGCGAGGGATGCCGCTCCTTCGACGTTACGGCAAGATAGAAGGCCTCGCCGCCGTCGATGTACTGTTTCACCTCATAGGGGAAGGCCAGGAAAAGCGGGACGCGGCCGGACAGGAAGTCTGCGAACATTTCGCCGCCGCCCTTATAGGCCACTTTGATCATACTGATGTCGGCTGCCGCGGACAGTTCTGCAAAGACAACGGCCTGTAGCGTTGCCTGGCCGGAAACCGGATAGGGAATCGTGCCGGGCGCTTCCTTCGCCTTTGCGATGAGCTCGGGGAGTGTCTTCACCCCAAGCGAGTTCCATGCCGTCAGGAAGTAAGGCGTCGAAGCCAGGTTGATGACGGGCTCGAAATCGGTCTCGAAATCATAGCCCACGTCTGCGCCGATCACCGCTTGCGCCACGAGCATGGAGCTGCTCATGCTCATGACCGTGCAGCCATCAGCCGAGGCCGCTTTGAGAGCCTGCGCAGCGATGGCGCCGCTTGCACCGGTCCGGTTCTCGACAGTGATTGTCAGGCCCGAATGCTCCTTCTGCAACTCGTCCACGACCACGCGTGCCATCCAGTCGACGCCACCGCCGGCCGAGAAGGGCACGATCCATTGCATGGACTTGCACGGGAAGTCCTCGGCCTGTGCCGGGCTCGCAAACGATGCCAGGCAAAGAGTGCCGACCAATGCCGAAATATACGTTTTCAGTGCCATTTTCCCGACCCCTCGGAGGTTGTTAATAAGCGTTGTTGATTTTCATGCGATGTCGATAATGCCAGTGTTTCCTTCCAGCCGGATGGCGGTTCCATACGGTTGGGAATAGCTTGTGATGTTGCTGATAATCCTGGCCGATGTCTCGGCGTCCGCAATCCGCGGCAGACCGCGCTGCGACCGCTTTACGTCATAGGTCGAGACGGCATGCAGGCGAATGGAGCTCAGCTTGCCGTTGTCGAAGACGATATCGGCAATGGCTGCTTCATGCCATTCGAGATACTCGTTTCCGGAACGCAACGGCCTGATATTGTCCTTCTTGACACGGCCCGAGCGGATCGCATCGCGGTATTCGATGGCTTCCTGCGGCAGAGCGTCAGGACGCATTCCGCCCCTCAGATACATGTCCGGCGGGAACGCCTTGATGGTTTCACTCTGATAGAAGAAGTTCCCGAGACTGTAGAGGATCGGCTTGCCATTGTAGATCTCCACGCCCTGGAGGAGGTGGGGCCCGTCGCCGACAATGACGTCGGCGCCTGCGTCGATCAGCTTTCTGGCAAGATTTTCTATACGTTCCGACGGGTAGTGCCCTTCCGTCTCCTGGTGCAGGTGAACGATCACGTAATCGGAGGCCAGCTTCGCGTCGGCAATGGCGCGGCAATTGCGATCAACGTCATAGGCGGAGGGCGTGTAGACGGCCAGGTTTTGCTGTGATTTCTCGAACACCTGTCCGAAGGCCAGGACTTGACCGTCGCGGACAGCCTTTCTCATGTCGAGTTCAGTCATCAGCCTGGTGAGACTGGCAAAGGTCTCGTCATCGACCTCATATTTAACATCATGGTGTATCGCATTTATACCGGCCCGCCCGATCGTTAGCTGACCCTGTTCGCCGGCGGGGCAATGCGGCGGGAAATCCGTGCACATGGACAGAAAGCCGACACGACCGTTCGGTGTTTCGACAAATGTCGGACGTGTGGCCTCGGCCAGATTTTTACCGGCGCCGGCGTGAAGCAGGCCGGCACGGTCGAGGATCTCGGCCTCTTCGATCAGCATCTCCGCACCGTAGTCCATGCCGTGGTTGTTCGACCGACCGATCAGGTCGAGCCCCATCCACTTCAGCTCGTCCGCAACGAACGGATCGGCCTGCTGATACGACTGCTCCATGCCCATCGTATCGACAGGCATCGGCGCGCCCTTGAATGTGTGAACGCGCGTCTCGAGATTTGTGCATGCGACGTCGGCACCACGAAGGATGTCCACGACATCTAGAAAGGGCCTGTCCACGAAACTGGAATGCCGTCTTGTGCAAAGGGTCTCACCTGTAGCGGCAATACGAAGCACGAAAAACCCCCATCTGCTTGGAAGCGCGGCCTGCATCCTCGGTTATCGAGGCTTCATGCGTGGCGCGCAACCGATTGATATGGAAGCACTCTAGTCGCACATCATGGATGCGCCAAATGCAAATATAAGAGCGATCATTGCGATGAATAGATACAATGATGCCAGCTCTCAGCCATAATAGCTCATATGTTGCATCAATTGGTCATTCTCTGCATATATGGCTAGATCCCGGCCCACCGCCTTAATGGCGCTGAATTTGCCAGGCGGTGCGAAAGTTGGATGAATATGAACGTGTAGGATTGAGGGGAAAATGAACGTCAACTTCGAATTGCGCGATCTTCGGTTGTTCGTCTCGGTTATCGACAACGCCTCGTTTCGCAAAGCCGCAGAACAAAACAACATCTCGCAGCCGGCCCTGTCGCGCAGGATTCAATCGCTCGAAACATCCTTCGGCGCTGTGCTGCTGGAGAGGTCGACACGGCAGGTCGCCCTCACCCCCTATGGCCGTGAAGTCGAGGTGATCGCACGCCGCACAATCCACGAGCTGGAATTTCAACTCGCCGCGATCTCGCGAAAACGAAGCGAGGAGACCGGCCTTGTAAAAGTGTCGTGCCTGCATACGACGGCGTTTCAGTATCTTCCCTACGCCATCGAAAAATTCGGCGAGCGATTTCCCAATATCCGTTTCAAAATTTTCGAAGCACCTGCCTCGCAAGCCCTTGCGGCAGTAAGAAACAAAGAGGTGGATATCGGGATCAACTTTTTCGGCTTTTCAGACGAGAGCCTGTCCTACACGCCGCTTCTCGACGATCCCTTCATGATCGCAATCCCGCCCGGCCACCGCTTTATGGAGCAGGATGCCGTGCAATGGAGCGATCTTCAGGGAGAACGCCTGATTGGCGTGAACAGGGAGAGCAGCAACCGCATCCTGATCGATTCCAATCTCAGCAAGTCAGGAATCTACCTCGACTGGTTCTACGAACTTACGCACTCCGCGACATCGATAGGCCTTGTCGAACGGGGCATCGGCATAGCGGTCCTGCCGAAAATCGCCATGTCGCCATCGCAACACCAGTCGGTCAAGATGATGCCCCTTATCAATCCGGTCATTACCCGCGCCGTCGGCCTTGTCCAGCGACGCGACCACATGCTTCCTTTCGCGGCCCAGAGCTTCCGCGACTTCCTGCTGCTGGAAGCCAATGCGGGCTGATATCGCGCCGCCTGCCGCGTTTAGCGGCCAGGAGTATATCAGGGCACTGTTGTCGCGCTCATCTCAACGAAGGCGTGTGCCTATCGATCCTGCGCCAGAAAAGCATTGCCGCGGCTACGAAAGAGCCAGACGGCGCCGACATTGACAAGAAGGATCCGCACCAGCTGGCTGGAGGTGACCAGCGCCACATTGGCATGCAGCGCAAGCGCGATCAGCGACATTTCGGTCGTTCCGCCCGGCGCCAGCGAAAGGAAGAGGACGCTGCGGTCGAGGCCGGCGAGCGGTGCGATAAGCAAGGCAACGCCCAGGCAGATGCTGACGAGAATCGGCAGGAGGCAAAGGCCATGGCGCAGGGAATGCCACAACAGGGACCAGTTCGTTCCGATGAAGTTGGAGCCGAGGGACGAACCGAGGATGAGCTGGGCAAGCACGATGCTGCCAGGCGGCGGTGCGGCGGCGGAAGCGCCCCCGAGATGGATGGCCGCGCTCAGAAGCAGCGGCCCGATGACTGGCGCGTTCGGAACACCCAACCGTTTCGCAAGCCACCACCCTATCGCACCGGCGCCGATGAGCCAGAGCCAATCGGCAACGGCGATATCGGCTGCGCTATGTTGGAAAATCTGGCTCGACTGCGAATCGACGTGAAACAGCGCCGCAAAGGCGAGCGGTACCACCATGACCAGAAGGAAGATGCGCGTGCCGTGTATCAACGCGATGCGGCGTTCGTCACCGCCTGCAAGCCCGCCCTGAAGGGCCATCTCCTGCAAACCGGCGGGCATGCCGGCGAAGTAGGCGGTGATGGGATCGAACCCCGCCACGCGGCGCAGATACTGATATCCCGCAAAGCCGCATAGAATCGTGGTCAGCGTGATCGCCCCAACGAGCATCAGCAAGGTGCCGATCTCCGTGAAGGCCGACGGCTGGAACGCCGAGCCGAGCATGACGCCAAGAATGGCTGCGAAGGGCGGACGGATCGGCCGTGTCCGGGCGAGAGGCACACCCGACAACGCAGCAAGCATTGTCACTGTCATCCCGCCCAGCATCCACGGCAAGGGCAGATGGAGCCGATGGAAAACACAGCCGCCGGCTGCCGCGAGGGCAAGCGTTAGCGCAATGCGCCACGATAACACCGAGCGGAGGAAGCCGGTCACCACATCAATCATCGTCCTGCACTCATCTTTCGCTATGGCCAGACTGCGCGCGGCACCATCACCTCGCCGCGAACCAGCAGCCGCGCCGTGCGCATGATCCCAGCGGACCGCATCCGAAGGCCACCATCGACAAGCTCATAGTCGACAACGACGTCGATGTGGCCTGAAGGATGCTCCAACCTTAACAGAGTGGGAGACGCCGCGACCTCCTCTACGAGATCCCCGGCGACGCTTCCAGGTAGAAGCAGACTTGCGGCGATGCATTGCGCACCGGTTACCGCCATTGTCGGGTGACAGGTCGTCGGCATGAAGTATCGCGCACTCACCGAACCGCCCCGGCAGGGCGGGCCGAGAATGGCGAATTTCGGCGTCACGGACCCCGCCACGTCCCCCATGCCCATTCGCTTGCCGGCTTCGATCCGGACGGCTTCGCGTCGCGCGGCAAAGGCAGCATTCGCATCAAGCGCGCCAGGCGTTTCAGCTCCCGTCAGGCCGAACGCCTCGGCACGGGCGATGACAACGGGCATGGCTACATCGAGGCAGGTTACCTCAATTCCGTCGATCAAGTCGCGTGGATTTCCGGTCGGCAGCAGGCTGCCCGTCACGGAGCCGACGGTCTCGCGAAAACTGAGCTGGATGGGTGCACTGGTGCCCGGCACCCAGTCGATCGCCAGCCTACCCTCGTACGAAACAGTGCCAGCCGGTGTCTGCACGACAGCATCCACAAGTGCCCCGGTATTGACCGCGCGAATACGTATCCGTGTTTCGCCGGGCTGTGCTTCGAAGAGGCCCATCTCGATGGCGGCCGGTCCAACACCAGACAGGATGTTGCCGCAGGTTGGCCTGAAGTCGACACGCCGTTCCTCTACGAGCACTTGCGCGAAGAGGTAGTCGATGTCGGCGCGGGGATCCTGTGACCGCGAGAGGATGGCAACCTTTGTCGTGACCGCGACCCCGCCCCCGATGCCGTCGATATTGTAGCGGTGGCCGGAGCCAAGAGCGGCGATCAACACGTCCGCCAGCGTCTCACGATCCTGAGGAAGGTCGTCCATGCGGAAATACGGACCTCTGGACGTCCCGCCGCGGAAAAGAAGAAATGGGATCGCGCGTTGCGACAAGTCAAAGTCCTCCTATGCGGGCATGCATGCGCCATGCCCGATGGAAAGTGCAGAGATCGAAGCCCCCGAAGGTGGGATCAGCTCAGCGCGTCGCGGATATGGCGACGGTAGCCGGGCCTTTCAGAGAGACGCTCGGCGTAGGCCGCCAGGTTGGCGAACCCCTCACCGGCTTCGGGCAGCCGGAACCAGCGGTAGACAGATGGAGCTGCAACGATATCGGCGAGCGACAGCGCGTCACCGGCAAGGAAGTGCGAACTCGCCAGCAACTCGTCCATGGCCGTAACGGCCGCGAGCACGGCCGGCAGATCGCCATCGCCTGATCGCCCGGCCGAACGGGCCTTCCGTAACCGTGTCAGCGGCGGCGTCAACGAGAGGGAGGCCCAGTCCATCCATCGATCCACCATGCTGCGTTCCGCATGATCGTGAGGCCAAAGCGTGGTGGGTCCGTAGCGGCCGGCCAGATAGCGCAACACCGCGTTGGACTCCCAGACGACCGTCTCGTCGTCACGCAGCACGGGCACTTTTCCAAACGGGTTCATCGCACGGAATTCCGGTGTATCGGTGGCGCCAAAGCCACGGCCCGTGAGGATGAGATCATAGTCCATGCCGAGTTCGTCCAGCAGCCAGAAAACCTTAGCGCTGTTGGAAGAGTTCGGGCGTCCGTAGACCGTCAGCATCATGCGTCTCCCTTGCCGGAAAGCCGGGCCATGAGCGGCCCGATGGGTGTGTCGGCGTCGAGCGCGAGGAAGGCGCGATAAACATTTCCCGCGTCCAGTTCGCCCAGGCTTGCCGCAGCGCAATCAACGAACTTGTCGCCGAGTTCGTCATCCGACATGGGATTGGCGGGACCTCGGCCGAAATTGGTGGATGCGCCGTCCTCGAAGACTCGGCCGTCCTTCAGCACCACACGCACATCGCCGCGATAGGCATCGGCATCCTGATGCGCGCGCGCGGTAATGCGCGGCAGCAGCGATGCGATGTCAGAGGTCCGGAAATGCGCATCGTCGAAGTCACCGAGACGGATGCGGCCGGCAGCCAGCGCCTTGGCGGTAAGGAACTGGACGCTGAACTTCGCATCCAGCCCCGAGCGCGGCTCGGGCCGGTTGGTGTGCGCAAGGCGACGTTCGTGCGTGCGGGTCTCGATTGACTCGATGGCATCGGCTGCAATAAGGCCTTCCCGCGCGACGATACGCAAAGCGGCGTCGATTGCGGAATGGGCGCTTCCGCAACACGGGTGCTGTTTGATCGCAATGCCCGGCTGCAACACTTCCAGCGGGCCGTCCCAACCATCCAGGATCGCATCGGCATCATAGGTGCCTGCGCCATTGAACAGATTGAAGAAGCCGTAATTGTGCTCGAAGGCCTCGAGGTTCGCGGTCATCCCGCGACGTGTGACAAGGGCGGCCATGATGCCGTTGTGTGCGGCTTGGCCGACATGCAGCGGCTTCACTGGCGTGCCGAAATTCGATTTCAGGCCTGAGGCCATCGAAACCGCGACTGCCAGAGCGGTTGCCATCTGCTCCTCATCGAAGTCGAACATCCGGCCGGCGGCGGCTGTGGCGCCGAAAACGCCGAGCGTTGCCGTCGGATGCCAGCCCTTCTCGTAATGGTGCGGAAGCAGACCGCGCGCCAGACGGGTCTCGACCTCGACGCCGGTAATCCAGGCTTCGATCGCCCTGCCCGCGGGAAGGCCGAGCGCCTCGGCCAACCCCAACACGACAGGCACGACCGGTGCCGACGGGTGCCCGCCCATCGTGGTCGAGCAATCGTCAAAATCAAGCGCATGCGCGGCCGTGCCGTTGACGAGCGCGGCGTGCAGCATGGAAGCGCGGCGCCCGCCCCTGCCCCAAAGCGTTACCTGCCCCGGTGCTGCATCGCATTCCAGGACAGCCTCCAACGCATCGAGATAGGGCGCATCGGCCCCGGCCAGCGCGACACCGACCGTATCGGCAAAGGCGCGGCGCCCGATGTGGACGGCTTCCTCAGGTACGGTGGCGAGGCGGATCGAAAGCGCCCGGCGGGAAAGTTCGCGTGCAAAACTCATATCTCTCGTCCCCTTGGATATCTTCAGAGCGTGGCGGCTTCGATGGCGGCCGTGAGGTCCGCCATGGTTGGCAGCTCATCGAGGCCCATCAATTGGCCAAAGATTTTGGTCGCGCCATCATCGGTAAGGCTGCGGCGGGCGCAGTCGATGAACTTCGCCTCCAGCATTTCCTGCGGAAGGGGAGCTTCCGGGCCGCGCCCGAGCGGAGCGGCCACCGTCTGCCGTAACACCGTGCCATCTTCCAGCGTCACCACGACCTCCGCGCCATAGTCGTTGGCGTCGTCGTCGTGAGGCTCCATGCGGATCAGGCCCATGATGCGCGTGACGGTGGGATCATGAAGCGCCGCGTCCTCGAAATGATCGAGCAGCACCGCACCGTTCACGAGACCGCGCGCCACGGCGTAAGGCAGCGAGAACTTTGCATTGAGCGCGCTCGTCGCAGGATTGCGCACGTGCGGCAGCAGGCGGCGGGGATGCATCCGCACGAGCACATCCTTTACCGCCGCGGTGGTGCCGAGCGGACCGTCATGAAGCTGGATTGCAGCGTCGATCGCGCCATGGACGCTATAGACGCAGGGGTATTTCTTGATCGAAATGCCGGGCGCCAGCAGGTCTAGCGGCTCCGCCCATCCGGTCAGCATCCGGTCAATATTATAATTGCCGGCGCCATTGAAGACTTCCAGGAATCCTTGCGGATGCTCCAGCGCGACGGGCGAACCGGCGACGCCCTTGGAGGCCATCAACGCGGCGAAAAGTCCGTTTCGCGCCGCGATACCCGCATGCAACGGCTTGGTCGACGTGCCGAAGTTGGCCTTCAGACCGGAGGCGAGAGAAGCGGAGATCGAGATCGCATTGGCGATCTCGTCCTGCGAAAGCTCCATCAGGACGGACGCAGCAACCGCGGCACCAAAGATGCCGAGCGTGGCGGTCGGGTGCCAGCCTTTTTCATAATGCTGGAAGTTGACGCCACGCGCAAAGCGCGTCGCCGCCTCGACACCGATGATATAGGCATCGACGAAAGCCTTACCGCTCGCGCCTCTCATCTCGGCGAGCGCCAGCAAACCGGGCACAATGATGACAGTCGGATGGCCAGAAAGGGATTTCGACGTGTCGTCATAGTCCAGCGCATGGCCGGCCGTGCCATTGACGAAGGCGGCGTCCAGCATTCCCAGCCTCTCGCGACGGCCCAGGACAAGGCAGGAGCCCGCACCATAGAGCCCAGGCATGCGTGCGGCGTCGGTCGTGTCGGTCGGCGCACCCAGCAAGGTGCAGCCGATCATGTCGGCGATGGCGTTTCGCGCCCATTTCGCAGCGTCTGGGTCGAAGCTGTTCGGATCGAGCGCGACGACGCGCGCAGCAAGTTCGCGGGAGAGAGACATCGGGATCACCTTTCGTTGGCCGCGCACGAGGCGGAACGGTTCTGGGTGGTGGAAACAGGCTGCATCAGGCTCGTCAGACTGCGCATCGAGGGCTGATCGGGCAGCGCCATGAGGCTTGTGTAGAGGCGTGAGGTCCCGTCGGGCGAAAGGACACGTCCGGCACAATCGTCAAACTTCGCGCGGAACTGAGCCTCGGTCATCGGATTGGACGGGCCGCGGCCCATGGCGACGCTCGCGCTCGCAGACAGGCTGCGACCATCGGCAAGACGCAACGTAACGTGGCCAAGCGACAGATCCGCTTCGTCATGGGCAACGAGCCGCACGCGGGCGGCAAGCGCAGACGTCGCGCCATCGGATAGCAACGGCTCCTCGAAATCCGCAAAGCCGACGGTGCCGGCGATCAGCGCACGCGCCGTCAGATATTGGGTCGAGAACTTGGCATCCAGTCCATCACGCGGTTTTGGCCGGTCGATGTTTCGCAGGCGGCGCGCATGCAGTGCGACCTCGATCTCCTCGATTTCACCGACGGCGAAGGCGCCACGCAGTTCGCAGGCGGCGTCGATGGCGCAGTGAATAAAGGCACAGCAGGGATATTGCTTGATCGCGATACCCGGCGACAGGAGCGCGAAGTCTTTGCCCCAGCCATCCAGAGCGGGCGCGATATCGGTTGTGATACCGCCATTGAAGGCAGCCATGAAACCAAATTTGTGTTCCAGAACAGCGGGGCCGGCGGTGAAGCCTTTTTCGGCCAGCAATGCGGCCTGCAAGCCGTTACGGTTGGCCTGCCCGGCATGCAATGGCTTCG
>Ga0160495_100408_pt1 | contig 22599 bp, 16 predicted proteins | sample DID4MG_4_FD_108251 | JGI IMG/M metagenome (GOLD analysis project Ga0160495, IMG submission 108251) | Enriched soil microbial communities from UW Madison campus, WI, USA - DID2933_E24_FP4 MG | ecosystem: Environmental > Terrestrial > Soil > Unclassified | place: USA: Madison, Wisconsin | collected... | reverse complement strand
GGGGCGCCGAACGAGCGCTCCAGCACCACATTGCGACCCTTGGGGCCCAGCGTGACCTTGACCGCGTTGGCCAGGATGTTCACGCCTTCAACCATGCGAGCGCGGGCTTCGCCGCCGAAAACTACGTCTTTTGCTGCCATTTTGGAGCTCCTGAAAATTTGATTCAAATTGGCTGCTAGCGCTTATTCAATAAGCACTAGCAGCTATGAAAAGATGAGTGATTCAGAGGGGAGAGAAATTACTTCTCAACCACTGCAAACAGGTCGTCTTCCTTCATGACCAGCAGCTCGTCGCCCTTGACCTTGACGGTCTGGCCCGAGTACTTGCCGAACAGAACGCGGTCACCGACCTTCACGTTCAGGGCGAGCACTTCGCCCTTGTCGTTGCGCTTGCCGGGGCCAACGGCCAACACTTCACCTTGATCGGGCTTTTCGGCGGCGTTGTCAGGGATCACGATGCCGGAAGCGGTCGTGGTTTCGCTTTCAATACGCTTGACGATCACGCGATCGTGCAGAGGGCGAAGGTTCATTGCAATGCTCCTGTTTTCAGTAAAAAAGCTGAGGGATTCAATCAGCCCCGGCCATCCGGGGCCACCAAACTGCCAGCAGGGAGCGCGGTGTTAGCACTCGTCTGCGGTGAGTGCTAATGATACGGGCATTCTGGTCCATTTCAAGAGCATCAGAAGCATCGCTTGTATGTCGGAGATATTTGCTTACTTGTTGGTAAGCCGGTGTGGGGCCTTTGGGGCTCTCTGAAACGGCCCTGCACCTACAATCTTTCCCACACGGCGATGGTGGGCGTTTGCGTCACGCATGCATGTGCAACTCCGTGGGTTGCAGTGACCCAGCCATCTCTTTCTTGCTTCCCACTCACAGGCCTGGCTTTTGGGTGTGCGGAGTTTTACCGATTCAGGAATCTGATGGCGTCCCTGCAATTCACGACCGCGCTGATGGGCATTGGCCTTGCCGCGCTGATTTTGTATCTGATCCGAAGAGATCATCTCTACGTCATGCACGGCCTGTTCTGGGTGGCGGTGGCTGCGGCTGCGGCCGTGCTCGGAGCGTCCCCCGGGCTCATAGACTGGCTGGCACTTCGGCTGGGTGTGGCCTACCCCCCCGCATTGCTGCTGCTGTTGGCGTGCGTGGTCCTGTTGATCAAGGCCCTGCATAGCGACATGGTCAATACCCGTATTGAGCGCGATGTTCGCCGGTTGAACCAGCGCTTGGCCATGCTGGAGGCCGATCTTGCGCATAAGTCCGCTGAGCGTCCCCACGATCAAGACCTGCTCTAGTTTTATGAATGCATCCTTGAATTTGTTGTTGCCTGTGGTTCTGTGTGGTGGGTCTGGCACGCGCCTGTGGCCGCTGTCGCGCGAAACTTACCCCAAGCAGTTTTTAGCCCTGGCCGGTGCGCGCACCATGCTCCAAGATACGGCACTGCGCTTGCAAGGGCTGACTCAAATCCCCGTGGCGGAGGCGCCTATCCTGGTCTGCAATGCTGAGCACCGCTTCTTGGCGGCCAGCCAGCTGATGGAGGCAGGCATACACGGCGCGCGCATCGTGCTGGAGCCTGCGGGCCGCAACACCGCGCCCGCGCTGACCCTGGCTGCCTTGCAAGCTCAAGCTGAAGAACGTGGTGACCCGGTGTTGCTGGCTATGCCCGCTGACCACGTGATGGCCAATCTGCCAGCATTTCACGGCGCCATCGAGCAGGCGTTTGCCATTGCCAGCGGTGGCGCCATGGTGACCTTTGGCATCGTGGCCGACAAGCCAGAGACCGGGTACGGCTACATCCAGTGCGGAGAAACAGTGCCGGGAGGCAGTGCCCACCACATCGCCAGCTTTGCCGAAAAACCCGACGCAGCACGTGCGCAAAGCTACCTGGACGCTGGCAACTACCTGTGGAACAGCGGCCTGTTCATGGTGCGCACCAGCGTGTGGCTCAAGGCCATTGAAAGCTGCCGTCCCGACATCTTTGCCGCCTGCGCGGCCGCCATGGCCGATGCGCAAAAGGACGTGGACTTCATCCGTCCATCCACCGAAACCTTCAGCGCATGCCCCGCAGACTCCATTGACTATGCCGTGATGGAGCGACTGCCCACCCGCCCCGACCTGGACATCCCGGCCTGCGTGGTGCCGCTGCAGGCGGGCTGGTCTGACCTGGGCGCGTGGGATGCCCTGTGGCAGGTGCGGGAGCAAGACGCGCATGGCAATGCGCACGTGGGCGACACCATTCAGCACGGCTGTTCCAACTCGCTGCTGTTGTCCAGCAGCCGCCTGGTGGCTGGCGTGGGGCTGGACAACATCGTGGTGGTAGAAACCGCCGACGCCATCCTGGTGGCTGACAAACGCCAAACCCAGGACGTCAAACAGATCGTTGGCAAACTGCGCGAAGCAGGGCACACCCTGACCCAGACGCACCGAAAGATCCACCGCCCCTGGGGCTGGTACGACAGCATCGACAGCGGCGAGCGGTTTCAGGTCAAGCGCATTGTGGTGAACCCAGGAGCCAGCTTGAGTTTGCAAATGCACCACCATCGGGCAGAGCATTGGATAGTAGTTCAAGGTACCGCAGAAGTGACCAATGGGGATAAAACATTCTTGCTGGGTGAGAATGAATCAACCTATATACCCCTCGGACATGTCCACCGATTAAAAAATCCAGGAAAACTGCCCTTGGAGATTGTTGAAGTGCAATCGGGGGGGTATTTGGGGGAGGACGATATTGTGAGGTTTTCTGATAATTATGGTCGCACCCAGTAGCGCGAATGCCAAATTGTTAGTTTTTAAATAAAATTGAATTGATCATGAAGAAAAAAAATGCACTAATTACTGGTATTACAGGTCAAGACGGTGCTTACCTTGCAGAATTTTTGTTGCAAAAGGGCTATGAAGTTCATGGTATTCGCCGGCGCGCGTCTTTGTTCAATACAAACCGGATTGATCATCTGTATCACGATCCTCATAACAAAGGCTACGACCTTACCCTTCACTATGGCGATCTGACCGACTCCTCAAGCCTGATTCGGATCGTTCAAGAGGTGAAACCTGACGAGATATACAACCTAGCCGCACAAAGCCATGTGGCTGTATCGTTTGAGGAGCCTGAATACACAGCTAATTCAGATGCTCTGGGCACCTTGCGGTTATTAGAGGCAATTCGTATCGCCGGCCTGAAGGATAAAACAAAGTTTTATCAGGCCTCAACGTCAGAACTTTACGGGTTAGTTCAGGAGATTCCACAAAAAGAAACCACTCCATTTTATCCGCGATCGCCTTACGCAGTTGCAAAAATGTATGCGTACTGGATTACGGTTAATTATCGCGAAGCCTATGGTATGTATGCCTGCAACGGCATACTTTTTAACCATGAATCCCCAATTCGCGGAGAAACATTTGTTACTAGAAAAATCACTCGAGCACTTGCACGCATCAAACTTGGGCTGCAGGAGTGTCTATATTTGGGTAATATGAATGCGCTGAGAGACTGGGGTCATGCACGTGACTATGTGGAAATGCAGTGGCTGATGCTGCAGCAGAATGTTGCAGAAGATTATGTGATTGCCACAGGTGAGCAGCATTCTGTAAGAGATTTTGTGAACTGTGCTGCTGGAGAAATTGGAATACGGATACGCTGGGAGGGCCATGGCGTCGAGGAGAAGGGCTACGACACGGCCACTGGAAACTGCATCGTGGCGGTGGATCCGCGTTACTTCCGGCCCGCAGAAGTGGAAACGCTTCTTGGAGATCCCTCCAAAGCCAAACAAAAACTCGGCTGGGTGCCACGCACGTCGTTCAAGGAACTGGTATCCGAAATGATGCAGGAAGACTTGAAGGGCGCTCAGCGCGATGAACTCGTCAAGCAGCACGGATTCAAGTATTTCAACCACCATGAATAAGCCGGAAAAAGTGATTCCCATTTATCAGCCGTATTTCAGCGGGCGTGAAAAAACGTATGTGAATGAGTGCCTGGATACGACGTGGATCTCATCCAAGGGCGAATTCATCCGGCGCTTTGAACAAGGCTTTGGCGACTACGTTGGCTCCCCCAATGTCACCAGCGTCTGTAACGGAACCGTAGCGATTCACCTAGCGCTGGAAGCGCTGGGAATCGGGCCGGGTGACGAAGTCATCGTCCCGACATTTACTTACATCGCGTCGGTCAACACGATCATCCAGACGGGCGCTAAGCCGGTTTTCGTGGATTCTCTCGATAGCACGTGGCAGATTGACCCCGAAGACGTCAAACGGAAGCTCACGCCCAAGACAAAGGCGGTCATGGTGGTTCACCTGTATGGCCTTCCGTGCGACATGGACGCGATTGCTGCGATTTGCGAAGAACACAAGCTTTTGCTCGTGGAAGACTGCGCCGAAGCCTTTGGTTCACGCTACAAAGGGCGTCATGTAGGCACGTTTGGCGATGTCGCCACGTTCAGCTTTTTCGGCAACAAGACCATCACCACCGGCGAAGGTGGGATGGTGGTTGCCAAAGAACAGGACACCATTCAGCGCGCATTTCACCTGAAGAACCAGGGCGTGTCACAGACGCAGGAGTATTGGCATGATGTCGTGGCGTACAACTACCGCATGACCAATATTTGTGCTGCTATTGGTCTGGCGCAGCTGGAGAACGTGGGGGAGATTCTGGCGAGAAAGCGGCAGGTAGCTGTCTGGTACCAGGAAGACCTCGCAGACCTCCCATTGGTGACACATAGAGAAATACCCGATACGGTGCATTCGTTCTGGATGTGTTCGATAGCGGTGAATGATGCAAAACAGCGCCAGCCACTCCGCGATTTCTTGAAGGTTCAGGGAATCGAGACACGCCCTGTGTTTTATCCCTCGCACACCATGCCCCACTGCGCAACGGATGAGACCTTTACAATCGCAGAATCACTGGCAGCGCGTGGTATTAATTTGCCAAGTTACCCGGGGTTGAGTCGGGCGGATCTGAGTTTTATAACGGGCAAGATCCGCCAGTTCTTTGGTTGAGCAGAGGGATGAGATACGCTATTGTTGCCACGACCGGCTGGCTGCTACTCGTAGACCTGCAAACAAAAAAAGTACAAGCATTAGAGAATAGTCGTCCTGAATATTACGGCATCTCGTGGTTTGAAGGTGATAATGATCTGGTACTTTCCCATACCGGATTGGATAGTGCAACTCTCACCGATATTAATGCTTATGCATTGTCGGAGCGAGGCTGGGTTTCTAAGGGGGGGCTGCGTAGCAGAAATTTTCTATCGGCCCCCCATCAGATACTTTGTGCCCCAGATAATAGAATAGTTTGTGCAAACACTGGACGTAACGTGATCAGTGTGTTTGATTATAGGAGGCCGAATTTTTATCAAGAGGCTGGAATAAGCTCTGAACGATGGGATCGGTTATCTCTTGAAAATTTGACGGGCGACCATCTTAATTCGGTATTCCTACGTGACGACCGTCTGTATGTTATTGCACATGGATTTTCTAAGGGTTCAAAGCTTGCAGTCTTTAGCTATCCTGGGTTGGAAATTATCTCTGTTGAGGCAGTAGTCGGAAAAACGGGGTTGCATAATATATGGATCAAAGGCAACGGTCAGCGCATTAGCTGTCACTCTGAGGGTGGTAGCCTTATAGATTTGCATGATAAATATCCGCTATGGGAGTCCGGTTCTGAAGGTTACACACGTGGTTTAGCTGCGACCGATGAATATGTGCTGGTCGGCGAAAGCCAGAAGTCTGGACGGGACCTGCGCCGTAGCTCGCTGAGCGGCTTGTGGATACTGGATGCCAAAACCTGGAAACCTCTGGACTACCTAAGTCTTGGCCCCTACGGCGTAGTGATGGAAGTTCGGGTGCTGGATGCGCCCGATGACGCGCATCACGGGAAGCCGTTCAAAGGGCTGGCAGCCTTGCTGGCCAAGGATGCATTGATGGAAATTTCCCACAGCCGACTGTCGGGATCACGTGCCGTTGCCGAGAACGCTCGCTTGTGGGCAACCTATGAGCCGGTGTTTGGAGCGCCCGCCATCTCAAATGACGGGTTCAAGCGCGCAGCTGTCGATCAGTTGAGCTTGGCAATCAAAAATGAAAATTCGCCCACGCAAATCAAGTTCGATTACAGCTTGGACAACGACCCCAAGGCGCACATTTCCGCGGTGCTCGGATACCAAGGAAACGGTGGTGACAGCACCGTGTCGGCAGTGTTACTTCGGCCGGTGGACGCCAAGGCCGTCTTGTCCGTTTGGCGAAATGATGGGCAGACTTGGTCGCTATTGCCGATTCCCAACGTGTTCACTCGCCTGCCCTTGTCGGGAACCATGACGGTGGCGGTCACGGCAAAACAAGCCACCGTGCAGTTCAGTGACGGTACATCCATGGTTTTGAGTAACGAGCAGCTGTGCTTGGACCGGTGTAACCATGGGCTGGGCATACGGTGGGCTGGTGGATCGGTTCGACCGGTAGAGAGTGTTTCCCCATGAGCGAAAATTACATTCAAGGTATTTGGCGAGCGCGCTATTTCTGGACGCACTTAGCTTTGGCAGACCTGCGCGCGAGATGGCGCCGGTCATTTTTGGGGGTGCTGTGGTCCATCATCCAGCCCCTTGGAATGACGCTCTTGCTGGCGATAGTACTCAGCAAGATGTTCAAGTCTGATATATATACCTATGCACCCTATATTCTTTCGGGAATAATATTCTGGGAGTGCATTACCGCGTGCGTGACTGGTGGCGCATTGTCATTTGTTCAAGCTGATGCATACATTAAACAATGCAAGCATCCACTCGTAATCTATACACTGCGCACTGTACTTACAAGTCTGATAGTGCTGGCTTTGGCTAGCACGTCGCTTCTCGGTTGGTCTGCCATTGTGCTTCCTCAGAACATCGGTCTTCACTGGCTTGCAATACTGACTGTTTTTCCTATTTTGGGATTGATTCTCTGGCCTTTGTCCACTTTGCTAGCGTATATAGGGGCTCGCTTTCGTGATGTGCCTCACGCGACGGGTTTGGTAATGCAGGCGCTTTGGTTTTTGTCTCCTGTATATTTTGAGGCAAAAATGTTCCGCCAGGGTGGTCTCGATTTTCTCGTGGACTACAATCCGATTTATCACCTTCTTCAAATTGTCAGGGCGCCTTTGCTGGAGGGCAAGTGGCCGAATCTGGAAAATTATCTATTCACTTTCGTGGCGGTGGTTGTTTTCTCCTTGATCGCTTGGTTAGTAGGTAGGTCAGCAGAGCGAAAGGTCATTTTTTACTTATGAAGCAGCCCTACATCAATCTGCATGCAGTCGACTTGCATTACGCAGCGGTTGCATTCAAAGAGCGCTCTTTGAAGTCCTTGCTTGCTGGTGCCTTCAAGATTGGGTCGAGGAAAGCAGAAGTCAAAGATGTGCACGCGCTGAAGAACATTTCTCTTCAGATCAGGGGGGGAGAGCGCGTCGGTCTCCTTGGCCACAACGGAGCGGGAAAAAGCACCTTTCTGAAGACAGTCGCGGGCTTGTATCCGGTGTCCGCTGGTACCGTGGAAGTGCGAGGCGAAGTGCGATCACTGTTCGATCTCAGCATGGGTTTCGAGCCAGACGCCACAGGCCGGGAAAACATCCTGTACCGGGGGTTGCTGCTAGGGTTGACACCAGCATTCATGCGTGCCCAAGAAGCCTCCATCGTCGAATTCGCTGGATTGGGGGAGTTTATCGATTACCCTATCAAAACGTATTCTGCTGGCATGCAGGTTCGCTTGGCATTTGCTATTTCAACAGCGGTTGGTGGTGACGTTCTGCTACTGGACGAGGTAATCGGCGCTGGCGATGCGAATTTCATGGCGAAGGCAAAAGTCCGAATTGCCGCACTGATTGAACAGGCGGAAATCCTGATTCTTGCATCGCATGATTTCGGTGCATTAAGTACTTTGTGCTCCAGGGGGCTAGTTTTCCATCATGGCGAAATCATATTCGATGGCTCGATCAATGATGCGATTGCAGAGTACAAAAGGGTCAACGGCCTCATATGATCTCCCAAAAGCCCCTGCGCGTGATGTGGCTCCTCAATCACACCACGCTTCGTAATTTCGAAATTCAGCAGCTTCTGCGATTGGGAATCAAGGAGATTTTTCTTCCCAAAAGTTTTCCGTACGACGAAGGCAATCTTTCGGCCAGTATTTGCACTGACCACGACGCTCAACTCGGGTTGAATGCTGATGAAATCGAGCTGTTGAACGCGCAAAACTGGTATGGCGAGCCAAGCAAGGAAGCATGGGAATTAGCGAACAGGTATTTTGACGTCGTTTTTATCGGTTTCTTTCCCCGTCAAATAATGTCGTCATGCCTCAATTTCAAAGGGGCAATAGTTCTCCGTGCTTTCGGCTTGGGGGGGGGGGGGACGTACTCAAGACTGCTGTACAAAGTGGGAGGCGCTTCTCTGATTGCAGCTGTCAGTCGGGTGGGCAAGAAATTCTGGTTCGGCATGGGATACGAACACTTGCGTGAAAGCGAGGAGGCGTTTGTTGCTCGGCGATCCGTGTACATGCCGGTGGGCATGAAGAACGCGCAACTGTCGGACGTCTGGGAAGGCAACGATCGCCTGGTATTTTTTGTCTGTCCAAGAATCGGATCGTCCCCATATTTCAAGCGGGTTTACACTGATTTTTTAAAAGTCTTCAACGATATCCCATACCGAATTGGCGGGGCGCAGCCAATACCAATCAATGACTCCCGGGTTCTGGGCTTTGTGAGCAATTCTCGTTATGCCGAAGTAATGAAGCAAAGCCGGGTGATGTTTTATCACTCTCAGGAGCCGAATCATATTCATTACCACCCGTTTGAGGCGGTCCGGGCTGGCATGCCGTTGGTGTTCATGGCAGGGGGCATGCTTGACTTGCTCGGAGGAAAAAACCTGCCGGGTCGTTGCAGGGATTTTGCGGAGGCACGCAGAAAAGTTGAGCGCATATTGGCGGGTGACGAAAAGCTCATTGCAAGCATCAAAGCCAGTCAGCCAGTGTTGCTGAACTCCATGAAACCGGAAAACTGTGAAGGTCCGTGGTCTCTTGGTTTTCAGCGTGTTGCAGCAGAGCTCGCCTTCTGGCGTTCAGAACAGTCGGCGCGGCCGCAGACCAGTTCCATCAAGAAAATTGCTGTCATTCTCCCCGTCGGATACAGAGGGGGAAGTCTGCGTGGTGCCTTTACCTTGGCCAGGGCGCTAAAAGTTGGCAGTCAGCAATCCAACGCGGACACTGACATCGTTTTCGCCCATCTTGATGATCCTGTCTCTTATACGGAAGAGGAGTTCAATGACCTTTCTCCGGACATTGCGCGCAGGCCTTACCAGTGGAAAATACTGAAACCGGCTGAGGCGAGGAGAGCTATGCGATACGCCGGCTACGAGAACTGGGAGCCTCTGGACCAGGACTACATGGCGCCCGACGATGGGATGCAGCAAATGTTGGACTGTAGCGTCTGGGTTGTCGTAAGCGATCGCCTCCCTTATCCCATCATTCCTTTGCGGCCATTGGTTTTGATGGTCTACGACTACTTGCAGAGGTATGAAAACATATTGTCGCACGGTGCCGATGCGCCATTCTTGGATGCAGCCAGATCGGCTGACCGCGTCTTGGTAACCACGGAGTTCACAAAAGAAGACGCATTGCAATACGCTGGTGTGGAACCACGCAGGGTCGTCAAGGTTCCCATGTTGGCACCCGAATTCCCCATCGAGCGTGAAAAAAGGGTATTTGAAAAAAACCACCGACCCTATTTCGTGTGGACGACAAATGCGGCCCGCCATAAGAATCATAAGAACGCCGCTGAAGCGCTACTAATATATTACACGGAGCTGGATGGCCGCCTCAATTGTCGAGTAACAGGCGTCAATACTGATGGTTTGCTAAGCAGTGAATTGCCTCACCTTCAGCAGATGTCTAAAATTTTCCAGCAAAGCAAGGTGCTGTCAGAGAAGGTGATATGGATGGGCGAGCTCCCAGGCAGGCAATATAGGAAACAGCTGAGGAATGCCGAGTTTCTGTGGCACGCTGGTCGCATTGATAATGGAACATTCAGTGTGATTGAGGCTGCTTGCTCGGGCGTGCCCGCATTATCAAGCGATTATCCTGCGATGAGAGAAATCGACAAACAATTCTCGCTGAATCTGCTTTGGATGGACTCTGATTCTCCGCAGAACATGGCGCAGCAATTGAAAACGATGGAGCTCGAGATTCATGCACGCGTCGAACTGTTGCCGACCGAACAGCAACTGAAGTGTCAGCGAGTGGAAGCCCATGCCATGAGGTATTGGCAAGAGGTGGCGGCATGCATGTAAGGCATTACGGAATATTCGTCGCTTATCCACCCACAGTCGATCTACGAGACCAGGGGCTCGGCAGGCATCTTGCAATGTTTTTGAAGGGTGCAGAACCCATCGACGATGTCAAATTTACTATTTTGTGTCCCAGCTGGACCAAGGATGCCCTCGAATCACTCTTTGAGAGTGAGCAAGTATCGGCAAGTATTTTTGACGTAGTTGCGCCATCGCGCAAGCCCTATGCATTGCGTTTGTATGAGTTATTTCGTGCGTATCGCGCAAGGCCAAAACGCCCAAGTTTGGTTACCAGATTCGTTGGCGCTGCGGTTGGATTGGGTAAAAAAATTATAGACGCAGTGTCGGCCCGAGGGGTAGCTGTTTATAACGTCTGGAGCCTCATTCTTTTTGTTTTATACGCAGTCCCGTTAGTCGTGCTATTCTTGCCGTTCGCTGTTATATTAGCGCCGTTGATATTGCTTGTCACTGTAGTTGGCTGGCTGGGTTTTCTTTGGAAACATATTGGCTCTCGCATAACTAAAAATAAGTGGATGGCTGTTTTTCGAAGATATTCCAGTTTGATGGAGAAGCCCGAGGCCCACGCCTGGGTGTTGGATCTGTTTGATAAAATGCAGGAGAAAGAGCTCCAGCGCATGTGGTCGAAGTTAAAGGCTGTTGAAGACGTCCGGGCCTGGTATTGCCCGACGGCGTTCTGGCCTGCGTTTCACAAAATAAACGCTCCTCGTCTGATGTGTGTACCAGATGTTGTGCTTTGTGATTTTCCGGTTGGTTTCTCTTGTGTCGGTGGTGACAGGTTTCTCCGGACATTCGAGGCCGTAGAGACGGCGATTCGGGGTGGTGAGTATTTTGTCACCTACAGCGAGAATGTGAAATGGAACACCTTGGTGGATCGGTATAATGTGCCGGCCGATAATGTTGCAGTTATTCAACATGCGACCAATTCACTGGACGCGCTGGTAAATATTCATGGTTTTGAAAAAGGCGATGTTCCATCCAGAATTTTTTGCCAGGGCTTGTTGGTTGAAGCGCTAAAAAAGAGCGGTAATTACGCCTATGCAGCAAATTTTTCGAATTTGAATGTCAAATTCTTGTTCTATGCGAGCCAGCTGAGGCCGAACAAGAACGTTCTGTTGCTCTTGCGAGCGTATGAGTACTTATTACGTAAGCGGTACTTGGGGCATAAATTGCTGTTGACTGGAAGTCCAGCGGCAATGCCCGAGATATGGCGCTTCGTTGTTGAAAACCGGCTGGAGTGCGATGTACTGTTTTTGCACGGGCTCAGTATTTCAGAGTTGGCGGCCTGCTACAAGCTTGCAGATATAGCGGTCAATCCGACCCTGAGTGAAGGCGGATGTCCTTTTACGTTTACCGAGGCCTTGTCGGTGGGGACGCCGGTGGTTATGTCAAGAATACCCGTCGCACAGGAAATTTTGTCAGATGAAAGACTGAGTCGGCTGACATTTTTTGACCCCTATAGCTGGAAAGACTGCGCTAACCGGATTGAATGGGCTGTCCATCATCGGCAGGAATTGTTGGAAGTTCAAAAGGCCGCATACCAAGCCTTGAGTGGCCGCACCTGGTCGGATGTGGTGAGAGAGCATGTAGACGTCTTGGAAAAAATTGCGGTTCGAGCGCAATCTCGCCTATGAGAAAGATGCTTGCTATTTTTGGTTTTGGGGGGCATGCACGAAGTGTTGGGGATCTGGCGCTAGCATGCGGCTACCAAGACCTGCTTTTTATAGAGGCCAGTGCGCAACCGGGTGAGAACTTCTTGGGACATGTCGTCGTTCGCAATGTCGACGGTTTTGCCGGTCAAAGACTGCATGCCTTTGCTGCATCTGGCGACTCCATAACACGTCTTGCCCAATGCAGCGAGATTGCCACCCTTGGGTGGGAGTTGGTGACATTGGTTTCCCCATCTGCGACCGTAGGTGTCGGGAGTTCCATCGAACCGGGCAGTTTCATCGGACACCATGCCCACGTGGGTCCCATGGCCAAGATTGGACGCGGGTGTATCGTGAACACAGGTGCCTTGGTGGAGCACGAAGCTATCGTAGGTGACTATGCTCATATCTCTGTCAACTCAACGGTTGCTGGGCGCAGTCGGGTCGGCTGTCACTCCATGGTGGGCGCTGGCGCCGTTGTAATTGATCGCATCGCGGTTGGCGACAGGATCACAATTGGCGCGGGCTCCGTCGTGGTCAGAAATCTCGACGAGACAGGTACTTATGCTGGCGCGCCAGCCAAAAGAGTAAAGTAGTCCAAGCGCGAGATTTTGCTGGCCGTTGTCGAGCGAAGTTTCGGCCGAAAAGGCGCATTGGGACGGCTCAAAAGACGCGGAGAGCACGCTAGTTGAGCATAAGGGGGGGCGGATAAAAACTTGGACTGGTTTATGTCGCAAGTCCAAGGCTCACCCGGTACTCAATGGGGCTGAGAGAGCCAAGGGAGATCTTGATCCGCTTTTCGTTGTACCAGCGGATGTACGAGTCGACTGCCTCGATGAATTGCTCGATGGTGGCGAGCCTCCAGTCCCGAGGATAGAACAACTCGTTTTTCAACCGCCCGAAGAACCCCTCGCACGCCGCATTGTCCGGAGAACAAGCCATGCGGGACATCGAGCGGGTGAGATTCGCATCACTCATTCTCGATAGCCAGCCAGGCCAGCGGTAGTGGCCACCGCGGTCGGAGTGAACCACGGGCCTATCTGGGGTTTCTGCCACCGTTTCGATGGCGGCATCCAGCATGGTGTTGACCAGCTCAGCATCCGGACTCGTGCCGATGGTCCAGCTCACCACCATCCCGTCGAAGCAGCCGATGATCGGTGACAGATACACCTTGCCTGCCAGGATCTGGAACTCCGTGATGTCCGTGAGCCACTTCTCGCTGGGGGCTGAGGCCTGGAAGTCGCGGTTGATGATGTTCTCAGGCGCTGGACTGATCTCACCCAGGTATGAGGCGTACCGGCGCTTCTTGGGCTTTGGAACGACTAGGTGTGCCTGCTTCATGAGCCGCTGTACCACCTTCTCGGAGATCGGCCCCTGTTGCCTGGCCAGCGAGGCCTGCAATCTGCGATAGCCGTAGCACCGGTGATTCGACTCGAATATCTCGGTGATGGACTGCCGCACCTGCAGATACTTGTCGCCCACCACCGCACGGGCCCGGTGGTAGAAGTACGAGCTACGGGCCAGCCCCACCTGCGCGAGGAGCTCTGGGAGCCCATAGTGCCCTCTCAGGGCGTCAATCAGCAGTGTCTTCTCCCGGTTGGACAGGAGCTGCAGATTGACGCCCAGGCCTTTTTTTAACAGTTCATTGGCCTTATTCAAGAGGTCCTGTTCAAGCCTCAATTGCCGGACCTCGCGGCGCAATACAGCCACTTGGAGTTCGAGTTCGTGGCGCTCTCGTTGCTGGGGAGATCGATGGGTGTGTTTCATTGAAGCAGGGGCCTCACGTCCCAGAAGTTGGTTCTTCCAGTTGTACAACGTTGGCCGGCACACGCCGAGCTTGTCGGTAACAGCCTGTGCACTTTCCTGGCGAGTGCAGAGCTCCATTACTCCCGCTTGCTTCAATGACTCGGGATACCTTCGCTGCCCAACACTACCGACGATTGCTTTCCTCGTCTCAGGAATGGCCTCGCGAATCCACTTTGTGAGCGTTCCACGACCGGGATAGCCCAGGGCCCTCATAGTGGCTGCAATGCATCGATCATGGGTGAGGTAGTGATCAAGGGCGGCAGCCTTTTGCGCCTGTGAGAACTTGGGCTCACGCCCTGCATAGCTTTTAGGCAAGTCTTGGCGCTGCTGATATTCCCGATACCAACCTTTCAATGAGTTCTTGGTCGGGTATCCCAACTGCCTGATGGTGGGCCTGACTCGCATGCCCAGCTGGATGAACAGCTCAACGGCTCGGATTCGGTCTTCGTAGGAATACATGAACTACCTCTTGGTAGTCCAAGTTTTAGTCCGCACTCCCGGTGGGTCAGCTTTGCATGGAAATCAACACCAGTACGGGTTCTCCACCCAGGTCTTGACCGCGGCTTCGTCGGAGGCCTCAAACGTGTGCTGCAGGTACAGCAGCCCGGCAATTAGGCGTTGCGGCAAGGCGGGCCAGCCACGACCGGAAATGAACGAGGTCGCAAACCTGCGCCTGGCCTCGGTACAGTCGATCAATGCAGCCAACCTGACCAGCGGGTGCTTCAAATTGATCTGCTCGTCCAGCCGTGAATGGAACAACTCACCGGACTGCAGCTGTTAAGGCATGAGGCCCATGGACTACCCCGGAGGAGTTTGCAAGAAAACAGGTACTGGCCAAACCATACCTTGCAAATCCTGCGCTCATCAATCAGCAGAACTACGTTTCAGATCAACGGCTTGCCCGTTGTTCAGGGCGGACTAGATAGTCAGTCCTGAACAATTCCGTTATCCAGCAGCACGCCCGGCAATGATCGCTAGGTGCGGCGAACGTTGCCGCGATGACCGCCTGCATGGACAGCTCGAATCGGGCTGTCCTCGCGATAGAGCTCTATTGAATGCTGGCGTATAAAACGTCTTCGCGGTCTCCCCAGTTGTTACACGTATTATTTCCGGCGACAAGTACAGTTTTGTCTTGTGCCTGCGCAGCCAATAAAAGGGCGTAGATTGTTTTTCCTTGGGCAGTTGCTAGATTAATAGCCCATTCATTATTATTGCCGCACGGTGGTGAACCAGATTTTGTGCCGGCTGTGAAAAACAAGTAGTTACTTGAGTTGATTAATAGTGTGCCTACTTTGCCCAGGGAGGATCCGGCGTGACTTGAGCAGGTAACTGTAAAAAGAATAGTGGCTGCGATGGTTTTTGCGCTAATTTTCATAACTTCCTCTTAGTCTAATAAAAGCAGTTGGATTACAGGAAGAATATTGATTTTGGTTTTGCTGGTTGAAGACTTCTGGTAGCTTGCTGACAGTGTTAATCCATCAAAGCTTTGATAGCTATTAATCATTATGTAATAAACGCCGGCGACCGGGTTTGGAAACGTGCATGACTCTGTGTTTCCATTTACATATGGTCTGCAGTCGTAAGAGCTGAGCGTGGGCACTTGCCCTAACTTCACATACAAATCCGCATCGCCGGTGCCGCCACTCATTTGTACAACAAGATTGCTGGCACCCGTCGGTACTGTCACTGAAAAATATTGAGTTGACCCCGCAACCCCCGACAAGTTATTTTGCAGTAGTGGGGTAGATGTGGTGCCTCCGTTGGTGGCGTTGAACTGTGCATTCACTGTTGTGTTGGCGTTAATGGTGAATGCGCATGAGCCAGTGCCGGCACAGGTTCCACCGCTCCAGCCTGCAAAAGTGCTACCAGCTGCAGGGGTGGCAACCAAAGTCACCGTGGCACCCAATGCAAGCGATTCGGTGCAGTTGGCCCCGCAATTCAACGAGCCTCCTGAGCGCACTACAGTACCGCTACCGGTGCCTATTCTTGCAATCGACAATAAACCTGCGGGTGGAGCCGTGAAGGTGGCTGTAATTCCTTTATAGGAGTCCATGGTCAAAATACAAACACCTGTACCGGTACATCCACCACCAGACCAACCGGCGAAAACGTATCCAGCGCCAGGTGTTGCGGTTAGAGTGACGGAGGCACCTGAGGTAAAGGACTCTGTGCAGTCGATCCCGCAATTGATACCTGCAGGGTTGCTGGTAACCGTACTACTCGAAGCGCCAGCGCCTGCTTTAGTAACATACACATCGTAGGTGCTGGCAGAGTCAAGGGGTAAGTAGAGTTGAGCCTCTGCTGTCATAGCACTGGGCACACGCGAAGGGTTGACGCCATAGGGATGGCTTGTACCGAAAGTCCACGCGATATTGCCAAAACTACCATTCAACAAATGGCAGTAGCTCATGATGGTGCCATTGCGTTGACCAGCGCCACCTCCCGTTGTGGAGCTCAGGCCTGGCAAGTACCCAAATTGGTTGGTCCCGCCGAGTGCGGTGCTGCACTGGCTCGGGCCATTGGGCGAATAGCAGCAGTCAATGGCTCCGCCGCCAACGTTGGGAGACGGAACTACAGCGGGGTTGTCAAACTCATGAGTGTGCGAGCTGCCAAATGCATGACCAATCTCGTGTGCAACAACAACCGAGTCCCAGATTACCTGTGGGTTGTTGGGGCTAAAGTTGCCTGCCAAGCTGGCGCTTACTCCATAGCCGTAGGAAGGTATTCCCAATGTGTCAATGTAAGCGATTCCCCCGCCCGCGGGCTTGCCGCTCATTAGGTGGACATGGTGGCGGGTAATCGATGCATAAGAGCCACCGTTCCAGGTTGTTCGCAGTTCTGAAAGCATCGCGCTGGTGGACGTGGCACTCCACGGATCGCTGACGGTGCTTCGAACCAATATTTGCTTGAGGTTAAATCTGGTGGATATCTCGGATTGGTAGCGACTGCTTACGTAGGTAAACAGATCCACGATGTAGTTGAACGTCGCTGATTCAGTGCCTTTGAGTTGAAAGAACTCATAGTCACTGTCCACAATAATATCCGCACGCCGCATGCCAGTTGCTTTGATGGCGGCTGCATCTGTCGCACCTGGTGCACCGGACTCCATCATTTTTCGCAGCATGAGTTTTTGTTCTTGGGCATTGCCACGGACAAACTCAGGCGTTACACCGCAAGAAAAACTACGATCAACAAAGTCTTTTTCATGATCCACTGCCCTCGATTCGGCTTTGCCACCGTCACGATCGACTGCAGGTAGTAATTCGTTCAAGACGGTGTCTTGGCCCTGGTGGATGATGGTACGAATTTCGCCTTGAGGAGTCACCGTGGCATAGGCGTAGCTGCCTGGCTGGCCTTGAACAACACCGACAAAGTGCGCGTTAATTGCCAGTGGGTAGGCGCGAGCGCCTTTATCGTCAAATACGGTGTACTGCGTGGCGGCGCTAACTACCTCAGAGCGGTAAAGCTCCAAGTTAACCACCCTGGGGCTGGCATCATTGACGCGAAGGTTTTCAATGCGCAGCGCCTCCCCGGGCCTGACATCCAGCGCTGCTTTAGCGATTTTTTCGGAGGGGGCCTGACCTGGCACGAGTTGCATCACGTGCTGAGCCTGCGCGGCTGCAGACAACAGTACCAAAACAGTGGCGGATAGGGCCGTTAATGCGCTGCGCCACGCTGAAATCAAAGGTCGTGTAGATTTTTTCATCGCTTAGGTGTGTTACGCCGTACTGGCTGCAGGGCGACTGGTGCCGATGTTTACTCTTTGCTGCGAATGTGTGGTGCAAGTCGGCCACGCCAGTGCTGGTACTGAAGCACTCCCACGGCGGGCTCCACAGCACTGCCTTCAACATTACTATTGAAATGCAGGAGTCTGTATTCAGTCTATGCCTCCTGCGGTAGGGGCCAATCGATCCTGCCAACTGAGACACTGCACCAGACCTGTGCGCACTACGTATCTCTTGCCAATGTGTTGCGATCTAAACGCTACAAGCCGCCACGCGAGCGGTGGCTCCACCGCGCCAAACAAAGCAAACTCGTCGCAAGCATGTATTTCGCCACGTTGACCCAAGAGTTGAATATTCTCGATTTCCCTATGGTTCGTGTGTTCATTGTGACGGGTACCTCGGCAATTTGCAGACCCGCACGACGCACCAGCAACAATGCGCCCAAATCCTGATAGTCCAGCAGTGTAGCCTCGCGTGATGCCAGAACCTCGATCGCCTGACGGCTATACAGCCGGAAGCCTGAGGTGAGGTCGCGCAGGTCAAAGCCCGCGAGATGGCGGAACCAGTCCCATGCAATTTGTCGGAGACGGCTGGCGCGCTCGGGAAAGGCACCAACTACGAGGTCAGCCTGTTCACGCACCTTGAGAAGTGTCGGAATTTCATCAACCTCGTGCTGGCCATCGGCATCCATGGTGATGACCGCTTGATATCCGTGCTGTAACGCGTATCGTATGCCAGCTTGCATACCACCCCAAGCGCCTACTGGCAAGACGGGGCTAAGTACCTGTGCACCGTGCGCCTGTGCGATGTTTGCTGTTTCATCGGTGCTTTGGTCATTGACTACCAAAACGTCGTTCCAGCCCGTGGCGCTAAGGCTAGACAATACCTTTCCGATGGTCAGGGCCTCGTTGCGGGCGGGAATAACGATGAGCAAATCGCGGCTATTTTTTGCTGAGCGTGAGGCTTCAGGTGCAGCAAGGGCATACTGATCAGATATTGAGTCGACACAAGTTTTCATCGCAAACTGCGAGTGCAATGAGCGACGTCCGGCCTCTCCGAGTGCCAATCGGAGCGCTGGATGATTTCGCATATGTGCTATTGCGTTTATCCAAGCCTGCTCATCGTCGGGCGGTGCTTGCGTGCCTGATCCTGCAACATTGACCAGCCATGGCATTCCTGAGCCAGGTAACGACGACACAATACAGGGGCGAGCATGGTACATGGCTTCCAGCAGTGCCAAGCCAAACGCTTCAGTCCGCTCTCTTGACGCTAGGCAAAATACGTCGCAGCTTTCAAGCAAGGCATGTTTTGTGTCGTCATCAACGGCGCCAAGCAGCTTTACGTTGGGGCTCTTACCTGATGGGGTGACAGCGTGTACAAGCGCTTGAAGATCGTTATGTAGCTCCCCGTCGCCGACGATGATTAACTCAGTATCCGTAAGATTGGCTATCGCTTTGATGAGCGTCTCAAAGCCTTTGTAATACGTTAATCGACCGACAGACAGTACACGCAGTTTGTTGGGTGTCCATATGGGCCTAAAGGCATATGGAGACTGCGGAAATTTGCTAATGTCGAGTGCGAGCGGGATCGCCACGCATTTCTCGTTCCAAGTGGTCAGCGGTTGACTGGCCGCTAGGTAGGCTGGGGACGTGGCGATGATGCGCGTTGTGCGCTCCAGCAAAGCTTGTTCAAATGGGCGATACACTTTGTACGCCAATGCGATGCCCAGTTTTATGCGCGAAGCAACCACGTCCGAGTGCCAGTGCACCACCCAGGGCAATGCCTTTGCCTCGTCCACTGTGAGGATCCACAGAGCAGAGTTGTTCGGCATGTGCAGGTGAAGCACGTCAGGCCTGTATGTTTGAATGGCTTTCACCAATGCCGCGCGAAATCCCAGGGCTATGGGGGCGAAAACTACTTGAAACTGCACTGGAACCCGCGTCAACCATGGCGGATCCTCCGGCTCCGGAGTGCCGTGCACAATCGCTGCGGCCTCGATCCCACAGGCTCGTTGCTCCCTGATGAGGTCGGCCAAGAACACTTCCATCCCGCCCCGGTGTGGGGGGTAGAACTTTCCAATATGCAATACGCGCAACGCCACAGAATGCCACCCTGGTCTAAATCTGGAAGTGACTATCGTTTTTTGGCCGCTGCAATGAGGGACCGCATTTGGCCATACTGCGCGTTCTGTGGATCCAGTCTGATCGCTTCATCCAGATCCTTGAGGCTGTCAGCCTCTTGGCCTGCTTGATGGCGTGCCAAGGCCCTGCCGTAGTACACAGGGGCGCCAGGATGGGATGCGATGAGTGGGTCAAAGATGGCAAGAGCTGCTTGCGATTCGCCCTTGCCCACCAGAGCCATGCCCATGCCCAATCGCAGCCGCGGGTCATTGGGGTTGCTTTGAAGCAATGCCTTGAAGCCGGCGATGGCTTCGTCGTACCGCTGGGCGGCCATGGCCGTTTCGACCAGCCGGATGCGAATGGTCGGCACCACGCTCTGCTGCTGTCGGTCCTTCTCGGCCTGGGTCAATGCGATGCGAAAGCTCTCTAACGCGGGTACAACTTGCCCCAGCGCAGCCTGTGATTCGCCTTTGTGAAAGTGCAAACCAGCCTCGGAGTAGCCCTGCTCCTCGGCCGATAAAAATGCTTGAAGTGCTTCTTTGTGCTTCTTCTTGAGCTGAAGAATGACGCCCGTGTTGAACACGGCGCCGCTGCCCAGTTCTCCTCGGTCGCGCAGGGCGGATGCTGTGGCAATGTTCCGCTCAGCCTGCTCAACCATGCCCTTGCGTATGTAGATGGCCCCCAGATTCAAGAATGGACGGCTGCGTCCTACCGCATTGGGGGGGGCTTTGAGGTCGATCTTCTCGGCGGCATCCGTCCAGGCAGCTACTTCGTCGCTCAGCGAGAGATTGCGCTCCAGAGCGAAGGCGCCGAAGACCAATCCAAGCACGATGCCCAGCGTGTAGATGGTACGGGGCTTGAAGCCTGTGAGCGCTACTGCCAGTAATCCGGGAAGGGCAGCGCCCCATAGGTAGCTGCGATAAAGCACGAACGGGTCCTGCACCCACACGGTCGCAAATTCGGTGGCAAACCACAACATCGGAAAAAGCACGAGCAGCGCTACAAGGCTCAGAGCGCCTGTGCGTCGCAACAGTAGCCATGTCATACCCGCCATCAGGGTGACGTAGCCCAATGCACCCAGTATGTGCCACGACGAAGCAAACCCCAGCGGGAAGGCCGGTCGCAGGTCCAGGGACATCCATCCCACATAGGGAACTAGCCACAGCAATCCGTACGCAAAAAAAAGTGCCGCCTGGTTGAGAATGCTGAGAGGAAACATCAGTTGGGTGACCCCCGGCTGCAGTGCTTCCAGCTGTTGGGCAAAAGCCTGCGACTGCTCGTCAAAGAGCCGGCCCACTACCGCGCCATAAAAGTGCAGAAGTACCCCAGTGACCACGGTCAAAAGCAGCAGGGTACTGCCCAGGAGTGCCGTGATTTTTTTCCAGCTGGGCCGCTTGACATGAATGTAGAGAGGCACAGCAAGAGCAATGGTCATCACCGCGTGCTCCTTGGACAACACGGCGAGCAAGTAGCTCAGCAGGGCACCCACGTACCAGGCAACACGTTGCGTTTGCAGTCCACGCACGAACGCGAAGCAGGCCAGCACCGCGAACAGCGTTGCCATGAGGATAGACCGCTGTATCAGATAGCCCACAGCGTAGACCGCCATGGGGTGCAAGGCAAACAACGCTACGCCAACCCGCAAGGCAGCGCGCTGAGAGGACGCAAAGTGCGGTTGCTCCTCAATGTCCTGTGGAAAACGAGTCTGGCTCAAGAGCGCTTTGAAGAGTCCATACATCGCTGCTACTACGCCCAGATGCAGCGCGATGTTCACCATACGCTGCTTCCACCAGCCAGAGCCAAAGATCTGCTCTATCCATACAAAACTACCGTACGAAATCATGCGCTGCTTGATGTCCAGCAAGCTCCCGTAAACACCAAAGATGGAGCCTTCGGTCAGTCGCAAGTCATCAAACAGCAGCTCGTTGTTCAGCGTGGGCAGGTACACGCCCAACACGGCCAACAACACGATCAATGCGAAAAAATAGGGTGCTTTGCCGGATTCAGCCATGAAAGGGCTTCAGGGAGAAGGTGGGAGGCGCCAACCCGAGCGGGAGGCAAAGTGCCGGGTCAGTGTAGCAGAGCAAAAAGTACGACGAACTGTGAAAAAGTGTTTAAAAACATCGGGCTTGCGCGCGTTCGCGTATTGACGGACGCCATTGCTGCACCGCGCCGGTGATGTCCATTATTCGCGTCACGCTCGGTCGGCTTAACCTCCACTTGTCAGCATCAGATCCAGGTTCTGCACCGCCGCCCCCGAGGCACCCTTGCCCAGGTTGTCAAACACGGCGGTCAGCAACACCTGACCGTGGCGGGCGTTGCTGAACACCCCCAGCTGCAGCCGGTTGGTGCCGTTCAGGGCTTGCGGGTCCAAGTGCTCGGCCGCTTCGGTGGTGGCGGGGGGCATCACCTCGACAAAGGTGGCGTCGGCATAGTGCTGCTGCAGGCAGGCGTGCAGGTGTTCGCCTTGCGTGCCGGGCGCGAGCTGCCGCAGATGCAGCCCGATGGTCAGCACGATGCCCTGGCGGAAGGCGCCGTACGAGGGCAGAAAAAACGGGCGCTGCGACAGCCCGGCGTGCTGCGCGATCTCGGGCGTGTGTTTGTGCTCCAGCTGCAGCCCGTAGACCTGGAAGGCAGGCGCATGGGCTGCTTCGGGGCCTTCGTGTGCTTGCACCCGGGCACGCCCACCGCCGGAATACCCCGACACCGCATGGATGGTGAGCGCATGGTCGTCAGGCAACAAGCCGGCCTGCACCAGGGGCCGCAGCAGGGCGATGGCGCCTGTGGGGTAGCAGCCGGGGTTGCTGACGCGTTGCGCGTTGGCGATGCGCGCGGCCTGCGCCGCATCCATCTCAGGGAACCCATAAACCCATTGCGCGTCCGTGCGGTGGGCCGAGCTGGCGTCGATCACGCGCACCGAGGGGTTGTGGATGGCTGCCACGGCTTCGCGGGCGGCGGCGTCGGGCAGGCACAGGATGGCGATGTCGCAG
>Ga0160495_100404_pt1 | contig 23004 bp, 17 predicted proteins | sample DID4MG_4_FD_108251 | JGI IMG/M metagenome (GOLD analysis project Ga0160495, IMG submission 108251) | Enriched soil microbial communities from UW Madison campus, WI, USA - DID2933_E24_FP4 MG | ecosystem: Environmental > Terrestrial > Soil > Unclassified | place: USA: Madison, Wisconsin | collected... | reverse complement strand
AGCTGACGGATTGTGGGTCTGACGCGTTTGCCCAGCTTGACATAGAGCTCAACAGCTCGGATTCGATCTTCGTAGGAATACATGAACTACCTCCTGGTAGTCCAAGTTTTTGTCCGCATCCCCTCCTGGGGGTCAGTGGGTCACTTCTGCGTGGAAATCAACACTTTTCCGATTGAATCAACCTCGCGATCACTCCCGCGAGCTGGTCAGCCAAGAGCTGGATGCGCCGTCCGGTTATGCGGGAGATAGTTGGAGATTCGATCAAGGCGCGATTAGCTCGCCGACGACAATGCTCCCGTCACCGAGCACCACCCTGACGAACAGGTGATTGCCACGCTTGAACGGAGCCAGCTTGCCGACCAAGCTGTTTGCCCCAGCCTCACTCAGCGTTCCAATTTTCTTGCCGGTTTCACTGCCCAGTAAAACTTCTCCCACCGCGCCTTTGGTAGAGACGGGCTTTCCGTGGTCTTCGACGAAGAATTTCATGGTCGATGTATCCACAACCATCTCAAATGAGATTTCTCCCCCGACATCGACTGTTCCACCATGCTTGGGCTTCGGGATGCCATGTGCAAAAGCTGCACCCATCGACAGAGCGAGGGCCAGACTGGTTACGAAGAAGCGGATGTTGCGCATAGAAGTACCAGGTATTTTTGTGGGCATGCCAATGCGATTTCACGCCCTGGAAGCTGCGCAGGATGCTCCGTGTGTCCTTTCATTTTGCTTTCAGTGCATGGGCTACCGCGATGTTTGCTTTGTGTTTGGCCAGTCGCAGAAGGCGGGTGAATGCGAGGCAATCTCTGAAAGCAGATTGAAAGCTTGCGGACGATAACCTGACACGGCATTGGCGATGTTGCCGCGCATGGAGACAACAATGAAATTCACTACATCGAAAAAGCTCATCAGCGCTGGACTGGGTATCAGCATCTCAGCCGCAGTACTTGTGGCATGTGGGGGGACCGGCGACGCCTACCCCAATGACATCCGCATGACTTGGTTCGGTATCACCAACTGGCACTACCAGATCGACAACGTTGGCATTTTGGTGGACGGGGAAACCATCTCGGATTTCTCTGCCGCACCAAAGCCCAATGTTCCATCCGTCACAAAGGCCTATCAGACGATCAAGAAGCATGGCACTGTCGATATCGTCTTGGTAGGGCATGAGCATGGTGACCATGGGGTCCAGGTTCCTGAATGGGCCAAGCAAACAGGAAAGCCGGTTTACGCGCCCGCTGCCGTTTGCGCCGAAGTTGTGAAGTACGGCATGCCGGCTGGCCAATGCACGTCTCTCAAAGGCGGCGAAACCATCAAGGTGAACGACGCAATCACGATTCGCGTAGTGCGTTGGGTGCACAGCGTCTCAGGGTGCACCGCTTTCAGTAATGGCACGGGTGGACCTGAAACCTTTGGATTTCTGATTTCTACACAGACCTCCCAGAGGACTGCACCGCTGCAGTTGTTCGTCTCTGACAGTGGCGCAGGAGGAAAGGAGCTGACTACGCCACGCGTTGCTAACGGCGTCACGTATGGATCCCCATTGGAAAATCTCCGGGCGGCAATGAACGCAGCAGGCGCCACGAGCCTGGACCTGTGGCAAGGCGGACCCGAATCGCGTGTGGTGACTCAGGCTCGAATGATCGTTCCTGAATTCAAAGTGAAGACCTTTATGCCCCATCACCTGGGCGTGCGAGCCAACTCCGTTTCGGAATTCAAGCTGGAGTACGGGCTGCACTTCCCCTACGACGCAAACGAACAGCCACTGCTCAGAGACTTCCTCAAGGCTGCGAATGTGCCCCAGATCGCGCCCGTTAACTACTGGGACGCATGGGTCTTCAACGCCCAGGGAGTCCGCGTAGTGGACAGTGCGGATCAGAAGGCTGTTTATGGCATCCCCGCCACGGGACCAGGCCCGGGACGGCAGGGTGAGAATCCACGGGCAGGTCAGTTGGAGTGCGCTGGGGATTGAGAGACGTGATGCGTGCCTTGCCTCTCATGCATACCCGCAAAGGGTTATCCGGCGGCAGGGACGCGCGGCTGTGCTGTCCTGTGCGACGAACGCCAATCTTTAGTCTACGAATACGGACACGTCTTTCCTTGACCAGGCTGGCTGTCCGTGACCTTCGTCACCAATTGCATTCGAGGCGCGTTGAGCGGCCGGTGAACACATCTTGATGCGACGCTCTAGGTCTCCGATCACAGAGCTTGCCTAGGCCAGAGGTTCCAAGCAAGGTATAGGCAAGCGACGCGGCATAAGAGGTCAACTTTGGGAGAGAGCGGCCATCAAGCTTTTCAAGCTGAGCATTGCAACCAGCCTGAGGCCACCACGCAAGACGTCGGTTCTGCAGCGGGTGCCGCCGTTCCCTAATGCGCTTCCACAGCAAGGTGACCAACGGTTAGCAGTCATTCGCCGCACGCGCACGTAGCTCAATTGGAGAGCAGGTATTGCGTGAACTGGTGAGTTCAGGACCAAGTGAGACGAGCAGTACCTGCCCATCGACCAGTCCTGACGCAGGAACTGGGGCCGGCTCATCACGTTCTTCGACTACCACCGCACATCCGCAAAGTCACCTACACCACCAACGCCATCGATATGAGCCTAAGCAAGCGGCCTAAACTGTTCTATCAGGCTCTGCGTAACATCAGTCCGAACTGCCTATACAAAAATTCAGAAACAGCCGACGCCGATTTCGTGGTCTGCTACCGGAGTTTCATGGTTGGTCGCTTGCTGGAGAGCTCTACCCTGCTGTGGACTACTGACGTACCCTACGACGAATCCAAACGTCAAGACCTACCAGACGGTCCAGAAACCATGACGCGGCCACGCGCAACCACGGAACAAGAAGCCCAATAATCGGTGCAGAACCTTTATTTTCCGAAACAGGAGTAGGATAAACTGAAATAAATTCTATTCTTTTTGTTTCAGAACGTGCAACACCTCTCCGAAGTCCTGAAAATTCTTGACGGCGCTCTTAAGGCCAATTCCAGCATGGCCACCAGCTATGCTGGGCTGCTGGCAGACAAGTTGGAGAGTGATGGCGAGAAGCAACAAGCTCGCCTGATTCGTGAGCGGCTGGCCCGCGCCCCCATGGCCGTGGCCAGTGCCCAAGGTGCGGGCCATGGCCACTTGTTAGGGCAAATGCCCACTGACAACGACAGCCGACTCAACACCGTAGACTACAGTCAGCCCACTCTGGATAACAGCGAAGTACTGCTTCCAGATGCTATAGAGGCACGGCTGCATGAGTTCATCCAGTGCGTGGAGCATCACGACGCTCTGCAAAGTGCCGGTGCCTCCGTGGCCAGCCGGATCCTGATCTACGGCCCCCCCGGTACCGGTAAGACGCAGACGGCTCGTTGGATCGCCTCTCGTCTGAAGCGTCCATTGCTCACTGTTCGCTGCGACACGCTGGTGAGCAGCCTGCTGGGCCAGACCAGCCGCAATCTTCGCCGTGTGTTTGACTATGCGCAGCAGTTGCCCTGCGTGCTTTTTTTGGATGAATTTGACGCCCTAGCAGGTGCTCGCGGCAACGAGCGCGACGTAGGCGAATTGCAGCGTGTGGTTATCGCCTTGCTGCAGAACATGGACGCATTGCCGGACAGCACTGTGCTTGTGGCCTCTACTAACCACGAGCAACTGCTGGACCCGGCTATTGACCGACGCTTTCCCTTCCATATCCCCTTGCCACTGCCCGACGCCGCACTGCGTGAAGCGCTGTGGCGCAAACTACTGGGCCGCTTTGCCCCTGAAGACTTGGATTGGTCGGAGCTGGCCGCACTGTCCGATGGCGCTACTGGAGCCACCATAGAGCACGTGAGCCAAGACGCCAAACGCAAAGCAGTGCTGGCCGGCCAAGCGAATGCACAAAAACTCGACTTGCTGCGTAGGCTGGGTCTGACACTGGCACTTGCCAAGGGCGAACGGCTGACCACCACAGAACAGGAAATTCGTTGGCTCAGAGTATGGGCGCCTAAGCACTTTACTTTGCGTGCGCTAGTTGCCTTGTACAACCTGTCTATGCGGCAGGTTCAAAACACCTTAAACGAAAACAAAGGACCGAGGGATGGCATCAAAGAAAAAGCGCAACCAGGAAAGAAGAAACGGCAACCCCAATAACCTCTCCGCCAGCATTGAAAACCCGTTCATCGTCATTTCGCACGCGGCGACCGATCTACAGGGGCATGGCGGGGGCAGCGGCCCCAGCAAAGAACTGGTGCCTGTAGATCAGGCCTTTTGCGCAGAGCTAAACGAAACCCTGGCGACCACCAGTGCCGAACTATCACCCACGCTGATACGGTACCCAAGCCTGCCCGCCGGCTTGATACTTCGGCTGCGGGAACTCGGTATTGCCAAAAGCCACCGCCCCCTAAACCTGCTGAAAGCCGCCGGCCTGCAACCAGCGGGGCACGCCGACATTGACGAAATGCTGGTGGGCGCGAGTAGTGCAGCGCTGACCACACTGCGCCAACTGATTGCAGATGGCCCCGCTGGCAAGTTCAAGGCCAACCTGAGCACACTGCTGCGCATTGAACCCTGGGGCCGTGCTAGACGCAACCCAGAAGGGACGCTAATCCTGCGCCAACGTGGCCGAGCCCTTCTACGACCGCACTATTTTCACGACAGCGAAACCAACCTGCGAACCCGCGCATCTGTGCTCGAACTGCTTGCGCATATGAACGTTACGGTGCGTACTGTGCGGCTGGGCATGTCTGAGGTTCTGGTACTTCCAGACCTGGACGCTGTGGACGATGAACGCTTGGACGCGGTGCTGGAGCACCCAGCGGTACGCACCCTGAGTGCCGACCCACTGGTGAGCGCTGTGGCCACCGGCACTCCGGCCACGGCGATACCCGCCACCTTTCACTTCCCGCCACCACCGGCAGGTCTGCCCACGGTGGCGGTGTTTGACACCGGTGTGGCACCAGGCCATGCCACCCTGCAGCCGTGGGTGGCCAGCACCGACACCTACGTACTGCCACCAGACACAGACTTTGAACATGGCAGCAACGTGGCCTCGCTGGTGGCGGGAGGTGGCGCACTGAACCCGAACTTTCCCCACTACCCATGCCTGGTGCACAACGTGCCCGGACTGAAGTCCAGCAAGTCAAGAATCAGTGACCTGATGGTTGACTTGGAGGCCGCAGTGACCAACCGGCCAGATGTGAAGGTGTGGAACTTGTCCCTCGGTGGAGAGATACCCTGTGCCGAACAGCAATTCAGCGACTTTGCCCAAAAGCTGGACGAGCTTAGCGACCGCTTCCAAGTGCTATTTGTCGTGGCGGCCGGCAACCATTTGAAGGATCCACGACGCGCCTGGCCCATGGAGCTGGCGGGGGGCGAGGACCGCATTTCGAGCCCCGCCGACTCGGTGCGCGCACTAACCGTGGGGTCGCTAGCCCACGCAGATGCCGACGACACGGTGGTAAAAGCCTTGGAGCCCGCACCCTACAGTAGGCGTGGCATGGGCCCGGTGTTCACGTCCAAGCCGGATATTGTTCACTTTGGTGGCAATGCGCACCACACTGGCGACCCGGCAGAACCTTGGCAAGCAGGCCCGGCCAGCACCGGGGTGCTGACAGCCGCCAATGCCTATGGGCTTGGCTATGGCACCAGCTATGCCGCGCCGCTGGCGTCTGCCATGGCAGCGCACACCTGGGCGGCCTTGCAAAACAATGCGGCACTACCCCCTTCTCCGCACTTGGTGAAGGCGCTGCTCATCCATGCGGCGCAGATCACCAGCCCCGAATTCACCCCTATTGAGCGCAAGTACTATGGATCGGGCCTACCGAAAAATGTGCTGGACGTGCTGTACGACCGTGACGACAGCTTTACGCTGGCCTTTGAAGCCCATCTCACCCCAGGGCGCATGCGCTGGCGTAAGGCGCCATACCCGGTGCCAAATGCACTGCTGCCGGGAGGCAAGTTTCGCGGCGAGGTCATTATCACCGCCGCATATGCGCCGCCGCTCAATGGCAATTTCGGGGCCGAGTACGTGCGCGCCAACCTAGAGCTGAACTGGGGCTTTCTGGAGGGAGACAGCTTCAAAGGGCGCGTGCCTTGGGAAGGCGAAAAAGGAACGACGGGCTTGGAGATCCAGCAGGTGGAGCACGGTGGCAAGTGGGCACCCGTGAAGACTCAACGAAAGGTGTTTGCCGAAGGCATACAGGGCGGTGACACCTGGGCGCTGCAGGCCAAGATGGTGCAGCGTGCTTTCGAGCTGAAGCCAGACGAGACCATGCGCGTAGCCATTATCGTGACCTTGCGTGCACTGGACGGAAACCCCAATGTCCACACTCAGGGCATCCAGGCCCTTAACGCCTCCAACTGGGTGCGCACCAACCTGCCTGTGCATGTGCCTATCCATGTCTGATTTACCAGCGCGCAAGCGGAGCCAAGTACTACTGACATTGAGGGACCGTCGATGGTGAAACGTTGCCACCTATACATGGAACGTCAACGATGGCGTTCTCATATACCCCGTACTGTTGTTCTGATTGATGAGGTGCGAAAAAATTGCGGCCTAGGAAGGCGGAAGTTGCCTGTTGGGCATTTTCAACTCCTACTCCAGAATGTCGAGGGGGGTGGTAGTAGTCAAAGCAGTCACTCCAGCCGCCGACCTTGAGTGACTCCGATCAGCCTGAAGCAGGCCTGCTTGGCAGCTAGTATCGTAGCGCGCGACTTCTCAGCCTCAAAAGTATTGAACAAACCATTCGTACCAAGAGACGTCTGGACTATCCATGCACGATCTTGTGCCGGATCGCATACATCACAAGTTCGGCGTTGCTTTCCACGCCGAGCTTGCGAAGAATGCGCGTTCGGCTGGAACTTACCGTTTTGACGCTGATGAACATCTTTTTTCCGATGTCAGTCAAGGAGATGCCTTGGGCAATCATTAGCATGATCTGGTGCTCGCGGGCGGACAGCTTGTGGTGCGGCGGTTGGTCGTCGTCTGCACTGGCCGTCTGCAGCAGTAGTCGCTGAGCCGCGATGCTGCTGAGGTAACGCCTGCCAGCGGCCACCTCGCGGATGGCGTGGATCAACTCCTCGGCCTCGGCATCCTTGGTGAGATATCCACTGGCGCCCGCGCGCAGCGCTACCACTGCGTACTGCTCGGCCGGGTACATGGATAGCAGTAGCACCGGCATCTTCGGAAACTCTGCGCGAAGCGACGGCATGGCTTCCAATCCGCTGCGCCCTGTCATGCTCACATCCAGCAACACGACTTCAAAAGGAGCTCCCCGCAGTTTGGTCAGCATTTCGCCCACATCGCGCGCTTCATCCTCCACGCGCATGTCCGCCTCATCCGAAAGCAGCTTGCGCAGCCCCGAACGGAAGATGGTGTGGTCATCAACAACGAGAACTCTGATCATGGTGTGACAGGTATTGAAAGGTGAAGGCTCATGCCCGCCCCGGGTGCACACTCAAGGTCCAAGGTGCCACCCAGCTCACGCGCCCGTTCTTTCATGCCAAGCAGGCCTCGTGCATCGCTGCGGTGGGGGCCTGGAGCCAGGCCCACGCCATCATCCCGGATCTCCAGCGACAGCTGATTAGGCTCCTCCTGCCGCAAGGACACCCACACCTTGCCGGCATGAGCGTGTTTGGCAATGTTGATCAGTGCCTCCTGGAAGATACGGAACACACTGGTCGCGCGGTCGATCTCCAGCCCGTCTAGCGTGCCCGAGGTTTCCCACTGACATTGCAGCGCGTGCCGCGCCGCAAACTGGCGCAGCTCGCGCTGCATGGCCGAAGCCAGCCCCAGGTGGTCAAGCCCGCTGGGCCGCAACTCCTCGGACATCTCCCGCACCGACTGGATGGCTTGGCGCGTCATGTGCATGAGGTCCGCCGCGATCTCCGTGAGCGCAGGATCGCTGACCCGGCGCTGCACGCGCTGGGCGTTCATTTTGATGGAGGCCAGCAGCCCGCCCAACACATCGTGCAGCTCACGTGCGAACAGTGCCCGCTGGCGCTCGCGCTCCTGGTTGATGTGCGCAGCCAGCTGCTGCAGATCATTGCGCGCTTGGCGCAGCTCTTCTTCGCGCAGCGTCTGCTCGGTGACGTCAATGCCCACGCCCATCACTGCAGGTCTGCCCCGGTAGGCCATGCGCGAACCGTGCACCTCCAGCAGCACGATGCGCCCCTGCTTGTGAATAGCAGGGGTGATGTAGCGCACGCTGTCGATCTCGCCTGCGATCCGCTGGTGGTACATCTTCAGTGTGTAGTCGATGGACGATGGCGGGACGAGGTCACGCAGCGACATGCCGACGATCTCGGAACGGCTGCGTCCGAAGAACTGGGCCCAGGTCTCGTTCGAGTACACGAAGATTTCATCCTGGATGACATAGATGCCCGTGATCGACTGCTCGACGATGGCCTTGAAGGAAAGGTCCAGGTAGTCATCCACAGTCGGAGTGGGAGGCTGGGGCTGCATGGGTAGGTCGTGGCGGAATCAATACGGGGCAACGGTAGGGGGCGGATCCCCTCGCGTCAAGCGGTGAGCACAGACGTGACATAAGACCCGCAGGTCACGACCAGGTCGCCATGGCGCTCGAAGTAGGCAGACTTGGTCATGGCCTCCTGCGTGAGCGGGTGCAGCCAGCGGTAGCTCACGTGGCCACTGCCCTGGCGCAACGCGTTGGCAACAATCTCGGCCACGAAATGTTTGCCATCCAGATCCTTGAAGTTGCGTCCATCCACCCCGACCAGCCGGGTGTTGGTTCCATGGGCAACACAATGAACGTCAGTGGAATACAACACCAGGTAAAGGTCCCGGTCGATCAGCTCGGTGTTGTGGGGGGTGTTGACCTGGGCAATCAACGCTGCGCCGCCCCGGCTGCGCAGTACGCCAACGGCCCGCTGCACGAGGGCCTTCGCATCATCAGCGCTGGCATGGGCCTGGGTTCCCAAGTCGAATGACGCCACCGACTGGACCAGTTGCAACGCCTGCTGGTGCAGCGCCGCCACCGGCTCGGCGGCATTGCGACTGAGCGACGCGTTCTGGCGGGTGAGCACATCCAGATCCGCGATGGACGCGCCGATGGCATGCATGCCTGCCGTTTGCTGCCGCACCGCCGTGGCCATGGCCTCGATGATGCTCGCCACCTGCTGCACGCCGTCCAGCAGTCCCGCCATGGTCCGGCCTGTCTGTCCGGCCATCTCAGCACCGGCATCAACACTGCGGGCCGACCCTTCGATGAGGGTGCGCACCTCGCGAGAGGCAGCGGCGGAGCGCGTTGCGAGGTTGCGCACTTCGTTGGCCACTACGGCAAACCCCCGCCCCGCATCCCCCGCCCGTGCAGCCTCTACCGCAGCGTTGAGCGCAAGGATGTTGGTCTGAAACGCGATGTTGTCGATCAGGCTGATGATCTCGCCAATCTTGCGCGAGCTGCCTGTGATGCTGCCCATGGTTTCCACCAGTCGCTGGATCACCTGTGCGCCTTGCTTCGCTTGCTCCAGCACGCCGTTGGCGATGTGATGCCCCCGTTGGGCATCGTCGGCATTGGCCTGTAGGGCTGGCGCCAACTGCTCCATAGAGCCGTTGACATCGTCTATCGACGACGCCAACGTGCTCATCATGGCGGCAAAGCGCGTGTGGTCGCTGCCCACGTGGCCCGAAGATGTCGCGATGGCCAATGTGCCTGCATGCACATCGCGCACCACGGCAGCCATGCGTTGCTGAAGCGCGGCCAGGTCCTGAAGCAGCGGTTCGGTACGGTCCGCACCGCGCGGATCTTGCGGCGGTGCCTCCAGCGCGCCCGCCACCAACTGTTGCACCTGCCTGTGCGCCTGCACCAGGCGGCGCGCGTGCCGGGCAGACTGAACGGCCAGCCCAGCGTAGCAACAGCCAGCCAGCACAAGGCAGGCCATGGCCCCCAGCTGCATCTGGCTTGGCGGCGCCATCGCCAACGCAGCAACTCCCCCCACCACGGAGAAAGCCGCAAGCGCATGCGCCACCACACCAGCGCGATCGTTCCAGACTGTGAGCAACCCCATGGAATGTTCCGATCCTTTTCTGGGAACCATGTCTTGGCAGCGTTCTGGCACTCAGAACACGTGCTGCAGGCCTACTTCGTAGCCATTCTTGCGCGTGGGTGCCTTGCTGTCGTGCGCGAAGGTCGTGTATACGCTGGTGCGCTTGGACAGGAAGTGGTGATAGCCCAGCGCCAACTTCTGCGAGGCAACCACATCGGCGCGCTTGTAGTTCCCGAAGCTGGTTCGGAACTGGCCCGTGCCCACAGGAACCACCGATGACAGGGCCCACGTGCGCACGCTGGCATCGGTGTGGTCCGTACCACCCGCCACCATGGCATTGAGCGTGAACGCACCAAAGTCATAACCACCAAACAGCGTGGCGAGCTTGGAACGCCCGTCTGCGGGCTTCTCGTAGCCGAAGCGCAGTTGCCAGGGGCCCGGTGCATAACCCAGTGCAAACGAGTACGGCGTCTTGTGTGGTGTGCCCGACCAGCCGGGATTGGCGTCCTTGGCGGCCACCTGCGCCGTGAACGAGAAGGCACCGGTGTCGTAAGCATAGGTGGCTGCATCGTTGTACCAAAGGTTGCCGATATAGCCTGTACCTGCTGCAAAGCCGTTGGTGGTGTTGTCCCAGAACCAAGGGTCCACCAGGAGCTGCGGCAGCAGCGCCGCCGTCATCTGCCGCCCCAGCGTGAGCGAACCCCAGCCTCCGCGCAGAGCCACAGACGACTCCTGCGTCCAGTAGGTGCCAGCAGGGGAGTTGAGCACCGCGCCAGGTGCGTTGGTCGTACCACTGTCAGCGTTGATCCGGGTCGCCAGCTTGAAGCTGGCCAGCATGCCGCCACCCAAGTCTTCAGTGCCAGCAAACGTGAGGTGGCTCATGGAGCCAGTACCCATGCGCGTCTGTCCGGCCCCAATGTCTTTTCCCACGTTCAGGTCGATGCGCCCCGACAGGGTGATGTTGGACTGCGCGAGAGCCGATGTGCTGGCAAGCAATAAGGCTGCGGCGGGCAGTGTGATGCGGGCAATCATGGCGTGAGGTCTCCTTCCCTTAGAGGGATCTGTTGTGGTTCAGTAAAAAAGAGGGACAGCCTGCTGCGCCCCACGGGTCGTGGGGCCTCCGGGACCGCTGGCGCAGGAACTCCAGCGCGGGGATACGGCCTCAGGCCAGGGCCGTCTGGTGTTCGGGTGCAGATGCCTGTGCAAACTTCTGGCGCAGGACTTTCTTGTCGAACTTGCCCACACTGGTCTTGTCGATGGCCTCGACAAAATGGATGCGGTCGGGCACTGCATAGCGGGGGATCAGGCCCCGCTCGGCCTGCTCCAGCACCAGGGTGCGCAAGGCCTGCTCGGTGGCAGACGCATTACCCGGGCGCCGCACCACCACGGCGATGGGCCGCTCGCCCCAGCGCTCGCAGGGCGCGGCCACCACGGCGGCCTCGGCCACGCCCGGGTGGGCGGCCAGGAGCTGCTCCAGGTCGAGCGAAGACACCCACTCGCCCCCGGTCTTGATCACGTCCTTGATGCGGTCCACCAGCCGCAGGCAGCCGGTGGCATCGATGCGGCCCATGTCCTGGGTGTGCAGGTAGCCGCCCTGCCACAGGGCCTCGGAGGCCTCGGCATTGCCCCGGTAGCCCTGCGTGAGCCAGGGCGCACGCACCACCACTTCACCCACGGCCTTGCCGTCACGGGGCAGCGCGTGCAGGGATTCGTCCACCACCCGCAGGTCCACCAGCGGCACGCTCCAGCCGGCGGTCAGGCGGAAGTCGTCGGGCACGTCCAGGCCCGACTGCGCAGGGCGCTGCGCCAGCGTGAGCAGTGGGCAGGTCTCCGACATGCCGTAGCCCGTGAAGATGTCTATGCCCTGCGCCAGCGCTTCCTGGCACAGGTGGGGTGGCATCACCGAGCCGCCCGAGACAATCTTCCAGCCCTCGAACCGGCGCCCCTTGGCGGCAGCCAGCACCATCTGCAGCACGGTGGGCACGCCGTGCGAAAACGTCACGCCCTCGCGCGCTACCAGGTCCACGATGTGCTCGGGCCGGAAGCGGCCCGGATAGACCTGCTTGACCCCCATCAGCGTGGCCACAAACGGCAGGCCCCAGGCGTGCACATGGAACATCGGCGTGAGCGGCAGGTACACGTCGCCCCGGTGAAAGCGCTGATGCTGCGGGCTGGCCGCCAGGCCCGATGCCGCTGCCAGCGTGTGTAGAACGATCTGGCGGTGGCTGAAGTAAACGGCCTTGGGCAGGCCCGTGGTGCCTGTGGTGTAGAAGGTGGTGGCCAGCGTGTTTTCGTCGAAGTCGCGGAACGCAAAGGCCGTGGGCTGCGCGGCCATCAGGGCCTCGTATTCGCCCACCGTCGGCAGCGGCGTTTGTGCGGGTTGCGCATCCTGCAGCAGCACGATGCGCTGGAGTTGCGGCAGGCGCGGGTGGATGGCTTCGAGCACCGGCAGGAAGTCAGCGTGCACCAGCAGCGTGGTGGCGCCGCTGTGGTCCAGCGCATAGGCGATCTGCTCGTTCGACAGCCGGATGTTCACCATCATCAGCGCGGCGCCCATCATGGGCACGGCAAAGTAGCTCTCCAGATAGCGGTGGCTGTCCCAGTCCATCACCGCCACCACATCGCCCGCCCCCACACCCAGCGACTGCAGCATGTGGGCCTGCTGCGCGATGCGGCCCACAAAACCCCGGTAGGTGGTGCGAAACAGGTCGCGGTACACGATCTCCTGGTCCGGGGCATTGGCCAGCGGGGTGTGCAGCAGCTGCTTGATGAGCAGCGGGTAGCTGTAAGCGGACGGGGTGCGCTCGATCACGCGGTCTTCGGGGGTCTGCACGTTGGTCTCCTGGCGTTCTTGTATGAGTGCACCGAGCGTAGGCAAAGGGCTGCGGCCTGGATGCCAGAAATTTCTGTACGGCAGGGCAGATAAGTCCATGCCGCGGAGGCCGCCCATGGCGGAAAAGTCTGGCGCGTCGGGCAGACAAATCCCGCAGACGGCCGCCGCCCCTGCACCCAGCATCGCGCACCACAACTCAAGGAGACATTGGTGCAGCATTTTTTCTGGCGCAGGCTGGTCGTTATCGGAGGGCTGTGCGGGGCCCTGTCAGCGGGCGCTGCGCCCGTGGCGGAGCTGGTGGTGGGGCAATCGCTGCCCCTGTCGGGTGAGCAGGCGGCGCTGGGGCGACAACTGCGGCTGGGCGCAGACCTGTGGTTCGCCTATGTCAACGCCACGGGTGGCATCCAGGGCACGGCCATCCGCCATGTGGTGCTGGACGACGCCTTCGACCCAGCCAGCGTGGTGCGCAACACGCGCCAGTTGGTGCAGCAGGAGCAGGTGTCCGTGCTGATGGGCTACCCGCAGGCGCAGGGCGTGCGCGCCTTGCTGACGCAAAAGCTGCTGGCGGTGTCGGGTGTGCCACTGCTGGGGCCCGCCACGGGGGCCGGGTGGCTGCGTGAGCCAGTGCACCCCCAGGTGTTCCCTGTGCGCACCGGCCAGACGGGCGAGGCCGAACACCTGGCCGGGCACCTTGCCACGCTGGGGGCACGCCGCATCGCCATGGTGCACGCGGCAGACGAAGACGGCCTCGGTGCCGTTGACGCCTTGCGCGCGGCGCTCACCCGCAAGGGACTCACCCTGGCAGGAGCCGCCACACTCGGCCCGGAAGGACCCGACGCCGCTGTGACTGCCCTGCGGGCGTTGCGGCCCGAGGCCATCGTGCTCATGGCTCCCACACGCCACGTCGCCGCATTCGCCAAAGCGTACCGAGGCACGGGCGAGACGGCACAACTGCTGAGCTTTGCGCGGGCCGACCACCAGGAAGTGCTGGCCCAAGTCGGCTCCACGGTGGCGCGGGGGATGGGCTTCACGCAGGTTGTGCCTTATCCCTACGGAGGTGCCCGGCCGCTGGTGCGCGAATACCGGGCGCTGCTGGCCACCTACGGGCCCATGGACGCCGCCCCCAGCTACGCGGGCTTCGAGGCGTTCATCGCCGCCAAGGTTCTGGTGGAGGCCCTGCGGCGCGCAGGTGGCACGACCTGGACGCCAGGCCGCGTGGCCACTGCACTGGAGCAACTGGGCACTCTGGACCTGGGCGGTTTCGTGGTGCGCTATGGCCGGGGCGAGCGCCAGGGCGGGCGCTATGTGGATTTCACCGTGCTGGGCAGCGAGGGGCAGCTGCTGCGCTGACACCATGGGGGCATCGGATGCCCTGCGGAAAAACCAATAGCAATAAATCGAATGCAGAAAAGCGCCAAGGCCGAGTTTCTCTCGCATTCCACATGCCAGCAGCCATTGCGCGGAAAACAGCAGGCAGAAAATTCCCTCAACGCCCGGGGAATTTTCTGGCTGACGGTGCGCAATGGCGCGATCTACGATGCGCCGACCAGACAACGAAAAAAACCGAAGGAGACATATGAGCACAACGAACACCAACGAAACGCGCTTCAGTGTTGCAGCAGCCGATGGCCATGCCATTGAAGCGTATGCCTGGGCCACGCCAGCCGCTTTCGCCGTGCCCCGCGCCGTGGTGCAACTGGTGCACGGCATGTCCGAGCACATCCGCCGCTACCGCCATGTGGCCCAGGCGCTGGCCGCGCAAGGCTACTTGGTGTACGGCAGCGAGCACCGGGGGCATGGCCAGTCGGCATTTGATGCGGGCACATCAGGCGACTTTGGCCCGCGCGGTTTTGCGGCCCTTGTAGACGACATGGCTGCAGTGACCCGCGCGCTGCGTGAGCGCCATCCCGGACTGCCTGTCGTCATGGTGGCGCACAGCATGGGTTCGATGGCGGCACAGGTCTATCTGATCGAGCACTCGGCGCTGGTCGATGCGGTCGCGTTGTCGGGCACCGCCGCGCTGGAAATGCTGGATGTGCGCACCTCCGGCTGGACGCCCGAGACGGCCAACGCCAGCGTGGGCACACCGGTCACGCCCGCCGACTGGCTCAGCCGTGACCCCAATGTGCCAGCGGCTTTCATTGCCGACCCGCTGTGTGGCACGCCGCTGACGCTGGAGTCGCTGTTCTCTATCTTCGACGTGGGCAACCGCACGGCAGACACGGCTTTGTACGCCGCTGTGCGCAAGGACCTGCCGCTGTACCTCTTCACCGGCGACCGCGATCCGGTGAACGCCTGTCTGGCTTGGTTCGACCCGCTGGTGAACCGCCTGCGCGGCGCGGGCTTCCGCGATGTGTCCACCCACGTGTACGGCGGCGCACGCCATGAGGTACTCAACGAGACCAACCGCGAAGAGGTGATTGCCAACCTCATCGCCTGGATACACCGCGCGGTCGGTTAAGGCCGCGCTCAACCACGCGCCCTGACCGGCGCCTGCCCCCTCTTTTCATCCCGACCTGACGAGCGGCCCCTGGGGCCGCGCGCAGGCCCCAGCACGCCTTTTTTTACGCCTTTTCACGCCGTTCTTTCATACCCAAAACAGGAGACACACCATGCTTGCACCCACACCATTCCACTGGAAGAAAACCCTGGCCGCCCTGGCACTGGTCGGCCTGGCCGCCGCACAGGCTGCGCACGCGACCGATGTCGAGCTGCTGCCGCCCGGCCTGCTCACGGCCACGACGGCCGAGCAGACCAAGCCCGGCCAATACAAGAAGGCCGGGCCCTGGCGCATTGGTGTCTCGTGGGCCGGCATGGGCAACAGCTGGATCGTGCAGCTCATCGCCGAGATGCGCCACGCCGCCGCGCAGGACAAGAACATCGGCGAATTCATCTTCACCGAGGCCAACTGGCAGCCCGCCAAGCAGGTAGCCGACGTGGAAGACCTGCTGACCAAGAAGGTGGACCTGCTCATCATCGGCCCCATCTCGCAGGCCATCGGTGCGCCGCTGATCGAGAAGGCCGCCAAGGCGGGCATCCCGGTGGTCACGCTGGGCTCGTACGGCCGCGCCGTGCCATCCACCACCGAAATCTGGGCGGGCGGCCGCATTTTTGGCCAGCAGGGCGGCGAGTTTTTGCGCAAGGAGCTGGGGGGCAAGGGCAACCTCTGGGTGTTCCGAGGCATTGCGGGCGTAGATGAAGAGCAGCAGCGCTACGACGGGCTGAAGAAAGCCATTGAGGGCAGCAATCTCAAGATCACCAACGAAGTGTTTGGCGACTGGAACTACGCCAAAGCCAAGCAGATCTGCGAGAACCTGGTGCTCTCGGGCCAGCCGGTGGATGGCATCTGGTTCTCGGGCGCAGAGATGACTCGCGCGTGCATCGACGTGTTCAAGGAGGCCGGCAAGCCGCTGGTGCCCATGACGGGCGAGGCCAACAACGGCTTTCTGCGCGTGTGGAAGCAAGCGGGTGTGAAGACTGTGGCACCGATCGTGACGCCGGGCCTGGGCACTGCCGTGGTACGCGCATCGAGCGCGCTGCTAGAGGGCAAGCCGCTGTACCGCTCGTACTTTTCGATGCCGACCCCGATTGCGCGGGACCAGCTCGACAAATTTTTCCGCCCTGAGCTGAACGACTCCTACTGGATGCCCACGGTGCTGCCCGAAGCCAAGATCGTGGAAACCTACCGCAGCAAGTAACAGGAAGCGCGCACCATGACGATCAAGGAGCGCCAGCCCCTGGTGGAGCTGCGCAGCGTGAGCAAGTCGTTCGGCCAGAACGCCGCGCTCAAGGCGGTCAGCCTGAAGGGCTGGCCCAGCTCGATCCACGCCGTGACCGGCGAGAACGGCGCGGGAAAATCCACGCTGATGAAACTGCTGGCCGGGGTGCACCAGCCCGACAGCGGCGAGATCTTGCTCCAAGGCCGCCGCGCGGCGCTGGGTACGCCCGCCAAGGCGCGCCGCGCGGGGGTGTCCACCGTGTTCCAGGAGCTGACCATCCTGCCCAACCTCACGGTAGCCGAGAACCTGTGCCTGGGGCGCGAACTGACGCGCGGCGGCTTGCTGAACCTGCGCGCGCTTCGGCATGAGGCCGTACAGGTACTCCAGCGCACCGGCATCGCGCTGGGCCCCGACCGGCTGTGTGGCACGCTCAGCGTGGGTGAACAACAGTTGCTGGAGATCGCCAAGGGCCTGCATTCCGAGGCCGACATTTTCATCTTCGATGAACCCACCGCGCCGCTGAACCGCGCAGAGGTAGACCAACTCGAAACCCTGCTGCGCGCCTTGAAGGACCAGGGCAAACTGGTCTTCTACATCAGCCACCGGCTGGAGGAGATCTTCCGCTTCTGCGACACCGTGACGGTGCTCAAGGACGGCGCACATGTGGCCACACAGCCCATCGAAGGCCTCACACCCGATGCCCTGGTGGCGCTGATGGTGGGGCGGGAAATGGAAGCGCTGTTTCCCGAGCGCCCGGCACATGTGCCCGATGTGCCTGCACTGCAGGTGGAACACCTCACAGCCACACCTCACAGCCCCCCTGTGACATTCATGCTGCGCCGGGGCGAGATCGTGGGCATTGCTGGGCTTGAAGGCCAAGGCCAGCGCGAAATCATCCGCAGCCTGGCCGGGGCACAGGAGCGCAGCAGCGGCACCGTGTGTGTATGGGCAGACGGTGGCCACTCTGTCGCTGTTGCGCCTGGCAGCGTGGCTGCCGCTGTGCGCTGCGGTGTGGCCCTGCTGCCCGAAGACCGCAAAGGCGAGGGGCTGTACCTGGACCTGTCCATCGAAGACAACATCTGGCTCGGCCCCCTGCGCCAGACCCCGCTGTTGCGCCGTGCGCCGCGCGACCCGAGTCTCGTGCGCCGTCTGGCCGAGCGCATGGGACTGCGCACGCACCCAGCGCAGCCCGTGGGCTCGCTTTCGGGCGGCAACCAGCAGAAGGCCATGCTGGGCCGCTGGCTGGCTGCCGATGTGCAGATTCTGCTGGTCGAGCAGCCCACACGCGGCGTTGATGTGGGCGCAAAAGCTGAAATCTATGAGCTGCTGCGCCGCTTCACGGCCGAGGGCGGCACCATCCTCGCCGTCTCTGGCGACCTGCCCGAGCTGATCGGCCTGTGCGACCGCATCCTGGTTGTGCGTGGTGGCGCCATCGTGGCCGACGTGCCCGGCCACAGCGCCACCGAAGAACTGCTGCTGGGCCACGCACTGCGCAGCGAATACCCCCACGAGGCCACCGCATGACCACTCTAAATCCGGCCCGCACTGGCCTGACGCACTACACCCTTGGCCTACCTGTCGTCCTGGTGTTGCTCCTTGCCGCCACTCAGGCAGACTTCCGCTCCACCCAGAACCTTCTGAACTTCAGTGGCCAGATCGGCGCACTGCTCATAGTGGCCGTGGGGCAGTTGTTTGTCACGCTGGTGGCGGGCATCGACCTGTCGGTGGGTTCGGTGATGAGCCTGGCATCCGCCTTCGCCGCCACCCAGAGCGATCCACTGGCCGCCGTCGCAATGGCGACCGCCCTGGGGGTTGCAGTTGGAACGGTCAACGGCATGGGCGTGGCCTTCGCGGGCGTGCACCCGCTGGTGATGACACTGAGCACCGCAACTTTTCTGCAAGGACTGGCTTACGTGGTGCTGCCGATTCCTGGAGGCTCCATCGCGCCAGCTATGACGGCGGCTGCGACGGGCGAAGCCGTAGGCATCCCGGCACCACTGTTGTGGTGTGCGGCAGCAGCGCTGGCAGCCAGCATTGTGCTGCGTCGAACTCGTTTTGGTACGCACCTGTTCGCGGTGGGTGGCCACCCGCGCAGCGCTTACCTCAATGGCGTGCGCGTGAAATCCGTGGTCGTGGGAGCCTATGTGTGGTGCTCGGTTGCTGCAGCGTGGGCGGGACTTTTCCTGGCCGCGCGCGTGGCTGCCGGAGACCCGGCTCTGGGGGCGTCTTATGCGCTGGAATCCGTTGCGGCCGTGGCCCTGGGCGGCGTGCAACTGACAGGCGGCGTCGGCAGCGTGGCAGGTGTGGTGGCCGGGGTGCTGAGCCTCGGGCTGATGACCAATGGCCTCAACCTGTTCGGCGTATCGCCCTTCATGCGCGGGGTGTTGACCGGTGTCTTGTTGCTTGCGGCCGTGAGCCTGCAGCGCCGGCGCATCGTTGGAATGTGAGTTCGCCCATGTCTTCATCCATGTCCCTATCCTCTTCCCCCGGGTTGGCGTACCGCTTGCAACAGGCAATGACATTCATCCTGGCGCTGCCACCCGCTTATCTGGGCACCGTGGTGCTGCTGGTCAGCGCAGCGGCCCTGAGACCCAACCTTCTTTCTCCGTTCTTGCTACTGCTCATCTTGCGCCAGGCGGCGCCGCTGGGCTTCGCCACCATCGGGCAGTCTTTGGTGATGCGCTGCCGCTCGCTCGACTTGTCCTCAGGTGGTGTGATTGCGGTGGTGTCGTATCTGTTGACCAGCGGCGTGATGCCCTTGCCCTGGCCCATCGCATTGCCGCTGTGTATTCTGTTTGGTGCACTGGTCGGGGCATTCAACGGCTTTTTGATCGTGCGGGTGCGTGCTTCGGCGGTCATCGTGACGCTGGCCGTGTCGATGATTCTGTCGGGCACCGTGATTGCGTTGAGCCAGTTCCATGCCGTTGGCGATGCGCCCGAAATCCTGCGTTCCATGGGCCGCGCGCGCGTGGCCGGGGTGCCGCTGGTGCCATTGCTCTGGATTGCGACCCTGGTGCCGTTGGCCCTGTGGCTGCGCCGCAGTGCTTTTGGTCGCGTGCTTGATGCCGTGGGCGCCAACCCGCGTGCTGCGGGCCTGTCGGGACTGCCGCACCTGCGCGTGGTGTTTGTGGCGCATGTCACCTCGGGCGCCATGTCGGCCCTCAGCGGCCTCATGCTGCTGGGCTTCGTGGGCGTGGGCAATGTCAAGCTGGGCGCGGATCTGGCGCTCAACGCACTGGCGGCGTCCATTCTGGGCGGCATCAACTTCGGCAGCGGGCGTGGCGGCATGCTGGGTCCGGCGGTTGCGGCGTTCATGCTGGTTTTTCTCTTCAACTTCCTCACTAGCCTGGGCCTGGGTGAGCCCGGCAAGCTGATGCTGCAGGGCACGCTGATCGGGGCGGCTGCACTGGCCTATTGCTTGCGCCACAAAGACTCGGCGCACTGATTTCACACAACCCAAAGAAGCTCAAGATGGCAGATGTTTTCAAAGATGGCTTGCTGCACGGGCAGCACGCACTGATCACGGGTGGCGGCAGCGGCATCAACCGCCGCATCGCAGAACGTTTTGCAGCCCAAGGGGCAACGGTGTCCATCGTGGGACGCAGCCTGGAACGGGCTGAAGGCGCGGCCACCGCCATCCGAGCAGTGGGTGGGCAAGCGCAGGGCTTGTCGGCGGACGTGCGCGATTTCGACGCGCTGGCCAGCGCCTTCAGCCAGGCACACGCAGTCTTTGGCCCGGTGGACATCTGCATCGCGGGCGCGGCGGGCAACTTCGTGGCCGAGGCCGCCAACATGTCCTCCAATGGCTTTCGGACAGTGGTGGACATCGACCTTGTCGGCACCTGGAATACCTTCCGCGCCAGTTTGGCGCTGCTACGCGAAGGACGATCCAATCTGCTGGCCATCTCCGCAGTCCAATCGGTGATGCCTATGGCCACACAAGCGCATGTGTGTGCGGCCAAGGCAGGCATCGATATGCTGGTGCGCACGCTGTCCATCGAATGGGCGCAGCGTGGTGTGCGCTGTAACGCCATAGCACCCGGCCCGGTGGCGGATACAGAAGGCATGAGGCGCCTCGCACCTGAAGGCGACGCGAGCTGGGCGCGCGTGCTGGCGGGCATTCCCATGGCGCGAGCCGCAGACCTAGATGAAATTGCAGACTTGGCGCTGTTCCTGTGCAGCGGCGCTGCCCGCTACATCCATGGCACAGTGGTCACCATCGATGGTGGGCAGACCAACCTGGGCTCACTGCCGTTCGGCAACGCGCTGCTTGAGTCATTGAGGCCTTACCCCTCCTGAACGTGGGATCAGTGAAGCATTCTCGTTCTTCCGAAAGCTCTGAAAAATGTCGGATCAGCTTCACCCCTGTCCGCAAGGAAACCGCAGAGGTTCTGCACCAGGTGGGCTTGCGGGTCGTACGAGTGCAGGACTGGTTTTAATTGCGACCTTGAGAGCGTCTGGTTTAGGCGCAGATCTGTCGTCCGACTGTCCCCGCTGAACGTCGACAACCAGCCTGAAGCAGACCGCCCCGGCACCTACTCACCTTCGCTATCAGGAACGAAAAGCGCCTCAACTCTGAGGCGCTTTTGCATTTCTTAATGTGGAATATTCCCGACGAATTTTATTTGTTCCCGACTGACTTTATTTGTTGGAGTCATCAAGAGTCAGAAGGCAGCCTTCTTCCATCACCGTTACTCTATTGGCAAGTTTCAAAACTTGTCTACAAATGGCTCGCTGCACCGTCTCTGTATTGCAGGAGGCAGAACATCCGACCCAAGCAGGTTACACAGTCACTTGCCCTGTAAAAAGTATTCAGTCGCCAGGAAATGGGCAGGACTCGGCGGCTACCCGAAAGTTGGTCGACTTCAACCGACAGTTAGGCAAAAGCCGTTCACTTGCCTCGGGGCGGGCTCTCCACTGCAGAACGTTTGTCTATGTCTTCGACTGGGCAAGTGCATGCAGCAAACCCTCACGGATGCAAGGCATTTTTTACGAATTAAATTACCCAGCATATCCAGATGCTATTGACACTTTATATTTTTCTTTGACACTTTTAATTTTTACGGTCAAAAAAAACGGTCCGTTCGACAAGTCACTCCACCGTGACGCTCTTGGCCAAATTTCTGGGCTTGTCCACATCCGTCCCCCGCGCGCAGGCCGTGTGGTACGCCAGCAGCTGCAGCGGCACCACATGCAGCAGCGGGCTCAAGGGGCCGTAGTGCTCGGGCATGCGGATGACGTGGATACCCTCGCTGCTTTCGATGCGGGTGTCGGCGTCAGCCAGCACGTACAGCACACCCGCGCGCGCACGGACTTCCTGCATGTTGCTCTTGAGCTTTTCGAGCAGGGTGTCGTTGGGTGCTACGGTGACCACGGGCATGGCGCTGGTCACCAGGGCCAGGGGGCCGTGCTTGAGTTCGCCGGCCGGGTAGGCCTCGGCGTGGATGTAGCTGATTTCCTTGAGCTTCAGGGCACCTTCGAGGGCGATGGGGTAATGCAGCCCCCGGCCCAAAAAGAGCGCGTTTTCCATGCGCGCAAAGTCTTCGGCCCAGCTGATGATTTGTGGCTCCAGCGCCAGCACGGCCTGCAAGGCCACAGGCAGGTGGCGCATGGCCTTGAGGTGCGCAGCTTCCTGCTCCTCATTCAAACGACCCTTGGATTGGGCCAGCGCCAGCGTCAGCAAGAACAGGCCTGCCAGCTGGGTGGTGAAAGCCTTGGTGCTGGCCACGCCGATCTCGACCCCGGCGCGCGTGATGTAGGCCAGCTTGCATTCGCGCACCATGGCGCTGGTGGCGACGTTGCAGATGGTGAGCGTGTGCTGCATGCCCAACGACTGCGCGTGGCGCAGGGCGGCCAGCGTGTCGGCGGTTTCGCCGCTTTGGCTGATCGTGACAACGAGGGTGCGCGGGTTGGGCACGCTGGTGCGGTAGCGGTATTCACTGGCCACTTCCACTTGCGTGGGGATGCCAGCAATGTCTTCCAGCCAGTATTTGGCGGTGCAGCCGCTGTAGTAGCTCGTACCGCAGGCCAGGATCAACACGTTGTCGATCTCCTTGAACACACGCCAGGCGGCCGCGCCGGGCTCGCCATGCTGGCCTGCGCCGTCGAACAGCTCGGGCACGATGCCGGCCAGGCCTTCCAGCGTGTCGGCAATCGCGCGTGGCTGCTCGAAGATTTCCTTTTGCATGTAGTGGCGGTAAGGCCCCAGCTCGGCCGCACCACTGTGGGCGAGCACGGTGCGCACGGGGCGCTGCTCGGTGGTCAGCGCGCCGCCTTCCTTGCCTACGATCCAGTAGCGGCCCAGCTGCAGGTCCACAAGGTCGCCCTCTTCCAGATAGATGATCTGGTCGGTCACGCCCGCCAGGGCCATGGCGTCGCTGGCCAGAAAGTGCTCGCGCGACGCAGATGCGCCAGCGGTGGCGTCTTTGCCCACCCCCAGGATCAATGGGGACCCGGCGCGTGCCCCCACCACGCGGTGGGGT
>Ga0160495_100403_pt1 | contig 23300 bp, 21 predicted proteins | sample DID4MG_4_FD_108251 | JGI IMG/M metagenome (GOLD analysis project Ga0160495, IMG submission 108251) | Enriched soil microbial communities from UW Madison campus, WI, USA - DID2933_E24_FP4 MG | ecosystem: Environmental > Terrestrial > Soil > Unclassified | place: USA: Madison, Wisconsin | collected... | reverse complement strand
GGTGAATTGGCGCACAACCGTGTAGTTGTAGCTATTTTCTTTGCTCACGAAACTCTCCCCACTATGTTGAGTACTGGTCAATGCGAGCTTACGGGGGGTCGCCTCCGGCAGCCTTGACGTGTATCAAAATGGGGAGAAGCCTGGGAACAAAGACGAGGAAACAACAGTCTGCGTCAACCCGCGATGCCTAACTTCACGCGTCGCCGGAACGATCCTGGGCGACGACCGCATCGTCGTCGTGGAGGATGCGCATGGCAGGCCCTTCGAGATCGTCGAACTGGCCGCTGTCAGAGGCGCGGAAGAAGACCCAGATGGCCAGGAAGACCAGCAGGGTGCTGAGGGGAATGAGCAGGTACAGGGCTTCCATCAGGCAGCTCCCGCCAGCGCCGGGCGCACCTGCGCCGCCTGCACGGCGGCCTCCGATGCAGACTGCCCTTGCCGGCGACTCAGCCGCAGCGCATTGCCCACCACCAGCAGTGAGCTGAGCGACATGCCCACGGCCGACATCCAGGGATCGAGCCAACCGAAGGCTGCTGCCGGAATGGCCAGGAAGTTGTAGGTCGCAGCCCACACCAGGTTCTGGCGTACGATGTGCATGGTCCGCTGGGCCATGGCGGCGCAGTCGGCTACGGCGTGCAGGCGATCGCTCATGATCACGGCATCGGCACTGACCTGGGCCAGCGCCGCGCCCTTGCCCATGGCAAAGGAGACATCGCCGGCGCGCAGCATGGCGGCGTCATTGATGCCATCGCCGACGATGGCCACCACCGCCCCATCCTGCTGCAGGCTGCGCACATAATCCAGCTTGCCCTGCGGAGTACAGGCCGCCTGCACTTCGCCGATGCCGATGCCGGCGGCGACCGCGACCTCGGCGCAGACGTCGGGCTGGTCGCCGCTCAGTAGGATGGTGCGCAGTCCCAACGCGCGGAAAGCCGCCACGGTAGCCACGGCATCCGGACGCAAGGCATCGGCCAGATCCAGGCGCGCCAGCCAGCCCGCGCTGCTGCCCAGATAGACGCTGCCCGCCCCGCTGGCTGCCGATTGCGACAGGACCGGCGGCAATGCATTGCCCGCCAGCTCAGCGACGAAACTGCGTGAGCCGATGCGATAGAGGACACCCTCGATCACGCCCTGCATGCCAGCGCCGGTGACCGAAGTCAGTTGTTCCACGTCCAGGGAGGCGACCTGTCGGCGTGCGCCCTCCTCCACCAGCGCCTTGGCCAGCGGGTGCAGGCTGCCACGCTCCATGGCTGCAGCGATCGCCAGCGACCGCTGGCAGTCGATGTCTGACCATAAGGCCGTCAACTGCGGACGCCCCTGGGTGAGCGTACCGGTCTTGTCGAAGACGATGGTGTCAGCACGCTGCAATGTTTCCAGCACATTGCCGCGCACCACCAGCGTACCAGCGCGCAACAGGCGGTCGGTGGCGGCGGCCAGGGCCGATGGCGTGGCCAGCGACAAGGCGCAGGGGCAGGACACGACCAGCACCGCTATGGCGGTGGACCAGGCGCGGCTGGGATCGATCAGTTGCCAGGCCAGGAAAGTCGCGCCGGCCAGGACCAGCAGCGCCACCACGAAGCGCGAGGCCACGATGTCGGCCCACTGCGCCAACGCCGGCTTGCCTTGTCCGGCCTGTTCAGCCAGCCGGGTCAGCGCGGCCAGGGTGCTCTCCCCGGTGGCGCGTACCACACGCAGCAACACCGGCTGGCTCAGGTTGACCGCGCCGCCGGGCGCTTCCTGACCGATCTCGAAAGCCTGTGGACGACTCTCGCCGGACAGCAACGCCAGGTCGAACTCGGCCGCTCCTTCCAGCAGGCAGGCGTCGGCGGCGACGGTGTCGCCCGGACGGGCCAGGATGACATCCCCCTCGCGCAATTGCGCTGCGGCCACCAGGGTGGTCTCGCGGCGCTCGGGATAGCCCGGCACCAGCAGCGCCGAAGCCGGGAAAGCCTGTTGCATGCGTTCCAGCGCCGAAGCCGACTTGCGCCGGGCCGCCGCCTCCAGATAACGGCTGGCCAGCAGCAGGAAGATGAACATGCTCACACTGTCGAACCAGATCTCGCCTTCGCCGCGCCAGGTGGCAATGGCGCTGGCCAGGAAAGCCGCCGCGATGCCGATGGCCACCGGCAGATCCATGCCCGGTGCGCGGGCGCGCAAACCGGCCCAGGCACCGGTGAAGAAGGGCAGCGCCGAATAGAACACGGCAGGAATGGTCAGGAACAGGCTGGCCCAGCGCATGAGCGACATCATGTCGGGATCGATGCCTTCATGGGTCATGTAGGCCGGCACGGCGTACATCATCACCTGCATCATCGACAGCCCGGCGATGAATAACTGGCGGAACAGGCGGCGCGACGCCCGTCGCGCCTGCTCACCCTGGCGCAGCGGATCGAAGGGATAGGCGGTGTAGCCCAGCCCGCGCAGGCCGCGCAGGATGGTAGCGGTGGAACACAGGGCCGGGTCGCGGCGCAGGTGCAGGCGCGAGGTAGCCACGTTCATCTCGGCCATCTGCATGCCGGGTAGGCGCGCCAGGTATTTCTCGATCAGCCAGACACAGGCCGAGCAGCGCAGGCCGTCGATGGACAGGACCAGCTCTGCGCTGGCGTCAGCGGCATGCGTTTGTTCCGACGCCGGCTGCGGCTGTTCCAGCAGGGCCAGCTCAGGTGGCAGCAGTTGTTCCGGATCGACCCGGGCGGAAGGCGCGGTGCGGCGCAGGTAGAAGTCTTCGCAGCCGCTCTCCACGATCAGCCGCGCCACGCTCTGGCAACCGACGCAGCACATCTCGCGCCGCACGCCGCCGATCTCCAGCGGCCACGCCTGCCCGGTCGGCACCGGCTGGCCGCAATGAAAACACAATGTCCCCTCGCCGCTCCCGTCTGCACTCCCTTCGCTACTCATCGTCATCCCCCATGGACCGGACTGATGCAGAACACGTCGATCCAGCCGCGTGCAATGCCCATGCCGCCGATCTCAGCACCACGCAGCAAACCCATTATTCCAAAAGTCAGCACCACCACGCCGGCAGCAAGACGCACCGCAGGACGCTGCGCCAACTGTCGCAGGCGCGCGCCGGACAGGCCGGCGGCCAGCAACACCGGCAAGGTGCCCGCGCCAAAGGCCAGCATGGTCAACGCACCCTGCACGGCGCTCCCGGCCATCAAGGCCGTCAGCAAGGCGCTATAGACCATTCCGCAAGGCAACCAGCCCCAGAGGCTGCCCAGCAGCAGCGCCTTGGCCGGCGTATCCACCGGCACCAGACGCGCCGCCAGCGGACGCACGCGCGCCCACAAGCCGCCGCCCAATTGTTCCAGGCGCGCCAGCGCCGGCCACCACTGGGTCAGGTACAGGCCCAGCAGGACCAGGACGATATTGGTCGCCAGATACGCCACCCGCTGCGCCGGCGCAAGCCAGCCGAGCACATCCGCGCCGCGCAGCAGACCGGCCGCAATGCCACCAGCCAGCGCACCCGCAAGCGCATAGCTGGACAGGCGACCCAGGTTGTAGCACAGCACGCGCACCAGGTCCTGGGCAAAAGCCTGGATCTGGATGGCACCGGAAGGATGAATGGGAATGATGCGCAGCAGGCGCGCACCGTCATGGCGGCCAGGTGCGGCCACCGACAGCAGCGGCACCGCCGGCGCGGGTGCTGGACGAGATGGCGCAGCCGAACTGAGCGCGCCGACGATGCCGCCGCACATGCCGATGCAGTGGACGCTCCCCATCAGGCCTACCAGAAAGATCGGCAGCAGATTCACCCCGGCTCCCGCTCAGACCGTCTGCGAATAACGCTGCGGCGCATCCTTGTTCTGGCTGGCGGCCTTATCGCGTTCCTGATTCAGGTAGCGGTCGAAGACCATGCAGATGTTGCGGATCAGCAGGCGGCCCTTGGGCTCGACGGTGATCCATTCCGGCTCGATCTTGATGAGGCCGTCTTCTTCCAGTTGCTTCAGCTTTTCCATCTCGCTGGCGAAGTATTCGCGGAAGACGATGGGATAAGCGATTTCCAGCGAATTGATCGACAGCTCGAAATTGCACATCAACCGCTGGATGATCAGGCGGCGCAGGACATCGTCCATGCCCAGCTGGATGCCACGGGCGATGGGCAGCGTGGAATTCTCCAGGCGGGCGTAGTAGTCATCGAGCGTCTTTTCATTCTGGCTGTAGCTGCCACCGACGGCGCTGATGGCCGATACGCCGCAAGCCACCAAGTCCGTCTCCGAATGGGTGGAGTAGCCCTGGAAGTTGCGATGCAGACGGCCCTGCTGCTGGGCGATGGCCAGGTCATCGGTAGGCTTGGCAAAGTGATCCATGCCGATATAGACGTAGCCCGCCGAGGTCAGTTGGCGGATGCACAGCGACAGCATGTCCAGCTTGCTGTCGGCGCTGGGCAGGTCTTCTTCCTTGATCTGGCGCTGGGTCTTGAACAACTGCGGCATGTGCGCGTAGTTATAGACGGCGATACGATCCGGGCTGGCGGCAATCACCTTGGACAGCGTGCGCGACATCGACATCACGTTCTGCTTGGGCAGCCCATAGATCAGATCGATGCTGACGGAGCGGAAACCGGCATCGCGGGCAGCGCGGATGATCTCCAGCGTCTGCTCTTCCGACTGCACCCGGTTCACGGCCAGTTGCACCTCGGGATCGAAGTCCTGCACGCCCAGGCTGATGCGGTTGAAGCCCTGCTGGCGCAGCTTGTGGACCCGCTCCACCGAGACCGTGCGCGGATCGATCTCGATCGAGTATTCACCAACGTTGTCAGGGGCCAGGGTGAAGCAGTGGCGAATGTGATCCATCAGGTCCGACATCTGCTCATCCGAGAGATAAGTGGGCGTGCCGCCGCCGAAGTGCAACTGCTCGACCTGGTTCATCCCCGAGAAAAGCGAGCCCTGCATGCTGATCTCGCGCTTGAGATAGCTCAGGTAGAGCGCAGCCTTGGCGCGGTTCTTGGTGACGATCTTGTTGCAGGCGCAGTAATAGCAGATGGTGTCGCAGAACGGAATATGCAAGTACAGCGACAAGGCGCGCCAGGCGCTCATGTTGCGGCGATCGGAGACCGCATGCAGATAGTCGATGACGGCGAAGTCACTGGTGAAGCGGTCTGCCGTGGGATAGGACGTGTAGCGTGGACCACGCTGATCCATTTTGCGCAACACGCTCTTGTTCATGCCGGCGAGACTGGCGGAAGGATGCTGGATGGACGGATGGGCGACTTGCATGCGATGCTCCTGGCCGGCTGCCACGCCGGACTGACGCGGCGCGCACATGCGCTGGGCCGCGAGCCCACCGGGCGAGCTGGTATTGACTGGAGCTTGCAGGATATCGGCTTCACTGCAAAAACACCTTGATGTGTATCAAAAGGACTGGCGTGGCCCGCAGTCTCTACCGCACCGGACGGCAGGGCAGCAGATGTTGCGCGCGGACAATCAATTCTGACCGCCTGCCAAGGCCTGAGCATAGCAGCGCCGCAATTCCCGGTAGTCATAGTAGTGGCTATGCGGGGCAATCCTGGCCTGCTCGCAGGCCTGCTTGAAATCCATCTGGCCTTCGTTGTACAGCAGCCGCACCAGCGTGCGCCCCCCTGCATCGGCGAACATGTCCCATTGCAGGTTGGCGGCCATCGGGGCGATCTGCGCGCCGCGCCAGCCATTGCTGGCCGGCGCATAAGGTATGCGCTCGGTCACTTGCCGGGCCGCTGCGGGCAGGCCCAGCAGCGTCGCCAGCGGGATCACGATCTCGGCATGGGCGAAGCGCAGCTTGGCCAGGTGCTGGCGCTGGCCCCGGTCGATGGCGTCGGCCTCGTCGAAGAAATCCTTGAGCAGGATACGCCCCATGCGCGAGCTCACATCGCCCTGCTCCACCATGCCCGGTCCCTTGCTGTAGAAATCCTCGGCATCTTCGGCTTCGGCAAAGACGTCTGCGGCCTGCGCAGGCATGAGGCGGGCGAAGGCCTCTGCGCTGCTGCCGGCCTGCGCCAGTTCGCGCTCCATCCCGGCGCTGATGGCATACAGGTCATACAGCGCCCAGGCCGCCTGCAAGCCGTTGGCGATGACGCTGCGGCCATCGCCGGACAGCGTGTTGGCATAGCGGCCATCCGCGCTGGTAAAACTCAGTGTGCCACTGTTGCTGAAACGATAACTCCCCTGCTGCAGCCGCGCCAGAAAGGCCGCCGTGAACAGGCGCGGCAAGACCGTATCGGCCGCCCCCTGCAGGCGAGGATCGAGGCGGATGCGCTCCAGTTGCACCTTGAGCGCGGCACTGCGGGTATAGGCCTGGTAGGCCTGGCTATCCTTCCAGGTCTGCAGCCGCAGCGCCTGCTCTGGCCCGGCCTCCGACGTGGCGGCCTCGGCCGGCGGGGTCTTGGGCAGACGATGAAAATACAGCAAATAGACATCCCTGGACGGCCCTTCCACATGCGCGCGCAAACCTGGCCGCGTGGCCAGCAGCGATTGGACAAAGGCTTCGGCGCTATCGACCGCCCGGTCCTTGCCCGAGCTGACCACCACGACCTGCCGCGCGCCCTGCACAGCCTCGTCGAACAAGTCCGGCAGGCGTTGCACCATCCTTTGCGCCAGCCCGGTATGCTCCTGCAATCCGGCCAGGGTCTCGTTGCCGTAGCCCGGCTGGCTGATGCCGGGCACGCCCGCTCCCAGGAGGAAATTAGCGCGCAGCATGGCCTGCAAGGCCGGCCCCAGCGTGCGGCCCAGCGGGGTCAGCGCATCCTCCTGTTCGGCCTGTTGCCACATGCGGTACAGGGCCAGGTCGGACTTCATCCCGGTCAGGCCGCGTGAACCATGACGCGCCAGCAACTGCGTGAACACTGGCGCAAACCCGGCTGGCGGCGGCTCCAGGCTGGAAAGCGGCTGGCGCGGGACGTAGGGTGTCTTGGTCTGGCGATCATCACGTCGGTGAGCAGCGGCGGACGCACCATCACCGACATCACCGACATCAACGCCATGACCGGCAGCCTGCGCCAGGCTGCCGGTCAGCAGCAGGCTGGCCAGCCAGAAACAAACCCGTGCGGGTTGCAGCAATGTCATGCCACCGATCATGTCGTATCAGCCTTTCTGGATCAGGAAGAAATCACCGGTCAGAACTCTGCCCGCACATTCAGGTTCAATGTGCGCGGCGCGCCCACGTTCAGGTAGGTTTCCTGATAGTAGGTCCAGTACTTGCGATTGGCCAGGTTGGTGACGTTGGCGCTCCAGGTGGTCATGTGACCGCCAATGCGGGTACGGTAGTTCAGGCCGGCGTCGAAGAGGCTGTAAGGAGACAGCATATTGGCATTGGCCGAATCCAGCGCCATGGTGCCGACATATTGCGCGCCCGCATGCAGCGACAGCCCCGCCAGCGTCGGCACCCGGTAGCTCAGTTGCGCACCGGCCTGCACGTCGGCCGCGCCGACGGCGCGCTTGCCATTGACCGAGGGGGCTGCATGCGTGAGTTCGGAGTGCATCACCATCACGCTGCCATCCAGACTCAGGTCCCGCGTGAGCTGCAGCGAAGCATTGGCCTCCACACCGCGATAGATGTTCTGACCATCGGCCACGTAGATGTTGGCGCTGTTGATGTATTGCGAACCGCGCTCGATGCGGAACAGCGCCAGGCTGCCATTCCAGCTGTCATGCTCGGTCTTCACACCCACCTCGGCCTGCTTGCTCTTCAGCGGCGGGAAGGTCTGGTTGGCATTGAGGGTCGTCGTCGGCGCCGAGGCGCTCTGCTCCAAGGCCTCGGCATAGCTGGCATAGACCGTGGTGTCGGCGCGCGGCTTGAACATCAGCGCCGTCGTCGGGCTCAGCGGACTGGCGTTGAAACGCGCGCTGGCGACATTGGCGGTGGTATAGGCGGTATCGGCGTAGCGGGTGTAGCGTACGCCGGCCAGCAGCGACCAGCGCTCATCGAACTTCAGGGTATCGCTGGCAAAGAGCGCGCTCTGGGTGGTCCGCTCATCGCGGTAGGTGCCGCCGCTGTAGTTGATGGCGCCGGCAGAATAGATCGTCGGATTGGACAGGTTGCCCGTGCCGACGTTGGGCTTGGGCGTGACCACCGACGACGTCGAAAGCAGATTCTGCGTCATCGCGCCGAACACCAGTTCATGCTGCAGGAAACCGGTACGCAGCTTGCCCTGCACCATCGCCTGCAACTCGTTGAATTCGTAGCCGTGGTATTCCGAGGTCACGCGGTCGCGGTAGTTGCCGCTGTTGCTGGTGATGAAGTCCTGGTCTTTTCTGTAAGTGCGCACCGACTCGGAGTGGCGCAGGGCAACGCTGGCTTTCCAGTCGTCCGCAAGACGATAGTCGGCGCTGAGCGTCACCAGGCGGTAATCGACATCGGTGAATGAGCCATCGCTGTAGAGTCGCGTCGTGCCATCCAACGGCGCGGGAACGCGGAAACCGCTGACGATGACATCTGTGCCGCCGGTGGTGACGCGGTGCTGATAGATGGCATCGAGCCGAACCGTAAGATCAGAGGTCAGACGGGCGTCGAAGGAAGCCCCGAAGGACTGGCGGTTGATGCTGCCGTGGTCGGCGGCCGTATCGCCGTTTTCATTGACCAGATTGACGCGGTAGCCGAAGCGCTGGTCTTGACCAAAGCGGCCACCGGCATCCACATGCTCCTTCCACACGCCGCCGCTGGCGTAGCCAAAATCGGTGGCGAAGAAGGTGTCGTCGGTCGGCCGCTTGGTGACGTAATTGACGATCCCGCCCGGCGAACCGAAACCGTACATGAAGCCAGACAAGCCCTTGAGCACCTCCACCTGCTCGAACATTTCCAGCGGCATTTCGGTGCCACGGTTGATGTTGGCCAAGCCGTCGATCTTGTAGCCGTTCAGATCATCCAGACGCAAGCCGCGCACCGAGATCGTGGCCGGGTGGGTGCCGTTGACGGGGCTGCTGTTGCTGACGCTGGCGTCGTATTTCAGCACCTCCGCCAACGAGGTGGCCTGGCGGTCTTCGATCTCGTCGCTCTTGACGGCGCGCGTGGAGAACGGCGTTTCCAGTTCGGAACGGTCACCGAGCGCCCCGCTGCTGACCTTCTCGGCCAGCTTCTTCTTGTCGGCGCTGTCGGTCACGGTGATCTGCGGCAGCACGCTGTCATCGGCCTGGGCCAGCAGCGGAGCTGCGCTGCCCAGCAGGAGCCCGGCGCCCAGCAAGGCGCGCCGCATGGTGGAGGGACGGAAGGTGGCAATACGTCTGGAAATCATGTCGAACTCGCAGTGGATGAGGGAGGGGAAATCGCTGGTCGTTGGTGTGGTGCTGCTGTCTGGCGTTGCTTGATGGGCTGATCTCGGTGATACCTGGTCAGCCTTCTCTATTGTCTGAATCGGGTGTGGCTCATGGCCGCGGATCAGTGACGAAGCCGATCTTGGCCAGGCCGCCGGCCTGCGCCATGGCCATCACCTGCGCCACCTTTTCGTAGGGCGTGGTGCGGGCCGCGCGCAGGTGCAGTTCGGGCGGCTGGGGCTTGGCAGCGGCCGCACTGATGCGCTGCCTGAGCTGAGCCAGATCGACCGGTTCGTCATTCCAGAAGGCCTTGCCGTCGGCATCGATGGCCAGGTTGATGCTGTCCGGCTTGAGCGTATCGGGCTGGGCGGCCGCGCGCGGCAGGTCGATCTTGACGGCGTTGTTCATCACCGGCACGGTGATGATGAAGATGATCAGCAGCACCAGCATCACGTCCACCAGCGGCGTGGTGTTGATCTCGGGATTGAAGTCGTCATCCGACTCCGACAGCGAACCCATGCCCATCACGCTGCTCCCTGGGCATGCAGGGGCATCGCTGCCGGCCCGTGCGTTGCGACGCTGGCCGCGTCAGCGCGCGCGCCGGTGACAAACAGCGCATGCAGCTCGAAACCGAACTTGTTCAGGCGCGCGAGGATGCTCTTGTTACCCCGCAGCAGTGCGTTGTAGCCAAAGGTGGCAGGAATGGCCACAGCCAGGCCCAGGGCCGTCATGATCAGGGCTTCGCCCACCGGACCGGCAACCTTGTCGATGCTGGCCTGGCCGCTGCTGCCGATGGAGACCAGGGCGTGGTAGATGCCCCAGACCGTGCCGAACAGGCCCACGAAGGGCGCAGTCGATCCGACCGAGGCCAGGACGGCCATGCCCGACTGCAGGCTGGCCGCAGCCTCATCGATGGCCTGGCGCAGCGACAGCGTGACCCAATCGCTCACAGGCAAGCGGTCCTGCAATTGGCCCTGGTGGGTGCGGTGGTGATCGACCGCCCCCAGACCGGCGCTGGCCAGTGCAGCAAAGGGATTGTCGCCGCCCAGGCGGGTGACGCCAGCGGCGACGTTGCCGGCCTCCCAGAAGGCGTGGCCGGCGGCATGGGCCGGTGCGCGATAGCGCCACAACTGCAGGGCCTTGGTCAGGATCACATACCACGAAGCCATCGACATCATCGTCAACAGCACTGCCACCGCCTTGGTGACGAGATCGCCTTGCGACCACAAGGCCGCGAGGCCGTAGGGACTTGCATCCATGTTCATTCCTTTCTAGCTGAATATCTGGATAGATATCTGGATAGATATCTGGATGGATATCTGGATTACTGCGTCAATTGAAATCTGATCGGCACGACCACATAGGCAGCCTGCGCCCGCCCCTGCTCGGCATAAGGCTGGAAGCGCGCACGGGCGACCGCCTCACGCGCGGCCTGGTCGAGGCTGACGATGCCCGAGGAGCGTTCCAGCGCGATCTGCTCCACGCCGCCCTGGGCATTGATCAGCACGCGCAGCAGCACCTCGCCTTCATCGCCCCGGCGGCGGGCCGCTGCGGGATAGACCGGTTGTGGCGGAATGAGGTATTGCACACCGCTGGTGACGACAGGCGGCCTGGACGGCGCAGGTGGCGGCGGCGGAACCAGCGCAGGCGCGCTCGCGCTGGCGGCGCTGCTGGCTGAGGCCGCCGGGCTGGCCGGCGCGGCAAGCTCGGCAGGTGCGAGCGGTGCAGGGCTGGGCGCAACCGTCGCCGGTGGGCTCTGAGGGTGCGCCAGGGGCAACGCCCGCGCAGGATGGGGTGGGCTGGGACGGGCCGGCTGCGGTGGCGCAGGCGGCAACTGCGCCGGCTCGATACGCGCCAGCAGCACGGTGGGCGGCGATGGCGGCAAAGACGGCGCAGCCACCGGCGACATGCGGGTATGGGTGGCCAGCCAGAGCAGACCCAGATGCAATGCTACGACCAGCAGCGCCGGGCGCGACGTGCGCAGCCTGGACACAAACGGCCAGTTACGCTGCGCGCGGGCGGTGGCAGTCGGCATGCAAAGCTGGCCCGCCGCTGCGCGCTGCAAAGGAGAAAAAAGGGGGGACGGCATGACTCTGGCCGCGCAAGGCGGCGTCGCTTTGAAAAAAGCAGGAGTCTAGGCAGCAATAATGACCGCGCCATTAAGCCCGTATGACGTGACCGTCAGGAATGGCGCACAAGCTGTAAATTTTTGTAAGCAATGCCATCGCAGAACTCACGTCAGACGCCTCAGCACCTCGCCGTAGCCCGCCAGCACAGGATCGATCCGCCGCACACCAGCGCCGCCCCTACCCAGAATGACGGCGGCAGCGGCGCGCGCAGCAACAGCGCCGACAGCGCCGAGGAAAACACCGGGATGAAATAGGAGGCCCCCGCCAGCACCGTCACGTTGCCATGCAGGATGCCGACATTCCAGGCGGCATAACCCAGCCCCATCGCCGCTGCCGCCAGCAGCAGATAGACCAGCGCCGGCAGGCTCAGGCTCATCTCCGCCAGATGGCCACCACCCAGCACCTTCAGCCACAGCGCCAGCGCCACCATCATGAAGAAAGGCGTCACACCGTTCTTGCCCTCGGCGATGTTGGTGGTGACGGTGCAGTAGGCCGCCCAGATCAGCGCGCCGGCAAAGGCCAGTCCATAGCTCAAGGGATTGTCGCGGATGTTCTCCAGCATGCCCGCCGGATCCAGCCCCTGATCGCCGCCGAGCACCCAGCAGATGCCCAGCATCGAAAGGATGAAGCCCGGCGCCATCAGCCAATTGGCGCGCTGTCTGCCGAACAGGATGGCGGCCGTCAGCGTGAACGTGGGCCAGAGATAATTGACCATGCCCACCTCGATGGCCTGGCGCGCCGTGTTGGCATAGCCGATCGACAGCGACAGGCACAGCTCGTAGGTCACGAACAGCACGCTGCCCCAGAACAGGTAGCGGCGCGGAAACGCGCGCAAGCGCGGCATGCCCACCGTCAGCAGCAGGATCGCCGATGCCACCGTATAGATTGCCGCCGCGCCGCCGGTTGCGCCCAGATGTTCACTGACGCCCCGGATCAGGGCGACGATGGCGCTCCACAGGACCACGGCAGTCAAGCCAACCAAGGTTGCCTTCTTGCTGTTCATGACATTTTCTTGCAGGAAAAACGCAGCAGTGTACTCTGAATGGGCCGCCCTGGCAGGCGCTGCGGAGCGATCGGCTATAATGGCGGGCTTGGCCTTTGCCGCCGGCAAAGGCTGTTGCCATGGGTTCCCTCGCCCCCATTCATCAAAAAGGTTCATATGACGACTCTCGACCTGCGCCGCCATGCCGCGCTGCTGACCTGGCTTTCCCTGTTCCACCTGCTGGTGATCACGTCCAGCAACTACCTGGTGCAACTGCCGGTCTCCATCTTCGGCCTGCACACCACCTGGGGCGCGTTCAGCTTTCCTTTCATCTTCCTGGCCACCGACCTGACCGTGCGCTTCTTCGGCGCACCGCTGGCCCGTCGCATCATCTTTGCGGTGATGCTGCCGGCGCTGTTCATTTCCTATGGGATCTCGGCGTTGTTCTACATGGGGCAATGGCAGGGCTTCGGCGCGCTGGCGCATTTCAACGTCTTCGTAGCGCGCATCGCGGCGGCCAGCTTCATGGCCTATGTGCTGGGGCAGGTGCTGGACGTGCAGGTGTTCAACCGCCTGCGCGCCTCGCGCCACTGGTGGCTGGCGCCGTCGGTGTCGATGATCTTCGGCAATGCCAGCGACACCCTCGCCTTCTTCTCCATCGCCTTCTGGCGCAGCAGCGATCCCTTCATGGCCGAGCACTGGGTGGAGATTGCGCTGGTGGACTACGGCGTCAAGATCGCCATCAGCCTGCTGTTCTTCCTGCCGGCCTACGGCGCGCTGATGTCCGTCCTGAAGAGCTGGTTTGCCCGACCTCTCGCGGCCGATCCGGCCTGAGGCCTGCAACGATTGCATTCCAGCGGTAAACTTGCGGCTTTGCGCGGCGCGCCCGCCGCGCCCCTCCTCCACACTCCACCTGGACTACGCATGAACTGGCCCCTGTTTGCCCTTGCCGTTGCCGCCTTTGGCATCGGCACCACTGAATTCGTCATCATGGGCCTGTTGCCCGATGTCGCCCGCGATCTGGGCGTCTCGGCCCCGGCTGCCGGCATGCTGGTCTCGGGCTATGCCCTGGGCGTGGCGGCCGGCGCCCCGATCCTCGCCATCCTGACTGCCAAGTGGCCGCGCAAGCAAGCATTGGTGGGACTGATGTGCCTGTTCATCCTGGGTAACGTGCTGTGCGCGGTCGCACCCAACTATGTCTTCCTGATGGTGGCGCGGGTAGTGACGGCCTTCTGCCATGCGGCCTTCTTCGGCATCGGCTCGGTCGTGGCGGCCGAACTGGTCACTCCGCAGAAGCGCGCCCAGGCCGTAGCGCTGATGTTTACCGGCCTGACCGTGGCCAACATCCTGGGCGTACCGCTGGGTACCGCCTTCGGCCACGCCGCCGGCTGGCGCTCCACGTTCGGGGTGGTGACCGCCATCGGCGTGCTGGCTGCGATCATGCTGTGGGCCATGCTGCCCAAGAAGATCCCCATGCAAGCCGGCAATATCTTCCAGGAATTCCGCTCCATCATCGACACCCGCGTGCAATTGTCGCTGCTGACCTCGACGCTGGCCTCCATCAGCATGTTCAGCGTCATCACCTACATCGCCTACATCCTGCTGGACGTGACCGGCTTCACCACCCAGCAGGAAAGCTGGGTGCTGCTGCTCTTCGGTGCGGGCATTACCGTGGGCGGACTGGTCGGCGGCAAGCTGGCCGACTGGAAGCTCATGCCGGTGATGTGCGGCGTGTTCTTGTGCATCGCCGTGGTGCTGGGGCTGTTCTCCTTCACTAGCCACTACAAGTGGCCGACGCTGGCGACCATGTTCGCCTGGGGTGCGTTTGCCTTCGCCGTGGTGCCTGGCGCGCAGATCCGCGTGCTCGATACCGCGCGCGGCGCACCCAACCTGGCCTCCACGCTGAACCAGGGTGCCTTCAACCTGGGCAACGCTACCGGCGCGTGGGTAGGCGGCCTGGCGATCTCGGCCGGCCTGCCGCTGACCGACCTGCCGCTGATCGGCTCCTTCTTCGCCTTGCTGGGCCTGGCGACGGTGGCCTTCTCGGCTTCGCTGGACAAGCGCGTGCGCGCCCCGGCCTGATCCGGCCCCGCATCAAGACAAAGGCGCTTGTCCAGCCAAGGACAAGCGCCTTTTTTATCGTTATCGCCCGGACAGATTCAGGCCGGCGTCAGATGGGCCGAGGCGACGAAGTTATCGAAGAAGCGTTCGCAGCGCGCCAGCTGCTCCAGCGTCACGAACTCGTTGGGCTTGTGAGCATGCGCAATGTCGCCTGGCCCGCAGATCACCGCCGGCATGCCCGCCTGGCCGAACAGCCCGCCCTCGGTGCCAAACCCGACCTTGCGGGCGCGCGCGCTGCCCAGGATGCGCAAGGCCGACGTCACCAGCGGATCATCGGCTGCGGTACACATGCCGGGATAGGACGTCAGCGTCTCGAACTCGATGCGCCCCTGCACCCCATCGATACGCATCTGCGGCAGGATTTCCCGCTCGGCATAAGCCTTCACTTCCTCGAACACCCCAGCCGGATCAATGCCAGGCAGGAAGCGGTGCTCGAAGACGAACTCGGCCTTGTCAGGGATGATGTTGGGCGCATTGCCGCCGCTGGCGAGCGTGGTGGCAATCGATGAATACGGCACATCGAAGTCGTCATCCTGCACCCCGGAATGCCGCTCGCGCAGGGCGATTTCGCGGATCTTCAGTTGCATCATGGCGGCAAAGTCGATGCTGTTGATGCCCAGGTGCGGGCAGGACGAATGCGCCGCATGGCCATGCACCGAGCAGCGGTAGGAGCGCTTGCCCTTGTGCGCGATGACGGGCTGCATCATGGTCGGTTCACCGATGATGACGCCGGTTGGCCTGATGTCGTTCTGCTGCAGGTCAGCCAGCAGCTCGCGCACGCCCAGGCAGCCCACCTCCTCGTCATACGAGAACGAGAAATGCAGCGGCGTATGCAGCCGCGCCAGGTCGATGGCCGGCAGGCGCGCCAGGCAGACCGCGATGAAACCCTTCATGTCGCAAGCGCCGCGACCGAACAATTTGCCATCGGCCACATGGGCCACGAAGGGGTCGGTATCCCAGTTCTGGCCCTTGACCGGGACCACATCGGTGTGACCGGAAAAGACGGTCCCGAAGCGCCCCGGCCCGGCGTCGCCCAGAGTGGCGAAGAGATTGGCCTTGCGCCGCTCGGCGTCATAGGTCAGGCGGGTCACGGCGCCGTAGCGCTGCAGGTGGTCGCGGACCCATTCGATGAGGCCGAGATTGGATTCGCGGCTGATAGTGTTGAAGCCGATGAGGGTGGTGAGGATGTCCAGCGTCGGACGGGTCGGTTCAACCGCCGCAGCGTTCAATGATGCATTCATGATGATGTTTTGCCTGTTCGATTCGGGAACATGGTGCGCGGCTGCGCGGATGCAGTGTTCCCGCAACATTCCTTGCAAGGGGCATGCCACCAGGCAATCTCCCACTCAATGGGAACCATGTCAGCCAGATGACCTGCATCACCTCCTGCAGCCTCGCTTAGGTTACACCGCCCTGCCCCATCGCGTGTGACCGCGCCCCGGCACTCAGGAAAATCATGATAGGAGCGGGCTCGCGACTTTGTCAGACTATCGATGAGACTTCGTGCAGAGAGAACCGCTACGGCGGCACAAGACCACTCCAATCGCACGGGAATCAGGCTCAGGGCAACACGCTATAGGAATCAAACCATGAGACCGCCGATCATCCTGATGATTGAATCGAACGGCGAGGCAGTAGAATTGGCGCGCTTTGCGCTGTGGCGAAGCAATTTCCATTGCGTGCTGCAATGGTACGACGAGGCCGATGCCGCCATCGCCAGCCTCTTGCAACGGCACCGCCTGGACGACGCACGCCTGCCGGACATGATCTTTGTCGATCCGGGCATGATGGAAAACAACGGCACCGATTTCATCCTCGCCATGAAGGCGGGACGCGATACCCGTTCGATTCCCCTGGTGGTCTTTCCGGACAGCGACTACCCGCCGGAGATGCCCGACTTGCTCCAGGCCGGCGCCAGCGCCTACCTGCTCAAGCCTGAGACCGCGCCCTTGTACATGCAGGCGGTGGTGGAATGCGCGCAGCGCTGGGCGCGCGCCCGGCGGCGGCGCAGTGCATCAAGCGCAAAGCGCCGCCAGCCGCAGCAGCCCGAATGAACAGCCGGGACGCCGCAAGCCTGAAGGCATGAGCGTACCCGACCACCAGCCAGGGCAGCGCCCGGCTTATTTCTTCACGCGGGTGCTGATGTGGGCATCGAAATCGCGCTGGGCTGCTTCGAGCTTCCTGAGCGCTTCTTGCCAGGGACGGTAATCCTCCTCGGTCAGCCAGGAGTTGGAAGGATTCTGCTTCCACTGTTCCAGCTTGGAAGTCATCAGTTCGTACTCTTCCAGCTGGGCGACCAGCAAGGCCTCCATCTGCGTCTTGAGCTCTTCGGCGCGCTCGATCCAGGGATCTTGCTGGGCGGGCTGTTCCTGCGGGTCCTGCTGCTGCTCTTGTTCCGACATGGGCATCTTTCTTTCGTGGTGAATGAAATTGAACTCGTGGCGATGCTAACACGAACCCTGATGCGGATTTCCTCTCATCAGGCAAGGATGTGCCGAAGGTTGATGCACTTATAACACTATCAGACGAAACTTCCTTCTATTGATCGGAAGTGCGCTGTTATAGTGACGACAAATGGCGTGGGGGCGCCGTAGCCGAGCAGGCCGCCCCGCAGGCATGAACGATGTCCCGCCGGCTATTGAATGTGATTTGAAGATGCCACTGACCAAGCAGCGAATTGATGAATTCAACAGCCTGATCCGCCCTTTGTCGATCGGACTGCAAGCAACAGGATTCGTCCTATTTCTGAGCGGATGGGCGCTGGCTGCGCCGGGTTACGTCTATCCCTGGCAAGAGGGTCTGGTGCTGAGCGTAGGTGGAGTCTTTCTGCTGTATCTGCTGAGCCGCCCCGGCTGGCTGGTGCCCGCCTCGTTCCTGATGATCTGGCTGCTGGCCGAGGGCTTTGCCATGCTGGCCCAGCCCAGTCCCAACCGCGCCCTCTTCACCTGCGCCCTGGCCATCACCTTCGCGCTGGTCAGCGCGCCCATGTTTGCACGCACGCGCCATTACATGGTGGCCGTATGCGGCATGTACCTGATCCTGGGCCGGGGCAGCTTCATCGACGCCTGGATCGTTGGCGACGAACGCTGGATGCTGCTGCTCACCGTGACCGTGCTGGGTCTGGGCAATTTCGTCAACCTGACAGTGAAACGGCAACACGTCGAGAGTCTGCGGCTGCGCAAGGAGCTGGAATTCATTGCCTTCAAGGATCCGCTCACCGGCATCGACAACCGCCGCCGCTTCATGCAGCAACTCCCGACCGTGCTGCAGGCAGGACAGCCCAGCGATGCCTGCTTCCTGATGATCGATATCGACAACTTCAAGAAGATCAATGACGACTTCGGCCACGCCATCGGCGACGAAGCCCTGATCCTCACCGCCCGCGCCATGCAATCTGTGCTCAGTGACGGCGCGCTGGGACGCATGGGCGGCGAAGAATTCGGCATCGCCCTCAACAACGGTGGCCTGGCCAACGCACAAGAAGTCGCCGGCCGCCTGCTGCAAGAGATACGCCAGATCCGCGTCCATGCGCGCCCGCTGACGGTCAGCATCGGCATCGCCCGGGCGGCCGACCATAGCTCCGTGTCCAAAGTGCTCAGCGCCGCCGACCAGGCCCTGTACCAGGCCAAGCGTGCCGGCAAGGACCGCTACGTGATCAGCGCCTGAGGCGCAGGCACGCCCCTTCAGCCACGTCAGCAATTGTCAGGATTCTTTACAGTGAAGACTGACAGCGCGCACAACAAAAACGCTAAGCAATTGATTAAAAAGGATTTTCCCGTCACCCAAAGAACTGGAACGGATTTTGCTGACCATGTTGTTTTAAGACCAACATGGAGAATCCGATGCGCGCCAAAACCCTTCTCGGTGGAGCCCTGCTGGCAGGCCTGATGAGCCTGTCCACCGCCCAGGCCAACACCATCACCCTGACCGGCACTGTCCGCGACTTCAACTCGGCCGGCACCACCTACAATGGCGTAGCCGGGCATCCCGACTTCGAATCGCACGTCGCCGACGACCGCGGCATCGTCCAGAGCACCCTGGGTGCAGATGGCAAGCCGGTCTACAACTCGGCCAACTACAACCCCACCGTAGCGAGCGCCGCCTCGTTCTACCAGTGGTACCACGACGACGCCTCGGTGAACCGCACCGGCACCGTGTCGATCAACCTGAACCAGATTGCGCCGAACCTGTACCAGTACAGCAGCAGCTCCTTCTTCCCCATCGACAACCAACTGCTGGCGCAGACCACCATGGGCCACAACTTCGGTTTCACCACCGAATGGCACACCCAGTTCACCTACGACAGCGCCACCAACGCCAACTTCACCTTCAAGGGTGACGACGACGTGTGGGTCTTCATCAATGGCAAGCTGGCCATCGACCTGGGCGGCGTGCATGGCGAAGAAACCGCCAGCGTCGATCTCAACAACTTTGCCAGCGGCGCAGGCATGACCAGCGGCGGCACCTATCGCCTGGACATCTTCCAGGCCGAGCGCCACACCTCCGGCTCGAACTTCACCATGACCACCTCGCTGGTGCTGGCGCCGAGCAACGTCCCCGAGCCCGCCACCCTGGGCCTGATGGGCCTGGGCCTGTTCGGCCTGGTGGCAGCGCGCCGCCGTCGTCGCGCCTGATTCAGACTAGCGCGGGATGCCGCCTGGCGCCATCCCGGCCGGCTGACTGGCTTGCCATACAAACGGCTCACTTCGGTGAGCCGTTTTTTATGGAATTGATCTAAAAAATAACAAGGTCATTGCTAGAACTCATTTCATCAATAGGCGTGAGTGCCTATTGATGAAATGAGTTCTAGACACAGCAAAACGCCCCAAACGTTGGATCGGCATCCAACGTTTGGGGCGTAGTTCAATCAGGTATTTTTATTTTATTCGTAATTCAAGGCAGTGCTTTTTCCATCGATAATGACATCGATCTTACCGATTGTTGCTTCGTCTGCAGATGCATGGTGAAAGAACTCCGCGCTATCCAATCCACGAATTGATCCATTGAAAAAGACCAGCACGCGGTGACCGGGTGCCGTGCGATAGCGATTGGGGAGAAACAAGGGCTGATACTGATACTCGAAATCTAATTCGTATTGCGTGCCGGAGCGTTTCCACAAAATCTTCAGTGCTTTATCCTCTATGTAGAAGATTTTAAAACCATTTTCCCGAATCCCGTTGCCCAGCGATTGTTGTTGATTGTTCTCTGTCATGATTTCCCTCTTGATGTATTTGAGAAGTACCTCAAGGATCACTCTAGCGGACGGCAGGAAAGCGCAACGATGACCAGAATTGTTTTTTTTAAAAGGTGAGACACTCGGTAAAGTCGAGCGAATATGTGTTGTTCCATTTCTACAAAAAATAATTTAAAAATACTCATGCCCTATCAATTTCTGTGAGTTCGATGATGACAGTCTTAGCGGCATGCAGAATATTTCCACACAGAAAATCCTCAGCCGATTTTTTACCGTCACCCTCCCGGTATCCTGGCAAAAAACCTGACGTGGGCAGCATCTTTATCAGTCATTTCTTGCTGGCATGCACCAATGCGTGAATTGCTGCCTTTTTAGGCGGCTTTTTTTTAGACCTCTCGCCTTCCAACAAGGTATATTTTGCGTCGTTTCGTCTTGCCGATGAAAACGACTAAGAATCTGCCGAACCCTCGATATTGGGATAGCGGTGAATGCCTGTACTGAGCGGATGGCCGCGCAAATAAAGCGCTGTACAAGATGTTGTTCTGTTCTCACGTGGAGACGAGCAACAACATGATCCACCTGAATCCAACGGCCCTCGCGAAAATGCTGCGGTTCAAACCGGTCGTCAATGTCTCAACGCGGCCTTCGTAGAATCCCACACCCATCGGCAAACCAGTGCTCATCCACATTAAGGCTCCCAACACCACCGATCACGTCGTTATCCCCTGCCTTGCCATTGCCCTAGCTTTCCCCATTAACGCTGCGTTTGAGGGAATTAGCGACCGGGCCGGCCAGCAATGGAATTCATGTATGAGTACGCCCCTTCAGGATAGAACGTGCAATCAAACAATGTAGAAATCTATGGACGAGTCGCCCACACTCGTTCAGTGGCTATTAACGAAGTTAGTCTAGTCAGGCACAAGCGTTTCTTGTGGTGCTACGTGTCCCTCTATGCATTTGCCTGGACCGTGTTGACATTTCTGACCAATTCCAGCGTTCCGGGCGGGGACGCTATTGAAGCGTTCAATTGGGCTGCGAACCTGGATTGGGGCACAACGCGCAGTGGTTGGACCGTTGGGTTGTTCATATATCCGGCCATGTTTTTTGACAGCGTGATCGCGCGCAGCTTTTATTGGTACTTTGTGCACTTCGCTGGCGTCGGCATTGGAATCTTCGGGGTCTGGACCCTCGCTTTCCGGCTCACCTGTTCGATACGACTTGCCTGGCTGGCTGTTTTTCTCATGAATCTGAGCGCGATTGTCAGTACCGACGCCCAGAATCAGAATGACAATTACCTGCTGATCATGATGTGGCCGTGGATGTTTTATTTCTTCATCCGCGCGGGCTTTGACGACGCACGATTCTGGCTGCCATTTGCCTTCATTGCAGGCGTTGCAACGATGGCGAAATACTCGACGCTTGCTTTTGTCGGCAGTGTATTTCTCCTGACGCTGGCGATCCCCAGTTTAAGACCCCACTATCGAAGCCCATGGTTCTACGCCGCGATGGCATGCTTCTTTGCGCTGGTGCTCCCCAATATCTTTTGGATCGTTGAGCATAACTTCGTTTCGATCAATTGGTTCCTGAAGGATGCCAATCGCGGACTGGCGTTAAGCACCCTCGAGAGCGTGGCAATGGTATTCAGTAATGTGCTGGTTCCATGCGTGGTGTTCCTGCTGATGGGAATCAGATTCCGTTGGCCCGCATCACCAGAAGCGCGCAGAGCCATCATCTGCATGTTGCTGCCATTGGTCCCGATTACGCTCTACCTCTTCTTGTTCCCTACGCGCAATCCAAGTCGCATTACGGAATGGATGATACCGTTCAGCATCCTCGCGCCGCCCCTTTTCGTCGCCTGCATTTCCCATATGCCTGCGACGCTGATGCGAAGGACATACGTGGTGCTGGTCGCGGCAGGCGCTGTCGTATTCGTCGGTTACGGCACAGCCAAATCCCTCAACTGGCGCAACAGCTATTATTCGGGATATGGCGAAACAGTGGTCAGCGCCAAGGGACAGGAATTGTGGCACGCACGTTACAACTCGGAATTGCGCTATGTTGGCGGAAGCCATGTCGCTGGGGTCGCTACGCTGTATGCCAGCGATTTTCCCGCCATTCTGATGCAATGGACCGCCGCCAGACAGCCGAACATTTTCACGCGCGACTTGCGTAGTGACGATGTCCGTCAGCATGGGGCATTGCTTTTCGGCGCTCCTGGCACCTCATGTCAGGTCGCTGACTTCTCACCCGTCCTGGCCGCCTGGCCTGGCATGGAGATCGACGCACGAACTGAAATCATCTTTCCCAATGCACCGTCCGCAGCCACGCAACCGATATGCTTGGCTTTTGTCGCACCGATTGCGGACGTTCACACTTACAAATAATCAGGTGAGATAAGATGCACGGCTTGACTGTGATCGATCAGAACCGCCGCAATCCAAAGCAGTACCATCAGGATCCAGAGCCCCAGAGATGACCTTTGTGCGCCTGAACGCAGAATAATCCGACAGAGCGTTACGACATTGGTCACCAGAAAAAACAGCAAGAGCGCTCCAATGACGAAGAGGTAGAAAAAAGCGTCTCCTGGACCGCCCGGAGTATTTTCCGCTCCTAATCTCTTCACTTCGCCATCCGGCCAACCATGGAGTATGAAGCGACTATGCCAGTCCCCGTTGAATACAGCCGCGCATCAGATATTTTCTATGACTTTCTAATCGAGGTGCGTAACGGTGCCGACTTGTGGAGCACGCACGTTACCTACACAATGGTAGAGGGAGTCCTGCACACATTCCGGCGACGCCTGACGCCCCAGCAGACGATTTCCTTTGCCGCGCTGCTGCCGGTATGCCTACGTTCTGTACTTATCGAGCGCTGGGACCTGTCCGAACCGATGTCCAGCTTCGGTAGCAGAGCTAGCATGACTGAGGAAGTACGCGCGCTACGCTCCCGCCACAACTTCTCTCCCGATAGCGCTATTCCGGTGGTCGCCAGCGCCCTACTCAAGCGCGTAGATCAGGAGCGTTTCTTCGCCTTCCTGGCTGAGTTGCCGCCAGGCGCTGTCGAGTTCTGGAGCGAGAGCTGAGATGGGTAAGCCGGCATTGAATAACTCTTCTGATACCGATAGAAATTGATGCCACTGAATTACGAATGATCATGCCGGGTTCATTCTGGGTTCATTCCGGCCCCTCTGCTTTTATTTTGATATTGCCGACCTCAATCTCATACTGACGCAAATCGGCCAGATTGAAGTTGAAATCCGCAAGATTGGGATTTCGGGAATTCCTATTATTCATTGCACAGCAGCCGGGCATTGAGCTGAGTACTTCCAGCCGGGCCAACCGCAGCAGAATGCCTATGTGGAACGGTTCAACAGGACTGTGCGGTATGAAGGCAGGAACGCGTTACGCCTAGGCCGTGGACATGCATGATGTGCGTCACGGCGTTTCGCCTACGGTGGCCCGGTATTGACTGCCTGGGCCATCCAGTCGGACGTGTTCGCCTGGTCGGCCAAGATCCCGGACGCAACTCGGATCTTCAGCGCCTTCGCTATTGGGGGAAGTTCGCAGACCGTCGTGCCTCTGGTTTTCGGCCAGCTGCGCATGCGGTTCGGAGGGGGTAACACGACACAGGAGCCGTCCCAATGATGAAAT
>Ga0160495_100401_pt1 | contig 23329 bp, 20 predicted proteins | sample DID4MG_4_FD_108251 | JGI IMG/M metagenome (GOLD analysis project Ga0160495, IMG submission 108251) | Enriched soil microbial communities from UW Madison campus, WI, USA - DID2933_E24_FP4 MG | ecosystem: Environmental > Terrestrial > Soil > Unclassified | place: USA: Madison, Wisconsin | collected... | reverse complement strand
GCCCAGGATGCCAAAGCACAGCAGCAGCATGGCTTCCAGCATCAGGGGCATGGCGTATTCGCTGTGCAGGCCGCGCCGGCGCGCCCAGTTGATCATCACCGTCGAACAGGCTGCGCCGGCCAGGAAGGAGAGCAGTGCGCTGGCACCGGCCAGCAGCAGCAGCGTCTCGCCCAGCACCAGGTTGTCGGCCAGTGAAGAGACGATGCCCGACATATGCGAGGTGTATTGCCCCACCGCCAGGAAGCCGCCGGCATTGACGGCACCAGCGATGAAGGCCAGCGAACGGCCCAGGTGGCGGTTGGAAAGGTCGGTGCGCGCCGGGCTGGTGAGGCGGCGCAGATAATCGATGGGCATGACAGGTCCGGGTTGGGCATGAAAACGCTGGGGCAGCCTCATCTTCAAGCCATCCTCCCCCTATCCAGGGTGGTCTCTGGCTGCCATTTCCTTCAGCGTTTTCTATGCTGACAAGCATACTTCTTCTTGCTCCGTCGTGGTCGCTGATCAGCACATGCCTGATCTATATCGCCCAGCAAAGGGGACACAAGGGTAACCAGGACAAAAAAATGGCCGCCTGGGGGAGGCGGCCTGAGGGGAGGGATATAAGACGCCGAAGATCGGGGGAATCTTCGATGAATTTCTGCTTATGAAAACGACCCGTGGGGATAAACCGATGGGGGATGGACAGTATTCGTAGCACGACGGAGGGGGACGTTCGTGCCGGATTGGGTGTCCTCGGTTTCGAGTTCGTTGGACTGCATAGTAGCCATGCACCGCAAAAAAGAAGATCGGACACTTCCCGATTAGCGTGTCAGAAAAAACCTACAAGGCTGGCTGCGGCCCAGATGCAATTCGGCCAGGTCGCCCTGGCCCACCTCGGGCAGGCGGAAACCATGATCCCGGCGCAGCGGCACGGAAGATGGAAAAAGGCCGGGCCGGCCCTTTTCCTCCGGCTGCGATGGTCTATGCTGATAGCAACCTTGCCGCCGTCGCTGTCCTGTCACCGTCCTGTCACTGTCTTGTCCCACCCGCCCACGTGCAGAGGAGACTTGCCATGAAGCACTTCGCTCGCTTCGTTCAACAACAGCAAGCCGGTCACTTCATGCCGCGCGTGGCCAAGCTGGACAAGCATAAATACGTCGCCTACATCGATACCCGCATCGACCACCTCTGGTCCATGGATCTGCACGGCCAGCCGGTGCGCATCTGCAAGAAGCGCAAGCTGGCCGAAAGGGCTGCGCTGGTCCTGCTGGCCGAGGCGATGCGTCAATACGAAGGGAGTAAAAGGGTGTAGAAGCAGGGGGGAAGCAGAGGAGGGAAGCGGAAGCAACGGAGGAGGACGCCGCGACTGGCATGTACGGGTCCGCGCAAGCATGCCGTTCGGTGCAAACCGAACGGCATTTTTCATGCACGGCCTGGCTGCTCCTCCAGCAATGCCATGAGTTCATTGTCGAAGACCGGGATGTCGGTCGGTATGCACCGGCCGCCCTGATGGGGCGGCTGGGATCAGTCCGACGTGTTCTGTTTCTGTCTGAGCTTGTTGCGGTTCTGGTGGTCATTGCGGGCATTGTCCATCTCGGGCGCTTTCTCGATGCGCGTGATGTTGGACGTTGCCACCGGATCGCTACCGGGGAAGCTCATCTCATTGGCCTCATCCAGCGTCACTTCCGATGGGGTGTCGTACTTGTTGGGACGATGGTCCTTGTCGGGTTTGCTTGCGCTCATGCTGATCTCCTTTGCTATGTCACTTCAATGGAAAACGCGCTGTCCGCGTATGCCTGCAAACCTAGATTACTGCCCGCGCCAGTGCGGCGACATAAGCGGGCAGCGCAACCCTGCGTAAGAATGCACGAGGCCATCAAGCCTGCCTGCATCAGGGCCAGGGCGCGCTGGCAAGCTCAGCAGGGTAGCGATGTCCTACACGATCTTCATCATCCTGCCGACTGCGCCTGCAATCGCCCAAATCCATAATCCTCCCCAGTTTGAGAACCGGCCACGCCGGTCCCTCTCCCGGCACCCTCCCGGCCCGTACAGCAGGCCCGGACGCCACATAAACAACAAGAAGGAATTGGCCCGCGCCATGAACACCATCAGCCACCGCACCTCGCTGACCCAGCTTTTCACCCGCCCCGTGATGCCGGCGCTGATGCCGGCCAGTCCTGCCGCGCAGCCGCGCAAGCTGCCTGCCGCGCTGGTGGAGCGCCTACTGGTGCAGGAGGGGCAGCGCGGCGTACGCAGCACCGCCTTGCCCCTGGCCACCTTCAACGCTCCCCAGCCGGCTGCGCACCGGGCGGCGACCTTCAGCTATCCGCTGCATATCGAGCGTGCCAGCATCGAGGCCTTGCCCAATGCCTGCGGCGTCTACATCCTGCGCGGCGAAGATGATCAGGCGCTCTACGTGGGGCGCAGCGTGAACCTGCGCAGCCGTGTGCTGGCCCATCTGCACAATGCGGAAGAGCAGTTCCTGATCGCTCGTACCCGCCGCATCGAATGCCGCCGCACGGCGGGCGAGCTGGGCGCGGCGCTGCTGGAGAACCGCCTCCTGCGCGATCTGCGTCCGGCCCACAACAAGAAGCAGCGCGCCAAGCGCGGTCTGTTCACTTTGCGCTTGAATGAGCAGGGGCAGCCGCAGGTGGCCCAGGTGGCCGAATCCGAATTCAAGCGCGCCGGCAAGCTGTTCGGCCTTTATGCCAGCGAGCGTGCCGCCCAGGAGGCCTTGCACAAGCTGGTCGAGCGCCATGGCCTGTGCACCATCGCTACCGGCCTGGAGCAGGGCGAAGGGCCAGGCGTGGCCTGCTTTGGTCGCCAGATCCGTCGTTGCCACGGCGCCTGCACCGGCGAAGAGTCGCATGAACAGCACCAGTCCCGCCTGATGCAGGCGCTGGAAGACCTGCGCATCCTGCCTTGGCCCTATGCCGGTCCCATGGGCATCGTGGAGCAGGGCGATGGCTGGCAGCAGATCCATGTGATCGACCAGTGGCGCTACCTCGGTTCGCTGGGCCGTCAGCAACGCCAGTTGCCTGCCCATCCGGCAGCCAGTCTCAAGGGCTTCGACCTGGATACCTACAAACTGGTGATCCAGCCTTATCTACTGGGCCAACTGGACCTGCGTCCACTGCCTGGCTTGCCACTGGCCCATCCCTGATTCTTTCCTTCTATCCCGCATGCAAGTACGTCTTTATCCCTACGCCGTAGCGCTGCTGATGGCTGCGCCCGGCGCGCTCTGCCTGGCGCAAGCCGCCGATCCCGGCAACCTGTGCGGTCCCGACCACACTCTGGACAAGGACCGCCTGGCGGCCTACCTGCTCCAGACCTATCCGGTGAGCACCGCCTATCTGTCGGTGGGCCGGGACGCTGCGCCGATCTCGTCGGCGCGCGCACTGGTGGCCTGGCTGCTCAAAAAGCGGGCAGCCGAACGCAATGCCAGCGGACCGTGCAGTGGCGATAGCTGCAACATCGATCACATGGCCGAGGATGTACAGCGTCTCGTCGATGGCAAGGATGACGGTTTCAGCCCCAGCGGACGCAGCGATGCTGCTGCCTTTTTCCGTGAGGACAGCCGTATCACCCTGAGCTGCACTGTGACCGAGGCCAGGCCGGTGCTACCGCATGCGTCCCAGGCCGCGCGCATGGGCGTAGCCCCGCTGGCAGTCAGCGGGGCTGCTGCAGCGCCGGCTGCCGCCAGTGCGGCGCCGTCCACTCCGTCGTCAAGCTGGATGGACCCTCTGCGGGTGCGCGGAAATCCTGACCAATTGTCTATCGACCACCGCGACAAGGCCGGCTACGCCTCAGTGGAGCGCGCCCGCGTGACGCTGGCCAATGACCAGGTGGCGCAGTCGCGCACCAACGATGTGGTGGTCTATGCCGGTTATTCGCTGGACAAGCGTCCTATCGGGGAGGCCGGCAGCACCTATGAGGCGGTTCCCTATGTGGGCTTCAAGCAGAATCGGGTCACCAGTTACGCTGGCGCGACCAACGAGGTCACCACCACCCGCACCAGCCAGGTGGGGCTGCTGTCGGCCTTCCATTTCACCCATCCGGATTCGGCCAATACCGAAGACCTCACGGCCCGTCCTGACTACCTGGTCAACAATACCGATGGCAGCCGCCTGCTGACGGTCAACTTCACGCTCACGCCGGTGCGTCCGGGCGTGCTCAATGATTTCCTGCGTTGGGGCAACGGACTGGCGTTCAAGCCCATCCTGGTGGGCCAGAGCCGCAACGGTATCTATATCAACCGGGGTGATCCGGATGTCTATGACCAGCATCGCGACTTCATCCGCCTGGGCGCGCAGGCCGGGTTCACGCTGTCCTCCACCAATCCGGCCTTGCCCTTGGATTTCACGACCACCTTCACGGGCCTGAAGGCCTTGCGGGGCGATCGCAGCATTCATTACTGGAAGTCGGTACTGACCTACAACCTTAACCAGAATATGGGGCTGAGCCTGGACTACTCCAACGGACTGCTGCCCGACAGCGGCGATCCGGAGCGTAAGTGGGGGCTGGCGGTGTCGTCCAAGTTCTGATTGCTGCGGTAGCGGAGATGAAAAACGGCGGAGTATGCCGTTTTTTATTGGTAGCTGCCCGCCAGCTTGGCCGGCAGCGGCACGCTGAGCCACTTCTGCACGATGCCATTGAGCTCGCCGTTCTTCTTGGCTGCTGTCAGGGCCTCATTGACCTTGGCCAGCAGGGCCGGTTCGCCCTTGTTGAGGCCGACGTTACAGGCTGATTCCTGGATGATGTACTTTAGTACGGGCTTGTTGTTGGGAGCTTTCTCGGCCAGTGCATAGGCCACGAAGTCGCCAGTACCGACCAGTTGTACCTGGCCGGAGACGTAGGCGGAGATCATCGCATTGTTGTCTTCATAACGCTTGATGGTGGCGCTCTTGGGGGCGGTGTCGGTCAGTTGCAGGTCCTGGAAGGTGCCGCGTGCCACCCCCACGGTCTTGCCCGCCAGGTCGGCCGGGCCGCTGACCTTGACGCTCTCCACGCCAAAGACGCTGTTGTTGTAGGGCGCATAGGGTTGCGAGAAGTCGATCACCTTTTCGCGCTCGGCGTTGCGGCCCAGGGTGGAGATGACCAGGTCGGCCTTGTGCGTCTGCAGATAGGCGATGCGGTTGGCGCTGGCCACCGGCACCAGTTGCAGCTTCACCCCCATCTTCTGGGCGATCAGCCTGGCCACGTCGATGTCCAGGCCTTGCAGTTGCAGCTCGGTGTTGACCGAGCCAAAGGGTGCGAAATCCTGCGGCACGCCGATGCGCACCACGCCGCTTTTCTGGATATCGGCCAGCGCGTCAGCCCGGGCCAGTCCACCCTGCGTGGCGGCCAATCCAAACAGTACGGCCAGCATTGTCTTCCGGGGATTCATCTGCGCTTCTCCTCGTTGATGGTTGATGTGACTTTGATGCACTGATTGCGACCGATGATACGCCCGATCAGCGCCGGCTTCAGAGTGCGCCCGCCACCGGACGCCAGAGATCGATATAGCAGTCGCTTGGCACGCAGCCGACAACCCTGTCAGGGGAACCAGTATTGCTCGCTCCAGACTAAGTTCTGCATTGCATCGCGGCACAATTGTTCTTAATTAGGTATGCTATCGCCAAGTTAAGTTGGCAAGCTGTAAATTGTGCCGCCTTATCGTTCCCGTTCGTACCCGTTCCATTCGTCCATCTGCTGCCAACCCTAAGCACTTTCCATCACGCGCATGAGCATCTCTACCTACGTCGATCCCCAGACTTTCCGTGACATGCAGGACTCCGAAGTGCTGCCCGCTCCCTCGGGCGTGCGGCTGAAGATCATGCAGATGTGCCAGCAGGAAGACATCGCCCTGCCCGAACTGGTGGCCCAGGTCCAGGGAGACCCGGTGCTGGCCGGTCGGCTGATCCAGATCGCCAACATCCCCAACATCAACAAGGGCCGCATGGTGGCCTCGGTCAATGTCGAATTGCTGCTGATGGTGGGGCTGCATGCGGTGCGCCAGCTGGCGCTGGCGATTTCGCTGACCGAATCGGCGCGTCGCGGAGATTGCGCCGAGTTCGACTATGACGCCTTCTGGAGTCGTTCCACCGCCATGGCCTGCGCCGGCCAGGCGCTGGGCGACCTGCTGCAGGTCGCGCCGCCGGCAGAGATGTTTACCATCGGCCTGCTGGCTGGCATCGGCCAGCTTGGCCTGGCCTCGGCGCGTCCCAAGCGCTATGGCGAGCTGTTGCTGGCCGGGGCAAAGGACGCACAGTTGCGCCTCCAGGAAAGCGAGAGTTTCGGCTTCGATCATCTGGCGCTGGCCGCAGCCATGATGCAGGACTGGCATTTCCCCCGCATCTTCTGCGAAGCCGTGCTGCATCATCGCGATCCGGCTGCCAGCGGCCTGGACGAAGACGACCGCCAGCAGAAGGTGACCCGTTTGCTGGAGCTGGCCGGTTGCGTGGCCGACGTCTGCACGGCCAGCGACGAGCAGCGCGGTGCCTTGCTGCCGCGCCTGCTGCAGCTGGGGCAGCACTTCGAACTGCCGGTGTCGAGCCTGGAATACGTCTGCGGACGCGTCTCCTGGGACTGGAGCGATTGGGGCGCGCTGCTCAAGGTGCCGACCCGGGTCTTGCGCGAGATCGGCCCGGAACTGGCTGCCGCCGCCGAACAGACGGCTTGATGCAAATGGGCAACAGTCCATTTTGGTCAGGAAATTTCGAAGTTTTTTGTTGCTGATTTGTCAGTTTCAGGTGTTACCATGCAAGCCGCTCTGGAAGTAAAGCTCATCTTTTGACCGTCAAAAAATAAGCCGGACGCCATACCGTCCGCGCGGTGGATATTGAACGTCAGTCAATGAGGGCGTGTTTGCGACGACGGCTGGCTCGCGTCTGCGGAGGCCTGCTTCCAGACCGCGCGCAAGGTCGATGAACCCAGCCTCGTTGTTTCTTACGTAATGCCACGGCGCATGCCGCAGCCTGCCACGGGGACACATATTCATCAAATAGGCCTTGCCTGCGCCCTTTCTATTCGGAATGCCAGGCGCTTGCCTTTGCTAATGTGTTCCGATAAAAAACGCGGCGTTTTCCATTCGATTCGCTTCGACCACATTCTGTCACCGTCAACCACGGCGTGAACTGTCACGCCTTGAGCCGGGCCGGGAGCGGTTGCGGCCAACGCTGGTGCGTCGTACCTGACACGAATAGGGGGTCTCCCATGACAAAGAAATTTCTCGGCATTTCCTGCCTGCTGCTGGCTGCCAGCCAATCCGCCTTTGCCGCCCACCCGCTGGTCACCGACGATGCCGGCGTCCAGGGTGCTGGCGGCATCCAGCTTGAAGCCAATACCGACTGGAGCCGCCAGAGCGGCGCGGCCAGCCACGTCGGCGCCTTCACCTTCACCTATGGCGTGACCGACCATCTGGATCTGTTCTCCAACCTGCCGCAGACCTTCCAGTCGCCCACCGGGACTGGCGTGGGCGATGTCTCGGTAGGGGCCAAATGGCGCTGGCATGAGGCCGATGGCCTGGCGCTGGCCTTCAAGCCGGAATTCTTCATGCCCAGCGGCGACGAGCAGAAAGGTCTCGGTACCGGCAGGAATGGCCTGGCCCTCACCGGGATCGCTTCCTACGAGACCGGACCCTGGACGCTGCACGGCAACCTTGGCGTGCGCCTGAACCGCTTCGCGCGCCAGGAAGACCAGCAATCCATGCGCAAGACGCTGTGGCGCGCCTCGGCAGCGGTCTGGTATGGCCTTAACGAGCAGTGGCGGCTGGTGGCCGATACCGGCCTGGCACAGAACCCGGACGCGTCCAGCAAGAAGCTGCCCGCGTATGCGCTGGCGGGGGTGATCTGGTCGCCCAACAAGACGGTGGATCTGGATGTGGGTGCCAAATTCGGCCTGAACAAGGCGGAAGTGACGCGTCAGTTCGGCGTGGGCGTGACGCTGCACTTCTGAGGGCGACGACCGGATCAACTGGCCGGCCTGTGCAGTGCAGCATGCAATCGGCTGGAAAGGCTGGCCAAATCTGCTATCGTTGATCCTGGCACAGGGCCACGACTAAGGAGACTACAGATGGATCTGGTGGAAAAATTCGATGCCAAGGGCAAGACCGGCGCACCTTACCACGTCGAGGTGTACCAGACGCAGCAGGACGAGGCCGATGAGGCGGCGCAGGCCTTCAGCCGCACCTACAAGCTGGCCGATGGCCGGGCGCTCGATCCCCTGACCAACGAGAAATTCAGGATCGTCCAGACCGGGGAGAAGATCTACCGCGTCTGAGTCCGTCCAGACCCGCAACAAGCCGATCAGGCTGATCAAGCCGGCGCCGCGAGGCAGCCGGCTTTTTTGCGCCCATGCGCCTCAGAGGCAGGTGTAGCCGCCGTCCGCATTGAGGATCGCTCCCGTCATGAGGCTGGCGGCGTCCGAGGCCAGGAAGGCCACGATCTCGGCAATTTCTTCCGGTCGGCCCATGCGGCCCTGCGGAGTCATCGCCATCCAGCGCGCGATCAGCGCCTCTTCCTTCTCCAGTTCCCGCAGCAGCGGCGTGGCGATGTAGGTGGGGGCTACCGCATTCACGCGCACCCCGCGAGCCGCCCATTCCACCGCCAGCGAGCGCGTCAGGTGGTGGACGGCGGCCTTGGAGGCGTTGTAATGGCACTGCGGCTGTGGCACGTTGACGATCATCCCCGACATCGAGCCGATATTGACGATGGACCCGCGACCGCGCTCCAGCATGCGCCGGCCAAAGGCCCGGCAGGTCTTGAAGACGCCGCCCAGGTTGACGTCCAGCAGCTTGTCCCATTCTTCGTCACTGATCTCCTCGGCCGGCGTATTGCTGACGATGCCGGCATTGCAGACCAGGATGTCCAGAGGCGGCAGGTGCGCTGCCAGGGCGTTGAGGGTGGTGCTATCCGTGACATCGAGGGCCATGGATCGAGCTGGGCTGCCCAGCATGCCGGCCGTGTTGGCCGCGCTGGCGTCCAGCAGGTCGGTGCAGATGACCGTGGCGCCCTGGCGTGCCAATGCCTGGGCGCAGGCTGCGCCTATGCCTTGTCCGGCGCCGGTTACCAGCGCCAGCCGGTCCTGCAGATCGCGTGAAGCAGAGGGTGGCATTTTGTCTCCTGGAGTTCAATTAAATATGTAGTAAAGCTATATATTGAAATAATGCGCCTAGATGTTTTGCTAGATCAGTGCTCCAAATACGCTGTGATTTCCAGTATTTCCGAATGAACAGGTTTGCTTAACGATCTTTTATCTAGTTATACTATATTTGCCGTCGCTCAAGGAGATCCGTGATGCAGGGAACGCAAGAGGTGTTGGCCCGTCTGTCGGGCAAGCAGTTTGTGCAGGGCCGGTTCATTGCGGGCGAGGGCCGCCAGGTGGCTGTCCGCAATCCCGCTCGCGACGAGGCAATCGGACACATTGCCGTCGCCACACCATCCGAGATCGCGGCAACGGTTGCCGCTGCCGTCGCCGCCTGGCATCCCTGGGCGCGCCAGCCAGCGCGTGTGCGAGCCGAGGCTTTGCACGCGCTGGCCTGCCTGATCCTGGAGGACGCCGCCGGCATGGCGCAGGTAATGACCTTGGAACAGGGCAAGCCCTTCAATGAAGCCCTGGGCGAAATCCGCAAGCTGGCCGAAGCCTGCCACTTCTACGCCGAAGAAGCCGTGCGGGTGCATGGTGAGCTAATTCCCAATGATCAGCCCGGCTATCAGAGCCTGGTAGTGCGCGAAGCCATCGGCGTGGTGGCCGCTATTACGCCCTGGAACTACCCAGCCGAGCTGGTGGGATGGAAGCTCTGCGCAGCACTGGCGGCGGGTTGTCCTATCATCATCAAACCCTCCGAGTTCACCCCCTTCACCGCGCTGATGATCGCTGAAAAGACGTTGCAGGCAGGCATCCCGTCCGGCGTGGTGAGCGTGCTCAACGGTGACGGCACCAGCGTCGGTCAGGCGCTGGTCGATCATCCTGACATTCCCAAGATCGCCTTCACCGGTTCTTCCCGCACCGGCTTGCACATCCAGCAATCCTGTCCCGTCATCAAGCGGCTCTCGCTGGAGCTGGGCGGCAACTGCCCGCTGCTGGTCACGCGTCATGCGGACCTGCCGCAGGCCGTGCAGGGAGCAGTGCGGCGCTCGTTCCGCAACATGGGGCAGATCTGCATCGCCATCAATCGCATCTATGTCGAGCGCGCTGTCTATGCGGATTTCCTGGCGCAATTTGCCGCAGCCACGCGCCAACTGGTGATCGGTGATGGCCTGCTCAACCCAGCGGCGGACTTGGGCGCGATGGCGCAAGCCGCCCCCTTGCAGAAAACCCGCCAGCACCTGCAAGACGCGCTGAGCAAGGGCGCGCGGCTCGTCACGGGCGGCGCTGCACCGGAGGGCGAAGCCTTTGACAAGGGATTGTTCTTCCAGCCCAGTATCGTGGCCGATTGCACGCCCGAGATGCTGGTGATGCGTGAAGAAACCTTCGGCCCGCTGGTCGGCGTGGCACCTTTCGATCATCTTGATGATGCCATCGCCCTGGCCAACGACACGCCATACGGCCTGGCGGCGTACGCCTACACTCAGAACCTGCAGGAAATCCACCGCTGCGCAGCCGAACTCGATGTCGGTAACGTGGCCATCAACCATGTCGATGCCGGCATCATGAATGCGCCCTATGGTGGCCGCAAGCAGAGCGGCGTGGGCGTCGAACACGGGCGTGAAGGCTTGCTGGAGTATTTCCAGTTCAAGCACGTGCGCCTGCGTCACGGGCTGGGGGCATGACGATGCGCGCCGCTCTGTTGGGCATCGACCTCGGCACCTCGGCCTGCAAGGCCTTGCTGCTCTCTGCTCAAGGGCAGGTGCTGGCCAGCGCCAGTACTGGTTATCCGATCTTGCAGCCGCGTGAACGTTGGGTTGAGCAGGACCCAGCTGCGTGGATCACGGCAGCGCGAGAGGTGGTGGCATCGGTCCTGCAATCGGCTGGGCCGATGGAGTTGCTGGGCATCGGTCTGTCGGGTCAGATGCACGGTTTGACGCCGCTGGACGCGCAGTGTCGTCCCTTGCGCCACGCCATTCTCTGGAATGACCAGCGCAACGAAGCCCAGGCGGCCCAGATCACCGAGGCCGCAGGTGGATTGCCCGCCTTGCTGGCCCAGACCGGCAATCGCATGCTGGTCGGCTATACCGGCGGCAAGCTGCTGTGGATGCAGCAGCACGAGCCGCAGCACTATGCGCGCCTGCGGGTGGTGCTCAATCCCAAGGATTACCTGCGCTACGTGCTCACGGGCGAGCTGGCCACCGAAGTGTCCGATGCCTCCGGCACGGGGCTGTTCGATGTGCGCGAGCGGTCCTGGGCCACCGGGGTGATGCGCGCTGCGGGGCTGGACCCGGCGCATTTTCCGGCGTGTCATGAGTCGCAGGTGATCAGCGGCCAGGTCCACGCGCAGGCAGCGGCCTTGTTCGGCATTGCGCCCGGCGTTCCGGTCATTGGCGGGGGCGGCGACAGCGTGATCCAGTCGCTGGGGGCGGGCGTGGTGGCCCCCGGCGCCGTGCAGACCACCCTCGGTACGGCGGGCATTCTGGCGGCGGCACTTGATCGCCCATTGCCATCGCCCGATGGACGCATCCAGCTGTTCTGCAACGTGGCCCCACAGCGCTGGCATGCCATGGGGGTCTCGCTCAATGCGGGCGGTGCGCTGGCGTGGTTCCGTGATGCCATGCAGGCAAGCGAGGCCGCAGCCAGCTTCGAGGACATCATCGCCGCCGCCGCGCAGAGCCTGCCCGGCGCACGCGGGCTGCTGTTCCTGCCTTATCTCTACGGCGAACGCTGCCCGCATCCCGATCCCTCGGCGCGCGCCGCCTTCGTCGGCTTGTCGGCGCGTCATGGCTTTGGCGATCTGGCGCGCAGCGTGCTGGAAGGCGTGGTGCATTCGCTTTGTGACATACAGAGCCTGATGCGCGCCATGGGCGTGAGGTCGGACTGGGTCAGCAGCTCCGGTGGCGGGGCGCGCTCGGTGCTGTGGCGGCAGATGCAGGCCGACATGCTGGGCTGCGACGTGCTCACGCGTCAGGGCGCGGCCGAAGGCGCCGCGCTGGGTGCGGCCTTGCTGGCCGGCGTCAGCCTGGGGGTCTGGCCGGATATCGACCACGCCACCGAACTCATGCCGGAGCTCACGCGCGAACGCCCCGATCCAGCGCGTGGCGCGCTGTACCGGGAAGCGCACGCGATCTATCAGGACCTCTATGCCACGCTGGCGGACAGTTCCCGGCGTTTGGGCTGGATCGCGGCCCAAGGGGAGGGCGTATGAATCAGGGCAGCGCGACCCGCTACCAGGCCTTCATCTTCGACCTCGATGGCACGCTGATCGACAGCGCGCCCGACATCGCTGCCGCCGTCAATGCCTACCTGCAGGAGCAGGGCCATGCCGCGCTGGAAGTGGCCTATGTCGAACGCTTCATCGGCAACGGCCCGCGCCGCCTGATTCAGGACATCCTGCTCGACCAGGGCATCGCCGCTGATGACGCTGCGCTGGACGGTGCCGTGCAATCCTATATCGGCCACTATCGTCGCCATCCGGCCAGCCATACGCGCTTCTTCCCCTATGTGAAAGAAGATCTGGAGAGCCTGCACGCCGCCGGCTTCCGGCTTGGTATCTGCACCAACAAACCACATGCACTGACACGCCAGATACTCGATCTGCTGGCCCTGTCGCCACTGGTGGAAGTGGCGTTGGGTGCGGATGCGGTGCCCGCCTGCAAGCCCGATCCCGGCCATCTGCGCGCCGTGGCGCAGCACATGGCGCTGCCCGAGGGGGCGTGGGCCTACATCGGCGATACGCCTGTCGATCAGGCCACTGCTGCCGCCGCCGGCGTGCCGTTCTTTGTGGTGCCGTGGGGCGGTGGCGGGGAGGTGCAAGTGGGCTCGTCGCAGCGCCTGCTACGCCTGCGAGACCTGCTGTCTTATAAAATCGCGCCTTTGGCCGCACGGCCATCGACAAAAACATAAAGGACAGCCATGAGCAACAGCCTGCTGCAGCAGATCGTGCGCGAGCAAGAGGAAATGAAACCGGCCGAGTTGCGCATCGCACATGTCGTCAGTCAGGCACCGGGCGAGGTGATCCATATGAGCATGGCTTCGCTGGCCGAACGCTGCGCCGTGAGCGACCCGACCATCGTGCGCTTCTGCCGCCGTTTCGGCTTCAATGGCTATCAGGATTTCAAGCTGAGCCTGGCGCAGAGCTTGGTGCCGACCGCACCCTTCGTCTACGAGCAGATCACCAAGGACGACGATATCAGCCAGATCGTGCGCAAGACCTGCCGCAATTCGCTTTCGGCCATCCAGCGCGCGTTGGACGACCTGGTGCCGCAACAGATCGAGGACGCTGCGGTGCTGCTGCAATCGGCCACCTGGATCGGCATCTATGCCAGCGGCATTTCCGAAATCACTGCGCTGGATGCCGAGCACAAGTTCCAGCGCCTGGGCTTGCGCTGCTCGGCGGTGATGGAAGAGAAGAAGCAATGGATGCATGCCGAGAAATCGCGCCCCAATGAAGTGGCGCTGATCTTCTCACAATCCGGCCATACCAAACGCATGGTGGAGCTGGCCATGGCTGCGCGAGCCGGCGGTGCGCGGGTGGTATCGGTGACGGCAGCCGACAGCCCGCTGGCCCGGGTCACCGATGCACTCATCGCCGTGCTGCCCTATGACCAGACCGAATTCATGACACCGCTGGCCTCGCGCCTGAACCATCATCTGGTGGTCAATATGCTGGTGACTGCCATTGCGGTAGCCAGCAACAGCGAATTTCCCGACCAGTTGCCGGCCCTGGATTCCTGGATGACCGACAAGATCTGATACGGCCAGGCAACGGCGAATCGACGCCATGCGCCAGCGGCCAGCAAGCCATGCTTTTTTGAAGGAGCGACCATGCAGTTGAACCAGAACGAAGCAAAGAAACTGGCCGGCCGCCGGGCCATCGAGGAATTCGTGCGCGGTGGCATGCGCCTGGGCCTGGGCTCGGGTACCACCTCGCACTTCTTCGTGCGCGAACTGGCCAAGCACATCGCCGACGGCCTCGACGTCACCTGTACCGCCACCTCGCGCTCGACCATCGATGTCGCGCGCGAAGTCGGCATCCCCATCATGGACCCCAACGAGATCGGCCAGCTCGATCTGACCATCGACGGGCCGGACGAGATCGATCGCGATTTCCAGATGATCAAGGGTGGTGGCGCTTGTCTGCTGTGGGAAAAGATCATCGCCCACGCTTCCACCCGCATGATCACCATCTGCGACGAGAGCAAGATCGTCGAGCGTCTGGGCGCCTTTCCGCTGCCGGTGGAAGTAGTGCAGTTCGCCTGGAGGCAGACCGAACGCATGATCGCCGGCCTGCTGCGCGCGCAGGGCATCGAGGCGCGCATCGTCCGCCGCACTCGCGACGAGCGCCCGGTGGTGACCGACAGCGGCCACTTCATCCTCGATTGCCATTGCCACGCCATCGCCGACGCAGCGCTGCTGGAAAGAGAGCTCAACCGTATCCCCGGCGTGGTGGAGAACGGCCTGTTCACCCGCGAAGCGGCGGGCATGGTGGTGGGTTGTTTCGATGGCTCGGCCTATGTTTCCTTGCGTCCGGCGAGCTAGTAAAACTCCGTTCGGGCCGGTCGGCTCGTTTGTGCGCCAAAGGTGAAGGCTCTTTTCTGGCTGTTTTTCCCCGAAGATGTCTGTCGTACGCAGGGTGATGCTTTATTTCTGAACCCGGTAGGCGGCAGGCGTGATAGCAAAACTATATCAATATCAATCAATTGGAGGTAGACATGAAATCGCATCCTGCATCGTCTCGTCGGCAGCTCCTGCTCGGCGGCCTGGCCATGGGCGGCCTGAGCGCGCTGGGTGTTCCCGGCTGGGCCGGGGCGCAACAGAAGTTGCTGATCCCGTTCAGCAACAAGAGTCTGGACTATTACTTCTTCGTGATCGAGGAGGCGGCCGTCAAGCGCGCGGTGGAGGCCAATCAGGGCAGTTTTCAGGCCACCAACGCCAGCTTCGACAATACCCGCCAGCTGGAGCAATGGCAGTCGCTGATGTTGTCGCGCCCAGCGGCATTGGTGTCGGACCCCATCGACAGCCAGGCCATCGTCAGCGGCCTGCGCCGCTACAACCAGCAGAAGATCCCGGTGGCCATCATCGACACCCCGGCCGAAAGCGGCAATGTCGCCATCACCGTCAGCTTCGACAATTACCTGGGCGGGGTCATGGCCGCCAAGGAAATCATCAACCGTCTCGTCAAGAAGCACGGCAGTGCCAAGGGCAAGGTGCTCAACTGCTATGGCGCGCTGGCCAGCGTGGCCTGGCGGCAGCGCAAGGAAGGCATGGATGCCGAATTCGCCAGGCATCCCGGCATCACTTACATCAGCCGTCCGACCGAAGGCAAGCTGGACCAGATGCTGGCGGTGACGTTGGCCACGCTGTCCGAGCATCCCGACCTCGACGCCGTGCATGCCCCCAGCGATTCGCCGGCACGCGGCATCGCCACGGCCCTGCAGCAGAAGAACCGCTGGAAGAAGGTGGATGAGAAGGATCACGTCATCTTCGTCACCATCGATGGCGAGCCGGTAGCGCTGCGCTGGATCCAGGAAGGCTACATGGACGCCTGCGTCTCGCAGGACCCGATCGCCTACGGGGAAGTCGCGGTGGAGATGCTGGTGAAATATGCGATTGCCGGCAAGGAAGTCCCTATCGGCCCGTATGAAAACAAGAAGTACTTCTGGGAGAAGGGCCAGATCGTCAAGGGCAAGACCGGCCCCACGCTCATCATCCCGCCCTTCGTGATCGATCGCAGCAATGCGACCGACCAGCGCCACTGGGGCTATGTGGCAGAGAAGGTTTGGGGCATCGCCTATACCTGATCGCAGGGCTGACGCGAGAGTCACGTGAGAAGGGCAAGGAGACGCCATGACGACTGACAATTCCCCCGCAGGCCGCATCGAGTTGGCGCTGCGCGTGGACAAGCTGGGCAAGCGCTATGGCGCCTTCCACGCCCTGCGCGACATCACGCTGGGCATCCGGCGCGGCACCATTCATGGCCTGCTGGGCGAGAACGGTGCCGGCAAGAGTACGCTGGTCGGCCTGATCTCCGGCCAGCGCACGCCCAGCGAGGGCCGCATCTTCCTCGGTGAGGAGGAGATGCAGGGCGCCGACGTCAAGCGCATGGAAGCCGCCGGCGTCTTCCTGGTGCCGCAGGAACCGATGATCATCGAGCACATGTCGGTGATGGACAACCTGATGCTGGGCCTGTGGCCGGCCTCGCACGGCTTCGTCAGGCATCGGCGCATGCGCGAGAATGCCTCACGCATGCTGGCCGGCAGCGGCATCGAGGCCGGGCGCCTGGCGGGCAGCCTCGATGCCGTGGCGCGGCGCAAGCTCAATATCCTGCGCGCCATGTTTTCCGGCGGCAGCATCATCATCCTGGATGAACCGACTGCCGCACTGACCGTTCCGGATCGGCTGCAACTGTTCGACTTCATGCGCCAGCTGCGCGCCTCGGGCGTGACCTTCATCTTCATCTCGCATTACAACGATGAAATCCTCGACATCTGCGATGCCGTCACCGTACTGCGCGACGGGCGGCTGGTGGCGACCAGCGAGGACGTTCGGCGTCTGACCTCGTCGCAGCTCTCGGAATTCGTGCTGGGGCGGGAGCTGGATCTGTTCCAGCGTGAACGTGGCCGCATGCTGGAGAAAGGCGCTTCGGCGGCTCCGATCTGCCTCAACGACATCGTCGGCGAACGTCTCAACGTGCAGCAGTTGACGATCCAGCCCGGCGAGATCATCGGCTTCACCGGCTTGCCGGGCGAGGGCGCCAAGGAACTGGCCCGTGGGCTGTTTGGCCTGCAACCCCTGCGCACGGGCAGCATCCGCTTCCCGCAGGAAGCCACCGCCGGCCTGCCGCAGACGCCCGATCAGGCCTTTGCGATGGGCATTGCCTATCTGTCGGACGACCGCAGGCGCGACGGCGTGGTCGGTCATCTGTCCATCCGCGAGAACATCGCACTGTCGTCGCTGCCGCGCCGCTTGCGGGGCGGCCTGGTGGATGACGCGCAGGAACGAGAGATCTGCAGTCGCTATGTCCAGCGCATGGGCATCAAGGCCGGCAGTAGCGAAGAGGCGGTCAACACGCTCAGCGGCGGCAATCAGCAGAAGGTCTGCCTGGGCCGCGTGCTGGCGACCGCGCCGCGCCTGCTGATCCTGGATGAGCCCACGCGCGGCATCGACGTGGGTGTCAAGCAGGAAGTGCTGCGCATCCTCGATCAGCTGACCCGGTCCGGCGTGGCCGTCATCATCGTTTCCACCGATGTGGACGAACTGGCGCGGGCTGCCGATCGCATCTGCATCTTCCAGGGTGGACGCATCGCTCACACCGTCAGCGGCAGCGACATCAGCACCGACCACCTGCGTCAATTGGCGCAGTGACGACACCATGACACAAGGAGACCCCCCATGACAACCGCAACCGAGATCGCGACCACGCCGGGTCCCGACCGTCCCGTCCAGGGCCAACGCAAGCCGCGCCAGGTGCTGGCTTGGGTCCTGCGTAATGTGGTCTGGATCTGGCTGGTGGCGCTGGTGCTGGGCTTCGGCCTGTTCAGCCAGTTCTTCCTGAGCGTGATGAACCTGCAGAATATCCTGGTGCAAGCCACCGTGCTGGGCCTGTTGGCCCTGGCCGTGGCGCTACCTTTGCTGGTGGGCGAGATCGATCTGTCGTTGCCGGCCAACCTGGGTTTTTCCTCGGCCATCGGTGCCTGGCTGTATGCCAGCGTGGGCGGGCCGTGGTGGATCACCATGTTGATCGGCGTGGCCGTGGCGACGCTGATCGGCGGGTTCAATGGACTGTGTATCACGCGCTTGCGCATGGTCTCGCTGATCCAGACCCTGGCCATGATGATCGTGCTGCAGGGCGCCTTGCTGGCGCTGACCCAGGGCAAGACGATCACCAATCTCGACGATGGCTACATCTGGATAGGTTCGGCTACGCTAGGCGGCTGGCCGCTGATGCCGGTGATCTTCGTCATCGCCCTGCTGGCCATGTCGGTGATGCTGCGCCGGACCGTGCTGGGCCGCTCCATCTACGCGGTCGGCGGCAATGCGCTGGCCTCGCATGCGGCCGGCATCCGGGTGCATCGCATCAAGATCATCTGCTATGCGCTGGCCGGGGGCATCGCGGGGATTGCCGGGTATCTGCTGGCTTCCTGGCAGATCGCCATCACCTCCAATCAGGGCGCGAGCTACCTGCTGTATGCCATTGCCGCGCCCATCATCGGCGGGGTGAGCACCTTCGGTGGGCGCGGCAGCGTGCTGGGCATCCTGGGTGGGGTGCTGTTGCTCACGGTCATCCAGGTCGGGCTGGCCATCATCAATGTGCCTTCCTTCTATGTGGGCATGATCGGCGGCATGATGATCTTCATCGCGGTGGCCATCGATGCGATTCGCGTGCGCTTCTTCGTGCAATAGGCGGCCATGACGAAAAAAACCGGCGCACAGTGGCGCCGGCCTGTCCTGCTGTCAGCTGCTGCGCATGTCGCCGCAGCTCCTTGCATCCTGGGTCAGAAGGCGTCGCCAGGCACCCGCACCCAGCCTTCCATCAGCACCCGCGCACTGCGGCTCATGATGGCCTTGGTGACGACCCACTGGCCGTCTTCCAGTTTCGCTTCCGCCCCCACGCGCAAGGTGCCGGACGGGTGGCCAAAGCGCACGCTGTTGCGCTCGCCACCGCCTGCGGCCAGGTTCACCAGCGTACCGGGAATGGCCGCCGCCGTGCCGATGGCGACCGCTGCCGTGCCCATCATGGCGTGGTGCAGCTTGCCCATGGACATGGCGCGCACCAGCACGTCGGTATCTTGCGCGGTGACGGTCTTGCCGCTGGAGGAAACATATTCCTTGGGCGGGGCCACGAAGGCCACCTTGGGCGTGTGCTGGCGGGTAGCGGCTTCTTCCACCTTGTTGATCAGGCCCATGCGAATCGCCCCGTGAGCGCGAATGGTCTCGAAGCGCGTCAGCGCAGCCGGGTCGCCGTTGATGGCGTCCTGCAATTCGGTGCCGCTATAGCCGATCTCGTCCGCATTGAGGAAGATGGTCGGGATGCCGGCATTGATCATGGTGGCCTGGAAGCTGCCCACGCCGGGGACCTCCAGCGTGTCGACCACGTTCCCGGTGGGGAACATGGCACCGCCTGCGCCATCTTCTTCGGCAGCGGGGTCCATGAATTCCAGCTGTACTTCCGCCGCCGGGAAGGTCACGCCATCCAGTTCGAAGTCGCCGGTTTCCTGCACCTGGCCGCCGCGAATGGGCACATGGGCCACGATGGTCTTGCCGATGTTGGCCTGCCAGATGGTGATGACAGCCACGCCATCCTGCGGCAACCTGGACGGATCGACCAGGCCGGCTGCGATCGCAAACGGGCCGACGGCCGCCGATAGGTTGCCGCAATTGCCGCTCCAGTCCACGAAATCCTTGTCGATGGAGACCTGGCCGAACAGGTAGTCCACGTCATGCCCGGGGCGCGTGCTGCGCGAAATGATCACCGTCTTGCTGGTGCTGGAGGTGGCCCCGCCCATGCCATCGATCTGCTTGCCGTAGGGATCGGGACTGCCGATCACCCGCTGCAGCAGCTTGTCGCGGGCGCGGCCCGGGATGCGGGCGGCTTCGGGCAGGTCGTCCAGCTTGAAGAAGACGCCCTTGCTGGTGCCGCCGCGCAGGTAGGTGGCGGGAATGCGGATCTGGGGGACTTGGCTCATGCTTGTTCCTTGGCGTTCTGGCCGGCGTTGACGGAGGCTTCCAGGAAATCCTGGGCGAAGCGTTGCAGTACGCCACCGGCTTCATAGATCGAGACTTCTTCGGCGGTATCGAGGCGGCAGGTCACCGGCACCTCGACGCGTTCACCATTCTTGCGGTGGATGACCACGGTCAGGTCGGCGCGCGGACGACGCTGACCGATGACGTCGAAGGTCTCGGTGCCATCGATGCCGTAGGTATTGCGGTTTTCGCCGGCCTTGAACTCCAGCGGCAGCACGCCCATGCCGATCAGGTTGGTACGGTGGATGCGTTCGAAGCCCTCGGCCACAATCGCTTCCACGCCGGCCAGGCGCACGCCCTTGGCAGCCCAATCGCGCGAGGAACCCTGGCCGTAGTCGGCACCGGCGATGATGATCAGCGGCTGCTTGCGTTGCATGTAGGCTTCGATGGTTTCCCACATGCGCATGACACGGCCTTCCGGTTCCAGGCGCGCCAGCGAACCTTGCTGCACGCTGCCATCGGCCTTCTTCACCATCTCGTTGAACAGCTTGGGATTGGCGAAGGTGGCGCGCTGCGCGGTCAGGTGGTCACCACGGTGGGTGGCATAGGAGTTGAAGTCTTCTTCCGGCAGGCCCATCTTGGCCAGGTATTCGCCGGCTGCGCTATCGAGCAGGATGGCGTTGGAGGGCGACAGGTGGTCGGTGGTGATGTTGTCGCCCAGGACGGCCAGCGGGCGCATGCCCGAGAGCGTGCGTTCGCCGGCCAGCGCACCTTCCCAGTAGGGCGGACGGCGGATGTAGGTGCTCTGGGCGCGCCAGTCGTACAGCGGGCTCACCGACTGGCTGCGATCCACGCGGGCGGCGAACATCGGGGTGTAGACATTGCGGAACTGCTGCGGCTTGACGGCGGCGGCCACGACGGCATCGATTTCCTCGTCGCTGGGCCAGATGTCCTTCAAGCGGATTTCCTTGCCCTCGGCGGTCAGGCCCAGCACATCCTGTTCGATGTCGAAGCGGATGGTGCCGGCAATGGCGTAAGCCACCACCAGCGGCGGCGAGGCCAGGAAGGCCTGCTTGGCATAGGGGTGGATGCGGCCATCGAAGTTGCGGTTGCCGGACAGCACGGCGGTGCTGTAGAGGTCACGGTCTATGATTTCCTGTTGGATCTTGGGGTCGAGCGCGCCGGACATGCCGTTGCAGGTGGTGCAGGCGAAGGCGACGATGCCAAAGCCGAGCTTTTCCAGATCGGCGGTGAGTCCGGCTTCTTCCAGATACAGTTCGACCGCCTTGGAGCCGGGGGCCAGCGAACTCTTCACCCAGGGCTTGCGCGTCAGACCGAGGCGGTTGGCGTTGCGCGCCAGCAGAGCGGCGGCGATCACGTTGCGCGGATTGCTGGTGTTGGTGCAACTGGTGATGGCTGCAATGATGACGGCGCCATCGGGCATCTTGCCAGGTTCGTTCTCGACCTTGCCGGCGATGCCTTGAGCGGCCAGTTCCGAGACCGGCAGGCGCTTGTGCGGATTGCTCGGGCCGGCCAGGGTGCGTACCACGGTGGAGAGGTCGAAGCGCAGCACACGTTCGTACTCGGCCTTGGTGAGCGTATCGGACCAGAGGCCGGCTTGCTTGGCATAGGTTTCCACCAGCTTGACCTGTTCATCCTCGCGACCGGTCAGTTTCAGGTAGTCGATGGTCTGCTGGTCGATGGAGAACATGGCGGCGGTGGCGCCATATTCCGGGGCCATGTTGGAGATGGTGGCGCGGTCGCCCAGGGTCAGGCTGGCTGCGCCATCGCCATAGAACTCCAGGTAAGCGCCCACCACCTTCTGCTTGCGCAGGAATTCGGTCAGCGACAGCACGATGTCGGTGGCGGTGATGCCGGGCTGGCGACGGCCCGTCAGTTCTACGCCGATGATGTCGGGCAGGCGCATCCAGGAGGCGCGGCCCAGCATGACGTTCTCGGCTTCCAGGCCACCCACGCCGATGGCGATCACGCCCAGCGCGTCCACGTGCGGGGTGTGGCTATCGGTGCCGACCAGGGTGTCGGGGAAGGCCACGCCGTCCTTGGCGTGGATCACCGGGGACATCTTCTCCAGGTTGATCTGGTGCATGATGCCGTTGCCGGGAGGAATCACCTCCACGTTCTCGAAAGCTAGCTTGGTCCAGTCGATAAAATGGAAGCGATCTTCATTGCGGCGGTCTTCGATGGCACGATTCTTTTCAAACGCTTGCGGGTCGTCGCCGCCACATTCCACCGCCAGTGAATGGTCAACGATCAGTTGCACCGGCACCACCGGGTTGACCTTGGCCGGATCGCCGCCCATGTCGGCAATGGCGTCGCGCAAACCAGCCAGGTCCACCAGTGCGGTCTGGCCCAGGATGTCGTGGCACACCACGCGCGCCGGGAACCAGGGGAAATCCAGCTCGCGCTTGCGTTCGATCAACTGGCGCAGCGAATCGGCGAGGGTGGCCGGATCGCAGCGGCGCACCAGATTTTCGGCCAGCACGCGGGAGGTGTAGGGCAGGGTGTCCCAACTGCCGGGACGGATTGCTTCCACGGCGGCGCGGGCATCGAAGTAATCCAGTCGGGTGCCGGGCAGTTGCTTGCGGTATTGGGTATTCATGGCGGTTGGCTCGTGTCTCGTTGATGGAATGGTTATGTAATGCGGGGGAGATTGACCATGCAGGCCGGGCTAGGCGCTTGAGGCGGTGTCGCGCCGCCCGCCGAGGCCACCGGCTTGCGCCTGCGCGATCTGGTGTTCAATATTGCGGCGGGATGCGCCGATGTGGCGGCGCATGAGCAGGTCGGCCAGTTCGCCATCACCATCGGCCAGCGCATCGAGGATGCGATGATGTTCGGCGAAGGCCTGGCGGGGCCGGTGCGGGGTGGCAGAATACTGGATGCGGTACATGCGGGCCAACTGGTACAGCTCGCCGCAGAGGATGCGGGTGAGGATCTGGTTGCCGCTGGCCTGGATGATCTTGTAATGGAAGTCGTAGTCGCCTTCCTGCTGGTAATAGCCGCGTCCGGCCTGGAAGGCTTCGTCCTTCTCGTGTGTGTCGAGCACCCGGCGCAGTTCGTCGAGCTCGGCGCGGCTCATGCGCTGGGCGGCCAGGCGGCAGGCCATGCCTTCCAGCGATTCGCGGATCTGGAACAGTTCCACCAGTCCTTCGAGGGTCAGCGAGACCACCCGCGCACCCACGTGCGGTACGCGCACCAGCAGGTTCTGGCCCTCCAGGCGGTGGATCGCTTCGCGCAGCGGCCCCCGGCTGATGCCATAGGTGCGGGCCAGTTCGGGCTCCGAAATCTTGCTGCCGGGCGCGATCTCGCCTTGCACGATGGCGCTCTGGATCTTGCGGAAGACGTGTTCCGACAAGGTCTCGCCCTCGCGGTCATTGGCGGGCAGTGAAATGAGCTCACTCATGGTGTCGACAATCCTTGGTGAAATACTGGATTCATCATAGCACTTCAGCCAAAAAATGGAAGAAGTGTCGACACTAGAATATTTTCGGCACTGGGTAGTTAAAAAATAGCATGAGGCAATTTTCGTTAGGGATGAGAAAATTCAGCCAGCTGTTGGGAAAATGTGAAATCAGCT
>Ga0160495_100400_pt1 | contig 23406 bp, 26 predicted proteins | sample DID4MG_4_FD_108251 | JGI IMG/M metagenome (GOLD analysis project Ga0160495, IMG submission 108251) | Enriched soil microbial communities from UW Madison campus, WI, USA - DID2933_E24_FP4 MG | ecosystem: Environmental > Terrestrial > Soil > Unclassified | place: USA: Madison, Wisconsin | collected... | reverse complement strand
GCCCTGGCGCGGCTCCTGCGTTTCATGCTTGCCGCCAGGGTGGCAACGCTTGGCGGTGGCGACACGCTCTCAGACCGCGACGGGCGCACCATGCCTGCGATGCCGACGGTTCTCGCCCGGGCGCTGCGTGATGGCCTCATCCGGCAGGAGGGGGATCGGTTGGCGGCGACGCCTGAGGCCCGGGCCTATCTGAAACGCCGCCTCGACGCGGCCGAAACGCCTTTCGCCGGCCAGCACCGCGACCTCACCGGCGTAATGGTGGTGCAGGACGGCGCGCGCGAAACGGCAGTGATGAACCGGCTCGAATCGCCGTTGTCAGGCATCGCGCGGCTGAAGGAGAAATCCGGCGAGGCCTATCTGCCGGAAAGCGCGATTGCCGCCGGCGAGCGCCTGCATGCGGATTTCACCCGCGGCGGCCTGCAGCCGCGCATGACCATGTCTTGGGAGCCGCGCATCGCGAGCCGCCAGAAGGGCGAGGCGGGGGCGGCCCGCGAGATCAGCGATACCGCACTTGCCGCGCGCCTGCGCGTCGCACGCGCCGTCGAGGCCATCGGCCCGGAACTGTCGGGCGTGGTGCTGGACGTCTGCTGCTTCATGAAGGGGCTGGAAACGGTGGAGCGTGAACGACAATGGCCGGCCCGCTCCGCCAAGTTGATGCTGCGCGCCGCCCTCATGGCGCTCGCCCGCCACTATGCACCGCCGGTCGCCAGAGGACAGCGCGCGCATCGATGGGGTGCGGAAGACTATCGGCCGGAGATGGGGCGATAGGTGGGAGGCATCCGGACGAGGAACGGTTACGCCGCCACCTTTATTGCCGCTTCCTCGCGGATGCGCTTGACCATGGAGCGCAGGCCGTTGGCGCGTTGGGAGGAGAGGTGTTCGACGAGGCCGATCTCGTTGAAGGTATCGATGGCGTCGAGGGCTGCGATCTCGGAGGCCCGCTTTCCTGAATAGATGGCGAGCACGATCGCAACGAGCCCGCGCACGATATGGGCGTCCGAATCGCCCTCGAAGGTCATGACCGGGTCGGCGCCGCCGGCACTGTGGCTGACGAGCCAGACCTGGCTGGCGCAGCCCTGCACCTTGTTGGCCGCCGTGCGCTTGTCTTCCGCCAGATCCGGCAGTGCCTTGCCGAGTTCGATGACATAACGGTAGCGGTCCTCCCACTCGTCGAGGAAGGCGAAGTCGTCGATGATCTGCGTAAGCTCTGCCATGGTCCGTCCATTCCGCTGTTCCCCTTCATATAGGCGAGGGCACGGGCGATTTGAACCGAAAACCGCCGTTATGGACCGTATGAAAAAAGAAACGCCGCAGGGAACGGGTCCGTGCGGCGGTTGCAGTGCAACGAGTCAGGCAGGCAGTAAAACGTGAAAGAGGCTCAACTCTTGCGATCGGGACGGCGGGTCGGGATGGCGACGGTGCCGGTGATGACCTCGTCCTCGGCATTGATGGTGGCGACGGCCGGAAGCGGCTGGTTCAGCGCTTCCTTCTTCGAATGGGCGGTCTGGGTGGCCTCGTCTTCGGCGAACTGGGTGTCGAGGAACTGGTAGGCGATGCGGGCGCCCTCGCGGGCCCGGTGGCCGAGCGCAACGAAGGTTTCGCTGCCCTTCTCGCAGACATCAGGTTTTTCCAGGCAAAGCGCGGTGAGGTAATGAACGGCCTCGCTGGCGGCGGTGAAGGTGTCGCCGATCTGCACGGTCGGTCCGTTTTCCAGCTTCGTCGCCGATTCAGGGCTCAGAAACGGGAGCAGGACCAGAACCAGTGAGAACCAGAACGTTCCCTTGATCAGAAACCACATCGCTTGCCATCCTCGTTAAGGCCTCGGCTCTTTGCGGCCTTCGGCTTGATTGGTCCTTGGCGAACCGTTGATGCGAGAATAGGGGCCGGAAGGAAATTCCCCTTTGCAAGAATCATTCGGGTTTTGCCCAGTTTTGATTAAAATTCGAACGAATCCGACCTTCCCGGGCATTTGAGGCAGATTTTAGCATTCCCCGTTAAGGATGATGGCGTCCTCCACAGGCACGAGCGCCCGGAATGCCGGAGGACACCATGGGCCGGCTTTGCCCCAGAAGTTAATATGAACAGAAAAATGCCGCAAAATGAGGCGCTTACGCCCCGTTAACCACGCCGGACGAATGGCCGTTGGATTGCCCCGAAATGGGATTTTTCGGCCTTTTTCGACCCCTTCCGGCCCCCCGCGTTTATTCTTTCCTTAAGTCGCCGGTGCGATTTTGGGCTCACATAAAAAGTACATAAACGGCAGGGTTTTGCGTTGCGCCACATGAACAACATCGCTGACAGAATGGCCGCCCGTCTGGGCGCCGTTGCCGGCGTTGCTGGTGCTGATACGGCCAATGCGCGCCCCTCCGCCGCGCTTCGCGCGACCACGCTCGCCCTTCTGGCTGCGGTGCCCGGACTGCCGCTCGTGCTGTCGGCCGTCATGCCCGCCTCCGCCGCCCTTCCGGCTGGTGTGGCGCTGGCCGGAGCCGGTGCGCTGCTGGCAACGGCCGCCGGTGCCGTGCGCAAGCCCGCGCCTGCACCCGTGCGCAGCTTTTCCGAAGAACTCGACGTCACGGCACCGCCGGCCGTCTCGCCCTACGATCTCTTCGCCGGCCTGGTGACGTTGCATGATGCGCGTGGCTTCGTGACCGCCGTGCATGGCCGCGACAAGGCCGATGTGCTGGCCTGGATGCGCGACCCCATCGGCCGTGGCTATCTCGACCAGATCCATGTGTCCGATAGAATCGGCTTCCTCGCCGCCATCGACTGCCTGCGCCAGGGCGGTACGCGCGAGACCGTGGATATCCGCATCGACCGGCCGAGCCTTGGGGCCGATGCCGAGCAGTTCACACACATGCGCGTGGAAATGACAGCGCTTGCCGGCCCCGACGGCGCGCTGATCAACGTTATCGCCCAGTCGCACGACATTTCCGCCGAAGCCCGGCTGAAGGGCGAGAACGTGCGCCGCGCGGCCGACGCCGAATCGGCCAACGACGCCAAGACCCGCTTCCTTGCGGCCGTCAGCCACGAGCTGCGCACGCCGCTCAACGCCATTCTCGGCTTCTCCGACGTGCTGTCTGGCGAGTATTTCGGCAAGCTGGAGAACGACCGTCAGCGCGAATATGTCGCGCTCATCCATCAGTCGGGATCGCACCTGCTGTCGGTGGTCAACACCATGCTCGATGTCTCCAAGATCGAAGCCGGCCGCTACGAGCTTCTGACCGAGCCCTTCCGTGTCGCCGAAAGCGTGAAGGCCTGCGAGCAGATGCTCGGCCTCCAGGCACGCGACAAGGGTATTCAGCTGACCAGCCGCGTGCCGCGCGCCGTCGGCGAGGCCGTGGCCGACCAGCGGGCGATCCAGCAGATCCTCATCAATCTCGTCGGCAACGCCATCAAGTTCACCGACCGCGGCGGCATCGTCACCATCGATGCGGCGCGCGAGGGCAAGGACCTGCTGCTCGTCGTCAGCGACACCGGCATCGGCATTCCCGCCGACAAGCTCGCGCTGATCGGCCAGCCCTTCATGCAGGTTGAGAACGAATATACCCGCAAATATGAAGGCACCGGGCTCGGCCTGTCGCTGGTCAAGGGCCTCGTCGCCCTGCACGGCGGCAGCCTGACGATCCAGAGCCAGCCGGGCGAGGGCACCGTCATCACCGTGCGCATCGCGGCGGATGGTTCGGGCGTCGTGAGCGACACGAACGGCCGGACGGCATCGTCCACCGTCGATTTCCCGCCCCGCCTTGCGAGCGACAAAGAGACCGTTTACGAGCCGTCGAACGATGGCAAGGACACGCAAGATGAACGCGCACGTCAGAAGACAGCCTGAGCGGGGGCCTAATGGCCAGGCCCGCAAGGGCCGGTCCGGCGGACGCAACCAGCCGCAGCGCCGGCCGAATGTCGCGCTCACCGCGCTCTCGGCGCTGGGCGGCCTCGTCGCGCGCCATCCCGCCACCGTAGGCGGCATAGCCGCCTTCATCGTTGTCTTCTCCTTCGTTGCGGCCAATGCGCTGTGGTATCAGCCGGGCGGTCATCCGTCGCCGTTCCTGAAAACCCGATCCGCCGACAATTCGCTGGGCTTCACCGCCACGCAGCCGGAGCCCAAGGACGTCACGACCTTCGTCATCGAGCGCGAGGGGGAGGAGGGCGACTTGCCCGAAGTGACCGATGTAACACCCGCCGAGCGCCCGTTCGACGAGGTCGCCGCACTGGTGGAGAAGAGCTCCGCCGACGTGCCTGCCGCAAAGGACGAGGCCGATCCGGTGGCTGCCGCCATCCTGCGCGCCGAGGCCGATCCGGGCGTGACCTCGGCGGTGGCAAAGCCCGTTCCGAGTGAACTCGTCATGAAGATCCAGAAGGGGCTGAGCAACATCGCGTATGCCGATATCGCCGTGGACGGGCTGATCGGGGAGAAGACGCGCACCGCCATCCGTCATTTCGAAAAGCACTATCGCCTGCCCGTGACGGGCGAGCCCAACGAGCAGGTGCTCGCCAAGCTCAAGGATATCGGCGCGCTCTGAGGGCGGATTAGACGAAAGTCTTAAGCCTACAATGTCCTGCCACGCCAGGTTGTCTTAAAGGAAGCGTTAACCCTATCCCCGGATGATTGCGCGATCATCGGGAGGATAGCAGAACCATGCCCAACGCCGCCTTGCGCGAAGAGACGCAGCTCTTTGAAGAGGAAACGCCGGCAGACGCGGCCGCGCTGCGCCGGGTCATCGGCGCGTTGGCGGGCGAGGCGTCAGACCTCGGCATGCATCTCGTCGACATTGCCGGGTCCATTCAGGACACCGCCGCGCAATCGCGCGAGCATGCCGCCCTTTTTACCCGCCTCAACCAGTCGGCCACGGCGATTGCCGGCACCAACGGCGATATCGCCCGCGCCCTAGGAGAGACCGACGCGCTGGCCGGCAGTGCGCGCACGGTTCTGGGCGAGCAGGCGGCGCAGCTCGACGGCTCGATTGCCGCCATCGACCATATGGTGACCGCCTCCCACGAGATCGGCACGGAAATCTCCGCCTTTTCCGGTGCGCTGGCCGATGTGGGACGGCTGGCGGACGCCATCGGCACCATCGCGCGCCAGACGAACCTTCTGGCCCTCAACGCAGCCATCGAGGCTGCGCGCGCCGGCGATGCCGGCAAGGGCTTCGCCGTGGTGGCGGCCGAGGTGCGTACGCTGTCGCTCCAAACCTCAGAGACCACCGCATCGATCCAGAAGACCTTGCAGGCCTTGCGCGCGCGCATCGACAAGCTGGAGGCGGCGGGCGAGGAGGCGCGTGTTTCCGCCGAGGATGTGAAGACAACGGCAGCCGAGGTGCAGGGATCGTTTTCGGGTGTCGAGCAGGTCATGTCGAAGATCCTCGACAGCGCCTCCTCGCTGGCGGCGACCGCCGGCGCGGTTGACCGGGAATGCAGCGAGTTCGCGCGTGCCATCGGCGCCGCCTCCACGGATATCATCCGCACCAACGAGGTCCTGCAGGGCGCGTCCGCCAAGGTGGGCGAGGTCGTGACGATTTCCGAACGCATCATCCAGGCCACGGCGCGGGCGGGCATCGATACGCCCGACAGTCCCTATATCCGCCTCGTGCAGCAGCTGGCCGACGAGGTCTCCGGCCGCTTCACCGCCGCCGTGCGCCAGGGCGAAATCGGCCTTGCGGCGCTGTTCGACCGTCAGTACCGGCCCATCCCCGGCACCGATCCCGTGCAGATGATGACCGCCTTCACGGACTTTACTGATAGGGTGCTGCCGGCGATCCAGGAACCGGTCGTGGCCGCAGATGCGCGCGTCGCTTTCTGCGCGGCGGTGGACGAGAACGGTTACCTGCCCACCCACAACCGCGCCTTCTCCGCGCCGCAGCGGCCGGACGATCCGGCCTGGAACACCGCCAACTGCCGCAACAGGCGCATCTTCAACGACCGCGTCGGCCTTTCGGCCGGCCGCAACACCGAGCCCTTCCTCGTCCAGACCTACCGCCGCGACATGGGCGGCGGACAATATGTGCTGATGAAGGACATTTCCGCGCCCATCACCGTCGACGGTCGCCATTGGGGCGGTCTGCGGCTGGCGATCCGGGTGTAGCGGGGCCGCGGGACCCGGCTTTACGGCTGACGTGGGGTGAGGGGCACCTTGCTCCACCTCACCGCGCCGTGTATGCCGCCGTGATGCGCGTTCGCACCGACATCTTCGTTTCCGCCCTGATGCGCCGGGTCTTCGCCCGCGGGGATTTCGCTGCTGTGGAGGTAAAGGGCGCTGAGGCGGCAGGCGCGGTCTTCGTGCGGCAGATGTTTCGCGACGGCACCGAGAGTCTGCACGCGCCGGCGCCGCAGAGCTTCTTCGACAGCGAAGAAAGCGACACGCGCCTGTTCGAGACGCGGCTGGAGCGCGTGGCGGCCCATGCGGTCGCCGAGGCGGTCGACCGGGAACGGCGCTTCGACAGCGATCTGTGGGTGGTGTCCGTCGAGACGGACGATCTCGCGGGCCTGATCGATTTTGCGGAAGACAGCCCGAAGGACGACGGTTTCTTCCGGCGTTAGGCTGCGCCTGTTCCAAAGGAAACAGCGGCGAACCGGCCGCCATGGGAAAACAGGGTCACGCCGGCATGGGCCGGTGGCTCACCCTGGAGGACCCCATGTTCATCGTGCTGCCCGCTCTTGCACTGCTGATTTCGGTCATGTTCTTCGTGACGATGGTTGCGGCGCTTTCCGCCGGGCGGGATGACGCAGCGGCAATTCGCACACCGGGAAAACGCGGACTTTTCTGAGAAGCTGTCAAACGGCGGCGCGTTGCCGTCCCGTCTGAGAGGATTTGCCGTGGTTATCCAGCCCCTTCGCCTCCATGTCATCGGTATTGGCCGCCGCCGGCAGGCTGTCACCATTCGTGTAGCTGTCCGCTCGCTGCCAGCTTTCGATGCGTCGCACCGCCTCGGCGGCATCTAGCGAGGCGAGCAGGGTGTCGGCCCCGCCATCGGCCAGGTGCGGATAGAGCGTTGACAGCACGAACAGGCTGTCGGCTTCTGGCACGCGAAGCGCCAGCAATGTTTCGGCAAGCTGCCGCCCGGACACATCAAGCAGAATGCGCTCGGACAGCCACTGGCTGGACGACAGCGCGTCGGCGAGCGTCACGGCGATCATGCCGACATCGCCGGTGCGCGCGAAGCGCACGAACAGCGACTGGTGAATCTCGGACGCCGGAAAGACGCGGATCGGTGCCTCGACGGCAGGTGTCGCGGCCCGCACGAGGGCGCGCAGCTCGTCGCGCATCTTCTCCTCGCGGTCGAGCCGTGCGGCTTCTTCCAGCGCGGCGTCGCGGTCCTTGCCGGTGCGGCGGCTGGCATGGTCCTGATGGGTGCCGACCAGCGCCTCGATGATGGCGGGAGAAAGATTATCGCGCCGCCCGATGGCGCGCGCATGTTCGGGACCGGCGATGCGCAGGATGTGCTTGATCGTCGCATCGCTGAGCGTCTTCGCGCCCATGAGGAAGATCGCGGCAATGGCAATGGGCTGGCGGGCGATGAAGAGGGCGGTTTCCTCGGGGATCTGCGGGCAGCGCGACAGCGCCGCCACGGCCTGGCGCCGGGCCTCGTCGGAAGAAGCTATATAGAGCGGCTGGAAAAGCTCACCGAACTGGCGCAGGTCCGATTTCGACGGAAAGCGCAGGCTTTCGAAGCTGGAGACCGTGGCCATCAGAACGATGTCCTTCGGCCGCCCCGCCTGCGGTCTCTCCAGTTCGCGAAACCTGTCCGCCACGAAACACCTGTCATCCCCGGACCGGCAGCCCCTGGCCGGTCATACCGTCATTCACGAAAACCGAAGGAAAGAGGTCTGTCTGTTGCCGCGATGTGCATTTGGCGCAATCGTTTGAAAAACAATAGACTTTCCGAAAATAGCTCTCCTGCGAACGGCATTCGCCGCTCCCGCTTACTGTAGGTCCTTCATGATTAACGGACGGTAAAGGCAGCGTCATCACCTGTGCACAATCGGGGCGGAGGGTATGCCCGGCGCAAGAGTGTGCCCGATAGTTCCGGCATCCATCCGCCGGCGCAACACATCGCAACCGGCGCTGAACGTTGACATGACGGGTGGGGGCTGCTGGCGCTTCTTATCCTGGCGTCGGATCTTTCGATGGTCGGCTATGCCTTCGGTCCCACGGCGGGCGCGGTGAGCTACAATATGGTGCACAGCTATATTTTCGCCGCGGGCCTTGCGGCGCTCGGCTTAGTCTGGCCGCTTCTGCTTCCCGTCGCCTGCATATGGGCCGCCCATATCGGGATCGACCGGGCGCTTGGCTATGGCTTGAAGTCCGTCTCGGCCTTCAATGAAACCCATCTCGGCCCCATCGGCCGCCGTCGCTGAATGCGCCTGTAACCACGGTAACTGCCATAATGCCGTGATCACGGTAGTGTTAACAGCGTGTTAACCAGACTGTCGTTAGTTTTGAGGATGTGGTTCGGTTCGTCTCCCGCAGGGGATGTGGTAGGTTCCGGCCATGGTGATGGTGGTGATCCCTCGGGATGCGCTGCCGTGCGTGGGAAAGGTGCGATGTTCCGGTTTCCGGTCGGTCGCCAGACACATTCCCGTGATGGGAAAACTTCTGGTCCCGTATCGCCGTTTTCTACCCGTATGCGACAGGCTCGATAGCAGGCTCATGTCGCATCCGGAGGACGGACCGGATGCACCGGCTCGAAAAACGGGCAGGGTGAGATTGTAGAGTACTTCATCCGTCTCGATTCTTCTTATGGAGGCGAGAATGGCAGACGTGGTACGATTGACGGAATGGGCAGGACGGACGCCAAGACGCGATCATGTCCGGCCGGCGGAACCGGCACAGGTTCTTCTCTTCACGGGTGTGCGCTATGAGCGCCTTACCCCTGTTTTGCCCGCGCCGCGCGGCAAGACGGCAAAACACGGCGGTCCCGACACGGCCCGTCGGACCTAGAGCGCGTCACGCGCCGAACGGTACGTGCGCCGGAAGCGCGCGTCCCTAGCGGTCGGCCGTGAACGGCTCGCAGCTTGCGCCCGCCAGAAAGGCGGCGGCCTCTTCCTGACGGCTGCGGGTCGGCACGAATGTCCGCAGCACCGCATAGCCTTCCTCTCCCCGCATCTCCACCAGAATGGACTGTTCCAGCTCCTGCGGCACCGCCTTGCGGATCGCGATCAGCTGGACGGGTGTTGCGACCAGCGTATCGAGCGCGCCGCCGACAGAGGTGCGGTCGTTCATGCTGAACACCTCGTTGGAGGCACTGTCATAGACGGCGAGCGACCAGAAGGGCACATCGCCTTCCGCGAAGAGGCGGACCGGGCCGTTCTCCACCGAAAACGCGCAGACCGCCGTCAGCATGGACGGGTCGTCGTTGATCGGCAGCAGCGTGTTGCCGCTGCTGGCCAGCGGGAAGAAGCGGTTGGGCTCGTCGAAGGCCTGAACGCGGGTATAGGCATCGCGCCCGGTGAAGCTCGGCAGCGACAGGATGATGACGATGTGCAACAGGGCGGCCCCGACCAGCCCGATCACGATGGCATAGAGAAAGCTACGCATCCGCGCAGTCCAGCCGGTTGATGGCGGGCATGGCGAGGTCGATCACCCCGGAACTGCCGGCGGTGGGCGTGTCGAGCAGCGTCATGACGAGCAGGAAGGGCGCGCGCCCTTCCGGAATGGCCAGCCAGTTGCCCGCAGACGCCGAGGACGAGATGCGGATGGAAAAGGCGCTGTCGGCACCGCGCAGCACGGACCAGGCGTTGACGCCGGTCGGCAGACCATTTCCGGTGCCTTCGAGCGGATTGCCCGCGCTGTCGGCGGCATGCAGCGTCCACAGCCGTGCAGGCGGCGTCAGGCCCGCTATCTCGTAACGGCAGTTTTCCACCAGCGTGCGCTTCTCGCTGTCGCGCGCGGCGGTGAAGGTCAGGCCCTCGGCGCTGCCGAGCAGGAGCTTGCCATCACGCGCGCGGTGCGCCTTGGCATAGGGATCGGCATCGATCGTCTGGGCATTGGGAAAGGCCGTCCACGGTCCAAGCGCGATCGCGCCGAAGCCGACCGTCGCGCGCAGCGCGTAGATCGAGCTCAGGATGCCGAACCCGAAGGCGACGGCGAGCGCTGTGGCGATGACGAGGGGTGTGCGGAACAAGACGATCGACCGTTGGAATCAGCTGCGGGTTACTCTGTCCGGTTCGCTCTAGGCAGGTCAAGCGTATCGTCGAGCGCGGCCACGCGGCCATCCGGCTTGAGGGGCTTGGCCTCGGTGAACTGGCGGGCGACGTCTTTGAGGAGTTTCGTGACATCCGTGGACAGCGAACGCGGGCGAACGAGGGCGGGCAGGGCACTCTCGTCGGGATTGGTCTGCGCGACCTCCGTGGCCTGCTTGCCATCCGGCAGCGGATTTTCGATGCCTGGAATGGCGCGCAACTCGATGCCCTGGTGGGCATAGTCCATCAGGCGCTTGAAGGTCATGGCGGGCAGGGAGCCGCCGGTCATGTTGTTGGTCGACGTATAGTCGTCGTTGCCGAACCAGACGGCCGTCGTGTAGTTGCCGGTGAAGCCGACATACCAGGCGTCGCGATAGGCCTGTGTCGTACCCGTCTTGCCACCCGACACGATGCCGCGGTCGAGCGCGCCGCGCCGCGCAGTGCCGCTGACGGGAATGGTGACGAAGATGCGGTTCATCGAGGATGTCGCCTGATCCGTCAGGATCTGCCGGGCGGGCAGCTCGTCACGGCCGAAATCGTAGAGAATGTCACCGTCGTAATTGATGATCTGGCTGATGCCATGGCGGCGCGCCTGCCGGCCGCCGGCCGGGAAGACGGCATAGGCCGTCGCCTGATCGAGCACCGTGACCTCGGTGGTGCCGAGCGGCATGGTCTTGTCGGTGCGCAGCGGCGTCTCCACGCCCATTTCCTTGGCAAGTTCGGCGATGCGCTTGGTGCCGAGCTTGTCCTTGGCGAGGCGGACCGGGACGGTATTGATGGACTTGGCCATTGCCGTCATCAGCGTGACGCGGCCGGCATAGCTGCGGCCGTAGTTCTGCGGCGACCAGCCGCCCCAGCTGATCGGCCCATCGACGATGGTCGTCTCGGGCGTCATGCCGGCTTCCATGGCGGCGGCGTAGGTATAGGCCTTGAAGGACGAGCCCGGCTGGCGCAACGCTCGCGTCGCGCGGTTGAACTGGCTTTCGCCGTAATCGCGTCCGCCGACCATGGCGCGCACCGCGCCGCCGTTCTCCACCATCACCAACGCGCCCTGCTTGACGCGGTAGCTGTCGCCATACTGGCGAAGGCCGCTTTCCACCGCCTCTTCGGCGGCGGCCTGCAGGCCCATGTCGATGGTGGTGCGCACGACCAGTGAATGCTGGGCGAAGGGCTTGGCAATGCGCTGCACCTCGTCGAAGGCCCAGTCGAGGAAGAAATCCGGTGCCGTCTTGTCCTTGCGGTCGATGACGGTGGCGGGATTGCGCCGCGCGGCGATCACCTGGCCCTCGGTCATCAGCCCGCCCTGAACGAGGTTGGTCAGCACCTCGTTGGCGCGGCCGCGCGCCGCCGGCAGGTTGACGTGTGGCGCATAGCGCGCCGGCGCCTTGAACAGGCCGGCCAGCATGGCGGATTCGGCAAGGTTCACATCCGTGATGTTCTTGCCGAAATAGAACTGCGCCGCCGCCGCCGCGCCGAAGGTGCCGCCGCCCATATAGGCACGGTCGAGATAAAGCCGCAGGATCTCCTTCTTGGAGAGATTTGCCTCCAGCCAGAGGGACAGGAAGGCTTCCTTGATCTTGCGCTCCAGAGTCCGCTCGTTGGTGAGGAAGAGGTTCTTGGCCAGCTGCTGGGTAAGCGTTGAGCCGCCCTGCACGACCCCGCCGGCGCGCGCGTTCTCGTTCAGTGCGCGGGCAAGGCCGAGGAAATCGATGCCGAAATGGCTGAAGAAACGGCGGTCCTCCGTCGCCAGAACCGCCTTGATGAGATGGTCGGGCAGCTCGTCGATCGGCACCGAATCCTCATGGATGATGCCGCGATGACCGATCTCGTTGCCGTAGCGATCAAGGAAAGTGACGGCGAAATCGCTCTGGGCGCGCCAGTTGCCCTTGGTCTCCTCGAAGGCGGGAAGGGCGAGCGCCAGAAGCAGCACGAAGCCGGCCGTGCCGAGGTTCATGCCTTCGCCGGCCAGCTCGAAAACCGCCTTCTTCCAGCCGCGTACATGAAAGCGGCGGGAGAGGATGGTGATCTCCTCCCAGATCTCGCCCAGCCGGAACCCGGCGTTCCAGACCGTGGAATCGATCCACGAATCCAGCCGCAGCAGGACATGCCGCTTGCGGCGGCGGGGTTGTTCGGGCTTAGGGCTGTCGTCTTCCACGTCTCTTACCTTGTCGGAGGCGGCCGCAGCCTGCCCGCATCCGGTTAACGTCCTGTGACCACCGGCTTATTCTTGCACGATACCAGTCTTTTCCAAGGCAAAGAACGGAATTTCCGCATGAAGGTTAGCGCGCACGCCTCTTGACCTTTCCGGCCGAGGGGTTCAGGGGTCGCGCATGACCAAGCCGATGACCGAAACCCCGCAGGATCTGCCGTTCTGGAAGACCAAGACGCTCGCCGAGATGAACGACGCGGAATGGGAAAGCCTGTGCGACGGCTGCGGGCTCTGTTGCCTCAACAAGCTGGAGGACTGGGAGACCGGCGAGATCGTCTGGACCTCGATCCGCTGCACGCTGCTGGACGGCGAGAGCTGTCGCTGCTCGGACTACGAGAACCGGCAGGCGACCGTGCCGGACTGCATTCGCCTGACGGTGGAAAGCGTGTCGGAAATCCCATGGCTGCCGCCGACCTGCGGCTATCGCCTCGTGCGTGACGGCCTCGACCTCTACTGGTGGCATCCGCTGGTCTCAGGCGACCCCGACACCGTGCACCAGGCCGGCATTTCGGCGCGTGGCCGCACGATCAGCGAGGATGGCATCGATATCGACGACTACGAGGATTACCTCGTGACCTGGCCGCTGGAAGTGGGCGAGAAGACGTAGCGCTGCCAGGCATTTACGCGAAAAATCGAAATAATAGGAAAATAGTCCTTGACGGCGTGACGGTCGTTTGATAGGGTTATGGCATAGTCGGAAAGGTGCGGGCGGATGGATCGCCGGGCTTTCCGGAGGCTTTATGGCTTCGGCGGCATCCGCCCGCGGCCGGCTTGAGAGAGTTTTGTTAGGCGCTCGTTCCTATGGACCGGGCGCCTTTTCGTTTTCGGGTGTGCGATGGACCAGTTTTCGACGATCGATCTCGACCTTTTCGGCATTTCGCCTGACATGGCGGTTTATGATGGACTCGGCGCGCGTCGGGCCGTTCTCTACGGTGGGGCGGCCCCGCTGCTCGACACCAAGGCCGACGCGCCGGGCGAGCCCTTTCTCGACATGCAGGCGATGCTTCTCGAAATGACGAAGGAGCTGCGTGAGCGCTTCCAGCGGTTCCAGAGCCAGAAGGTTCTGGCCGAGCAGGATGCGGACGCAGCCGTGGACGACGCAGCGCGCAAGGTCGCCCAGACCGACGCCAAGGCGGCCATCGAGGCCGTGTCGCTCATTGTGCGCACGCTGGAGAAGATCGACAGCCTGCAGCGCACGCTGATCAATGAACGGGCTGAGGCCGCAGCGGCGGACGGTGACGACGAGAACGAGGCGGCGCTGATCGAGGAGTTCGACCGGCTTGTCGAGGTGCGCGTAAAGGAGCGGATGGATGCCGCCAAAAGCGAATGGATGCGCGAAATCCGGGCTGGCGGCGATGCTGCCGCGGGAATGGAAAGCGGGCCGTAAGGAGCGGCGCGCCTGCCGGGCGATCGGAAAGAAGTCGGACGGAAATTTGAGGGCGGCGGCCACGGGCTTGACGATGATCGAGGAAAATCGTGGGCTGGCGGCCTTGCGGAATGGGGCCGATACGCGCGAGGCGGGGCTGGCACGGCGCGGCGCGGATGGCGAAGATTGCCCCTCATCCCCCTGCCGGGACCTGCTTCCCGCAGGCGGGGAGAAGGGGCTGGAGGGCGTGTTTCATTCTCCAGCAACGACCGCTGGTGAGGAAAGCCCGGCATATCTTCCTTCTCCCTGTTTGCGGAAAGACAATCCCGACAGCGGAACGACGGGCGCGTCGGAAGCGCTTTCGTCTGCCACAAAGCGGATCGTTCTGAGCAATCGACAGCAGATCGGCCACTGGCACTGCAAAGCGCGGCTGGCGCAGATGCCGCCGAAGGGCGACTGGCGGGTGTGGATGCTGATGGGCGGTCGCGGCTCCGGCAAGACACGGGCCGGCGCGGAATGGGTGCAGGAGATCGCCCTCAAATTGGCCGGCATCCGCATTGCGTTGGTGGCTGAAACGCTGGGCGATGCGCGTGAAGTGATGATCGACGGCGTCTCCGGCATCTGCAGGATCGCGGGCCGCAACAGGCCGGATTTCGAGGCATCGCGCCGGCGGCTCGTCTGGCCGAACGGTTCGATCGGGCAGATCTTCTCGTCCGAAGACCCGGAAAGCCTGCGCGGGCCGCAGTTTCATTTCGCCTGGTGCGACGAGCTCGGCAAGTGGAAACACGCGCAGGAGACCTGGGACATGCTGCAATTCGGCCTGCGCCTTGGCGAGGATCCGCGCGTTCTGGTGACGACGACGCCGCGGCCGGTGCCACTGTTGAGGGCGCTTGCGGGCGACCCGGCGACGGCCGTGCAGCGCATCCGCACCGACGACAATATCGACAACCTGTCCCCCGGCTTCCTGCGCGCCATGGCCGACCGTTACGGCGGCACGCGGCTCGGCCGGCAGGAGCTGGACGGTGAGCTGATCTCCGACCGCGAGGATGCGCTGTGGAGCCGGCCGCGGCTGGAGGCGATCCGCCTTCGCAGTCCCGGGCCGCTGTCGCGCATCGTCGTGGCGGTCGATCCGCCGGCGACGGCCTCCGCGGCCTCGGTCTGCGGCATCGTCGTGGCCGGGCTCGACCAGACCGGGCGTGCCGTCGTGCTGGCCGACTGCTCGGTGACGGGCGCAAGCCCGGCGGGCTGGGCCAGTGCTGTGGTGCGCGCCTTCCGGCGCTTCGACGCCGACCGGGTGGTGGCGGAAGTCAACCAGGGCGGCGATATGGTGACGGCGATGCTGCGCAGCGTCGACGCCGATCTGCCGGTTTCGACGGTCCGGGCGACGCGCGGAAAATTCCTGCGCGCCGAACCGGTGGCCGCCCTCTACGAACAGGGCCGGGTGGCCCATGCGGCGGCCTTTGCCGAACTGGAGGACCAGATGTGCGATTTCGGCCCGGACGGGTTGTCTTCCGGCCGCTCGCCGGACCGGCTCGATGCGCTCGTCTGGGCGTTGACGGCGCTGGTGCTCGACCGGCAGGGCGAACCGCGCGTGCGGGGGATATGACGATGGCAATCTATCGCAAGGGCTTCTTCGACGGCGTGCGCGGGCCGCTCTATGGCGGGCGGCTGGCGCGGGCGCAGGTCGCTGGCATGAGCGCGCTCATCGACCGCTTCGAGGCGGGCGGCGAGACGTACGGCGAAACGGGCGACCGGCGTTTCCTCGCCTATATGCTGGCGACGGCGCATCACGAGACGGGCGGGCGCATGCAGCCGGTGCGCGAGACCTTCGCGGCGACCGACGACACCGCGATCGCCCGCCTCGACCGGGCCTTTGCCGAGGGGCGCCTGCCGCAGGTCTCCGCGCCCTACTGGCGACGCGACGCCGACGGGAAGACCTGGCTCGGGCGCGGGCTGGTCCAGATCACGCACCGGCGCAACTACGAGCGGCTGTCATCGCTGATCGGCGTCGATCTCGTGCAGCGCCCCGAGCGGGCGATGGAGATGGCGGTGTCGGTGGAAATCCTCGTCGTCGGCATGCTGCGCGGGGCCTTCACCGGCCGGCGGCTGGCTGATTGCTTTTCACCCGGCCGTGCCGACTGGATCGGCGCGCGGCGCATCATCAACGGACTGGACCGCGCCGAGCGCGTGGCGGGGTATGGGCGGGCGTTTTTCACCGCGCTGGGCGGGTAGGGGCGCTTCCGCCGCACGAACCGCATTTTGCAACGAACCGAGGGCATCATGAAACTGCCATCCATTTTCTCCCGACGGCGCGCGGCGCCGGCGGAAACCAAGGCGTCGGGCTTCTTCACGCTGACGGCCGAGGGGCGGGCGCACTGGTCGAGCCGGTCCTATGCCTCGCTGTCGCGCGAAGGCTTCATGAAGAACCCGATCGCGCACCGCGCGGTGCGGATGATCGCGGAGGCCGCCGCCTCGGTGCCCTGGCTCGCCTATGAGGGCGAGAGCGAGCGGCCCGGCGATACGCGTCTTACGCTGCTTTCCCGCCCGAATAGGCGCATGGCGGGCACGGATTTCTTCGAGACGCTTTACGGGCACCTGCTGCTTGCCGGCAATGCCTTCGTCGAGGGCGTGCGGGTGGGCGAGGACTTGCGCGAACTGCACCTGCTGCGGCCCGACCGGGTGCGCATCATCGAGGGGCGGGACGGCTGGCCTGAGGCCTACGAATACCGCACCGGCAACCATGTGCGCCGGCACCGCGCGGGCGACGGGACGGCAGGCGAGGGGCAGGCGATCCTGCATCTGAGGCTGTTTCACCCGCTCGACGACCAGCTCGGCTTCGCGCCGCTCGAGGCCGCCTCCATGGCGCTCGATCTCTCCAATGCCGCGGCGATCTGGAACAAGGCGCTGCTCGACAATTCCGCGCGTCCCTCCGGCGCACTCGTCTACCAGCCGAAGGAGGGGGGCAATCTTTCGCCCGACCAGTATTCACGGCTGAAGAGCGAACTGGAGGACGGCTATTCGGGCGCGGCGCGTGCCGGCAGACCGATGTTGCTGGAAGGCGGGCTGGACTGGAAGGCGATGGGGCTTTCGCCGCGCGAGATGGATTTCGTGGAGGCCAAGAACGGCGCGGCGCGCGACATCGCGCTCGCCTTCGGCGTGCCGCCCATGCTGATCGGCGTGCCCGGCGACGCGACCTATGCCAACTACCAAGAGGCCAACCGCGCCTTCTGGCGGCTGACGGTGCTGCCGCTGGTGAGCCGCACGGCCGCAGCCTTCGCCAACTGGTTCTCCGAGGAAGGCGAGGCCGCGCTGCGGCTGGTGCCCGACCTCGACCAGGTGAGCGGCCTTGCCGCGGAGCGCTCCGAACTATGGGCACGCGTGGGGGCGGCCGGCTTCCTGACGGACGAGGAGAAACGGCGGGCGGTGGGGTATTGAAGGTGCGGTGCATCCCCCTCTGTCCTGCCGGACATCTCCCCCATAAGGGGGAGATCGGCAAGATGCTACAGGGGTGCGTACTCAGAAACGCTGGAGATAACCGAAGCATCACCCATCCAATCTCCCTCCTTGTGGGGGAGATGCCCGGCAGGGCAGAGGGGGTTTCTCCCGAAAACGCCAGAGAAACAGATCGTTGCCCGGGAAAGCTGAATCTTTTTCCGCCTTCCGGATTCAATATCTGAACGTGTTGAATCGGATTTCGAGGAAAGCGCGCCAAGGGATTCAAAAGACTCAGCGTTTGCCGCGCCCGCCGCAGAGAAGCCGGCGTGTCCTCGGCCATTTGGCCGATGCTTCTGGATTTTCATAATAATCTGAAAGGCTTAACAATGGCTGACTTCGGAAACGATAGCGGGCTGTGGACGGCCCGTCTGGTCGGGGCGTCGGCGGGAGCCGCCGTCTCGTTGATCTACCTGCTGCCCAAAAGCCGTCGCGAGGCGGCGTGCCGGTTCTTCACCGGCCTTGCCTGCGGGCTCGTCTTCGGCGGGCCGGCCGGGCTGTGGATTGCCGTCCGCCTGGGTATCGCAAGCTATCTAGGGCCGGTGGAAGTGCTGCTGACCGGATCGGCCGCGGCGAGCCTCTCGGCCTGGTGGGGGCTGGGCGTACTGGCGCGCGCGGCGGAGCGCATGAAGCAGTAGCGCGTGGGAAATAGCCCGTAGGCAAGGCAGTAGGCCGTGGATCGGGCGCTCGCGTGGCGACCCTGATGGCTGCTGCCGAATTCCAAATCCTCCTTTCACATCGGAGCAACCAATGACAACCGACGACCTGCCGGTCTGGCGGACGAAGAAGTATGCCGATCTGACGCTCGCCGGCGTTTCCGGCGACGGGGCGTTTTCGGGCTATGCCAGCCTGTTCGGCGAGGTGGACCTGGGCAAGGACGCGATTGCGCCCGGCGCCTTCGTGCAATCGCTCACCAGGCGCGGCGCGTCTGGCGTGCGCATGCTTTTCCAGCACGATCCGGCCGAGCCCATCGGGCGCTGGCGCACCATCCGCGAGGACGAGCGCGGGCTCTATGTCGAGGGTGTGCTGTCGCCCGGCGTGGCGCGGGCCCGCGAGGTGCTGAACCTCATGAAATCCGGTGCGCTCGACGGCCTCTCCATCGGTTTCCAGACAGTGCGTTCCAGGACCGACCGCTCGAGCGGCGTGCGGCGCATCCTCGAGGCCGATCTCTGGGAAATCTCGATCGTCACCTTTCCCATGCTGCCTTCGGCGCGGGTGTCGAACGTGAAGAATGCGCGGTGGTTCCGCGACAAGGAAACGGAGCTCGTGCGCACCATGCGCCGGGCGGCCCGGATGATGATGCAACGCTAACAGGAGCACAGCACGACATGACGCAGACCCTGAAGACCGCGCCGGAAATCAAGGCGGTGCCGGAAACCATGACCGCCGCCTTCGACGACTTCATGGAGGCCTTCGAAGCCTTCAAGGAGACCAACGACCGCAGGCTCGGCGAGATCGAGCAGAAACTGACCAGCGATGTGGTGACCCGTGAGAAGGTGGACCGCATCAACCGCGCCATGGACGACCAAAAGCGGGTGCTCGACCAGCTGGCGCTGAAGAAGGCGCGGCCGGCGCTTGGCGGCAGCGGTGCTGTGAGCCTGGAAGCGGCCGAACACAAGGCGGCATTTTCCGCCTATATGCGACGCGGCGATGAAAGCGCCCTGCGCGCGCTGGACGAAAAGGCCATGTCCGTCGGCTCGGCAGCGGACGGCGGTTACCTCGTGCCGCCGGAGACCGACACGGAAATCGGCCGCCGGCTTTCCGCCGCTTCGCCGATCCGGGCGCTCGCCACGGTGCGCCAGGTTTCGGGCGCGGTGCTGAAAAAGCCGTTCGCCACATCGGGCATGGCCTCCGGCTGGGTGTCCGAAACGGCGTCGCGCCCGCAGACCGGCACGGCGCAGCTTGCCGAACTCTCCTTCCCGACCATGGAGCTCTACGCCATGCCGGCGGCGACGGCGGCCTTGCTCGACGATGCGGCGGTGGACGTGGAAAGCTGGATTGCCTCGGAGGTGGACATCGTCTTCGGCGAGCAGGAGGGAACCGCCTTCGTTTCCGGTGACGGGACCAATAAGCCGAAGGGTTTCCTCAGCTATACCAACGTGGCGGATGCCGGCTGGAGCTGGGGCAATATCGGCTATATCGCCACGGGGGCCGCCGGCGCCTTCAAGGCGAGCGGCCCGTCCGACACGCTGATCGACACGATCTATGCGCTGAAGGCGGGGCACCGGCAGAATGCGAGCTTCGTGATGAACCGCAAGACGCAAGGCGCGATCCGCAAGTTCAAGGATGCCGACGGAAACTATCTCTGGCGCCCGCCGGCAACGCCGGGCCAGGCGGCTTCGCTGATGGGCTTTGCCATCGCCGAGGCCGAGGACATGCCCGACGTGGCGGCCGACAGCTTCTCCATCGCCTTCGGCGATTTCCGCGCCGGCTATCTCGTCGTCGACCGCACAGGCGTTCGCGTGCTGCGTGATCCCTATTCCGCCAAGCCTTACGTCCTTTTCTATACGACCAAGCGCGTGGGCGGTGGCGTGCAGAACTTCGAGGCGATCAAGCTGGTGAAGTTCGCGGCGAGCTGAGGTCTCGGTCGCCAGCGTATCCGCTCCCTCTCCCTGCCTGCGGGGAGAAGGGCTCGCGGGGCGCTGCTTTCCTTCCTCCATTCTTCTCGCACCGGCGGTCGTCCCCTGCCGCCGGTGCCGGCGGGCGCGGCTCTTCCTCCCGGCCGCGCCCGCATCCCTTTCACCGCAAGAGGACGACCATGACCATTGCCGAACTTCTTCCGCCCGCGGCCGAGCCGATCACGCTTGCCGAGGCGAAGGCGCATCTGCGCCTGGAGACCGACGACGAGGATGCGCTGCTTTTCGCGCTCATCCGCACCGCCCGCGACCATCTGGAAAGCGAGACGGGGCTCTGCCTCATCACGCGGACGCTGAGGCTCTATCTCGATGGCTGGCCGGACGGTCAGATGATTCAGATTACCAGAGGGCCGGTGCAAACCATTGAAACCGTGACGGTTTACGATGAACTGGGAGACCCGGTGGAGGTGGCGCTTGCAGGCGCCGTGCTCGACGGAACCGCCCGCCCGGCGCGGCTCTTCCTGCCGGATCGCCCGGAGAGCAGACGCGCGCTGAACGGCATCGAAATCGATTTCACCGCCGGCTTCGGCGAAAGCGGCGCTGATGTACCCGATACGCTGAAGCGGGCGCTGCTGCTGCATGTGGCGGCGATGTTCGAGTTGCGCGGCGTCGTCTCGCTGGACGACCAGCCGGGCGCGGTGCCGCAAGGCTATGACCGTCTCGTCGCACCCCATCGCCTGCGGAGGCTGTGATGACGAAACCCATCGATCCCGGCGCGCTGAGCGTGCGGCTGGTGCTGGAGCGCCCGGTGGAAACGTCGGACGGGCAGGGCGGCGTGGAGACCGGGTTCGCCGCGCTCGCGACGCTCTGGGCGCGCATCGAGCCGGTATCGGCCGGCCTCAGTGAGGCAGCCGGCGCGCTGCAACGGCGGGTGACGCACCGCATCTGGCTGCGTATCCGCGGCGATATCAACGGCGGCATGCGGCTGCGCAAGGGCGCGCGCATTTTCGCGCTCGTCGCCTTCCGCGATCCGGACGAAACGGGGCGCTACACGCTCTGCGACTGCGAGGAGTTGAGCCCATGAGCGCGGCATCCGCCTTGCAGAAGGCGGTCTTCGGACGGCTTTCCGCCGATGCGGCGCTGACGGCACTCGTCGGCCCCGGCGGCATTACCGATCGCAGGCTCTCGCAGCCGGCGGCGCCGCTCCTGGTGATCGCCGGCATCGACAGCATCGATCATTCGACGGCGAGCGAGCCGGGCGAGCAGCACACGGTGCTGCTGGAGGCCTGGAGCGAGGCGGCGGGCCACAAGACCGTGCAGGCCATCGCGACGGCTGTTCGCGCCGCCCTGCATGACGCGCCGCTCGCGCTGGATGGCCATCACCTCGTTTTGCTGCTGCACCGCGACACGCAGCTGCGGCGGGACGGCAAGTCGCGCTTCCACCGCGCCGAAATGCGCTTTCGGGCCGTGACCGAGCCCGTTCTCTAACAACGTTTCAAGGAAAGGATCGGGCCATGGTGGCACAGAAGGGGCGGGATCTGCTGCTCAAAGTCGATAACGGGACGGGCTTTGCCACGGTTGCCGGGCTGCGCTCGAAACGGCTGTCGTTCAACACGCAGCTCGTCGACGTGACCGATGCGGAGTCGGCGGGACGCTGGCGTGAACTGCTGGGCGGTGCGGGCGTGCAGCGCGCGGCCGTTTCCGGCAGCGGTATCTTCAAGGACCAGGCATCGGACGCGCTGGTGCGCTCGCTGTTTTTCGCCGGCACGATCGTGCCATGGCAGGTGGTGATCCCAGATTTCGGCAAGGTCTCCGGCGCCTTCCAGATCGCGGCGCTGGAATATTCCGGCGCGCATGACGGCGAGGTGGTTTTCGAGATCGCGCTTGAATCTGCGGGACAACTGACCTTCGAGGTGGTGTGATGGGCGCGCGGGCAAACCGGCATCGCGGCGAGATCGAGGCCGACTTCGACGGCGCGCGGCGGGTGCTGTGCCTGACGCTCGGCGCGCTCGCCGAGCTGGAAACGGCCTTTGCCGTCGACAGCCTGACCGGGCTTGCAGAGCGCTTTTCGTCGGGGCGGCTGAAGGCGGACGACCTGATCAGCATCATCGGCGCGGGCCTGCGCGGCGGCGGCAACCTTTTCAGCGACGAGGAGGTGGCGGCCATGGCGGTGGCGGACGGGCTGGCGGGTTTCGCGCGCATTGCCGCCGAACTGCTGCAGGCGACCTTCGGCGGGGCGGCGCAAAACGAAAACCCTTGAGGGCCGCATCCGGCGCGTCCGGCGCGGCACCTGCCTTCCCCTGGGAGGCGGTGCTGCATGCCGGGCTGTGCCGCATGCGGCTTTCCGCACGTGATTTCTGGGCGATGACTCCGCGCGAGCTTGGCTTCGCTCTCGGCCTGCTGCGGCCTTCGGCGGTGGTGCCGGGGCGCGGGGCTTTGACCGCCCTGATGCAGGCCTTTCCCGACGAGATGGAGTGAAACATGGCGACTTCGGACGACAATGCACGATCCGCCTCGCTTGCCGACACGCGGCAGCAGGCCGAGGCGCTGACAGACGTGTTCGACGATCTGGAGGCGCGCTCGCGCTCCTTCGGCTTTGCGCTGACCTCGGCGCTGAAGGGCGCCGTGGTGGACGGGCGCGGGCTCGACAGCGTGCTGCGCGGGCTGGCGCTGCGCATGAGCGACATCGCGCTTTCGGTGGGCCTAAAGCCGCTGGAGGGGTTGCTGTCGTCGGGCATTTCCAACTTGCTCGGCGGCGCGACCCCCTTCGCCAAGGGCGGCGTCGTTTCTGCGCCGACCTATTTCGGCAGCGGTGGCGGACTAGGATTGATGGGCGAGGCGGGCGCGGAAGCGATCCTTCCGCTGAAGCGGGGGCCGGACGGTTCGCTTGGCGTTGCCACCGTCGGGGATGGTGCAGGGCAGATCGTCTTCAACGTGACGACGCAGGACGCGGCGAGCTTCCGCAAATCCGAGGGACAGATTGCCGCCATGCTGACGCGTGCGGTGGGGCGCGGGCAGCGGAGTTTGTGAGTGTTTGGGGGGGGGGCGGGAGCCCAGGTTGCGACGCCCACCGTTGGCGATAGCGTCGCGGCGAGAGGTGCCAGCAGGCGGATGAAGGGCAGCCCTATTTATGGAGATATCGAGATGGCGGGATTTCATGATGTGCGGTTTCCCTTGCGGGTCGCGCTCGGTACGAGCGGCGGGCCGGTCAGGCGCACGGATATCGTCAGCCTTTCCAACGGCCGGGAGAACCGCAACCGCCGCTGGCAGGACGCGCGCCGGCGCTATGACGCGGGATCGGGCGTGCGCTCCGTGGACGATCTCTACGCGGTGCTGAACTTCTTCGAGGCGCGGGCGGGGCAGTTCAACGGCTTTCGCTTCCGCGATCCCGTGGATCACAAATCCTGCGCGCCCGGCGCGACCGTGAGTGCGACCGATCAGTTGCTCGGCACCGCGGACGGGACGACGGTAATATTCCGATTGGTGAAGCGCTATGCGGATGTGGGCGGCGAGACGGTGCGCCCGATCGAGAAACCCGTGGCGAGCACGGTGGTGGTCTCGGTGGCGGGTGCGGTGGTGCCGACGGG
>Ga0160495_100398_pt1 | contig 23474 bp, 19 predicted proteins | sample DID4MG_4_FD_108251 | JGI IMG/M metagenome (GOLD analysis project Ga0160495, IMG submission 108251) | Enriched soil microbial communities from UW Madison campus, WI, USA - DID2933_E24_FP4 MG | ecosystem: Environmental > Terrestrial > Soil > Unclassified | place: USA: Madison, Wisconsin | collected... | reverse complement strand
GATGTGCTTGCGGGCGATCTTGTTGGAGGTGCGCGGCCAGATGTAGTCCGAGCCGACCAGGAAGAAGGTCTTGGCCTTCTTCTCCTTGGCGACCCAGTTCAGGCCTGCCAGCACCTGTTGCGTGGCCTCCTGGCCGGTATAGAACACGTTCTTGGATTGCTCCAGGCCTTCGTAGAAGGTCGGGTAATAGAGCAGGCCATTGTCCTTCTCGAACACCGGCAGCACCGCCTTGCGCGAGGCCGAGGTCCAGCAGCCGAAGACGGCTGCCACACGATCGTTCTCCAGCAGCTTCTTGGCCTTTTCGGCAAAGGTCGGCCAGTCGCTGGCGCCGTCTTCCTGGATGATCTTGATCTTGCGACCGAGGATGCCGCCCATCGCATTGATCTGATCGATAGCCAGGCGCTCGGCCTGGATCGAACCGGTCTCGCTGATGGCCATGGTGCCGGTGGCCGAGTGCAACTGGCCGACCGTCACTTCCGTATCGGTGATGGCCAGCTTGGTGGTATTGACCTTGGCGGTCGGATACTGCTGGGCCGAGGCCATGCCCGGCAGGGCCGCTGCTGCCGCCCCGGTGGCCAGGCCCATGAGGATCTTGCGGCGTGGGAACGAGGGCGGATGGGAAGACGAGGAATGCGACATGCGGTACTCCTTTCGGGCGTTGTTGTTGGACTCGTGGTTTCAACTGCGTGGCGGCAATCAATACTGGGGAACGGCACGGTGGCCTGACGGTGAGCGCGGCGACCTGTCGTTCTGGGACGCAGAATAGGAGTCGCGGTGCGGCGCAACAATACGTTGATTGACGTAAGCTCGGCGCGCCGCCCAAAGGCGCAGTGCACAGCTTTTGCACGCGGCGCGCCTGCTCTTGGTGCAGACCTCGCCGGCTTGCCCGCAACGCGGCTGCGCTGGCGTGCTGCATTGTGGTGAAAACGCCAGCCTGCGCGGCGGCCACCTACGTCATTTGACGTATGCCCTTGCCACTGCAATGGTTTGAAAATTGCTTGTCCCCAGGAGCAAGTCATTGCCCCCAGCCACTCCATCTGCCAAAGCCAACGTGACCCATCCCGCCACACAACGCATCGTCAAGGTCCGGCGCGACTACAACACCTGGGTCGCCAATGAAACCCTGGAAGACTATGCGCTGCGCTATACGCCCCTGTCCTTTCGCCGGTGGTCGGAGTTCCGCCTGGCCAATACGGCCCTGGGGGCCACCTCCTTCCTGGCGCTGGAAGCCATCAGCGGCGCCATCACTCTGAGCTATGGTTTCACCAATGCCTTCTGGGCCATTGCCTGCGTGGTGCTGCTGTTCTTCCTCACGGGCCTGCCGATCAGCTACTACGCCGCCCGCTACGGGGTGGACATGGACCTGCTCACACGCGGGGCTGGCTTTGGCTACATTGGTTCGACCATCACCTCGCTGATCTATGCCAGCTTCACCTTCATCTTCTTTGCGCTGGAAGCGGCCATCATGGCCCAGGCCATCGAGATCTACTTCGGCCTGCCGCTGGTGTATGGGTATGTGCTGTGTTCGCTCATCATCATCCCCATGGTGGCCTACGGCATCACCCTCATCAACCGGCTGCAGATGTGGACCCAGCCGCTGTGGCTGGTGCTGCTGGTGCTGCCCTATGCCTGCGTGCTCTACAAGGAACCGGATGCGCTGGGCAACCTGATGAGCTTCGCTGGCCGCGCCGAGGAAGGCAGCTCCTTCAACCTGACCCTGTTCGGCGCTGCCGCCACGGTAGCCTTCTCACTCATCGCCCAGATCGGCGAACAGGTGGATTTCCTGCGCTTCCTGCCGCAGAAGACGGCGGCCAACCGGGGCCGCTGGTGGAGCGCCCTGCTGCTGGCCGGTCCCGGCTGGATATTGCTGGGCGGCGCCAAGATGCTGGGCGGCGCGCTGCTGGCCTTCCTCGCCATCCAGCACGAGGTGCCGATGGCGCGCGCGGTGGAGCCGACCCAGATGTATCTGGTCGGCTATCAGTACGTCTTCGGCAATCCCGCCCTGGCGCTGGCGGCGGTGGTGCTGTTCGTGGTGGTGTCGCAGATCAAGATCAACGTGACCAATGCCTATGCCGGCTCGCTGGCCTGGTCCAATTTCTTTGCCCGGCTCACGCACAGCCATCCGGGGCGGGTGGTGTGGCTGGTGTTCAATGTGCTCATCGCCGTGCTGCTGATGGAACTGGGCGTCTTCAATGCGCTGGAACACGTGCTGGCGCTCTATAGCCTGGTGGCCATCTCCTGGATCGGCGCGGTGGTGGCCGACCTGGTCATCAACAAGCCGCTGCGCCTGAGCCCCGCCCACATCGAATTCAAGCGCGCCCACCTGTACGACGTAAACCCGGTCGGCGTCGGCTCGATGGCCATTGCCACCCTGCTCTCCACGCTGGCCATGTCGGGCGTGCTGGGCAAGACGGTGGCCGCCATGGCCCCCTTCATCGCCCTGGGAACAGCCCTGGCCAGCGCGCCACTGATCGCCCTGGCGACCGGCAGCCGCTACTACATCGCCCGGCGCGACACGCTACCGGAACAGAACTATCGTCCCGTCACGCCGGGACAGGCGCATTCCGTGCTCGATTGCGTGATCTGCGGCAACGCCTTCGAGACGCCGGACATGGCCCACTGTCCAGCCTACCAGGGCGCGATCTGTTCGCTGTGCTGTTCACTGGACGCGCGCTGCAAGGACCGCTGCAAGACACCCCACGCGCGCCTGCCCAACCAGATCCTGCACACGCTGCGCCAGCTCATCCCAGCGCGCTTCTCGGTCAAGCTCAACACCCGCATCGGCCACTACCTGAGCGTCTTCGGCCTCTTGGCCGGTGGCCTGGCGGTGGTGCTGTGGATGCTGTATTTCCAGCAGATGGCCGACCTCTCCGGCAACGCGCTGGATGCACCGGCTTCGCTGCGCAGCGTCTTCATCAAGCTGTTCTGCCTGTTGCTGGTGGTGGTCGGCGTAGGCGCGTGGTGGCTGGTGCTGACAAATGAAAGCCGCGCCGTCGCGCAGGAAGAGTCGGAGCGCCAGACCAACCTGCTGCTACAGGAGATCGAAGCCCACAAGCAGACCGATGCCGAACTGCAGCGCGCCAAGGAGGCGGCCGAATCGGCCAACCTGGCCAAGAGCCGCTTCGTGGCCGGCATGAGCCATGAACTGCGCACGCCCTTGAACAGCATCCTCGGCTATGCCCAGATCCTGCATGTGGATGCCACCATCCCGCCCGCGCGCAAGGACGCCATCGGCGTCATCCGTCGCAGCGGAGAACATCTGCTGAGCCTCATCGATGGCTTGCTCGACATCGCCAAGATCGAGGCCGGCAAGATGCGCCTGGCCTCGGACGAACTGGCGCTGGAAGCCTTCCTGGAACAGATCGTGGGCATGTTCGCGCCACAGGCTGAGCAAAAGGGCTTGCACTTCCGTTTCGAGAAAACCGGCCGCCTGCCCCAGATCGTCCATGCCGACCAGAAGCGGCTACGCCAGATCCTCATCAACCTGCTGGGCAATGCGGTCAAGTTCACCGACCAGGGCGGCGTCACGCTCAAGCTGCGCTACGCACGCGAGATCGCCTACTTCGACGTCATCGATACCGGCATCGGCATTGCCGACGACGACCTCGAACGCATCTTCCTGCCCTTTGAACGCAGCAGCGCAGCCAGCCTGCGCGAAGACATCGGCACCGGACTGGGCCTGGCCATCAGCCGCATGCTGGTGCATATCATGGGCGGCGAGCTGGGCGTGCAGAGCCAGGTCGGCCAGGGCAGCAGTTTCCATCTGAAAATCTACTTGCCTGAAGTCCATGTGCCGCGCCCGCGCATCAAGCTGGAAGACCAGATGTCGGGCTACGCCGGACCTTCGCGCCATATCCTGGTGGTGGACGACCATGCCTCGCAGCGGCGTCTGCTCAAGGACATGCTCATGCCGCTGGGATTTGCGGTGAGCGAAGCCGACAGCGGACTGGCCTGCATGGAGAAGCTGGGCCGCGACGTCCCGGATCTGGTGCTGCTGGACATCGCCATGCCGCAGATGGATGGCTGGACCGTGGCCCGCGCCATCCGCGCGCGCGGGTTGACGCAATTGCCCATCCTGCTGGTCTCGGCCAACGCCTTCGAGAACCTGCATGAACGCAACGAACCGCCGCTGGTGAACGACTTCGTGGTCAAGCCGGTCTCGTATCACGAATTGCTGGGCAAGATCCGCCAGCATCTGCAACTGGATTGGGTAGCACCCGTACAAGCGCCGGCGCCAGCAGCGCGTGCACCAGCGCCGCAAGCCATGATGCTGGTGCCCGCGCAAGACAAGCTGGCTGCCCTGCTGGAACTGGGCAGCATCGGCTATGCCAAGGAAATCCTGCGCCAGCTCGACACCCTGGAACGCCAGGACCCGGCCTACCTGCCCTTCACCACCGAGCTGCGCCAGCTGGTCCGGCAATTCCGCCTGAACGAATATGTCACCCGCATCAAGGAGCTGATCCGACATGATCTCAACGACGTTCGATAGACACGTGGTACTGATCGTCGATGACATGCCCGACAACCTGGCCATGTTGTCCGACGCGCTCGATGACAGCGGCCATATCGTGCTGGTGGCCACCGACGGCCTGAGCGCATTGGAGCGGTTGGACCACATCACCCCGGACCTGATCCTGCTGGACGCGATGATGCCCGGCATCGACGGCTTCGAGACCTGCCGCCGCATCAAGCAGGTCAGGCGGGTGGCGCATGTGCCGGTGGTGTTCATGACCGGACTGTCGGAGACTGAACATGTGGTGCGGGGCTTTGAGGTTGGCGGCATTGATTACGTCACCAAGCCCATCCGCCCGCAGGAGGTAGTGGCCCGCATCGGCGCGCACATCCGCACGGCGCGCATGATGACGCAGGCCCAGGGCGCACTGGAACATGCGGCCCATGCGGTGATCGTGCTGGGCGGCAATGGCTTGCCGATGTGGCAGACCAGCAAGGCCGCGCAATGGCTGGAAAAGTACTACGGCCCGGCCGCCCCCGCCAGCCACAAGCTGCCTGCGCCGTTGCAGGTCTGGCTCAACGAACAACTGGTGCGCCAGCGTCAGGGCGAAAGCCTGGACCAGGCAGCACCGCTGATCGTGCGCCAGCCGCAAGGCCAGTTGCACATCACCTTGTCCGGTCCCGGTCAGGGGCAAGGGGTCAGCCTGGTGCTGGAAGAAAAACCGGCTGGCGCGGCGGCGCGACTGGAAGATGGCGCAGCGCTACCAGCCACGCTGGAAGGCTGCCGCCTGACCCCGCGCGAGAGCGACGTGCTGCTCTGGCTGGGCAAGGGCAAGACCAACCGCGACATCGCCGAGATCCTGGGCATGAGCCCGCGTACGGTCAACAAGCACCTGGAGCATATCTTCGTGAAGCTGGGCGTGGAAACGCGTTCGGCGGCGGCGGTGCTGGCCAGCAGCCTGGCCAGCGGCAATGGCGGCCAGGTGCTGCAATGAGGCTGCCCATCCATAAAAGCACCCAGGCATGCGCTGTTTTGGCCTATCCTTGCACAGGGCACTCACGCCCATCATCACCAAAGCAAGGAGGCATCATGCCCAAGAAAGAAAAGCTGGACCCGGAAACCGAAGCCCTGATCCAATGGTGTACCGAAGTCGAGCAGTTCCTGGTCAAGGGCGGCGCCACGCTGGACCAGGCGCAAGAGCATATCGAAGAACAGGTGGAGTGGTTCACCGACCTGTTCTACGACGGCCTGACTCCCGAAGAAGCCGCCAAGGAAGCATTGGCCTGATCCTCATCAGCCTCTCCCCGCAACCGCATCCCGGCCCGCAAGGCCGGGATTTTCTTTGGCATCAGGCCCTCTACGTCCTGCCAAACCGTGTCGGCACCCGCTGCAAGGCCTGGTACAAGGGCCGGCAGGATTCGGCCAGGCGTTCCAGGCTGGCCTCGCGCAGCGCATCCAGGTCCACCGGTGCGGTATCGGCCAATCCAGCCCAGGCCAGCAGTGCGCCAAAGGCTTGCGGCGTGTCGAACATGCCGTGCAGGTAACTGCCCAGGATCTGCCCGTCAGCCGATTGCGCCCCCTCGCCGCGCCCCTCGATGAAGAAGGCCGGCTGTTCTAGCGCCGCGCCGGATGACACGCCCATGTGGATCTCGTAGCCGCTGACCGATGCGCCCCCTTCACCAAAGGCGCACTGGCCGCTGACCTGCAACAACTTCTTGTCACGCGTGAGTTCAGTGCGCATCGACAGCAGGCCCAGGCCGGGGCTGCTGCCGGGCATGCCTTCCACGCCGTTGGGATCATCCACGCTCTCGCCCAGCATCTGGAAGCCGCCGCAGATGCCGATCAGCTTGCCGCCATAGCGCAGATGGCGTGCAATGGCGGCATCCCAGCCGTGCTCCCGCAGCCAGCGCAGGTCACCCCGGGTGTTCTTGCTGCCGGGCAGGATGATGAGCTCGGCCGGCGGCACCGGCTGGCCCGGTCCGATGAAACGCAGATCCACGCCAGGATGGGCGCGCAGCGCATCAAAATCGGTGTGGTTGCTGATGCGCGGGAAGACCGGCACCAAGATACGAAAGTCGCCCTTGACCTCCTGCGTGGCCGCGACCGCATCTTCGGCATCCAGGTGCAGGCCATGCAGATAGGGCAGCACCGCCAGCACCGGCTTGCCGGTACGCGCTTCGAGCCAGTCCAGGCCACCTTGCAGCAGGCTGATGTCGCCGCGAAAACGATTGATGACGAAGCCGATCACGCGCTCCCGCTCGCTCTCTGAGAGGCAGTCCAGCGTTCCCGTCAGGTGCGCGAAGACCCCGCCCCGGTCGATGTCGGCCACGATGATGACCGGGCAATCGACCGCTTCGGCAAAGCCCATGTTGGCAATATCGCGCTCGCGCAGGTTGATCTCGGCCGGACTGCCCGCCCCCTCGACGATCACGCAGGCATATTGCGCCCGCAGGCGCGCATAGGATTGCAGGACGGCCTGCATGGCTTCGGTCTTGTAGCGGTGGTAGTCGCGGGCGTTCATGTCGGCGCGCACCTTGCCGTGGACGATGACTTGTGCGCCGGTATCGCTGGAGGGTTTGAGCAGCACCGGATTCATGTCGGTATGCGGTGCGATGCCAGCGGCCTGCGCCTGCAAGGCCTGGGCGCGGCCGATCTCGCCGCCGTCGCTGGTGACGGCGCTGTTCAGGGCCATGTTCTGCGGCTTGAAGGGGGCCACGCTCACACCGCCCTTCTTGAGCAGCCGGCACAGCGCGGCGGCCAGCGTGCTCTTGCCGGCGTCCGAGGTGGTTCCCTGGATCATCAGGGTATGGAAGGGAAACTCAGCCACGTTGGCTCCATCTGGTCAATGCTGCTTGCAGGCGCTGCCAACCCGCTTCATCGGGCGGCAGGCCGATACGGATGCCGCCTGCGCCACGGGTGAACAGGCGCACCCAGACACCGGCCTCGGCCATGCACGCATGGAAGGCGTCGGCCTGCGGCTCTGGCCACCACTGGAACAAGGCCGTGCCATGCGCAGCGATGCCGTGCTGCGCCAGCAACTGATGCAGGCGCTGGCCCTCGGACTGCAGGCGCTGGCGGGTCTGCTGCTGCCAGTCATGGTCACGCAAGGCGGCGCAGCCAATCTGCTGGGCGGGGCCACTGATGGTCCACGGTCCCAGCCAGTTGGCCAGTTCGCTCAACAGGTCCGGTGCGGCCGCCACGAAGCCCAGGCGCAGACCCGCCAGGCCGAAGAACTTGCCGACCGAACGCAACACGATCAGGCCGTCCTGCGCCGTCTGCGCCGCCACGCTGGAGTGCGCGACGGTATCGCCAAAGGCCTCATCGACCACCAGCCAACCGCCACGCGCGGCCAGTTGTGCGGCCCAATGGAGCAGGCGCTCGGGTTCCACCAGCGCGCCCGTGGGATTGTTGGGATTGCACAGCACCAGCACCTGGCAGGCAGGACTGAGCACCGCCTCATCCAGCGCGTCGTAGGCCACTTCGCTGACGGTGTGGCCGCAGCGCCGCCAGCAGTGCGCATGTTCGGCATAGATAGGCGCCGCCACCACCACCTGGGCAGGGCCGCCATCGCGCCGCAGCCGCAGTTGCGGCAGCGCCTGGATGGCGGCCTGGGTGCCGGCCACGGCCAGCATGCGGGGCGCGCCGTAGTAGGCACAGGCGGCCTGTTCCAACGCCACCGACGGTTCCGGCAGGCGATGCCAGGCGTCGGCCTCGGGCACAGGGGCGGGATAGGCCAGCGGATTGATGCCAGTGGAAACATCCAGCCACTGCGCGCGCGGGCGGCCATAGTGGCGCGCCGCATCGTTGAGATTGCCGCCGTGTTCAAGCATGCCCCATCCCTCCCGGCAGCCACAGCAGCGCCAGCGCCGCCACCACGGCCATCCAGAGCGCCGCGCTCATGGCCACCAGCCGCCAGGCGCGCACAATGTCTGCTCCTTGCGGGGCCTGGCCGCAGCCCAATGGCGGACGCTGCTCCACCTCGCCGTCATAGATGGCTGCCCCGCCCAGTGACAGACCCAGCGCGCCCGCACCGGCGGCCATCACGGGACCGGCATTGGGACTGCTCCAGGCCGGCGCCTGTTGCCGCCAGCACGCCAGGGCCTGCTGGCGCTGGCCGAGCACGGCGTAGCTCAAGGCCGTCAGGCGCGCCGGACACCAGTTCAAGGCATCGTCGATGCGCGCAGCGGCCCAGCCGAAATACAGGAAGCGCTCGTTGCGGTAACCCCACATCGCATCGAGGGTATTGGACAGGCGAAACAGCAAGGCTCCCGGGCCACCGGCGATGAGGAACCAGAACAGCGTGCCGAAGACGGCGTCATTGCCGTTTTCCAGCAGCGACTCCACCCCTGCCTTGGCCAATTCTTGCTCGCTGGCGCTGCGGGTGTCGCGGCTGACGATCCACGAGGTCAGGCGGCGTGCCTGGGCCAGATCGCCGATGGCCAGCGCCTGCGCGATGGGCAAGGTGTGTTCGCGCAGGCTGCGCAGGCCTATGCAGAAATACAGCAGCGCCGCATGCAGTAGCGCGGCCAGCCATGCGGGCAACGCGGCCAGCAGCCAGGCGCACGCCAGCACCGGCGGCAGCACCGTCAGGCTCCAAGCCAGCACGCCGCGCAGACGCAGTGCCGGGGCATGATTGAGCGCTGTTTCGATGCGCTTGGCCAGGTTGCCGAATCCGACCAGCGGATGCCAGCGCCGCGCCTCCCCCAGCAGCAGGTCCAGGACCATGCCCAGCGCCATCAGCAGGGCCAGCCAGGGCCACGACAGGCCGCTCAGCATGGACCGTCCTTGAAGGTCAGCGGCAGCCCTGCCGCGACCCATTGCACCCGTTCGCAGCGGGCCGCCACGGCCTGGTTCAGGCGTCCGGCCTCATCGACGAACCAGCGCGAGATCGCCCCCTGCGGCACGACGCCCATGCCGACTTCGTTGGAAACCAGGATGACTTGGCCATGCCACTCATCGAGGGCCAGCAGAAAATCCTCGCGCTGCCGGGTAAAGGCGGGCGGCGGTTCAATCGGCCCCAGTTCGGGAAAGTCGATGCCATCGGCAAAGAGCAGGTTGGCCAGCCAGACTGTGAGGCAATCGACCAGCACCACCCGATCCGGACCAGCGTGCGCGCGCAGCGCCTGGCCCAGCGCCAGCGGTTCTTCCACCGTGCGCCAGCGCCCGCCCAGGGCGGTACGGCGCTGCTGGTGATGCTCGATGCGCTGCTGCATCTCGGCATCGTCACGGCTGGCGCTGCGGCTGGCCGTGGCCAGATAGACGATCTCGCCATCCGGCTGCCCTTGCCCTGCCAGTGCCTGCAGCGCGAGCCGTTCGGCGTGCGCACTCTTGCCTGAGCGCGCGCCGCCAAAGACCAGGCTGCGCCGGGTGTGCGCCATGTTCATCACTCCCCCTCCCGGCCATCGGGCCAATGATCGTCGGACACCAGCTCTGCCAGCGGCCGGCGCGCAGCCCATTGCTCCTGCTCCAGCATGGGCTTGTCGTAGAAGGCCGATACATGCCCCAGGCAGAGCACGGCCACCGGTTGCGCGCCCTCAGGCATCTGCAGCAATTGCGCCAGCGCCAGCGGATCAAACAGCGACACCCAGCCCATGCCCAGTCCTTCAGCACGCGCGGCCAGCCACATGTTCTGCAGCGCGCAGGCCAGCGAGGCCAGATCCATCTGCGGCAAGGTGCGGCGGCCAAAGACGTGGCGCTCGCGCTGGTCCATGAGTGCGGCGACCAGCACTTCGCCACAGTCCAGGATGCCCTCCACCTTCAGGCGCATGAATTCCTGCTCGCGCTGTCCCAAGGCCCGGGCGGTGGCGATGCGCTCCTGCTCGACCAGCGCGTGGATCTGCCGCCGCCGCCCCTCGCTGCGAATGCGGATGAAGCGCCAGGGCTGCATATAACCCACGCTGGGCGCGTGATGCGCCGCTTGCAGCAGGCGTTCCAGCACCTCCGGCGCGACCGCGTCGGGCAGGAAGTGGCGCATGTCGCGGCGCTCGCGGATGACGCGGTAGATGGCGTCGATCTCGGGCTGCGCATAGCGGTGCGGATTCATGCGGTAGTGCCTCCGAAGAGCGCGGCCACCGTGCGCGGGGCCGAGCGGAACCAGGCATGCAGGTAGCTGGCCGTGACGTGCTGGCGGCGATACACCACTTCCCCTTCGGACGAGTCGAACAGACGCTCGCCGCGCGCCATGAAGGTCGCCCCGACCACGGCGCGCGAATAGTGGAAGGTATGGCAGCGCAGGTGTTCGCCCACCGCGCCCGGCAACTTCAGTGACAGGGTCTGGTAGCCCAGTCCTTGCAGGCGCGGCTGCACCGTGGCCTGGCCGGGTAGCACGCCGCACATGCGACCGCTGGCGCCGTCGGTACCGATGATGGTCTCCAGCAGGAACAGCATACCGCCGCATTCGGCATAGACCGGTTTGCCGGCTGCGGCATGCTCACGCAGGCTGGACTGGGTACGCTGGGCATCCTGCAGGGGCTGCAGATAAAGCTCGGGATAGCCGCCCGGCAGCCACACCGCATCGCACGGCGGCAGGGGCTGGTCGGCCAGCGGTGAAAAGAACGCCAGCGTCGCGCCCATCTGCTGGAGCAGATCGAGGTTGGCGGTGTAGATAAAGGAAAACGCCAGGTCGCGCGCCACCGCAATGGTCTTGCCCTCCAGCAGGCGCGGGAAGCTGCGCTCCGGCGGCGGCGCGCCGAAGTCCACCGGCACCGGCAGGTTGGCCAGCGAGGTGGCCGACATGCGCTCGGCGACGGCGTCCAGGCGGGCGTCGAGATCGGCGATTTCGGGTGCCGCCACCAGGCCCAGGTGGCGCTCGGGCAAGGCGAACTGCATGTCGCGCTGCAAGCCGCTCAACAGCGGCACCGAGGGACGTGCGTGCTGCAAGCCCTGGCGCAGCATCTGGGCATGGCGCGGACTGGCCACGCCATTGGCCAGCACGCCGGCGAACTTCAGTTCGGGGCGGAAAGCCAGCAAGCCCTGGGCCAATGCGCCGATGGTCTGGCCCATGCCGCGTGCATTGATCACCGCTACCACGGGGATGCCCAGCAATTGCGCCAGATCGGCGCTGCTGGGTTCGCCATCGTAGAGGCCCATCACGCCTTCGACCAGCATCACATCGGACTGCGCAGCGGCCAGTGCCACCTGGCGGCGCACATGGTCCTGGCCAGCCAGCCACAAGTCGAGGTTGGCCACTGGCTGGCCGCTGGCCTGTTCCAGCACCATCGGGTCGAGGAAGTCAGGACCGGTCTTGAACACGGTCACCCGCTTGCCCTGGCGGCGATACAGGCGCGCCAGCGCAGCGGTGATGGTGGTCTTGCCGTGACCGGAAGCCGGCGCGGAGATGAACAGCGCCGGGCAGCTGTAACTTGCGTCAGACATCAGAATTCCACGCCCTTCTGCGCCTTCACGCCCTGCTCCTTGTAGGGATGCTTCAGCGGTCGCATCTCGCTGACCAGGTCGGCCTGCTCGATCAGGGCATCCGGCGCGTGGCGGCCGGTGACGACGATGTGCAACATCTCGCGGCGCGCCGCAAACACGCGCAGCACCTCGTCCAGGTCCAGATACTGGTACTTCAGGACGATATTGAGTTCATCCAGGATCACCATGTCATAGCTGGGGTCCTGGATCATGCGCACGGCCTCGGCCCAGCCGCGTGCGGCGGTGCGCATGTCGGCCTCGCGGTCCTGGGTGTCCCAGGTGTAGCCTTCGCCGACGACGTGGAAGTCGCATTGCGGATGCCCCCCCAGGAAGTCGCGTTCGGCGCTGTAGAGCGCACCCTTGATGAACTGCACCACGCCCAGCTTCATGCCATGACCGAGGATGCGCATGCCCATACCGAAGGCGGCACTAGACTTGCCCTTGCCGGTGCCGGTATTGACGATCAAGAGGCCCTTTTCCTTCTGGGCGGCGGCTTTTTTCTTTTCAAAGCCTTCCTTGTGACGCTGGGTCATGCGCTTGTGGGATTCGGGATCGGTTTTCACAGTCGTTGTCTTTCCAGAAATTCGTTCAGGTCCAGTCCACGCCGGTGTGCTCGCTGAGGATGCGAGCAACCCTGGCGCGGCTGGGGTGATAGCCGATGAAGACCAGTTCGCTGCCGCTGCCGCCCGGCCCGCTCTCGGCCACCACCACCCGCGCCCGCACAGCCTGCACCAGGCGCGGCCCGGCGTGGGTGCGCACGAAGCCCTTGGCGCGCAGGATAGGTTCGGCCAGCGCAGCGGCGGCCACGGCCTGGTGCAGGCGCTGGCCATCCTGCTGGGCGGTGCTGCGCAGGGTGAAGGACTGCCAGCCGGGGTCTTGTTCGTGAAAGTGCCTGTGGGTGGACAGGCCGTGGCTATGCGCGCCCAGCCCGGAATGCACATGACCATTGAAGCGGCGCTGATCAGGCGCGACCTGGGCGCGTTCGCCTGGCATCGAGACCGGCGTGTAATGATGATGCACGGTCGCGCCGGCCTGATGCAGACGCAGGCCCAGTGCCAGGCGGATATCCAGGCGCGCGCCATAGGCCAGTTCAAGGAAGCGCACATTGGGCGCGAGCGCACGCACCGCCTCTTCGGCTTGCAGCAGCGGCGCTTCCTCCATGCCGTCGATCTTGTTGAGCACCACCACGTCGGCGCATTCGAGCTGTTGCCGGAACAACTGGGCCGTGGCTTCGCCCACGGCGTCGGCACTGGCGAAGGCGTCCTCCAGCAAGAGTGGCGTATCGACCACGGCCAGGGTCGCATCCAGCACGAAGTGCGGGGCCAGCTCGACCGATTGCAGCACTTCCATCACCGCGCTGGGCAAGGCCAGTCCGGAGGTCTCGATCAACACATGGTCGATCTGCGCGCGACGCGCGGCCAGCGCCAGCATGGCCGGGACGAAATGCTCGTCGTCACCGTAGGCGATCAGGCCGTGGGCAAAATCCTGGATCTGCACCTGGCCCTGGGCGTCGCCCTCGGCGCGCAGCAGGTCGCCATCGATGGCGACCTCGCCGAACTCATTGATCAGCAAGGCCAGCCGGCGCGACTGGCGGCGCTGCACCAGAGCGCGCAGGAGCGTGGTCTTGCCCGCACCCAGGAAGCCCGTGACCACCGTCACGGGGATCGGTGGCAATACGGGGGGAAGGTCTGGAAGGGCAGCCGCCACGCTCACGCTCCCGTCAATGCCGCCAGTTGCGCGTGGACGCTGCCGAAATCGCGCGCCACCTGCGGATAGTCCAGCAGCGGGCGGCGCACGGTCAGCAGAGGAATGCCCAGCGCGCGCGCGGCCTCGACCTTGGCACGATAGCCGCCGGCCTCGCCAGAATCCTTGGTGACGATGCAGTCGATGCCCCAGTCGCGCCAGAGCGCTTCATTGAAGCCCTGCGAGAACGGTCCCTGCATGGCACAGAGATGAGCGCGCGGCAGCCCCAGTTCGAGGGCGCGGCCGATGTAATCAGGATCGGCCGTGACGCGGGCAAACCACTGCCGCTGCTGCGCGCCCGGCGCTTGCAGGAAGCGGGCCAGGTCCTTGGAGCCCGTGGCCAGGAAGATGCGCCGGCCCATGGCGATGGCCTTGCGGGCGGCCTCTTCCATGTCGGCGCAGGCGTAAGGATCGTCAGCGGCCAGCGCGCCGGGACGTTCGTAGCGCAGGTAGGGAATGCCCAGTTCCTGCGACAGCGTCATCAGCTGTTGCGACATCTGCACGGCAAACGGATGGGTGGCGTCCACCAGCACGCGGGCGTGGCTCTCGCGCAGCGCCTGGCGGCGCGCCTCCAGGCCCTGACGCCCCGACCAGACGAAAGCACCGGGGCAGTCGTCGCGCGCCAGTTCGCCGCCGTAGCCAGTGGCGGTGGACACTACCACTGGACGGCCCTGCCCGGCCAGCTCGGCGGCCAACGCATTGCCGTCGCTGGTGCCGGCAAAGACCCACACCGCCTGGGACGGCAGTTGCGCCACTTCCTCGGCCTGAGACTCTTCGCTCCAGTCGTTGTAGCCGCGTGGCGTAAAGATCCAGTCGCGCTTGCGCTGGGTGAAACGGTTGCCGATGACGATTGAGGTCAGCATGTCGAACTGCAGGCCCGGCAATTCATCCAGACGGTGGATGGACACCTTCTGGCCAGGCCGATAAGCGTTGCGCACCACACCGCACAGGGTATGCGGGGCCTTGTGCTCCAGCATCAGTTGCAGGATGCGATAGACGCCCTCCTGGCGCCCCGCGCTCTGGACGTTGTAGAGCACGCAGGCCAGGTCGGCCTGGGCGATGTGGCTGGCGCGCTGCTCGATCCACGACCACGGGCAGAGCAGATTGGACAGCGACAGCGTGGCGAAATCGTGCGACAGGGGCGAACCCAGCAGCGAGGCGCAGGCATTGGCCGAGGTCACGCCGGGAATGACGTTGACCTCATAGGTATCGTCCTCGCGCATGTCGTCGAAGGCCAGCGCGGCCATGGCGTAGATGCCGATGTCACCGCTGGAGATCAGCGCCACACTGCGCCCGGCGCGCGCGTGTTCGATCGCCAGCAGGGCACGCTCGCGCTCCTGGGTCAGCGGCGGGGTATGGATTTCCTTGCCCTCGATGTGGGGGGCGATCCAGCGCAGGTACAACTCGTAGGCGACGATGACCTCGCTCTCGCGCAAGGCCTCAATGGCGCGTGGGATGATCATCTCTTCAAAACCGGGGCCGACCGAGACCAGGTTCAATACGCCTTTTTTCTTGACTGCTTCCATCTGATTTCCTGCAAATGATTTACGGATTGTGTATGAAACTGCGCCAGCCCTCGGCATCGTCCACGATGGCCACCGTCACGCCCTCCAGTGCGGTCTTGCCCAGCAGCAGGCGTCCGCGCGGACTGGCAATCAGCGCCGCCGGCTCGCACACGCCCTCCACGCCCACGTTCTGGCGTACCCATTCAGAGGGCTTGCCGACCCAGGCGCGCTGGGCGATCTGCTCACGCGCAATCACCCGCAGCGGCAAGCCATGGGTGGCGCAAAAGGCCAGCAGGCCCGGCTCTTGCGCCTTGATGTCGATGGTGGCCACTTCGCGCACCTGGGTCAGCGTCGCGCCCGGACATTGCGCCAGTGCCTGCATGACAGCGCGGCTGATCTGCTCAGCCGAGGCCAGCTTGCGGCAGCCGATGCCCAGCACCAGCGGCTTGACGGCTTCGGTCGCCGTGCTCACCACCGGCTGCGCACCCGTACATTGGGCCACGCGATAGGCCAGGCCATTGGCCCCGCCCTCATGCCCGGCCAGCAAGGCGATGGCAAAGCGCCCCGCCTCATCGACCAGCACCAGTGCCGGATCGCTGTGCTTGTCCTGCGGCAGGCCGTCGAGAAAACGCACGGCGATGCCGGTCGCGCCGATCATGATCCACTGCCGGTGACGACGGTAGGCCAGCGCAAACTGCTGGCGCTGCGAAAGGCCGCCCTCGGCATGCAGCCAGGGTTGATACAGCTCACCGCCCAATCTGTCCTGCAAGTGCATGGCCAGCGCCGCCGCGTCGGCCCGCACTGGCCACAGACCCAGTTCAGACGGAGCGACGGGCGGGTTCATGCAGCGTCCTTGTTCTTCTTGACCACGCGGAACAGGTGCGTGAAGTCCTTGGAATAGAGGCTGGATTCGGCCACCTGCTCCTTGTTCAGGGCCGCGCCGACCAGCATCATCGTGGTCAGATTCCACTCGCCGCGCTTGTTCTCTTCCAGCACCTTCTCAAGCGTACCCTGATAGATACGCTGCTCCGGCCAGGTGGCGCGATAGACCAGCGTGACCGGGGTATCGGGTGGATAGTGCAGCAACAGGTCGCTGACGATCTTCTTCAGATGCGGCCCGGACAGGAAGATGCACATGGTGGCCCGGTGCGCCGCCAGGGAGGCGATCGATTCGGACTCAGGCACGGCCGAGGCACGGCCCGAGACGCGGGTCAGGATCACGCTCTGCGACACTTCCGGCTTGGTCAGCTCGGCCGACACCGCCGCCGCAGCAGCGGTGAAGGACGACACGCCCGGCACCACCTCATAGGCGATGCCCAGGGCATCAAGCCGGCGCATCTGTTCGGCGGTCGCTCCGTAGATGGCGGGGTCGCCCGAATGCAGACGCACCACCTCGATGCCCTGCTCCTGAGCGCGGATGTAGCAGGCCTGCTGCTGCTCAAGATCGAGGGCAGCGGTATCGATGATCTCGGCCTCGGGATGGCAATGTTCCAGCAAGGCCGTCGGCACTAGCGAACCGGCATACAGCACCATGCGCACCTGGCCCAGCAGGCGCGCTCCGCGCAGGGTGATGAGATCGGCCGCACCGGGACCGGCGCCGACGAAATAGACTTTCATGCATTTCCTTTCGATGATTCTTGCGGCGGACGATGACGCTGCGCCTGGGCGGTCTTGCGGATCAGCAGCACGGCCAGGTAGCCGCTGGCTTCTGCCGCATCCAGCGTGGTCAGGTCGCTGGCCAGCACTTCGCCCTCCAGGCCGATGCGACGTGCGAAGCCGCAATGCTGAGCGATGCCCATCTCGCGCAGCAGCGCCAGCACCCAGGGCAGGCGCGCACCGACCTTCATCAGCACAACGATGTCATGGCTCTCGATCTCGGCACGCAGGGTCGCGGCATCTTCCGGACAGGGCAGGATCAGCGTGCGCTCCTTGCCCACGCCCAACGGCCATTCCAGCGCGGCAGCGGCGGCGGCGTAGCTGGTGATGCCAGGAAAGGTCACACAGTCGCACTCGGGATAGAGATCGCGCACGGCGGCCAGCACGTAGCCATAGGTCGAATAGGTCAGCGCATCGCCGATGGTGAGATACACCACCTTCAGGCCCTGGCGCAGTTGCGCCACCAGTTGCTGGCCGAGCTGGGCGTAATGTTCCTGCAGCACCTGACGATCCGGGTCCATGTTGAATTCGATCTCGCACAGGCGGCTGCGATCGAACTCCACCCCCTCCAGGCATTGCAGCGCAACCGAGAGATCAGCGCCGCGCGCACGCGGGATGTAGATCAGGTCGGCGCTGCGCAGCGCAGCGATGGCGGCCAGCGGCAGGTAGCCCGCAGGACCGGGGCCCACGCCGATGCCGGTCAGGCGGCCAGGGGCAGCGCCGCTCATGCTCCGGCCCCCAGTTGCCGGCCTTCGAGATCGAACAGGCGCACTTCGATACGTTCGACCGCCGGGACACGGGCGTGCGCCAGCGCAGCGATGCGCGCTTCGATCGCGCTCCACAGGGCACACGAGAGTGCGGCATCCTGCCGACGCACCAGGTCAATGATTGCTTCCACCGTATTGGCTTCCTTCATCTGCTGCAGCAGGGCGGCGTCAAACAGCTCGCCCTGCCCTGCCGCGTTGATCTCTTCGGCCACGCGGGCTACGCCCTGCATGGCCATGTTGCTCTTGCTGGAGTGGGTGTCCCAGACACCGTCCAATACCTTGGCCAGCTTGCCCGGATGCCCAGCCAGCCACAGCAGCGACAGCGTGCGTCCGGCCTCGGCCAGGGCCTTTTGGGTAAAGTCCAGCGCATCGCCAAGGAAATTGGCGATCTGCACACTGCGCTTATCCGGCAGGCCCAGTTCCTGCGCCACGAAGACACGGCCGATCTTGCCCGGCAGGTAGGCCACGGCATCGCCGGGTGCGCAGGCGGCCAGGGCCACGCGGATATAGACCTCGATGGAGGCGATCCAGGAGGCCATCGACATCGGCTCGACGATGCCCGAGGTGCCGAGTATGGAAATGCCGCCGACGATGCCCAGCTTGGGATTGAAGGTCTTGGGCGCGATGCTCAATCCTTCGCGACACCCAATGGTCAGGTCAAAACCGCAAGCGGACTCACCTGGCTTCAACTCCGCCAGTACCTCCGCCACCGCTGCCCGCATCATCGCGCGCGGGGTCGGATTGATGGCCGGCTCGCCCACGGCCACGCGCAGGCCCGGCATGGTCGCCGTGCCGACGCCTTGGCCCGCGAAGAAGCGGATCTCGCCCACCGTATTGCGCCGTACCTGCGCGAAGATGGTGGCGCCGTGCGTGTTGTCGGGATCATCGCCGCCGTCCTTGAGCACTTCGGCCTGGACGATGTCAGCGGCGATCATCTCGACCGCCTGCACCGGCACGCACAGGTAATGGCGGCCATCGGGCAGGCTCACGTCGGTCTGTTGCAGCGTCACGCCAGCCAGCAGCCGGTACAGGGCAGCGCGCACGGCGGCCGTGGCGCAGCTGCCCGTACTGCGCCCGCGCCGCAGGCCATTGGGTGCGAGCACGGCGAGGTCATACTCGGCCCGTTGCAGCTCGCTGGACGCGTCCATTACAGCGCGCCTTCGGCTTGCGCTTCCTGCGCCACCAGCCAGGCGATGGCGTCGATCATCAGCGCATTGACCACGCTGGCCGCCCAGGGCGAGCCGCCCCGGGTGCCGCTGTTGGTGATGCGCGGCACCTGCAGGCAGCGACGCAGTTCGTCCTTGCTCTCGCGGGTACCGACAAAGCCGACCGGCAGGCCGATGACCAACTGCGGCCGCCAGCCATGCTCGCGGATCAGCCGCACCGCCTCGGCAATGGCGGTGGGCGCGTCACCGATGGCCAGCACGATGTCATTACCGAACTTCTGCCAGGCGCGGCGAATGCCGGCGGCCGAGCGGGTCAGGCCCTGGGTCTGCGCCATCAGGTGCGATTCGGGATCATGCACGCCGCACCAGGTTTCCACGCCCAGTTGCTCCAGCACGGCACGTTTCAGACCGGTCTGCACCATGGTCACATCGGTGACCACGCGCCTGCAGCGCAGCAGCGCCTTCATGCCGGCCTGGGCCGCGCCGGCGGAAAAATAGATCTCATCGGCCACGGCGAAGTCGCCGCTGGTATGCACCAGACGTTGCAGCACCGTCAAGTGTTCACGGGGGAAGCCGCTCCAGTCGCGCCCGGCCTGGATGATCTGCATGCTCTCGGCTTCGATGGGATGCGGCACATAGGGTGCGGTGCGCGCCGGCAGCGCGGCGGTTTGCTCGCGCGCGGAAAGGTCGCGCACCTGCAGGTGATGAGCGCGCTGGGGTTCGCCTACCTGCTGCTCGAAACCGACGATCTGCACGCGGTACTTGCACAAGGTGCAGTTCATGGCGGCGCGCCCTTCGGCAGCCTCGCGCGCGCGTTCCAGCATCACATCGGCAACATGGGCATGCACACCGAGATAGCCGGCCTTGAGCACTTCCACGTCTGGTTCGCGCTCGGCCAGTTCATCGGCAGCGGCAAAGATGCGCTTGACCAGCACGCCGTCGAAGAGGAAGAACGGCAGCACCACCAGCCGCTCCCAGCCTTCGCCGGCGGCCTGTGCCAGGCCCTCGCGCACCAGCGGCGTGGCGGTGCCGGAGAAGCACACCTTGACGCCGCCAAAGCCCATGCCCTCCTGCACCATGCGCGCCAGCTTGGCGATTTCGCCATTGGCATCGGGATCGGTGGTGCCGCGTCCGACCAGTACCAGGCAGCTATCCTGGCGATGGAGAACTTCCGGCGAGGTGGCTTCGGCTTCCACCACGCGCTGCTGCACCAGTTGCAGCAGCAGCGGATGGAGGTCCATGGGGGTGCCGAAATGGAAATCGACCTGCGGATAATCGCGCGCCAGCGCCAGCAGTTCGGCGGGCATGTCGTTCTTGGCATGGCGCGCGCCCAGCAGCACGCCCGGCACCACGGCAACCTCGGTCGCCCCGTCGGCCACGCAGGCGGCGGCGGCTTCGGAAATGGTAGGGGCGGCGAACTCCAGGTAGCCGTGACGGACAATGCCGCCCTCCGCGCGCGCGCGCACCAGCTCGACCAGCGCCTCGAACTCGCGCAGGGAATCCGGATCGCGGCTGCCGTGGCCGGCAATCACCACGGCAGACCTGGACGACTTGGGCGCAGCGCTCATGCCGAGGCTCCGCTGGCGCTCTGTGCGGGCGGTGCGGGCGGTGCGGGCGGTGCGGGCGGTGCGGGCGGCGCTTCGATCTGGCTGGCCATGGGCGTCAAGGTGCGGATGAGCATGATGCTCATGTCGCTGAATTCGACCTCGGCACAATCGGCCAGCTTGCCGTGCCATTCGGCATCGCCCCGGGTGAGGTTTTCCCAGACCTCGGTGGGATGGTCGGGGTTCACGCCCTGTTGCAGCAGATAGCTGGCGATGTGGCGCGGCATGAAAGAGCGCGCCGCATCCCAGGGACAGGGGATGACGATGGCATTGCGGCCGTCGTTGAGGACATTCACCAGATGGCGCTTGAAGGGTTCCAGATCGCCGCGCCGGTGAAAGGTGATGAAGGTAGTCTCGTCAAAGCAGACCCTTGCCTTGGATGCCAGGATCTGCGCCGAGGAAATGCCCGGCAGGGTTTCCACGCGATGGCCGCAGGCGCGTTCGACGCGCTCCAGGTACTGAAAGCCGCTGAAGTGGATGTCGCCCATGAAGACCACCACGCAGCGCTTGCCGGCATGGTGCAGGGCAGCTACTTCATCGAGCTTGGCGACCTGGTCGCGATAGCCCATGAGCACTACCTGGGCGCTCTCGGGGATGAGGTCCTTGACCACGTCCACCACGGCATTGAAGCCGGCCACCACGTCGGCATTGCGGATCAGCTCCGCGCCGCGCATGGTCAGATAGGAGTGGTCGCCGGGGCCGGCGCCGATGCAGATGATCATGTTCTTTCCTTTCAGCGCGCGCCCAGTTGCGCGCGCACGGTCAACGCCAGGGCGTCGCCAGTCAATTGTTCCAGGGTCAGGCAAGGCGCGCCCAGCGCCTCGGCCAGTTGGGCTGCGCGGCCCAGGCGCAGATAACCGGATTCAGTATCCAGCACCAGCGCCGGCACTGCCTGCGCAGCCAGCGTGGCGGCTGCCTCCAGGGTCTGCGCCCAGGCGTCGCCGTGACTGCCGGGCAGGCTGACATTGGCCTTGCCGTCCGACAGGATCACCAGCAGCGGCGGCGCTTCCGGGCTGGCCTGCTGCAGCAGTTGCGCGGCCAGTTGCAGCGCGTGCGGCAAGGGCGTGCGCCCGCCCGTGGGCAACTCGCGCATGCCCTGTTCGGCCAGGTCGGCGCTGCGGGTGGGCGGCAACAGCACTTGCGCCTGCTCGCCACGGAAGGCGATCACGGCCAACTGGTCGCGGCGCTGGTAGGCATCGGTCAGCAGGGCCAGCACCGCGCCCTTGACCGCTTCCATGCGCCGCTGGGCGGCCATGGAACCGGAGGCATCGACCACGAAGACGATCAGGTTGGCCCCGCGTCCACTGCGTACCTGGCGGTGCAGGTCGGCGCGGCTGACGGTGAGCGCCTGGCCGGGCTCGGTCTGGCCGCTCAGGGCGCTGCGCACGGCGGCGCTGCGCAGTGTAGCACCGATGGCCAGGCGGTCCGGATTGGCGTCCGGCACGGCGCGCACGGCGCTGCCCCGGCTGGCGTCGGCCACCGCGCTGCGCCGGCCGCTGGCCGCATTGGCTGCATTGGCTGCCGTCTGCGCCGAGGCCGCCACGCTGATCTTGCGGGCCTGGCCGGTGGCGGCGATGGCGAAGGTCTGCTGGCCGCCTGCCTCGCCTTGCTGGTCCTGCTGGTCCTGCTCGCCTGGTTCCTGCTGCGCTGACGGCTCCTGCGCGCAAGCGTCGTCCGGAGAAGATGCCTGCGGCGGCACGTCAGGGGCCGGCGGCTGCGGTGCGCGGGCCTGATCGACCAGTTCATCGAGCTTGTCCTGATCCATGCCGGTCTGCTCGAAGGGCTTGCGACGGCGGCGATGCGGCAGCACCAGCAAGGCGGCCTGCCGTACTTCATCGGGCGTGACGCGACTGCGTCCCTGCAAGGCGGCAATGGCGCGCGCGGTCTTGTGCATGACAATGTCGGCACGCAGGCTGGCCACCTCGAACTCGCAGCACAGGTGACTGATCAGTTCCAGCATGGCGTCCTCCAGCACCACCTCGGGCAACAAGCGCTGGGCCTGCGCCACCTGGCTGCGCAGCGTCTCCTGACGCTCCTGCCACTGGACGGCGAAGGCGGCGGGGTCAGCCTCGAAGGCGATGCGCCGGCGCACCACCTCGGCGCGCACCGCCTTGTCGGTGGGCGCATTGACCTCCACCATCAGGCCGAAACGGTCCAGCAGTTGCGGGCGCAGGTCGCCCTCTTCCAGGTTCATCGTGCCGATCAGGGTGAAGCGGGCTGGATGGCTCACCGACAAACCTTCACGCTGCACCGCATTGACGCCCATGGCAGCCACGTCCAGCAGCACATCGACCAGGTGGTCGGCCAGCAGGTTGACTTCGTCGATATACAGAATGCCGCGATGGGCCGCTGCCAGCAGCCCCGGCTGGAAAGCGCGCTGGCCGCCCTGCAAGGCTTGCTGCAGATCGAGCGAGCCCAGCACGCGGTCTTCGGTCGCGCCCAGCGGCAAGGTCACGAAGGGCAGCTCCGCCGGGGACGCCGGTGGCACATTGCCACCGTTGCAGAGCGCACAGGCCGCAACCGGCTGGCCGGGCGCGCAGTTGAAGGCGCACCCCGCCACCCGGGCAATGGGCGGCAGCACCTGGGTCAGCCCGCGTGCGGCGGTGCTCTTGGCGGTTCCCTTGTCGCCGCGCACCAGCACGCCGCCGATGCCGGGATCGACCGCGCACAGCAGCAGTGCCTGCTGCAACAGCGGCTGGCCGACGATGGCCGAAAAGGGATAGACGGACAAGGCGTTCATTGCAGGTCCTTGGTATGTTCGCTGCCGCGCACGGTCTCGCCGCGTGCTTCGAGCAGGGTTTCGCTGTGCAGGTAGAGCTCGCGCAGGCGCTCCAGGGTCTGCGCCTCGGGCGCTTGCCACATGCCCCGGCTGGCAGCTTCCAGCAAGCGCTCGGCGATGGCGTTCTGGGCCCAGGGGTTGGCTTCTTCGAGGAACTGGCGCATGGCGGGATCGAAGCCATAGGTCTCGGCCAGTTGCTGGTACATCCAGTCATCCAGCACTTGCGCCGTGGCGTCGTAGCCGAACAGGTAATCCACCGTCGCGCTCAGTTCCAGCCCGCCCTTGTAGCCATGGCGCTGGATGCTGGCCAGCCACTTGGGGTTGACCACGCGGGCGCGGAGGACGCGCAGGGGCTCTGCCTGGAGGTCGCGCACGGCGGCGCGCTGGG
>Ga0160495_100395_pt1 | contig 23822 bp, 23 predicted proteins | sample DID4MG_4_FD_108251 | JGI IMG/M metagenome (GOLD analysis project Ga0160495, IMG submission 108251) | Enriched soil microbial communities from UW Madison campus, WI, USA - DID2933_E24_FP4 MG | ecosystem: Environmental > Terrestrial > Soil > Unclassified | place: USA: Madison, Wisconsin | collected... | reverse complement strand
GCCAACAAGATCATCGGCGTGGACCTGAACCCGGCCCGTGAAGCCATGGCCCGCAAGTTCGGCATGACCGACTTCATCAACCCCAAGGACGTGCCCAGCGTGGTCGATGCCATCATCGGCATGACCGATGGCGGCGCTGATTACAGCTTCGAATGCATCGGCAACACCACCACCATGCGCCAGTCGCTGGAGTGCTGCCACAAGGGCTGGGGCCAGTCCATCATCATCGGCGTGGCCGCAGCCGGCCAGGAAATCTCCACCCGTCCGTTCCAGCTGGTGACCGGCCGCGTCTGGAAGGGTTCGGCCTTCGGTGGTGCGCGTGGCCGTACGGACGTTCCCAAGATCGTGGACTGGTACATGGAAGGCAAGCTCAACATCGATGACCTGATCACTCACAAGCTGCCGCTGGAACGCATCAATGAAGGCTTCGACCTGATGAAGAGCGGTGAGTCGATCCGCTCCGTGGTCGAGTTCTGAGGAGGGCGCGATGCTGGAGACACTCTCCGAGCACGGCTGTTTTGGCGGCGTACAGGGCTATTATCGCCATGCCTCGCCGGCCATCGGGCTGGACATGCGCTTCTCGGTCTTCGTTCCGCCCCAGGCCAGCATGGGCGGCAAGCTGCCCGTGCTGTTCTATCTGGCCGGGCTGACCTGCACCGAGGAAACCTTCATGATCAAGGCCGGCGCGCAGCGCGTGGCCGCTGAGCTGGGCGTGATCCTGGTGGCCAGCGACACCAGCCCGCGCGGCGCCGGCATTGCCGGCGAAAGCGATAGCTGGGACTTCGGCGTGGGAGCGGGGTTCTACCTCGATGCCACGCAGTCGCCCTGGAGTCAGCATTACCGCATGGAGAGCTATGTGGTGGATGACCTGCGCCGCGCCGTGCTGGAGAACTTCCCGGCCGATCCGCAGCGCCTGGGCGTCTTTGGCCACTCCATGGGCGGGCACGGTGCGCTCACGCTGGCCTTGCGCCATCGCGACGTGTACCGCTCGGTGTCGGCGTTCGCTCCCATTGCTGCGCCCATTCAATGCCCGTGGGGCCAAAAAGCCTTCAGCCACTACCTGGGCGCGGATCAGCAGGCATGGCAGCAGCATGACGCCAGCGAGCTCATGCGCGGGCTAAAGACGCCGTTCCCGCAGGGCATCCTCGTCGACCAAGGGCTGGCCGACAAATTCCTGGTCGAGCAGCTCTGTCCGGAAGCGTTCGAGGCGGCTTGCCAGCAGGCCGGTCAGCCGCTGACACTGCGCCGCCATGCGGGCTATGACCATGGCTATTACTTCATCGGGACGTTTGTGGAAGACCATTTGCGCTTCCATCATCGCATCCTGACCGTCTAGTCTTAGTCTTAGTCTTAGCCTTGGCACAAGGCGCTGCGCCGGAGGCCGTTCTGGCATTCCGGCGCAGGCGTCCTGCGTCCGCGCTTTCATTGCATCAGACGAAGGCCTCGGTGACGATGTGCTCGCCCAGCATGAAGGCATCTGCCACATGCCGCAGCGGCGCCACATCCACATCGGAAGATCCGTTGCGGATCAGCTTGCAGAAGTGGTCGTACAGCGACGGATACTCACCCTCCACCGGCAGTTCGCACTGCGCCTCGTTGATCCACAGTTCATGCCCGCCTTTCTTCAGGTGGACGTGGGTGCTGGCGGTTTCGATGATGATGTCCCAGGTCTGTTCACCAGTCTGACGCCAGTCGAAGTCGGCTTGCACATCCGTGCCGAGCGCATCGGTGAAGGCCAGGCGCGCGGCAATCGGGGTCTGGCGGTTGGACGGTACTTCCAGCGCCGCCTGCTTCAGGAACATCGCCTGCGGCAGGATCTCGGTGACGATGGACAAGGCATTGATGCCCGGATCGAACACGCCCAGCCCACCCGGCTGCCAGATCCATTCCTGGTCCGGATGCCAATGGCGCACGTCTTCACGCCAGATCACCTTGACCTGGCGCGGCGCATGTTCTTGCAGATGGCGCTTGACCACCTGCACCGCCGGCGCATGGCGCGAGTGCCAGCTGGCGAACAGGGTCACGCCCTGTTCAGCGGCCAGGTTCCTGAGCGATTCGACTTCCGACAGCGTGGCGCCGGGCGGCTTTTCCAGGAACACGTGCTTGCCTGCGCGCAGCGCCTCGCGCGCGGCTTCGTAGCGGTACTGCGGTGGCATGCACAGGGAAATGGCGTCGATGGTCGTACCCGAGGCCAGCATCTCGGCCATGCTCTTGTAGGCGGTTACGCCCTCGATGCTGTTGTTGCGGCTGGCGGTGGCGACCAGCTTGAAGTCCGGGTTGCCGGCAATGGCCGGGGCGTGCTGGTCATAGACGATCTTGCCGACGCCGGCGATGGCGAGCTGGATGGGGGTCATGGTGTCCTTGCTTATTGTTGGTTGCATGAGGGAGGGGCCACAGATTACCAGCGATGATGCACGTGCGGTGCAATGTCGTGCAGATAGAGTTCGCGCAGCGCCTGCATCACCTCATCGCTCATCGGCGGCAGTGCGCTGGCGGCGCTGTTGGATTGCGCCTGCCCGACGTTGCGCGCGCCGGGGATGACGGTGCTCACGCCGCTTTCCATCAGGATCCAGCGCAGCGCGAATTGCGCCATGGGAACACCCTGTGGGACCAGCGCGCGGATCTTCTCCACGGCGGCTAGGGCGATGTCATAAGGCACGCCCGAGAAAGTCTCGCCGACATCGAAGGCTTCGCCGTGACGGTTGAACTGGCGGTGGTCGTCGGCGGCAAAGCTGGTCTGGGCTGACATTTTTCCGGTCAGCAGCCCCGAGGCCAGCGGCACGCGGGCGATCACGGCGATGTCGCGGCGCTGCGCTTCCTGCAGGAACAGTCCGATCGGGCGCTGGCGGAAGAGGTTGAAGATGATCTGCACCGATTTCACATTCGGATAGTCGATGGCCTTGAGCGCTTCTTCCACCTTCTCGACCGAGACGCCGTAGTGGCGGATCTTGCCGGCCTTGACCAGCTCATCCATGTAGGCAAACACTTCCTGCTGGTAATACACCTCGGTGGGCGGGCAGTGCAGTTGCACCAGGTCCAGGCAATCGACGTCCAGATTCTTCAGCGAGCGGTCGATGAAGGCGGTGAGATTGTCCTTGTTGTTGTAGCCGCTGGCCACATGCGGCGAGAGACGGCGGCCCGCCTTGGTGGCCACGAACGGACGTTCGCCGCCACGTTCCTTCAAGACCTGCGCAATGAGCTGCTCGGAGCGTCCATCGCCATAGACGTCAGCCGTATCGATGAACGTCACGCCCGCATCCAGTGCGGCGTGCAGCGCGGCCTTGGCATCCTGGGCCGAGACGTCGCCCCAGGAGCCACCAATGGCCCAGGCGCCAAATCCGATTTCCGATACTTCCGCGCCGGTGCGGCCAAAGCGTCTTGATTTCATCTGCGTACTCCTTCAGGGCAATTTGAAAGTCGTATTTATACCGTGCGCCACGCGCGAGGAGGCTTGGTTTAAGATGAGCCTGATTCATTCCTGAAGTGATTGTGATTCATTCATGTCTCTGCTCGACCATATCGAATTTTCAGACCTGCGGGTGTTCGTCACGATCCTGCGCACCGGCAGTTTCAAGGCTGCTGCGATCCAGCTGGGCCTGACGCCCTCGGCCACCAGCCATGCCATGAAGCGGCTGGAAGAGCGGCTGTCCACGCAGTTGCTGTACCGTTCCAGCCGCGCGATCTCGCCCACGGCGGCGGGGAGCGAACTGGCGGACAGGCTGGAGCAGGGATTCGAGCAGATCGCGCAAGCGCTGGGTCAGCTGGAAAGCTCGGCAGAAGGCAGTTTGGGCGAACTGCGCATCAACGTCTTCGCCGATGCCGCCCATCTGCTGATCGAACCGGCCATTCCCGAGTTCGTGCGGCAATGCCCCAAGGTCAAGCTCACCATCGTGGTAGATGACAAGCCCATCGACATCGTCAGCGAAGGCTATGACGCCGGCATCCGCTACGGCCATTATGTGCCGGACGGCATGGTGACCGCGCCGTTGACGCGTGCGCACCGTTGGGTGGCGGCGGCCTCGCCAGGGTATCTGGATCAGCATGGACGGCCCCTGACGCTGGAAGACCTGCAGCAGCACACCTGCCTGCAATTGCTGCTGGGCGACAACTCCAGCTACCAGTGGGAGTTTGGCCGTGGCAAGCACCGCCAGCGCATCCGCGTGCCGGGGCTGGTGACGATCAACAATACCGCTGCCACCATCGCAGCGGCCAAGGCCGGGGTTGGTATTGCCTATCTGTTGGAGGGGAGAATCAGGAAGGAAATCGACGAAGGTTCGCTGGAAGCCATCCTGGAAGAATGGGCGGCTCCCAGCGAGCCTTTCCACATGTACTACAGCAGCCGTCGCCATGCGCATCCGGCCTTGCGCAAGCTGATCGACATCATCCGCCTGCAGCACGGGTTGTCACGGCTGCGCTAGCTGCTACAGCCTGGCTCGTCAGTGAGCCGCCGAGGCTTCCGCCGCACCCGCACCGCCCTTGGAGGGCTTGATGATCCAGATCAGCGGGATGATGACGATGAAGATCACCGCCGAGACATAGAAGATGTCATTGATGCCCAGCATGGCGGCCTGGAAGGTGATGGTGCGCTCCAGCATGCCGGCGGTCTGCTCGGCGTTCAGCCCCAAGGTACTACTGAGATTGTTGACGGTTTCCTGCAGCCAGGGGCTGTAGGGGGTCGCGTGCTCGGTCAACTGGGCGTGATGCATGATGCTGCGGTTGTTCCAGGCGGTGGTCGAGATCGAGGTGCCGACCGCACCGCAGAACACGCGCACGAAGGACGACAGGCCGGCGGCCGCCGGAATGCGCTCCGGTGGCAGGCCCGACAGCAGCAGCACCGTCAGCGGCACGAAGAACATCGCCGTCGGAATGCCCTGCATGAGGGTGGGCAGGATCACCGTCATCTGATCCACCTGCAGGTTGTAGCGCGAGCGCAGCCAGAACACGATGGCAAAGCCGATGAAGGAGGCCGTGGCCACCTTGCGCGCATCCACCAGCGGCAGGAAACGCCCGATCAGCGGCATCAGGATCACCGCGAAGATGCCGATGGGCGCGGTGGACAGGCCCGAGTCGATCGAACGGTAGCCCAGGTATTGCTGCAGCCATTGCGGCAGGATCACCAGATTGCCGAAGAAGACGCCATAGCCGATGGAAATGGCGATGGTGCCACCCGCAAAATTGCGCCGGCCAAACAGGCGTAGGTCCACCACCGGGTGGTCATTGTTGAGTTCCCACACCACGAAGTAGGCAAAGGCGATCAGCGCGATGATGCCCAGCGTGACGATGGTGGGCGAGGCGAACCAGTCCAGGTCCTTGCCCTTGTCGAGCATGATCTGGAAGGCGGCCACCCAGGTCACCAGCAGCGCCAATCCGATCTTGTCGATGGGCAGCTTGTGGATGGGCGTCTCGCGCGAGCGATAGATGGCCAGCGTCACGCCAGCGGCGATCAGGCCCACGGGGATGTTGATGTAGAAGATCCAGGGCCAGGTGTAGCTGTCGGTGATCCAGCCGCCCAGCGCCGGTCCGGCCACGGGAGCCACCACCGCCGTCATCCCCCACAGCGCCAGGGCGAAGGAAGATTTCGATTTGGGGTAGGCCCCCAGCAGCAGCGATTGCGACAGCGGCACCATAGGGCCGGCGACCAGGCCTTGCAGTACGCGCGCGCCCAGCAGGATGGGCAATGTCGGTGCCAGTCCGCACAGCCAGGAGGCCAGCACGAACAGCAGCACCGAAGTGACGAACAGGCGCACCGCGCCCAGCCGCTGCGTCAACCACCCGGTCAGTGGGATCGAGATGGCATTGGCGGCGGCAAACGAGGTGATGACCCAGGTGCCTTCATCGATCGACACGCCCAGGTTGCCCGAGATGGTCGGGATGGCGACGTTGGCGATGGACGAATCCAGCACGTTCATGAACACCGCCAGCGACACCGACAGGGTGCCCAACACCAGGTTGGCGCCCGTCAGCGGCGGTGGCGGCGTATAGGGTTTGGGGGGAGTAGTGGCCATAAGGCGTGATCATTGTCCAGTGGATGTCTGATGAGGACAGCGCATCGTCTCAGGTATGCGGCGCCGCCACCGGTGCGGCGGCTGCCTTGTTCTTGCGCGCCTGCGGCAGGCCGCTGGCGTTGTCGCTGATGATGCGTTCGACGATGGCATCGGCCTGCTTGCCGAGGTCGTCATAGACATTGGTCTGGTAATTGGTCGGCACCGCTTCCAGCGCACGGCCATCGCCGTGGATGTCCACGGTGGCGGTGGTGGACAGGCCAATACGCAGCGGATGCGCGCGCACCTGTTCCGGGTCCAGTGCGATGCGCACCGGCACGCGCTGCACCACCTTGATCCAGTTGCCGGTGGCGTTCTGCGCCGGCAGCAGCGAGAAGGCGCCGCCGGTACCGGCCGAGAAGCCGATCACGGTACCCTGGTACTTGACGCTGGAGCCATAGACGTCCGCGATCACTTCTACCGGCTGGCCGATGCGGATGTGCTGCAACTGGCTTTCCTTGAAGTTGGCGTCGATCCAGATCTGTTCCAGCGGCACAATGGCCATCAGCGCATTGCCGGCCGCGATGCGCTGGCCCACTTGCACCGAACGCTTGGAGACGAAGCCCGAGACCGGTGCGACGATGTTCACGCGGGCGTAGTTCAGGTAGGCGTTGCGCACGGCGGTGGCGGCTTGCAACACGTTGGGATGCTCGGTGACGCTGGTGTGATCGGTCAGGGCGCGGTTGGCGGCGGCAGCCGCACGCGCCTGGTCGAGTGCCGCGACGGCGCTCTTGACGGCATCGCGTGCGTGTGAGACGTCTTCCTGCGAGACCGCACCGGAGGAGAGGCCGGCCTGGCGGCGCTGCAGGTCTTCCTGCGCACGGGCCAGGTTGCTGTCGGCGGCAGCCACATTGGCGGCCAGGGTGTCATTGTTCAGAAACAGCTGGCGGGTCTGGCGCACGGCTTGTGCCAGGGCGGCTTGCGCCTGGTCCAGCGCGAGCTTGGTATCCGCCGCATCGAGGGCTACCAGGGCCTGGCCGGCCTTGACCACTTGCGTATCGTCGGCCTTCACGGCCACGACGGTACCGCCGACTTGGGCGGAAATCTGCACTACGTTGCCACCGACGTAGGCGTCATCGGTTTCTTCGAAGAAGCGCGCATGCAGGAACCAGTACAGGAAACAGGCGGCGGCGATCACCAGCAGGACCAGGGTCAGCAGGATCAGCTGGCGCTTGCGTTTGCCGTTGCCGTTGCCATTACCGTTGGCTTGCAGGTTTTGTTGGGTGGTGCTGTCACTCATGGAGGACTCCGTTCAATCTTTTTGTAGGCGGTCAATCGGTCTGCCCTTGTTGCGCGTGGGGCAGGCCGTCCCGGTAGTCGGTGGGTCAGTGGAGAGACCGGCTGCCGGGCTGGGTTCGGTTCAGGATGTCAGGCGGGTTTCACGGCTGCGCGCCATAGGCCAGGCCGCTGCGCTGGGCGTCGAAGCCGCCGCCCAGGGCCTTGTAGAGTGCCACTTGCTGGTCGCGGCGCTGCGCCTGCAAGGCCACCATCGCCTGGCGCTGGGCCAGCACGCCGGTCTGCGCCGACAACAGCGTGAGCTGCGAGACCAGGCCTATGCGATAACGCTCACGCGCCAGCGCATAGGCGCGCTCGGCGGCTTGCAGGGCCTCGCTGCGGATCGGCAACTGGCGCTCGATGGCGTGGATCGCCGCGATCTGGCGCGCCACGTCGGCATAGGCATCGTTCAAGGTCTTGATGTAGGTGGCCACGGCCAGCTCATAGCTGGCGTACTCGCCCTTGAGCCCGGCGCGCAGTGCGCCGCCTTCGAAGATGGGCAGGGTGATGGCCGGTCCGAAGGCGATGCTCTTGCTGGCGGCAGTGAAGGGATTGCTGTTGATGAGGGTATCGAAACCGATCATGGCCGACAGGTTGATGTCCGGATAGAAGCGCGCCTTGGCGACGTCCACGCCACGGCTGGCGGCTTCGACCTGCCAGCGGGCGGCGACGATGTCAGGACGGCGGCCCATCAGGTTCAGCGGCAGGTCCGCCGGCAGGCCAGGCGTGGCCTGCCCTTGCAGCGATGGCGGCGCCAGTTGCATGCCGTAGTCCGGACCCTTGCCGGCCAGTGCGCCCAGTTGCTGGCGCAGCAGCACGATCTGCCCTTCGCTCTGCTCCAGCTGGACGCGTGCGTCGGCGCTGCTGGTGCGCGACTGGTTGCGTTCGATCTGGCTGTCCAGGCCGGTGCGCACGCGTTCGGCGGTGATCTTCTCCAGCGCAGTGCGCTGTTCCACGGTGCTTTGCAGGATGTCGTGCAGCGCGTATTGCGCAGCCAACTGGCTATAGACCGTGACGATGGAGGCGGTCAGGGCCAGACGGGCTTCCTGTTCGCTGGCCTGGGCCGCCTTTTCGCTGGAGATGGCCTGGGCCAGTGCGGCGTGGTTCTTGTTCCAGAGGTCAAGCTCATAGCCGACGTTCAGGCCGGCCTTCTTTTCGTTGTACCAGTTGCCGCCATAGGGCGCGGGATAGATGGTGGTGCTGGAGAACTGGTTGCGTGTCACCGAAGCCTCGGCGTTCACGCTGGGCAGCAGTGGCGCGCCGCGCGATTCGGCCAGCGCACTGGCCGCAGCGATGCGCGCGCGCGCCTGTTGCAGGCTGGGGCTGCTGGTCAGCGCCAGTTCCACCAGGGCGGCCAGTTGGGCATCGCCGAACTGCTGGACCCAGTCGCTGCCCGGCCACTGGCCATTGGGAGCGGCCGGGTTGGGATCGGACAGGCTGTGCTGGATGGCGAAGTCGCCCGCCTGCGCTACCTGCCGGTCACTGCCGATGCCGCTGAAGCTGGCGCAGCCGGACAGGCCCAGCACGCCCGCCAAGGCGGCAATGGCGGTGATCGCCCGCAGCTGCAAGGCGGGCGAATTGATACGGTTCATAGAATTCTCCACGACGATTTTATTTGGCGATACGAGTTATTTTTGTGAGTTTGCGAACTGCGCCACGCTCATGGACCCGCTACAGTGGGAAGATCGCGCCTAAGCCCGGTCGGCAGCGCGCCTTACCCTTACTGCGATTTACGAGTACGATGCTGGATGGGGGCGAGTAAAAACTCATTTTTAGTATTATACTTCGATATACGAACAATCACTCATGTTGTCAATTCGCGTCGGGGGCGGGCGAATTCCTTACCAAAGCTGCCAATGAAACTGCAACCCAGAAAAGAACCTCGCCAGGCGCGTTCGCGGGCGATGGTCGATACCATCCTTGATGCCATGTCGCGCGTGCTCGTCGAGCGTGGCTATGCCAAGACCAATACCAATCTCGTGGCCGAATCGGCCGGCATCAGCGTGGGCTCGCTGTATCAGTACTTCCCCAACAAGGATGCGCTGATCTTTGCGCTGCGCGAGCGGCATGCCACGCGCATGCTGGCCCTGTTCGAAGACGTGGTGGCGCACATCGACGACTCCGGTACGCTCTCGAGCGACTTCGACAAAGTCATCAGCGCGGTGGTGGCGGCCCATCTGCTGGAGCCCGAACTGAACCGCATCCTGGAAGAAGAATTCCCGGCCTACAACCTGCCGGTTTCCACCGAGATCCGCCAGGGCTTCTTTGACGCCATCCACCGCGTGCTGGAAAAACACCGCGACAGCATCACCACGCCCGACCTGGACGTGGCCGCCTTCGTGGTGCAGCGGATGTTGAAGGCCCTCATCAAGGCGGTGGTGCTGACCGGCCCGGGTGGCGTCTCCCCAGGCAGTGTGCGCTCGGAAATCCTGCCGGCGGTCATCGGTTATCTCACCGCACTGCGCACCGATTCACAGGCATAATTGATGGCATGAAGCAATGCGCGCGCCCGATGGACTGCCTCCCATAGGCAAGCATCGGGGCGGCGCTGCTTCCAACGCCGGTGCAACGGGTGGCCGGTGCAGGGGTAAACCCAGAAACTTCCTTATATGAAATGCGGGCTAGTCCCGTATAGTGGCGGGAGTGTCTTGTCGTCTTCGTCACAAAGAACAAGACAACGCACCAGAACAACGGTAAAACCATTCATCGCCAGCCATATGCAATTGAAGAACATGATCCGCAAGGGGATAAGGGGCGGCCTACTGCCGGTGCTGCTGGCGTTGGCCACCGCCGCGCAGGCGGCCGTGTCGGTGCAGGTGCTTGATACGACCGGCCAGCCAGTGCCCAATGCGGTGGTGTATGCCGAACCGGCAGGCGGGGCGGTGCTGGCCAAGACACCGCGCCAGGTCGAGATCGAACAGAAGAGCAAGACCTTCATCCCGCTGGTGACGGTGGTGCAGACGGGGACGCCGATCCTGTTTCCCAATCATGACAATGTGCGGCACCACGTTTATTCCTTTTCACCGGCCAAGACCTTTGAGCTGAAACTCTATTCAGGCGTGCCAGGTAGCCCAGTGGTCTTCGACAAGGCTGGCACGGTCGTGCTGGGCTGCAACATCCACGACGAGATGGTGGCCTATGTGCAGGTGGTCAATACCCCCTTTTTCGGGGTCACCGATCGCAGCGGTTCGGTGAAGCTGGAGGGATTGGGCAACGGCAAGTACACGCTCAAGGCCTGGTATTTCACCATGGGACCCAACGAGGCCGCGGTGGAGCAGCCCTTGCAGGTTCAGGGCGAGGGCCGGGCATCCATCAAACTCAACGTCAAGGCCGTGCCGCTGTAGGGCGGGGGCTGCATCCTCAGGGGAAGCGGGGTCAGGGTGGTGCGTCTATACCGTCTGGAAAGCAAGATCGTTGCGCTGTTCATCACCTTGCTGGTGGTGGTGCAACTGGCTGGCTTCGTCGCCATCCGGACGGCTATCGACCGCAATGCCCGCGCCTCGATCAGCGAGGAACTGGCAGTCGGCGAGCGTGTCTTTGTGCGCCAGCTGGACCAGAACGCGCAGAAACTGACCCAGGGCGCGCGCCTGCTGGCCTCGGACTTTGGCTTTCGCCAGGCCATCGGCACGGACGACCGCGAGACCATCGCCTCGGTCCTGAGCAACCACGGCGCACGCATCGGCGCTTCCATGGCCATGCTCATTGGCAGTGATGGACTGATCCGCGCCTCCACCCTCGAATATCCCGATACTGATTTGCAGCGCAGCAGCCTGGAGCTGGTGCGCAAGGCCGGCAACGGCAATGGCGCCTCCGAAAATGCGGTGGTGGGCGACCGCCTGTTCCAGATCGTGGCCGTGCCGATCAAGGCCCCGGTCACCATCGCCTGGGTGGTGATGGGCTTTCCCATCGACCACCAACTGGTGAACGACATGCGCGAGCTGTCTTCACTGCAGGTGTCCATCCTGGTCAGCCAGCGCGGCGGCGCGGCCTGGAGCGCCGACGTCTCGACCCTGGCCGCACCAGCGGCGTCGATGCTGCTCAAGGAGGTCGGCCAGCCGGCGATGCGTTCCGGCGGCCTGGTCGACCTGCAGATCGACGGCAACCAGTACCGCGCGCGGCTGCTGCCGCTGGCGCAGGCCAGCAATGGCCAGCAGGCCGTGGCGGTGCTGCAGCGCTCGGTCAGCGAGGCGGTGGCGCCGTACCAGCGGCTGCAACTGATCCTGCTGAGCATCACGGTGCTGGGTGTACTGGGCGCAGCGGTGGCCAGCGCCGTGCTGGCGCGGCGCATCACCAGCCCGCTGCGCGACCTGGCGGACGTGGCCAAGCGGCTGGGGGAGGGCGACTACAGCGAAGGCCTGTTCATCCGGCGGCAGGACGAGATCGGCCGCCTGGGCAACGCCTTTGAGACCATGCGCCTGGAAATCGCCAGCCGTGAACTGAAGATCAGCCGGCTGGCTTACCAGGACCAACTGACCGGACTGCCCAACCGCGTGCAGTTCGCCGACCTGCTGCGCGACGCCATTGCCGAGGCTGCGCGCACGCCCGGCGCGTCCTGCTACATCCTGATGATGGATCTGGACCGCTTCCAGCAGGTCAACGACGTGCTGGGTCACAGTTTTGGCGACGACCTCTTGCGTGAAGTTGCCCAGCGCCTGTCGGCGCAGCTGCTGCATCCCGGGGCCAAGCTGTCGCGCCTGGGGGGCGATGAATTCGCCATCCTGCTACCGGGGGTGGATCAGGATGGGGCGGTGGAGCAAGCCCTGCAGATCCTGCGGGCGCTGGAGCAGCCGCTGTCGCTGCACCAGCAGACCGTGGACCTGGGCGCGGGCATCGGCATTTCCGGTTATCCGACCCATGGACAGAGCAGCGACGTGCTGCTCAGCCATGCCGAGGTGGCCATGTACATCGCCAAGCGCAAGGGCAGCGGGCTGGTCATCTATGATCCAGCCATCGACCAGAGCAGCCAGGAAAGCCTGTCGCTGCTGTCCGAACTGCGCCGTGCGCTGGAGCGCGACGAATTCATACTCTACCTGCAACCCAAGCTGGCGCTGGGCTCGGGTCAGGTGGTCGGGGCCGAGGCCCTGGTGCGCTGGATTCATCCGGAGAAGGGTTTCATCGGCCCGGACAATTTCATTCCCTTCGCCGAGACCACCGGTTTCATCCGCATGTTGACGCTGTGGATGATGGAGCAGGTAGCGCGTTTGTCGGAACAATTGCAGCAACAGGGTGTGCAGCTGAAGTTTTCTGTGAATCTTTCGACCCGCGACCTGCTGGACCAGGAGCTGCCGTCCGCGTTCGCCGCGATCCTCCAGCGGCACCGCCTGCAACCGGCGGCGCTTTGCCTGGAAATCACCGAGAGCGCCATCATGGACGACCCGGCGCGCGCGCAGAACACCCTGGAGCGCCTGTCCAACATGGGCTTTGCCCTGAGCATCGACGACTTCGGCACCGGCTATTCCTCGCTGGCCTATCTCAAGCGGTTGCCAGTGGATGAGCTCAAGATCGATAAGTCCTTCGTCATGAAGATGGCGCAAGACCAGGATGACGCCAAGATCGTCCGTTCCACCGTGGACCTGGGCCACAACCTCGGCCTGCGGGTGGTGGCTGAAGGCGTGGAGAGCGAGGAAGTCTGGTTCCTGCTGCGGCAGATGGGGTGCGACCAGGGTCAAGGCTACTTCATGGGCAAGCCCATGCCGGTCCAGCGTTTCCTCGAATGGCGCGAGCAGTGGCGCGCGCCGGACATGCTGGATCAGTCGGAAAACGTGGCTGTCTAGGCTGGACCGCTGGTGCGCCTGCACCAGCGGCAATACATCAACGAAAAAGCGGGCAGGTGGGGGCGGGATGAAGAATTCGATCAGGGGTGCGGCGTTGGCCGCGCTGGCGATGCTGGGCGCGCCGGCGATGGCGCAGACAGAGCCGACGGAGTCGTCGGAGCAGCCGGCGCAAATGAGGCCGATGACGCCAGCCGAACAGGAGGCCTGGACGGCAGCGCGCCAGCAGAAGGCGGCACAGGCGATGCGCCAGGCCACAGCGGTCACCGCAGCAGAAGCCGCACCGGCGTCCGAGCCCGAGCGGAGTGACCGCTGGATGCCGGACCTGGCCAAGCTGACCGCCACCGGCGGCGTGATCCAGGTGGAAGGCGCGGGCGGGGGCGGGCTCACGCCCTGGGCGCTGATCACCGGCTACGGCAGCCGCGACAGCTATGGCGCCAGTGCCCACTACACCTATCTGGCGACCCAGGACTACACCTTGAAATCCTATGGCGTGGCCGTCGGCATCATGGACCGGCTGGAACTGTCGGCGGCCAAGCAGGAGTTCTACGGCAGCGTGGCCCCGCTCAACAATCTGAAGATCACCCAGGATATCTTCGGCATCAAGCTCAAGCTGGCCGGGGACGCCGTCTATGACCAGGACCGCTGGCTGCCGCAGATCGCCGCCGGGGTGATGTTCAAGCGCAACAACGGTATTGGCGGCCTTGGCGCAGTCACCAGCGTGAAGCAACTGGGCGCGGCCAGTGATGCCGGCATCGATTACTACCTCTCGGCCACCAAGCTGCTGCTGGCGCAAAGCCTGCTGCTTAATGGCACGGTGCGGCTGACCAAGGCCAACCAGATGGGCCTCTTGGGCTTTGGCGGCGACCGTGGCGACCGCTACCAGGCCATGGGCGAGTTCTCGGCGGCCTATCTGATCCACCGTCAACTGGCCCTGGGTGCGGAATACCGGATGAAGCCGCGCAATCTGACGACCGATCCTGAAAAAGACTACTACGATGCCTTCCTGGCCTGGTTCCCCAGCAAGAACCTGTCTCTGACCCTGGCGTATGTGACGCTGGGCGATATCACTGTCTTCAACCCCAAGCGGCAGCGTGGCGTCTATCTGTCGCTGCAGGCCGGATTCTGAGGAGGCCATCCCATGAAAACCCGCATCCTGGCACAAGCCCTGGCAACAGTGGCGCTGGCCGTCAGCTTCCTGGCCACGCCCGCGCGCGCGACCGATACCCTGTTTGCCGACCTGGGCGGCCTGCCGGTGATCCGCCAGACCGTCCATGATTTCATGACCAACATGCTGGCCGATGAACGCATCAGGCATACCTTCGACAATTCCAACCTGCAACGGGTGGAACAGATGCTGGTGGAACAGTTCTGCATGCTCAGCGGAGGCCCCTGCGCCTACACGGGCGACCCCATGAAGGAAGTGCACCAGGGGCTCAAGCTGACCAATGCCGACTTCAACGCCCTGGTCGAGGACCTGCAGCAGGCGATGGACCGCAATGGCATCCCGTTCCGCACCCAGAACCGCCTGCTGGCGCTGTTGGCGCCGATGCAGCGTGACACCGTGAGTCGCTAGGCGGGCGTGGCAAGGTTTTTTTTCGGGCGGCTGGAATAAAGCCGGGCTGGCTGACGTATACGCTGGCATGGGTATGGCACACCGCGTAACCCGACCATGAAAAAGGAAATCACATGAGACTGCTCGCAACCTCCCTGCTGGCCCTGGCTTGCGCCTCGGCATCCGTCACTGCGCTGGCCCAGGGGGCGGGCGTGAAGGCGATGGACGGCATCCTGGTGGACGCCCATGGCATGACCGTCTATACCTTTGACAAGGACACCCCTAACAACGGCAAGAGCGTCTGCAACGGCCCCTGCGCCAAGCTGTGGCCGCCAGTGGCCCCCATGGGCAGCCCCGCCGCCCCGTATTCCACCGTAACCCGCGACGATGGCAACGCGCAGCTGGCCTACCAGGGCAAGCCGCTGTACCTCTACGAGCAGGACAAGAAGCCGGGCGACCGTAGCGGCGACAACTTCAAGGATGTCTGGCACGTCGTCAAGCCCTGATCCGGCCCACGTCAGCGTAGAGACTTCCCATGTTCACACGCCAGGCCCGGCAGCAACGCCAGCAGCGTGAGCGGCAGGCCGACGAGCAAGCCATGCTCGCCTGCCTGCCACGCCTGCGTCGCTATGCCCGGGCACTGACCGGCGCAGGCGAGGCGGCCGACGACCTGGTGCAAGACACCCTGGAACGCGCCTGGCAGAAGCTGGATAGCTGGCAGCGCGGCAGTCCGATGCGGCCCTGGCTGTTTTCCATCATGCACAACCTGCATGCCGATGCCCGTCGCCGCGCACCGCCCACGACCGTCGCACTGGAAGAGTACGACGACATCGGCCAGGCCCAGGCCGCACTGGACCCGGGGGTGTTGCTGGACCTGGAAACCGCCCTGCAACTCTTGCCGCCCGAGCAGCGCGAAGTGCTGCTGCTGGTGGTGCTCGAAGAGATGCGTTACGAGGATGTGGCGGCCACGTTGGGCATCCCGGTCGGCACCGTGATGTCGCGCCTGTCGCGCGCCCGCGAGCGGCTGCGGCGCTTGTTGCAAGGGCCGGGCGAGACCTTGCCCGGTTCCAGTTTGAAGGTGGTGAAATGAAGATCCCGGCCATCTCTGAAGAAGATCTGCACGCCTTTGCCGACGGCCAGTTGTCCGCCGAGCGCGCCAGTGAGATCGCCGCCTGGCTGGAGCAAGACCTAAACCCGGCCTCGGCCTCGGCCCCGGCTCATGCCGACGCCGCGCAGCAGGTGCGTGACTGGCGCTGGCAGAAGCGTGCCCTGCATGCACATTTCGACCCAGTGCTCGAAGAAGCCTTGCCACCCAGGCTGGCGGCGGCGGTGCTGGCTGGCGCTGCCCACGAAGACCGGCCGCGAGCACCTGCGGCCAACGCGGCGCGGTGGTGGCGCATGGCGGCCATGCTGCTGCTGAGCATGGCCAGTGGCGTCGGTGGCTGGTATCTGCATGATCTCAGTGGCGATGACGTTCACCAGCGTGGGCAGGCCCCGCTGGTGCTGGCGCGCCAGGCGGCGGTGGCGCACACCGTGTTCAGCGCCGACATGCGCCGTCCTGTCGAGGTCGGTGCGGACCAGGAACAGGCGCTGGTGACCTGGCTGTCGCGCCGTCTCGGGACCAGCCTGCGCGCCCCCAAGCTGGCCCCGCTGGGCTACGACCTCATCGGCGGCCGCCTGCTGCCGGGCCAGAGCGGTCCGGTGGCGCAATTCATGTACCAGGATGCCGCTGGCCAGCGGCTCACCCTGTATGTCTCGCATGAGCAAGCCCAGAATCGCGACACCGGTTTCCGCTTCGCCCAGGAAGGCCGGGTCAATGTCTTCTACTGGATCGACGGCCAGTTCGGTTACGCGCTCTCCGGCGGCATCGCCCGCAGCGAACTGTCGCGCATCGCCAGCTCGGTCTATGAGCAGTTGACGCCTGTATCTCCCCCAACGCCCGCACCGGCACGCTGAGGTCGGTGTTTACAAGTGCAAAATAAGGTAAGGAAGGGCCAAGCACCGTTAAGACTCTTGTCGTCTGCCGTTAACATCAACAACCATGACGTAAAGCCTTTTCCTTCATGCATGGGGGAAATTGGCAACATGGGTGAATGGCTGGCATTGTGGTCCGGCGGTACTTCAAACGGGAGGCTCATATGGAAATGGCAACGATTGCCAGCGGTGTTGCAACAGCGTGGCTGGCCGACAAGGCGGCCCATGCCGTCGGCCTCGATCTGGGCAAGATCGCCAAGACGGCGGTGGATGAGGTGGTCGGCGCGGCCACGACGGTAGCGAGGTTGCCGGCCAATGTGAATATCGGGCGGATCATCAACACTATCGTCTAGCGCGACGGCATTCGCCTCGGACCGCTGCAAGCGCGGTTTTCGGGCAGATCCGATGCGAATCGCCCTTCGCTCAGCAGGCCAGTCCAGCAGGAAATGTCTTGATCGATGTAAAGAAATCCGACATCCTGCCGTAACCGCTGGTACCGGTCGATCAATCCTGTCAGCCGGTTTCCCCAAAGGAGCTGTCCATGGATGTCAATCAGATCGCATCGCTGGCCACCAGCATGGCGTCGGCGCAGACTTCGGATCAGGTCAATGTCCTGATGCTGAAGAAGGCGCTCAATACCCAGGCGGCTGCCGCCATCGGCGTGCTGCAGGCCTTGCCGCCCGTGCCGGCCAATCCCAATATCGGGCGCAACGTCAATACGACCGCTTGAGCGCTGTTACAGGCTTTGAAAATCGCAGTCTTCAGGCTGCGATTTTTTTCGCCCATTTCAACAAGCACAATTAAATATGCATTAAGTAAATTAAATAATTAAATGTACTTGCATTGCAGGAGATGACCAATAAAATGGTAGATATTCAAAAAGCCTGTTTAATTGAGCTTCACATCCTTCCATGACCAATCTGCAAGACATCGGCCAGCGCATCCGCAGCGCCCGCAAGGCGCGCGGACTGACTGCCCTCGATCTGGCCGAACGCGCCGGCATGCACCGCAATACCTTGCTGGCGCTGGAGACCGGGCGCGGCAACATCGAGCTGGTCAGGCTGCTGGCCCTGTGCAGCGAGCTGGAACTGGAACTGTTGCTCCTGCCGCAGCAGGTCGCCGCCGTACGCGCGGCAGAAAGCCAGGGGGTGGGTAGCCAGACCGAGCTGGGCGAGCGCTTGCATCGTCTGATGGGCAAGGGAGATCCGGCATGAGCATGCTGCGCTGCCTGCGCATTCGCCTGGGTCAGAGCGAGGTCGGGTCGCTGTTCGCCCTGGATGACGGGCGCTGCTATTTTCGTTTTGACGATGCCTATGCCCTGCAAGGGCCGCAGCGTCCGGTGCTGTCCCAGCTCTACAGTGCCGCCGGCGAAGAGCGCACCCGCGCCCAATTGCTCGACCCCACGCTGGCGGTCAATCGGGGTGATGGCCAGGGCTGCTTGCCGCCGTTCTTCCAGAACCTGCTGCCCGAGGGGCAGTTGCGCAAGCACCTGATCCAGCGCGCCGGCCTGGCACCGGATGATGAATTCGGCTTGCTGGCCTATTGCGGACGCGACCTGCCGGGCGATGTCTCGGCCACTGCGGAAGAGCTGGACCAGGCCGCGCTGGGCAGGCTGCTGGGCCAGGGCCATGACAGCTATGAGATGAGTTCGGGCCAGTTGCCGGTGCCGGACGGGGAGTCGCTCTCCGGGGTGCAGCCCAAGCTGGCGCTGGTGCGCGAGCCGGGCGGGCGCTATGTGATGCGTTCCAAGGATAGCCGGGGCAGCCATTTCATCGCCAAGCTGCCCGCCACCGACTATCCCAACATGCCGCAGGTGGAGTTTTCTTCGCTGACGCTGGCCGCTGCGGCAGGCGTGCATACTTGCCGTTTCAGCCTGGAGCCGCTCTCGGCCATCGCGGCGCAATTGCCCTTCGGGCTGCGCAATGACGCCAGCCAGTTCCTGCTGGTGCAGCGCTTCGATCGCGACGCCCCCACGCCCACCGCACGCCTGCACATGGAAGATTTCGCCCAGGTCACCGGGACCGGGCCGGGAGCCAAGTATGTCGGCACCTATGCCGCCATCGGGGTGGTGCTGCTGGAGCGCAGCACGCGCGGGGCCGAGGATGTGGCCGAATTGCTGCGGCGGATCAAGGTCAACGAACTGCTGGGCAACTTCGATGCCCACCTGAAGAACTTCAGCCTGCTGTATCACACGCCCCAGGCCGCGGCCTTGTCGCCGGCCTATGACATCGTCGCCTACGCCGCCTACGTGGGCGGGGATGGCCACGCCCTGGCCTTCGTGCCGGGGCAGAAGGGCAAGCAACTGCTGAGCCCGGCCATCCTGCGTCAGCTCGCCAACCTGTGGCGCATTCCGGAACCGAAGCTGCAAGCGGTGCTGGTGGAGACGGTGGAGCGCGCCATGACGCAATGGCCGGCCCTGATCGCCAGTCTGCCGTTGACCGAGGCCCAGCGCAGCCGCTTGCTGGCGCATCTGGAGGCCAATGCCAGCGTGCAGGCCTGGCATCGTCGCGCCGCACGTCGCAAACCAGCTGCCGGGGAGGGCGCATGAGACCGACGCCAACCCTGCCCATGCGTGAGGGTCTGTCGCCTAGCTATCTGTGGCTGCAACCGGGGCCGTGGCGCGACATGCTGTCCTTCCTGGTCGAGCACTTTGTGGCCGTGCCAGAGGACATCTGGCGCGAGCGCCTGTTGCGGGGAGAGGTGCGCAACCAGCGGGGTGAAGAATTGCGCCCGGCGTCGCCGTATCGCAGTGGCGATTGCATCTTTTACTATCGTGAATTGCCGCAAGGCGAGGTGCGCATTCCGGTCGAAGAAAAGATCCTGCATCTGGACGACCACCTGCTGGTGGCCGACAAGCCGCATTTCCTGCCGGTGATCCCGACCGGGCGCTTCGTGCAGGAGACCCTGCTGGTGCGCCTGAAGAAAGCGACCGGCCTGCAGGACCTGGTCCCCATTCACCGGCTCGATCGCGAGACCGCCGGCGTGATCGTCTTCTCGCACCAGCCGTCCAGCCGGGGCAAGTATCAGTCGATGTTCCAGCAGCGCTCGATGTTCAAGGTGTATGAAGCAATTGCCCCGCTGCGCCCCGATCTCGAACTGCCGCGCGTGCATCGCAGCCGCGTGCAAGAGATGCCTGAGCAGTTCTTCAAGATGTGCGAAGCCGAGGGGGCGCCCAATTCTGAAACCCATATTTCTCTGCTGGAGAAGCGCGAAGGGCTGGGGCTGTACCAGCTGGAGCCGGTCACCGGGCGACGTCATCAATTGCGGGTGCACATGGCCGCGCTGGGCATTCCCATCCTCAACGACCTGTTCTACCCCGATGCGGTGCCGGTCGGCGTGGCCGATGACTTGGACAAGCCGCTCAAGCTGCTGGCGCGTTCGCTGTTCTTCATCGATCCGCTCGACGGCAGCGAGCGGCAATTCGTCAGCCAACGCAGGCTGTAGACGTAGGACGCTGCGGCTTCAGGCGGCCGACTTCAGTTGATGCAGTGAGGCCACCAGGTCGGCAAAGCGCTGCCCCTGGATCATGATGTGCTCGCGCAGCAGGTCCACGGTTTTCTCGGCGTCGCCGGCGATGATGGCGTCCACCACCGCCTGGTGTTCGTCGAAGGAGCGCTTGAGCCGGTCCCTTACCCGCAGCTGCAGTCGGCGATAGGGTCGCAGGCGGCGGTGCAGGGCGCGCGCCTGGTCGGCCAGGAAGCCATTGTGGCTGCCGGCGTAGATATGGTCGTGGAAGGCTTCGTTCAGGTAGAAATAGGCGTCCGGATCACTGGCGTCGCGCGCAGCCTGACAGGCCTGGTGCGCCGCCAGCAGCTCGGCATGCTCGGCCGGCGTCATCCGGCGCGCGGCCAGACGACCGCACATGGCCTCGAATTCGGCCATCACTTCAAACATTTCAATGAGTTGCTGCGGGCCGATGTCGGCCACGATGGCCCCCCGGCGCGGGCGCATCTCGACGATGCCCATCGAGGCCAACTGGATCAGCGCCTCGCGGATGGGAGTGCGCGAGACGCCGAATTCCTCGGCCAGGGAGGTTTCATCCAGGTGTTGACCGGGTGGCAGCTTGCTGACGGCGATGAGTTCTTCGATTGACTCGCGCAGCGCTTCAGAACGGGTTTTTGGCGTGTCCATGACTTTTGCCTCTAAAGTCAGCATTGTAAAAGAAACCGCCTCCATGGGATTTATGCTTGACAATGTATGCGTTTCCTAAGAAATTGTATACATGATGAGAGTATAAAAACACACGTAGTTCCATCAATCCTGGAGGAGATACCAGCATGAACGCATTTACCCGTCGTCAGTTTCTTGGCACCCTCGCAGCAGCCCCCCTGGCCAGCGCCGTTCCCTCGGTCTGGGCACAAACGGCCAGCCTGAAGATTTCCCACCAGTTTCCCGGCGGCACCCTTACCGAAGGCGATTTCCGCGACCGCCTGGTGCGCATGTTTGCCCAGCAGGTCAGCGAACGCACCAAGGGTGCTCTGAAGTTCGAGATCTATCCCGGTTCGTCCCTGATGAAGACCAACGCGCAGTTCTCGGCCATGCGCAAGGGCGCGCTGGACATTGCGCTGGTGCCGCTGAACTACGCCGGCGGCGAAGTGCCGGAAACCAATATCGGCCTGATGCCGGGTCTGGTGACGTCCTACCAGCAAGGCGCGGCCTGGAAGAATGCCGAAGTCGGCAAGGAACTGGCCCGCGTGCTGGGCGAGAAGGGCGTGGTCATCGTCAGCTGGATCTGGCAGGCCGGCGGCGTAGCCTCGCGCGGCAAGCCCATCGTCGAGCCCGCAGACGTCAAAGGCATGAAGGTGCGCGGCGGTTCGCGCGAGATGGACCTGATCCTGAAGGAAGCGGGCGCCGCCGTGGTCACGCTGCCCTCCAATGAAATCTACGCCGCCATGCAGACCGGCGCAATGGATGCGGCGATGACCTCGTCCACTTCCTTCATGTCCTTCCGCCTGGAAGAGGTGGCCAAGGCCCTCACCACAGGTCGCGACAAGGCCTACTGGTACATGTTCTAACCGCTGATGATCTCCAAGGCCGTCTTCGAGCGCCTGCCCAAGGACCAGCAGGCCGTCATCATGGCCGTGGGTGCCGAGATGGAGCAGTTCGCCACCAAGGCCGCCCAGGCCGACGATATCGCCGTGGCCCAGGTGTACCAGAAGGCGGGGGCCAAGGTGGTCGATCTGAATGCCGAGGTCGTCAAGAAGTGGCAGGACATCGCCCGCAATACCGCCTGGAAGGACTTCGCCGGCCGTAATGCCAGCTGCGCCAAGCTGCTGGCCCTGGCGGAGAAGACCTTATGAGCCATGGTTTCGAGATGCCGGGCGCGGCGCCGGCGCGCCCGGTCGTGCCGGCCAGCGCCCCGGTGGCCTGGCTGGCGGCCTTCCTGCAGGGCTACCATCGGGTGGCGGTGTTCCTGGGCATGATCGCGCTCCTGGTGACGTCTTGCATCCTCACCTATTCGGTGGTGGTGCGCTATTTCTTCCACCAGCCCACCGACTGGCAGGACGAGGCATCGGTGTTCATGCTGGTGGGGGTGATCTTCCTGTGCTCGGCCTATGTGCAGTCGCTGCGCGGCCACATCGGCATCGAGGCGCTGGCAGGCATGCTCTCGCCGCTGGCCAACAAGGTGCGCATGTTCATTGTCGATGCGGTGTCCTTGCTGTTCTGCGCCTTCTTCACCTGGAAATCGTGGACGCTGTTCCATGAAGCCTGGGTGGAAGGACAGACCACTTCCTCCACCTTCGCACCGCCGCTGTGGATCCCGTATTCGCTCATGGCGCTGGGCATGACCATGCTGACGCTGCAATTGCTGGTGCAGGTATTGACGCGCATCACCGGCACCGTTCCGGCGACCCCGGCAGGAGGTGCGCAATGAGTCCGCTGACCCTGGGTGTGCTGTATGGCGTGGTGACCATCGTGGTGATGTGTTCGGGCATGCCGATCGCCTTCGCGCTGGGCGTGGTGGCGACCGGCTTCATGTATTTCTTCATGCCGGAATCGTCGCTCGATACCGTCACGCAGAATGTCTATGAAGAAATCGCTTCCATCACGCTGCTGTCGATTCCACTCTTCATCCTGAAGGGGGCGGCCATCGGCAAATCCCCTGCGGGCAAGGACCTGTATTCGGCCATTCATGCGTGGCTCAACAAGGTGCCGGGTGGGCTGGGCATCGCCAACGTGTTTGCCTGCGCGCTGTTTGCCGCCATGGCCGGTTCGTCGCCGGCCACTTGCTCGGCCATCGGTTCGGCGGGCATTCCTGAGATGCGTCGGCGCGGCTATTCGCCGGGATTTGCTGCCGGCATCATTGCCGCCGGCGGCACGCTGGGCATTCTGCTGCCGCCTTCGATCACGATGATCCTGTATGCCGTGGCGGCGGAGCAGTCGCTGGGCCGCCTGTTCCTGGCCGGGATCGGGCCGGGCGTGCTGTTGGTGTTCCTGTTTGCCGGCTATGCCGTCTTCCGCGCGCGCAAGGAATACAAGCTGGCGCACGCCGTCTATACCGCCGGCGGGGCCAAGTCGGCCTATCTGGACGACGAGCATTTCACACTGGCGCAGAAGGTGGAAATGCTGCCGCGCGTGCTGCCCTTCCTGATCCTGCTGATCGGCGTGATGGTGGCGCTCTACGGCGGTCTGGCCACGCCCTCGGAGACGGCCGGCCTGGGTGCGCTGCTGGCGCTGGTGCTGATCGCCATCGTCTATCGCATCTACAAGCCGCGTGAGATCGCGCCCTTCCTCAGTTCCACCATCAAGGAATCGGGGATGCTGCTGCTCATCATCGGCATGTCGCTGCTGTATTCCTACGTGATGAGCTACCTGCACATCAGCCAGTCGGCGGCGCAGTGGGTGGTCGATCTGCAACTGTCGAAGTGGCTGCTGCTGGCGGTGATCCTGGGGATGGTGATCGTGCTGGGCTTCTTCCTGCCGCCGGTGTCGATCATCCTCATGACCGCGCCCATCATCCTGCCGCCGCTGAAAGCCGCCGGCTTCGACCTGATCTGGTTCGGCATCGTCATGACCGTGGTCATGGAGATGGGACTGATCCACCCGCCAGTGGGGCTGAATCTGTTCGTGATCAAGAACATCGCACCTGACATCGCACTGGGCGACGTCATCAAGGGTACGATTCCTTTCCTGGCGCTGATGTTCGTGGCGGTCCTGCTCTTGTGCATGTTCCCCGGCATCGCGACCTTATTGCCTGATCTGTTG
>Ga0160495_100390_pt1 | contig 23990 bp, 24 predicted proteins | sample DID4MG_4_FD_108251 | JGI IMG/M metagenome (GOLD analysis project Ga0160495, IMG submission 108251) | Enriched soil microbial communities from UW Madison campus, WI, USA - DID2933_E24_FP4 MG | ecosystem: Environmental > Terrestrial > Soil > Unclassified | place: USA: Madison, Wisconsin | collected... | reverse complement strand
TCGTTCATCGCGCTGGGTGGGCGGATTTGCATCCATAGTGCCATCCATGAGGGACTGCTTCGTCTTCGCCCTGCTGGCGACGTGGCAGCTGCCGTCCGGTGCAGCCGGAACGGCCCGACATGGCCCCCCCGGTATTGCCAGGTAAGGCCCGCCATACGCGCGAACGGAAGACAGGCGACCCCATCTCCATCCGGTCCCCCATCCCGATTGTTCGTCGCGACCGCGCAGCCTGGGCGGGGGTGAGGGTAATCTGCATCAAGGTTGGAGGGGCGGGGATAAGTATTTCTGGGTGAGTGGGGATAAGTATTTCTGGGTGAGCGCGTTCTAGCTACACCCAGCGGTGCTGCCCTCGGGCTTGACCCGAGGGTCGTTATCCGCGTGCGCTATTGTGAGGGCTGTGGCTAACGAAGTGGCCCTCGGATCGAGCCCGAGGGCAGCGCGGTGTTTGTTGGAAGACAGGTGGGTTAGGTTGCTTGCAACTGATCGTGCTGAGCCGCTTAAGTGTATATGCGCTGACCTTTACTGCTCCGCCATCACGGCAGGGCAGCAAAGCCCTCTGCAAAACCATCGAGCGACACGGGAATGCCAATGCCCTCTTCAGGCGTTTTGAAAACAATAAAATAGGCCGTTTCGCCATTGGACAGCGTCTCCACCAGGGCGTCGTCCATCACCACTTCTGCAATGCAGCCATTGGGCAGGCAGCGCACGAATGGCACCCAACCCAGATCGGTTTCGTCAATGGTGAGGCCGAGGCCGGGGATCAGCGTGCCATCAGGACCATCGCGCACGAGCAGAACGCCGAGCGGCGCAAGAATGCGCAAAAGGCGAGCCTGACGGTCGGCTGTGCGCAGCATAATAACGGAGAGGCCGACATTGGGCTGATCCTCGGCGAGTACGTTCTGAATGATGGCGCATTGTTCAAAACTGGCGCCCGGCGGGGTGTCGCAGCTCATCTGCCAGTCGCCGTATTCGCCACGAATCGCACCCTGCGCGGCGGCAGGAACAGCGCTCAACCCGGCGGCAATCGCCGCCAGACCAAAAGTACCTAAAACGCCAATCCGCTTTGCCCAGACCATCACTGTAAAAGTTCTCCCGCCGAATCGGCATTGTGCGCTTGGGGTGAAACTGTTTCCGACAGGGGCGGCACCCTGTCAACCAAACCCCTGATTTCCAGCCCTTCTGTGCCCAAAGTACGGCGCAGGTGAGGCGATGCTGTCGCATTGGGCTGCAATTTGACGCAGATCAACGACACGCTCTGGCAATAGACTCAGCCAAAGCAATGTGATTTAGGTCAAAGCCGAGTATTGCGCTCCGAAGTTGAGTCGGGGCGGCGTTAGCTATGCCGCAAAAAGCCCCTCTTTCTCGCTCGGTGCACGCCGCCAGAACCTGTCGATTAGGGGGTATATAGTGACCGGGCAGTTCTTTAAAAAGATGGGTGCCGCCGCAGCGTCCGCACTGGCGCTGTCGCCAATCATGGCTTCAGCCCAGGAGATTGGTGCAGTCGGCAGGGGGCATCCAGAGCCCGGCCAGTTCCACCTTCAGGAATCCGTGACGCCGATCATGGACTCCATCGTGGCTTTCCATGATGGCATTCTGATGTGGACGATCTCGCTGATCGTCGTGTTCGTGCTGGCCCTTCTGGTCATCATCGTGGTGCGGTTCAACGCCAAGGCTAATCCTGTTCCTGCGCGGTTTACCCACAATACGCTGATCGAAATCGTCTGGACCGTGGTGCCGATCCTGGTTCTGGTGGTTATCGCCATCCCCTCCTTCGGCGTGTTGTCTGACCAGATGACTATGCCCGATGGCGAGCGCAAATATCTGGGCGCCAACGTCTTCTCCATGGGTGAAGTTGATGTTCCTGCTCCCACCCTGACCGTCAAGGCCTCGGGCGAGCAGTGGTACTGGAATTACGAATATGTGGATCAGGGCGTTGCCTTCGACTCCAACATGCTCAACGAAGATGAAATCGCAGCGACAAAGCCAGGTCAGCCGCGCCTGCTGGCTGTGAATAACGAGCTTGTCGTTCCGGTAAATACAACCGTGCGTATGCAGATCACTGCCAGCCCGTCGGGCGTGATCCATGCCTTCGCCGTTCCCTCTTTCGGCATCAAGGTCGACGCTGTGCCGGGTCGTCTGAACGAAACCTGGTTCAATTCCCGCGAAACCGGCATGTTCTACGGCCAGTGCTCCGAGCTTTGCGGCAAGGATCATGCCTTCATGCCCATCGGCGTGCGCGTCGTGACAGCGGAAGAGTTTGAAACCTTCATCGCTGCTTTCGAGGAAAGCCGCGATTACGCGGTCGCCGTCGCCACGCTGCCGGCACTGTAAGACAAGGGTAAGAGGAAAAAACTATGGCAAACACTGCGAGCCTCGAAGCCCACGCCACCGGGCATGCTGGTCACGATCACCACACGCCGACCGGCTGGCGCCGCTGGGTCTTTTCGACCAATCACAAAGACATCGGGATCATGTACCTGGTGTTTTCCATCGTCGCCGGCGTGATCGGCGGCCTGCTTTCCGGCCTGATGCGCCTTGAGCTGCAAGAGCCGGGCATTCAGATTTTCCACGGCCTCGCAGCCATGGCCTATGGCCTGGAAGGTGATGCGGCTCTCGACGGCGGCAAGCACATGTTCAATGTGTTCGTGTCCGCCCATGCTCTGATCATGGTGTTCTTCACCGTAATGCCCGCGACCATGGGTGGCTTTGCCAACTATTTCGCGCCGCTGATGATCGGTGCGCCTGATACCGCATTCCCGCGCATCAACAATATTGCCTTCTGGCTTCTGCCGCCCGCACTGCTGCTGACCATTCTTTCGATGTTCTTCGAAGGTCCGTCGGGTGCGATGGGCTTTGGTGGCGGCTGGACGGCTTATCCGCCGCTGGCAACCGTTGGTCATCCCGGCCCGGCAACCGACTTCGTCATCTTCTCGCTGCACGTTGCCGGTATTTCCTCGATCCTTGGTGCCATCAACCTGATCACCACGATCCTCAACATGCGCGCTCCGGGCATGACGCTGCACAAGATGCCGCTATTTGCCTGGTCGGTGCTTGTGACCGCCTTCCTGCTGCTGCTGGCCCTGCCTGTTTTGGCCGGTGCCATCACCATGATGCTGACCGATCGCAATTTCGGCACGACCTTCTTCGCACCTGAAGGTGGCGGTGATCCGGTGCTCTACCAGCATCTGTTCTGGTTCTTCGGTCACCCCGAAGTGTACATCATGATCCTGCCGGGCTTCGGCATCATCTCGCACATTGTGGCAACCTTCTCGCGGAAGCCGGTCTTTGGTTACATGGCCATGGCCTATGCAATGGTCGCCATCGGCTTTGTCGGTTTCGTTGTGTGGGCCCACCACATGTATACGACCGGCCTCAGCCTCGACGTGCAGCGTTACTTCGTGGCCGCCACCATGGTCATTGCGGTGCCGACGGGCGTGAAGATTTTCTCGTGGATCGCCACCATGTGGGGCGGCTCGATCACCTTCCGCATTCCCATGCTCTGGGCCATCGGCTTCATCTTCCTGTTCACCGTCGGCGGTGTGACCGGTGTGGTGCTGGCCAATGCGGGCGCTGACCGTGCCCTGCACGACACCTATTATGTGGTCGCGCACTTCCACTACGTGCTCTCGCTGGGCGCCGTGTTCTCGATCTTTGCGGGCTGGTATTACTGGTTCCCCAAAATGTTCGGCTACATGTACAACGAGTTCCTGGGCAAGCTGCACTTCTGGGTCATGTTCATCGGTGTGAACCTGATTTTCTTCCCGCAGCACTTCCTCGGCCTCGCTGGCATGCCGCGTCGCTATGTGGATTATCCCGATGCCTTCGCGCTCTGGAACCGCGTCTCCTCGATCGGCTACTACATCACCTTCGTTGCTATGATCATCTTCTTCTACGCAACCTGGGAAGCCGTCCGTAAGAAGCGCCCGGCTGGTGATAATCCGTGGGGCGATGGTGCAACCACGCTGGAATGGACGCTGTCTTCGCCTCCGCCGTTCCACCAGTTCTCGACGCTGCCGCGCATCGACTCCAAAGACGCGCACTAAGCAGAGCCTTTGACATCAGCGGATCGCGCTTAGTGTGCGGTCCGCTCTACTAAGGAAAGACCATTGACTTATATGGATGACAGGGCAGGCATTCCCGCGATGGCGGGCGGAGCACGGGTGGAAGACTACCTCGCGCTGCTGAAGCCCCGTGTCATGTCGCTGGTGGTCTTTACCGCGCTGGTCGGCATGCTGGTTGCGCCGGGCGCGATCAATCCAATTATCGGCTTTATCGCCATTGTCTGTATCGCCATCGGGGCAGGGGCCTCGGGCGCCCTCAATATGTGGTATGACGCCGATATTGATGCCGTGATGAGTCGCACGCTCAATCGCCCCATTCCTGCTGGCCGCATGGTCAAGGAAGACGCGCTGACCTTTGGCATCGTGCTCTCGGTGTTTTCGGTGACGCTGCTGAGCCTCGCTACCAATTGGGTGGCCGGTGCATTCCTTGCCTTCACCATCTTCTTTTATGCCGTCGTCTATACGATGTGGCTCAAGCGCTCGACGCCGCAGAATATCGTCATCGGTGGCGCAGCTGGCGCCTTTCCGCCCATGGTCGGCTGGGCCGCCGTGACGGGCACGCTAAGCTGGGAGAGCTTTGCGCTCTTTCTCATTATCTTCCTCTGGACACCGCCGCATTTCTGGGCGCTGGCGCTCTATAAGCAGGGCGATTACGGCGCTGCTGGTGTGCCGATGATGCCAAACGTGGCTGGCGAAGCCTCCACCAAGCGGCAGATTTTTGTCTATTCTCTCATTCTGGCAGCTTCGAGCCTTCTACCAATCGTGCTGGGATTTTCGAGCTGGATTTATGGCGCAGTTGCGCTCGCCACCGGCGTCGGGTTCGTCTGGCTGGCGCTGCGCCTGCTGCTTGCATCCGACAATGTCGTGATGAAGCGCAATGCGCGTTCGCTTTTCACCTTCTCGCTGAGCTATTTATTCGTGCTGTTTCTCGCACTGCTCATCGACAATTTTGCCCTTAGACTGGGAGTGATCTGACATGGCCACCCAGACCGGCGCGCATCTCGTGCCCAATGAAATGACCCCCGAACAGGACGCCGCGTTCCGCAAGCAGCGCCGCCGCCGCGCCGTTGCGCTGGCACTGGCATTGGGCCTGTTTGCACTGACGTTCTACATCCTGACCATCGTCAAGATGGGTCCGGCTCTGTTTGAGCGGGCGCTATAATGGTTGATGCGACCACCCCGTTCCAGCCGCATAGTCCGGGCCGCAATAACAAGCGGACCGGCTTCATGCTGGCTGGCCTCGTTGCCGGCATGGTGGGCCTCGCCTTCGCGTCGGTGCCGCTTTACCAACTCTTTTGTCAGGTCACCGGCTTTGGCGGCACCCCGCAGGTGGCCAGTGAAAACCCGAAGGGTGTCATCGCACGTGAAATGAAGGTGCGTTTTGACGTCAATGTCGAGCGCGCTCTGCCCTGGACGGTCAAGGCGGCTGCGCCGATCACCGATCAGATCGGGGCGGTCGATACCGTCAATTACATCGCGACCAATAATTCCGATAAGCCCATTACCGGACAGGCGATCTTTAATGTCGTGCCCGAAAAGGCTGGCGTTTATTTTAACAAGATCGAATGCTTCTGCTTCACCGAACAGACGCTACAGCCCGGCGAAACGGTTGAAATGCCCATCGTATTTTTTGTCGATCCAGACCTCGACAAGAACCACGAGCTTGCAACGATCAAAGAGATCACACTCTCTTATACCTTCTACGCTTCAGACAGTGAGGGAAGCTGAACATGGCCGCCATTGAAAAGAACCATGACTATCACATGGTCGAACCGAGCCCCTGGCCGTTCGTTATGTCCGTTGCCGTCTTCGTCATGGCGATCGGCCTGATCGCCTGGATGCATGACTGGACGCCGTTCGTGCTGGCAATCGGCACCGTCGCCGTTCTCTACACCATGTATGCCTGGTGGTCCGATGTTGTGAAGGAAGCCAATAACGGCGTCGATCACACCCCGGTCGTGCAGATGCACCACCGCTACGGCATGATGCTGTTCATCGCCTCGGAAGTGATGCTGTTCGTTGCCTTCTTCTGGGCCTATTTCGACGGTTTCTTCCGCTTTGATGACATCGAGCAATATGCCCGCGTGGCAGCAACCGGCGGACATTGGCCCCCGACCGGCATCGAAGTGTTCGATCCGTTCCACCTGCCGCTGTTCAATACACTGATCCTCCTGACCTCGGGCACGACGGTGACCTGGGCGCACCATGCTCTGCTGGAAAACGACCGCAAGGGCCTGCGCTGGGGCCTCGCCCTCACCGTGGCGCTGGGCGTGCTGTTCACCTTCGTGCAGTATCTCGAATATAGCCATGCTGGCTTCTCTTTTACCGGCAACATGTATGGCTCGACCTTTGTTATGGCCACGGGCCTGCATGGTTTCCACGTTCTCGTCGGCACCATCTTCCTCGCCGTCTGCCTGATCCGCGCTGAACGGGGCGACTTCACCCCCGAGCGCCACCTCGGTTTCGAATTTGCCGCCTGGTATTGGCACTTCGTGGACGTGGTCTGGCTGTTCCTGTTCGCCTCGATCTATGTCTGGGGCGCCTGGGGCGTGACGCTGAGCCATTAAGTGGCAAAAGGTATATCGATCAGGGGCGCGGCATGGCTGCGCCCCTTTTCTTTGGAGCCGACACATGAGCCAGCCTTCGCCTATTCTGTCCGGCCTTGCCTGCCGCTGCCCGCGCTGCGGCAAGGGAAAGCTGTTCGATGGTTATCTGAAGGTTGCTCCGGCCTGCGGAGCGTGCGGGCTGGATTACGGCTTCGCTGACAGTGGCGATGGTCCGGCGGTCTTTGTTATCTTCCTCGTTGCGCCGATAATCGTCATCCTCGCCATGTGGGTGGATGCCAATTTCGTCATTCAGCCCTGGATGCATCTTGTTCTGTGGATACCCACGACCATCGTGCTGAGCCTCCTGCTCCTGCCCCCCTTCAAGGGCGTGCTGATCAATCTGCAATATAAAAACGATGCCCATGAGGGACGCCTATGAGCACCACTATTCGCCGCTCCCTGCGCTGGACTGATTGGCTGTTTACTGCCCTGATGCTGGCTCTGGCTGTCACCTGCGTCTTTCTCGGCAATTGGCAGATGGAGCGCCTGGCTGAAAAAGAAGAGCTGGTCGCCGCTGTCGATACAAGGCTTAATTCCGAGCCCGTTGCTGTTCCGCCGGTATCGGACTGGGACGGCCTTGATCTCAACGCGTGGACCTTCCAGCCCGTCACACTGACCGGGACGTTCCGTTACACTCAGTCATTGACTGTCTTCACCAGCCTTGCCAATGCTCGCGGTCGCTTCTCGGGTCCAGGCTATTGGGTGATGACGCCATTTGAATTGGTCGATGGCGGCACGGTCTTCGTCAATCGCGGTTTCGTGCCTGAGCAATATCAGGAAGCCGCGGTCCATGGTGATCTGCATGGTGACGATCCCGATGTAGTCACCCTGACGGGTCTGTTCCGTCCCGGCGAACAGGCCGGCTTTATGACGCCGGAGCCCAATATGTCCACCCGCGTCGAATGGGTCCGCGATCCCGAGCGTATGGCGGCGATGGCTGACCCAGCCCTGGCGCCAATTGCACCATTCTATGTCGACCTGCTCGCAGGGCCGGAAGGCGAACTGCCACAGGGTGGGGAAACCGTCGTCAGCTTCACCAACAATCACTTTGGCTATGCACTGACTTGGTATGGCTTTTCAATTGTGGCCGTCGTCATGCTCGGCTTCTGGCTGTGGCGGCAAAAAGCCTTCCGGGATATGTAGCGCCTCTCCCGTTATAAACACTGCGCTGCTCTCGGGCTTGACCCGAGGGCCTTTGGGTGAGCCCCGATTAAAAAGCTTTGCATGGTGCGAATGGTCCTCGGGTCAAGTCCGAGGACAGCATTGGGTACGAGGGGCACTAGCACCGAGCGGGAGATATAGCCTAAGGCCGAAGGCACCGTTGCCGGCTTGAAAGTATCGGCTTGTTGCAGAGACGCGCCGCAAAACCTTGCGGCTGCCTTCCGGTTTGACTAGGTTGCACCAATTTAGAAGGGCTTCTCCCCCCGATGCAGTTTGTTTCTACGCGCGGTCAGGCGCCGGTGCTTGGCTTCTCTGACGCAGTTCTGGCCGGTCTCGCAACAGATGGCGGGCTTTATGTTCCCGCCACATGGCCGCAGGTTAGCCTTGAGGAAATCGCGTCATTTGCGGGTAAGCCCTATGCCGATGTGGCCTACGCCATCATTTCCCGTTTCGTTGATGGCGATATTCCGGCCGATAAACTCAAGTCCATCATCGATGATGCTTATGCGAGTTTCCGTCATCCTTCGGTGACGCCGCTGGTCGAACTGGAGCCCGGCCATTTCGTACTGGAGCTGTTTCACGGCCCGACGCTGGCGTTCAAAGACGTGGCCATGCAGTTCCTGAGCCGGGTGATGGATCATATTTTGGCCGAGCGCGGTCTGCGCGCGACCATTGTGGGGGCAACTTCGGGCGATACCGGCTCTGCCGCCATCGAAGCCTTTCGAGGCCGCGACACGACCGACATTTTCATCCTGCACCCCAGGGGGCGTACCTCGGAAGTGCAACGTCGGCAGATGACGACGGTGCTGGACGACAATGTCCATAATATCGCGCTTGAAGGCACGTTCGACGATTGTCAGGACGCGGTGAAGGCCATGTTCAACAATCACGCCTTCCGCGACCGTGTGCGCCTATCGGGTGTAAACTCGATCAATTGGGGCCGCATCGTCGCGCAGATCGTTTATTATTTCACCTCTGCCGTTTCGCTGGGTGCGCCACACCGCAAGGTCAGCTTCACGGTGCCAACCGGCAATTTTGGTGACATTTTTGCGGGTTATTGCGCAAAGATGATGGGGCTTCCGGTGGAGAAGCTGGTGATCGCCACCAATGCCAACGACATCCTGCGCCGGACCATGGATACGGGCCGCTATGAGATGAACGGGGTCGCTCCCACCATCAGCCCCTCTATGGATATTCAGATTTCGTCCAATTTTGAGCGTCTGCTGTTTGAAAGCGCCGGGCGCGATGCCGCTGCTGTTACGCGCATGATGGCGGGATTGAAGCAATCCGGCGGGTTCGAGCTGCCAGAGAAATCCATCGCCTCCATCCGTCGTGATTTTGGCGCTGGCACCACCGATGAAGCGGCAACGCGCAAGGTGATTGCGCAAACCCATGCGAAAAGCGGCTATCTGCTTGACCCGCATACGGCGGTTGGCGTCGGCGTTGCGCGCGACCAGAAGCATGATGGCGTGCCGATGATTGCGCTGGGCACGGCGCATCCGGCAAAATTCCCTGCGGCTGTGGCAGAGGCGTCCGGTATCAATCCGGCGCTGCCGTCCTGGCTCGCTGACCTTTACGACCGGCCTGAACGGGTCACAGTGCTGGACAATGACCAGCGCGCCATCGAAGATTTCATAGTGGCTCGCCGCCGCGCCTGAACGAGTTGAGAAGAACCGCGGCACGTTGAGCCGCCGGTTCAGGAGGACCAGTGTGAGCGTACAATCTACGATTCTGGACAACGGCATGGTGGTCCTGACCGACGACATGCCGCATCTGGAAAGCGCGTCGCTGGGCGTGTGGGTCAAGGCGGGCGCACGGTCCGAACGCAAGGCCGAACACGGCATTTCGCACCTGCTCGAGCACATGGCGTTCAAGGGCACCCAGTCGCGCACGGCATTGCAGATCGCCGAAGCCATCGAGAATGTCGGCGGCGATCTCAACGCCGCCACCTCTATCGAGCATACGGGCTATTTTGCTCGGGTGCTCAAGGATGATGTCGTTCTCGCCGCTGATATTCTGGCAGATATTCTGCAAAATTCGACCTTCGATGAGGGCGAACTGGCGCGCGAGCAGCAGGTTATCGTGCAGGAAATCGGCGCGGCGCGCGACAATCCAGACGATCACGTCTTCGACCTGTTTCAGGAAGCAGCTTACCCTACCCAACCCATCGGTCGCACCATTTTGGGCACTGTGGATTCCGTGCGCGGGTTCAATCCAGACATGGTGCGCAAATATATGCGCCGCAATTATGTGGGCGACCACATGGTTATCGCTGCGGCCGGCAATGTCGATCATGACGGGCTAGTCGAAGTTGCCAAGCAGCGCTTTGCCGATCTTGCTCCCAATGGCGCTCCCGCGCCGCAGCGTGCCGAATATCAGGGCGGCCAGCAGCGGCTGATTTCCGACCACGAGCAGGCCCATATTGTTTTAGGCTTTGAGGGCCGGGCCTACAATTCTGACGGTTTTTATGCCGCGCAGGTTCTGGCGTCTGTCCTTGGCGGCGGTATGAGCTCGCGCCTGTTTCAGGAAGTGCGCGAAAAGCGCGGTCTTTGCTATTCGGTCTATTCCTTTCACTGGGCCTTTGCCGATAGCGGCGTTTTTGGCGTCGCTGCTGCGACGGGTGAAGACGAGGTGGCTGAACTGGTGCCCGTCGTGCTTGATGAATTGCGGCGCGCCACCGAGACGATTTCTGACGAGGAAGTTGTCCGTGTGCGTAACCAGATCCGTGCTGGCCTGTTGATGTCGCTCGAAAGCCCTTCGGCTCGCGCCGGTCAGTTGGCGCGTCAGCAAATCCTCTGGGGCCGCCCTATTGAAATGGCGGAAACGGTGGAGCGTATCAATCGCATCACCGCGCAGCGTGTGCGCGAAGTGGCGGAGCAGATTTTTACCGCTGGATCGGCAACCCTGGCCGGTATCGGCCCCATCAACGGCCTTGTCGATGTCGAAAGCATCGGCGAGACCCTGAAGCGCTGAGCGGAAATGCTCTGGCCCTGGTCTTCACCAGCGCCCCTTATTACCCTGACCGGGAAGCGCGTTTTGCTACGCCTTCCTCAGGCACGCGACTATGATGACTGGTATCGGTTACGCCGGGCCAGCCAGGACTTTCTTCGCCCCTTTGAGCCGCGCTGGACCGAGCTCGATCTGGCCAAGCGTGTCTACGCCACCCGCGTGCGCCGGGCCCGGCAGGAAGCCGAAGAGGGAAGCGATTTCTCTTTTTTCGTCTTCGTGCGCGAAGGGCAAAAGGATGTGCTGGTCGGCGGCATCACGCTCTCCAATATTCGTCGGCGCGCTGCTCAATTCGTCAATCTCGGCTATTGGATGGGCCAGCAATATGCTGGTCAGGGGCTGATGAGCGAAGCGGTGGGCGTGGTTGTGCCGTTCATCTTCGATAGCCTGGACCTCCACCGCATCCACGCCGCCTTCCTGCCCACCAATATGCCATCGCGCCGGGTACTGGAGAAAAACGGCTTTGTCGAAGAGGGCTTTGCCCGCAACTATCTCCAGATCAATGGCCGCTGGGAAGACCACGTTTTGATGGGGCTGACGCGCGAACATTGGGATGCGTTCCGGCTCGGCATGACCGGGCAAGTCCGCTTTGCCTGAGCCGATAATCTGTGTGTTGCGCGATGGCAACATGGGCCGGTGCTTGTCGCAAGCGTCAATCTCCCGTACCAGTTTACCGCTCCGCTGGAGGTCGACAACAAGAAGGCTCATTCAGGCATTTGCACAAAAGCCTGATCGAGCTGCCATAATGAAGCCTAGCGCAGGATGTAGCTGCCCCTGATGCGTCATCTGTTTTTTATCGCGATCTACCTCGCGTTCGCGCTGTTCGGCCTCGCGCCAGCCCGGGCATTCGAAGTCATTACCGTCCCTGAGGACGTCAATGCCGTCAATCTGTCCGACGTCATCGAAATTGTTCCGGGGCAGGGTGGTCGTGTCCAGCTTTCCACGGCACCTGACGCCGACGGTATCATTCGGCGTATTGAGGTTCTGGCAAACGAACCGGGCACCAATCCGTTCTTTGCTTTGATCGCGTTGCGTAATGACAGCGACCAGCAGATCGAGCGCCTGCTCGTTGCTCCATTCTACCGCTTGCCCGCATCCGGGGTGTTTCAGCCTGATCTGGGCGCGGCGCGCATCACTGCCGTGACCCCAAGCGCAGGCATTCGTCCGGTCCGTGTGGCCGATCCCGAAGCCGATGTGTTCGAGGTGACGCTGGACCCTGGCGCGACCATGACGGTCATTGCTGAGCTTTCGTCCAGCCGCCTGCCCGAAATCTATCTCTGGGAGCCCAACGCCTATCGCGACTACATCAACGCCTTCACTCTGTTCCGCGGTGTTGTGCTGGGCGTGGCATCGTTGGCCGCGGTGTTCCTCACCATCATGTTTGTGGTGAAAGGCCGTGGCGTGTTTCCAGCGACGGCAGCGTTTGCATGGGCCGTTTTGGCCTATCTACTGATCGATTTCGGATTGATGGGGCGCCTACTGGGTCTGTCAGCCGGGGGTGTGCAGCCGTTGCGCGCGGCAGCGGAGGCGGGCTTGGCGACGACGCTTGCAGGGTTCTTATTCATCTATCTTAACCTCCATCGCTGGCACATGCGATTCGTGCATCTGGCCTTGGGACTGGCGGCGCTGTTTCTGGCGCTCTTCGGCTTTGCATTCTTCCAGCCCGATATTGCCGCTACCATCTCCCGGCTGGTGTTGGCGCTGCTCGGTCTTTCGGGGCTCTTCCTGATCCTGTTGCTCGCCTTGCGCGGCTATGACCGCGCGGTGTTGCTGGTTCCAACCTGGATCATCTTTATCGCCTGGTTATTCTATGGCTGGATGGTTGTTTCAGGCCGGGTCACCAATGACATTGCTCAGCCTGCCGTTGCTGGCGGCCTCGTTCTCATCATCATGCTGTTGGGCTTTACCGCCGTTCAACATGCTTTCTCCGAAGGACAGGTTTCGGTTGGCACACTGAGCGAAGTCGAACGGCGTGCGCTGGCGCTGACCGGCTCTGGCGATTTCGTGTTCGACTGGAATATCGAGCGAGATCGCATCACCGTCAGCGACGAGCTGGCTACACGATTGGGGGAGAAGCGGGGCGCTTTGCGTGGTGCGATTAAGCGCTGGCTAGACCGCGTTCATCCCGACGACCGTGATCGCTTCCGCACTGCCTTCGATACGCTGGTCGAATTGCGGCGGGGCAAGGTTTCCGCCGACATGCGCGTGGCCGGGCACGACGGTAATTACCGTACATTCCGCATGCGGGTGAAGCCGGTTCTGGGCGGTGATGGCCAGGTGAACCGCATCGTCGGCACGCTGCAGGACGTAACGGAAGACAGAGCGGCGCGCGAGCGGCTTCTGCACGATGCGGTGCACGATAGCCTTACCGGTCTGCCCAATCGTCAATTGTTCCTCGACCGGCTGGAGCGCTCGCTGGTTCGGGCCCGCGTGCCGGGCGGCACAAAGCCTGCGGTGTTCCTGATCGATATCGACCGCTTCATGGAGCTGGAAGAGCGGATCGGCCATTCGGCAGCAGATTCGGTGCTGCTTGCCATTTCGCGCCGCATTTCCCGCATCATGCGCCCACTCGATACCGTAGCCCGCATTACCGGCGATCAGTTTGCGGTCATCCTCGCCTCCGAACAGGCAGCCAGCAAGATTGCCGAAACCGCCGAACAAATTCGCAAGGCGCTCAAAGCCCCGTTCAATTTCGGTGATCGTGATCTGGTGCTGACGGCCTCTATCGGTGTCACCATTTACGACAGCAATCCATCCACCGCCACGGATGTGCTGCGCGATGCCGAACTGGCCATGTATTATGCCAAGCGCCTTGGCGGCGACCGTATCGAAGCCTATCGCGCTTCCGCGCGCTCTATCGCATCGTATAACAAGGCCAGCGAAGAAGACCTGGAACGTGGCATGAAACAGGGCGAACTGCATGTGCAGTTCCAGCCCATTATCGACACACAGAGCGGTCAGATTGCTGGCGCCGAGGCGCTAATGCGCTGGAACCACCCAACGCGTGGAGTGGTGGTGCCCGATGAATTCGTGCCGCTGGCAGAGCGTTCGGGTCAGATCGAAAAGCTGGGCCGTCTTGCCTTTGAGCAATCAGCTGCACAGGCAAAAGACTGGCTGGCAACGATTGGCCTGCCGGACGGCTTCTTCATTTCGGTCAACCTTTCGCCAGCCCAATTGGCGACCGAGACGCTGCTCAACGACATGCGTAGCCTGCTCGCACAGGATAAAATGCTGGCCTCTCACCTCAAGCTCGAAATCACCGAGAGCCAGGTGATGACCAATCCAGAGCATTCCGCATATATGCTGGAAGCCCTGCGCAATATGGGGCTGGGTCTTGCACTGGACGATTTTGGCACCGGCCATTCCTCGCTCAGCTACCTGCACCGTTTCCCTGTCGATACCATCAAAATTCCCGCACCCTTCGTGCGTATGGGCACAGATAACGGCATCGCACACACGCAGGCGCCAATTATCAGGGCGGTGGTGGGTCTTGCCAATGATCTGGACCTGATGGTGATTGCCGAGGGCGTAGAGAGCCTTGATGAGATCGAACGTCTCCGTCAGCTCAATTGCCGCTATGCGCAGGGTTTCGCCTTCGGCGCGGCTATGACGGGTGGCGAACTGGGCAAGAAACTCGCCACGCAAATGGGCAAGTAGCGGCTAGCCGTTGGTAGGTGTAATGTCGGCGGGACGTATTTACCCGTGTCCGGCTTCGCTGCTCAGGGTGGCGCGGGTGATGTTGAGACTTGCTAGCGCCTTTTCATAGCGCTGCTCAACAGGCGTTTCGAACAGCAATTCACGGCTGAACGGCACGGTCAGCCAGCCATTGGCGCTGATCTCATCTTCCAGTTGCCCCGCACTCCAGCCGCAACAGCCCAGCGCGAACAAGGCTGCTTTTGGCGCGGGACCAAACGCCATCGCCTTGAGCACATCAAGGGTGGCCGTCAGCCCCACCTCTTCGGTGACCTTGTAGGTATTGCCGCTATGATAGTCTTCTGAATGCAATACGAAGCCGCGGCCCTTCTCCACGGGTCCGCCGCGCATGACGGCCCTGCCGCGAATAGAATCCGGCAGTCGGATCACCGCATCGGGATCGCCAAGGTCAAGTTCGTCGAGAATGTCGGAAAAGCGCAGTTCGGCGAGCTCATGGTTGACCACCAGCCCCATCGCGCCTTCTTCGCCGTGACCAACCACCAGAATGACGCTTTCGGCAAAGCGCTCATCCGACATGTCGGGCATTGCAACGAGGAATTGGCCTTCAAGAGTGTTCATGTGACCAATGTAGGATGGAGCGGCCACTGTGCCAAGCGCGGAGGGGCATCCGCACTGTCGAGCGCTATCACGAAGGCATGAACGTCTGGCGACTGTTCCTTCATCATTGCCTGCGCTAATTGCTTCCCATGCGACCGAGCCCCATCCATTTGCTGCTGCCCTTTTGCGTTTGCATTCCAACCGTGGCGGCCGAAACGCCCTGGCAGAATGTGGCTCCTGATGTCTCTATCCGGCTGATCAGCTCGGGGCAGGTGACTGCCGCCGGCACAGCGCTGGTGGCGCTGGAAATCGATATGCCGGAAACGACCAAAACCTATTGGCGTATTCCCGGCGAATCCGGCCTGCCGGTCGACCTCGATTTTTCAGCGTCGAGTGGTGTTGAAGGCTATACCATGCTCTGGCCCTATCCGCTGCGTGAGACCAAGGCCGGCATGCTCGACTATGTCTATTATGGTCACACGATCCTGCCGATCGAACTGGACCTGTCCGGCCCGCACGGCGTCATCGATGTCGTCGCGACCCTTGGTATCTGTTCCGAAATCTGCGTGCCCGCGCAACTGCGCCTCAACCTGCCATTGGCCGGTGACACGCCGGATGCAGCCAATAACCTGCGGATAAGGCAGGCCCTGGCCGAGGTGCCGATTGACTGGACAGAGGCAGAAGACCCCGTGGGCGCGGTATCGCTCCTGCCAGGAACGGCCGCCATTGCCATCAGCGATGTTCACGACATGGTCGATCCGGCGAGTTTGATTGCCGCGACGACGGATGGTGAGCCGCTGTTTGGTGCGCCCCAAAAAAGCCCGCATAGCGATCTAGTCGTGCTTCCCATCCTTGGCAAAAGCGACAATAGTGCTTTGGATGGCATGAACGTTGAGGTGACGTTTATGACCGATATGGGCGCTTATGTGGTCAGCAAGACCATAGAAGCCGGTGATGCGAACAGCGATGCGGTGCCGGGCCAATAAGCCCAACCGGTCTTGTCTCCAATCGCAAAGCCGCATATCGCATTGGCCTGAGTTTTGGGTTAGGGCGGCCTGGCCGCTGAGCATGGGGCAAATTCCACGATGGTAGAACGCGGCAGTCCAATCCCCGAATTGGAGGTAAAGCTGGTGAGCGCAGATGGCGTCGAAGATACGACGAGCCAGGCTGTGCTGGGTCAGGGCAAGGTCGTTCTCTTTTCCGTGCCGGGCGCTTTTACGCCCACCTGCCACGTCAATCATCTGCCCGGTTTTCTGGCCAATGCCCACAAGCTCGCCGCTGCGGGCGTTGATCGCATCATCTGCGTATCGGTCAACGACCACCACGTCATGAAAGCCTGGGCAGAGGCTTCTGACGCCTTGGGCAAGGTCGACTTCATTGCTGACGGCAATGCCGACCTGGCCAGGGCGCTTGGCCTCGACAAGGATTTCTCCGCCTTCGGCATGGGAACCCGCTATGCTCGCGCGGCTATGATCATCGACAACGGCATTGTGGACGCCGTGTTTGTCGAAGACGCTCCGGGCGTCAATGCCAGTGGCGCACCCGCTATTCTCGTTGCTCTCGAAGCCGCTTAATTCCAGGATCCTCGCGTCATGATGAATTTCACACTGTCGTCCGTGCTCCGGATTTCCGCTTCAGCAACCCTCGCTATGCTTTTGGCTGGATGCTCCATGGGCGGGCTGATGGGCGGCGGTTCGGCTGCGCCAAACAATGCTGATCTGCAGAACGCGACTGCAACGCCGCAATATGTAGCGCAGGCACAGAGCAACGCCTTGCCCGTCATCGCAACTGAATGCCCACCGATCAAGGTCCGTCTCGGCGGCGAGGCAATGTATTATTATGGCGGCGGTCGTGCAGGTGACCCGCAGGCGCTGCAATATCAGGGCGTTATCGACGAAGCGACGCGCAATTGTGTTGTGTCGAACGGCCAGATCACCATCAATATGGGCGTCTCCGGTCGCGTCCTGCTCGGCCCAGCTGGCAAGCAGACCTCCGTCAACGCGCCGATCCGGTTTGCCGTCGAGCGCGATGGCCAGGCCATCTTCTCGGAAAAATATACGCTCCCCGTGGCCGTCACACCTCCGGCGCAAATGTCCGAATTCGTCAAGGTCGTCGACAATGTGACCGTGCCCTATCTCGGCGGCGAAACCATCACCATCTGGGTCGGCTTCGACACGAGGGGCTGAGAGCCGTCCCGACGGGCAAATCTCTCCGGTGGAGAGATTTAAGGCAAGCAGGCCATGAGCGCTATGCGCGAATGGCTGGCAGGCATATCAAAGAAAAGGCCCGGGTCGCTCCGGGCCTTTTTGTTTACTCCGCTGCCTGCGGCAGGTTTGCCAGACGTTCCCATTTGAGAATGGGCTGACGGGCTGCGCGGGTTTCGTCGAGGCGACGACGTGGGGCCTTCATCGGCGCAGCGGTAAAGCGGTCCGTATTGCCGGCCTTGGCGTCGGTGGCGAGCTCGGCCATGACATCGCAGAAGCGATCGAGCGTCTGCTTGCTTTCGCTCTCCGTCGGCTCGATCAGCATGGCACCATGTACGACCAGCGGGAAATACATGGTCATGGGGTGAAAGCCTTCGTCGATCATCGCCTTGGCGAAGTCGAGCGTGGTGACGCCGGTTCCCTTGAGGAAGCTGTCGTCGAAAAGGGCTTCATGCATGGTCGGATAGTCGGGGAAGGGCACCGAGAACAGGTGCTGCAAACGCGCTTTGATGTAATTTGCGTTGAGCACGGCATCCTCTGCTGCCTGAGCCAGCCCGTCTGCGCCGTGGCTGAGCATATAGGTCAGCGCGCGGACATACATGCCCATCTGGCCATGGAAAGCGGTGACGCGGCCAAGAGCATTGCCCTCGACATGTTCGACCAGTTCCAGACCCTCCTGGACCCGTTTGATGAACGGAACGGGCGCGAAGGGGGCGAGGGCTTCTGACAGCACGACCGGACCGGCACCTGGACCACCGCCGCCATGAGGCGTCGAGAAGGTCTTGTGCAGGTTGATATGCATGGCGTCGATGCCGAGATCGCCGGGGCGAACCACGCCCATAATGGCGTTGAAATTTGCACCATCGCAGTAAAAGAACGCACCCGCATCATGCACGGCCTTGGCAATCTCTATGACCTGAAGCTCAAACAGGCCGCATGTATTGGGATTGGTCAGCATGATTGCGGCAACGTCCGGCGAGAGAGCCGCTTTAACCGCTTCGACATCGACCGTGCCATCATCCTTGGCGGGCACGGGTTTGACCGTATAGCCGAGGAAGGCCGCGGTGGCCGGATTGGTGCCATGCGCGCTCTCAGGGACGAGGACGATTGTCCGATGCGCTTCGCCCTTGGCCTCCTGCGCGGCCTTGATCGCCATCATACCGAGCAATTCGCCATGTGCGCCTGCCTTGGGTGACAGAGCGACGGCGGCGGTATTGGTGAGCGTCATCAGCCAGTAGGACAGCTGATCCATCAGCTCCAGCGCACCTTGCACGGTCGAAACCGGCTGCAGCGGGTGAATGTCCGAAAAGCCGGGCAGACGCGCCATCTTCTCGTTGAGGCGCGGATTGTGCTTCATGGTGCACGAGCCGAGCGGATACATGCCGCTGTCGATGGAGTGATTGAGCCGCGACAGACGCACATAATGGCGCATGGCTTCGGGCTCGGTGAGACCGGCCAGATCAAGCTTGCTCTTGCGGCCAAAGCCGCCGAGGCGATCGCTGGACAGCGTCACCTCGGGCAGATCAACGCCGGAATGCTCCGTGTCGCCGATTTCGAACAGTAGCGGTTCATCGGGCAGCAGTGCCGAGCCGGATGCCGAGGTGCCGAGCGTGCCGATGCCGGTGGGGCGGCCCTGAGTGTTCATGCTCATGCCAGTTCCTCCGTGAGGGCGGTGACAAGCGCCGCAATGTCGGCGTCGGTGGTGAGTTCGGTGGCGGCGAGGATGATGAGATTTTCAACGCCCGCCTCGCCCGGCAACAGGCGGCTGGCAGGAACCCCCGCCAGAATGCCGCGCTGGGCGAGGCGCTCGACGAGACCAGCGGCAGGCTGGGTGACGCGAATGGTCATTTCGTTGAAGAAGGTTTCGTTGAGCACCTCGACCCCCGGCACCCCGGCAAGTGCATCGGCCAGCTTAATCGCATTGGCATGATTGAGCTTTGCGAGACGGGTAAAACCAGCTTCGCCGAGCAGCGCCATGTGCATCGAGAAAGCCAGCGCGCAAAGGCCCGAATTGGTGCAGATATTGCTGGTCGCCTTCTCGCGGCGGATATGCTGCTCGCGGGTGGAGAGCGTCAGCACGAAGCCACGATTGCCATCCGCATCGATGGTTTCGCCACAGAGGCGGCCCGGCATCTGACGGATGAAGTCTTTTTTCGTCGCCATGAGGCCCAGATAGGGTCCGCCGAAATTGAGCGCATTGCCGATGGATTGGCCTTCGGCGACAACAATGTCGGCACCGAGCGCGCCGGGCGCTTCGAGGAGGCCCAGCGAGACCACTTCGGTGATGACGACGATCAGCAGGCCGCCCTGCGAATGCACCGCGTCAGCAGCGGCCTTGAGGTCGCGCAGATGGCCGTAGAAATCGGGCGTCTGGATAACGATGGCGGCGGTATTGCCGTCAATCTGTTCGAGAATGTCACCCTGACCTTCAGGGGAAGGCGAGAGGCAGACGAGATCAGCGTCGTCCTTGAGATAGGCCTTCACCACGTCGCGGTAATGCGGATGCAGCCCGCCGGAGAGCACGACCTTGTTCTTGCGGGTGATGCGGCGGGCCATGAGCACAGCCTCGGCCGTGCCGGTCGAGCCGTCATAGAGCGAGGCATTGGCCACATCCATGCCGGTGATCTTGGCCACCTGCGTCTGGAATTCGAAGAGCATCTGCAGCGTGCCCTGCGAGATTTCCGGCTGATACGGCGTATAGGCCGTCAGCCATTCCGAGCGCTGGATCAGATGATCAACCGTGGCGGGCACATGGTGGCGATAGGCACCTGCACCCACGAAGAACGGGCCGTCACCGGCTGCATGGTTTTTACCGGCGAGGGCACGCATATGCGCCTCGACCAGAAACTCGGGGCTATGGGCGGGCAGGTCGAGCGTGAAGGATTTCAGCGCCGATTTCGGCACGGCGCTGAACAGCGCATCGACATTGGCTGCGCCGATCACGCCGAGCATGTCGGCGCGTTCGTGATCGGAATGGGGGAGGTAGCGCATGGGCAGGAGCGGCTTTCTTACTGCGTCAGATCGGCATAGGCCGCGTCATCGAGGAGGCCGTCGATTTCGGCCGCGTCGCTGATGGCAATCTTGTAAATCCAGCCCGTGGCAGTGGGATCGGTGTTGATCAGGCCCGGCTCGCCCGAAAGCGCTTCGTTGACTTCGGTAATCGTGCCGGAAACGGGGGCATAGATTTCGGAAGCGGCCTTGACCGATTCCACCACAGCGGCCTCGTCGCCCTTTTTCACAACCTTGCCGACGCTGGGCAGTTCGACGAAGACGATGTCGCCCAATTGCTCCTGTGCATAATTGGTGATGCCGACAATGCCGGTTTCGCCTTCGACGCGGATATATTCGTGATCGGGAGTGTACTTGGTGGTCATGAGCGGGGCCTCAGGCTGACTTGCGGAAATAGCGGTGGGGAACGAATGGAGTGGCTGTGACCTGCGCCTTCTGGGCGCGGCCACGAACGGAAACCTGCAGGTCGGTGCCTGCTAGGGCGAAGGCGGGAGGCACGAAACCGAGGGCAATGGCCTTGCCGAGCGACGGAGCAAAGCCGCCGCTGGTAACCACACCGATAGCCTTGCCATTGCCGTCGAGAATTTCAGCGCCTTCGCGGGCGGGTGCGCCTTCCACAATCAGCCCGACGCGCTTGCGGCCGAGCTGGCCATCGCGTTCCGCAATAATGCGGCTTGCGCCGGGGAAATCTGCGGCTTCGCGGCGACGCTTGGAGACGGCGAAACCAAGATCGGCTTCGATTGGAGAAATGGTTTCGTCAAGGTCATGGCCGTAAAGAGGCAGGCCGGCTTCGAGACGCAGACTGTCACGGGCACCGAGACCCACGGGCTTGACGCGCGGATCGACCAGCAATTCGTCCCAGAGGGCAGGGGCCATATGGTCAGACACGAGGATTTCAAACCCGTCCTCGCCAGTATAGCCAGCGCGGGAAACGGTGACGGCAACGCCATTCCACTCGAACGTGCCGAACTGCATGAAACCGAGATCGGTCGCCTCGGGGATGAGCGCAGCCATGACATTGACAGCTTCGGGGCCTTGCAGCGCGAGCAGACCTCCGTCATCGGCCCGGGTGAGTTTGGCCTTGTCGCCGGCGGCAGCGGCTATGAGCGCGAAATCACCTTCCTTGGTGCCGGCATTGACCACGATATAGAGCGTGCCCGGCTTGTCGGCGGGACGGGCGATCATCAGATCATCAATCGTGCCGCCCTTGTCGTTGAGCAAAAGCGTGTAGCGAATCTGGCCGGACTTGAGACTGGCAATGTCGCCACAGATCAGCGGTTCGATAATCGCCGCTATGGCGGCATGGTCGGCATCCGTATCGCCGCTTGGATGGGTGAGGCTAAGAAAGCTTGGGCCCATATGGCTGACATCGAACAGGCCTGCATGTTCGCGGGTCCATTTGTGCTCGGTCATGATCCCGCTGGGATATTGTACGGGCAGCGCATAGCCGCCAAAGGGCACGATGCGACCGCCAGCGGTCACATGGCGTTCGTAGAGCGGGGTCTGCTTGGGGTCTTCTGAATTGGCTTCGGCCATGAACTCTCTCTGGCTGGACGGCGACACGACAAGGCTCCGCCGCATGGCGGGAATGCGTGCCCCCTCTGTCCTTGCCCTGAGAGATTTCCCGGCTGAGCGCCGGTTGCTCCTTCGGAGAGGCGTTTTACGGCCTGCTTTCCAGAGTTTTTGACCTGACTGCGGTCCGTTGGCCTGAGAGTTTCCGGGGCGGTTGCTCCTTCGGCGCTGGCGCTGGGCCAGTCTCTCCCGCAGTCAAAGGCACCATGGTGGAGAATCTGGTGGGCGTCAACGCCGCTTTCTTCCTTCTCCCCTTATGGGAGAAGGTGGTGCGAAGCGCCGGATGAGGGGGATGCTGCGGCCCCACAAAAGCACCGTTGCGGGGAGGAGAGAAACCCCTCACCCGTCTCGCGCTTTGCGCGATCCACCCTCTCCCACAAGGGGAGAGGGGTGAGCCGGTGGCTCTCTATACTCTGAGCTTCCCTTCTCCCCTTGTGGGAGAAGGTGCCCGAAGGGCGGATGAGGGATCTGCGGTGCCCCTAAACGCCACTCTGCGGGGGAGAGAGCCCCTCACCGAGATTTTTTGCTGAGCGCAGAAAATCTGCCCCTCTCCCACAGGGGGCGAGGGCAAGGACGGAGCATGCCCAAACACAAAAGGCGGGCATTGCTGCCCGCCTTTCAAATTCAAAATTCCGAAAACCTTAGTTGAGCTTGCTGCTCACATCGGCGATGGCGGCGTCGATGATCTTGCCACCTTTTTTGCCCATTTCGTCAGAGAGAACGACGCGGGCGGCTTCGATGGCGATGTCGGCAGAGCGGGCGCGCACTTCGGCGATGGCCTGAGCTTCGGCCTGAGCAATCTTGTCTTCCACAGCCTTGGTGCGGCGCGCGACGAGGTCGGCCAGCGAAGCCTGAGCTTCCACGGTGAGGCGCTCTGCTTCTTCCTTGGCAGCCTTGACGATGCCTTCGGCTTCCTGCTCGGCGGCAACGCGCTTCTGTTCATATTCGACCAGAAGGGCAGAGGCTTCTTCGCGCAGGCGCTTGGCTTCGCTCAGCTCGGTTTCGATCTTCTTGATCTGCTTGTCGAGCATGCCGCCGATGACGCGCGGAACGCCAACAGCGATGAGCACGCCGATGAAGAGGATGAGGCCAAGAAGGGCGGTAAAGCTATTATCGAACCATTCGGGCATAGTGCTTACCCCTTAACCTTGGCGACGACGGCGCGAACGCTATCGGCAGAGACATCGCCAACGAGCTGGGTGACAACAGCCTGAGCCGTTTCAGCAGCGATCTCGTCGACATGGGTGAGCGCTTCGGCCTTGGTCTGTGCGATGCGGGCTTCGGCAGCGCTGACCTTGGCGGACAGGTCCGTTTCGGCAGCGTTACGCTTGGCAGCAAGATCGGCCTGGATGGCGTCGCGGGTTTCCGAAGCAATGCCCTGTGCTTTGGCCTTGGCCTCGGCAAGAGCCTTTTCGTAAGCGGCGATGGCAGCGTCTGTCTTCTGACGGTCAGCATCGGCAGCCGCCAGATCGGCATCGATCGTGGCCTGACGCTTTTCGAGATTGGCACCGACCTTGGGCAGGGCCAGCTTGCTCATCAGGATATAGAGCGCGGCAAAGGTGATCGCGAGCCAGAGCAGCTGGCTCGGGAAAGTTGCCGGGTCAAATGGGGGGAACACGTCCGAGCCATGATCGCCGCCATGGGCTTCGGTGGTGGCGTGGGTGTCAGCGGTCGCATCGGCGTGAGCGCCAGCGTCCACATTCACAGCTTCACCAGCGGATGCGTCCGCGGGAAGTTCCGCTTCTTGAGCGTAGGCTTGCGTTACCATCAGGTCGAAGTCCCGTTAAATCCGGTTACCTGGCCCAATGGCCAGATAGAAGCGCAGCCGGAAAAATCCCGGCTGCGAATTGCTTGGGTTCGGGCCGATTAGGCGACGAACAGCAGGATCAGGGCAACCAGGAACGAGAAGATGCCCAGAGCTTCGGTCATGGCCATACCGAAAATCAGGTTACCGGTCTGGCTGGGAGCAGCGGACGGGTTGCGCAGGGCACCCGACAGGAAGTTAGCGAAAATGTTCGACACGCCGAGGGCGGCACCAGCCATACCCAGGGTTGCGATACCGGCGCCGATCATCTTTGCGGCTTCAACGTCCATTTGTTTGTCCTTTCGAGGGTCAAAGT